>Ga0335075_10011152_pt1 | contig 13596 bp, 10 predicted proteins | sample Lox_Sample_24_FD_206723 | JGI IMG/M metagenome (GOLD analysis project Ga0335075, IMG submission 206723) | Soil microbial communities from Loxahatchee National Wildlife Refuge, Florida, United States - Lox_Sample_2.4 | ecosystem: Environmental > Terrestrial > Soil > Wetlands | place: USA...
CTGTGTGCTGATCGAGCCTGCCTTCGCCCGCTACCTCTACACCTCGAACTTCCTCGACAACTCGATCACCGGCTACAAGGTGGACCCCAACACGGGCCTCCTTACCGGGACCGAGAACAACCCCTACCCCACCGCCGGACAGCCCACCTGCACCGCTGCCATCACTCACGGCAACCACGCCAGCGAGCACGTACAGGCATCGTCAGGCAACGGCGCTTCCTAAACCGGCGCTGCGTCGAACACGACAAAGGCCCGCTCTTCCGGCGGGCCTTTTCTTTCGGGCAGATTTTTTTAGCCCTTCTTCTCTGCCAGTTCCTGAACAAGCGTCGCGATCTGCATTGCCCGCCTTGGGCTTACGTTGACAAAGGCGATCCCCGCGCCGCGCTTCGGGCGCAGCACCGCGACATTTCCCTGCACCCGGAACTGCAGTTGGTTGGTCACGAAGAAGACTTCGACCTGAGTGCCCCGCTCCAGATCGAGTAGAGCCGTCTCGATATAGCAGCCGGTCAGGCTCAGGTTCAGGATCCGCCCGCGGAAGAGCAGCCCGCCCTGGGGCAGGAAGACCTCCGCGTATCCATCGCACCCGTACCGCGGATGCAGCCTCTTCTCTTCCTCGCAGGCCGGGCCGTCCGAATTCCGCAGCGCAAGCGCCGGAGACGACGTGGTATGGATCAAGTTGCTCATGCGGGGCTCCGAGCGCCGTATGGCGGATTCCGCCCGTGACCGGGCGCTTTCCTGATCTATCGGCGCGAGCGGGAAGAACGTTAGGCGGCGGCCCTGGCGGGCTTGCTCAGCAGCCGCCGCCGGATCCACCGCTGGCACGGCCGCTCAACAAAGAGCATCACCAGGATCGCTCCGCCCACCAGCAGCCCGTAACTCAGCCAGGGATCGAACTGCGCCAGGTGCAGCCGATCCAGCACATGCGAATTGTGGATCAGCAGCCACAGATTGAAGTGCAGCAGATATAAGCAGTAGCTCGCCCGCCCGATTGCGGCAAAGGGGAAGAATCCGAAGAAGCGCGCAATCAGGTTCTGCCCGGCAAGACCCAGGATGGCCAGCCCGAAGAGCGGCATCAGCAGGCCATCGTGCATCATCGGATACGGCATGTGGTCGCCGTAATAAAGGATCGCGTAGAGCCCGGCCATGCCCAGCACGCCCAGCACCAGCCGTTTCCAGCTGTCGCGCGAGATCATCCCGTCCAGATCGGCCAGCGCAATGCCGAAAAGAAATGACGGAACATGCGGCGGCGGAGAAAACTTCAGCGCCCGCATCCAGAAGCCGTCGGTGTACCGTCCCGGGTGCGGATCGCCGTCCGGGTGCAGCCACATGTACATCCCCGGCAGCACCATCCCCAGTACCCAGAGCCCGGCCATCAACCCCAGCAGCGGCCACAGGCTTTTCGGACGCTTCCAGAGTATGACCACGGGAAAGATCAGGTAGAAGAAGGCTTCGGTGCACATCGTCCACGCCGGCGTATTCCAGAAGGTCGCCAGGTTCGGCACCCACGCCTGCACCAGCAGCGGAGTCAGCAGTGTTCCCAGCGCGAACTGCGCATGGCTGCGCGCGTACCACTCATCCATCCACATGCCCAGCGAGAGAATCAGGGCGAAGATGTAGACGGGATAGAGGCGCGAGAGCCGCGCAATCCAGAAATTCCGCGTGCTGAGCTCTCCGGACTCGGCGCGGTCGGCGTAGTTATAAGCCAGGATGTAGCCCGACATCAGCAGGAAAAAGCTCACCGAGGTAAAGCCGTTATCGACGATCGGCGCAAAGGGCCCGAACCACTTCGGATTCGAAAAGTGAAAGAAGACGATATTCAGCGCCGCGAAGCAGCGCAACCCGGTCAGCGCCGGAAGATTTGGCTTCTTCGTGCGCGGCACGGCCGGACGCGAGACAACCGCAGACCGTCCTGTAAGAGGACGCTCCTCTGCCCCGGATAATTCAGAAAGGGGAGGAGCAGCTACGAATTGAGCAGGTGCGCTCAGATAAAACCTTCTACTCTGCTTGGACGCAGGCGCAACCGGTAAGACGCAGACCTCACGCCGTAACCAGCGACCCAACCTTCTCGCCCGAGATCACGCGCCGGATATTCCCGGGCTCGTTCATATTGAAGATGATCATGGGAAGGTTATTGTCCTTGCACAGGCTCACTGCGGTGGTGTCCATTACCTTTAACCCCAGCCGCAGAATTTCCATGTAGGTAATTTGCTCAAATTTAACCGCGTCCTTTGTGATGACCGGATCGGCATCGTAGATGCCTTCCACCTTGGTCGCCTTCAGCAGCACATCGGCCTTGATCTCCATCGCGCGCAGCGAGGCCGCGGTATCGGTAGAAAAATACGGGTTCCCGGTGCCCGCCGCAAAAATCACGACGCGGCCTTTCTCAAGATGACGGATGGCGCGCCGGCGGATATACGGCTCCGCGACCTGGTTCATCTCGATCGCCGTCATTACGCGGCAATGAAGATCTTGCTTCTCAATCGCATCCTGCAGCGCGATGGCGTTGATCACCGTGGCCAGCATGCCCATATTATCGGCAGATACGCGATCCATCGCCTTGGCCTGCTCGGCGACCCCGCGAAAGAAGTTGCCGCCGCCCACCACAATCGCCACTTCCACACCCAGTTCATGAACTTCGGCAATTTCCCCGGCAATTTCGTGGACTTTGTCGACGTCGACGCCAAAACCTCTGCCTGCGGCCAGCGCCTCCCCTGAGAGCTTTAAGACGACCCTTTTATACATTCCCTCTGAGTATCGCATGCGGGGGCTCAATCGCGAACAGGGGTGCGCCCCTTTGCCGTTTTCGCGGCACTTTTGAGCCAGCTCCCCCGTCGCGAAGACTTCCTTACTGCGGATACTGCCTGGGCCCCCAATGAAGCAGGTTCCAGTAGGACTCGACGATCGGCCGGTAGATGTTCGCCAGCGAATGATTGCCCCAGTCGTCCCACGTCTGCCAGACAAACGTGCCTTCATATCCGACGTGCACGTAGGGATCGTCGAGAATCACCGGCTCGAGTGAAACCATGCTCGGCACAAAGTCGCACAGGTTGGCGATGCGAAGGCTCGACGGCACCTGCTGGTTGTACGCGGTGGCAAAGGCCTGATCGCCGACGTGCAGGCTGCCGAAGGTCATCGCCAGCGTATTTCCGGGATTCAATACCTTGCCGACAACGGCATCCAGGGCGGCCAGCGAGGCCATCGCGCCTCCCAGGCTGTGCGCACCGATAAACCACGGGACATTCGGCTTGATGGCGACGGTCTTCTGAATCGCATCCATGCACGATTTGGCCAGAGAGGTAAAAATCACACCGCTGTTTGCGTAGAAGGCAAAGAGATAGGAGTTGACGAATCCGTAGCTGTTCTGCTCCCACCACTGGCTGGGCAGCAGGCATTGCGTATTGTTTCCCCAGCCGAGCAGATCATAGGCCGCTTCCTGCATAGTGACCGTCCCGCGAAATATCAGGATATTGTGCGAGCCGTCATCCGCCGTCGCGGTGAATCCGAAAAGCTGGTAACCGGGAGTCGGCGTGCCCGGAGGCGTTGGGCCGGTGCAGGGATTGGCAGCCGCGCCCGGGAAGCTGACATAGGCCGCAGGAGCGCTCGGCACCGTCATGGTTTCCGGCTTGGTCCCTGGCCCGGTCCCTGGCCTCTTCTGCGACGTCGCAACATCCGCGGCTAACGCTGCCGCCGTCAGGCTTCCTGAGAAGGGATTGCCATTCGGAGCGGCCTCATGAACCCAGATCGTCTGGATCGAGTTGTAGCCCGAGAGAACCGGAGTGAGATTGGAACCGTTGTTGTAAGCCGAGTAGGCTTCGCAGACTCCGCCGGCCAGTCGAATGGCCACATCTTGCAGAGTCAAACCGGCAGGCAGAATAGCTTCCATGGCGTTCAAAGGGGAGGGACCTGTCATTTTCGGTAAATCCTTTCGTGGCGGTTTGCCGCCGACGGAATCATAGTACGGTTCCCTCGGTCTGAACCGTGTGCGCTTCCGCAGCGTATAGAAATTTAACCGGCTATTCGTCACAAAAGGACTTGCGCAGGTCACCCGCTTACTGTTACGCTCTGTAGCGTTATGGAAAGTAACACCATCCCCGCACACGATCCTGCCGAGCTCGGAGAGCTCGAGCGCGCCATTCTGCGCCTGGTCTGGCAGCACGGCAACGTCACCGCCGAGCAGATCCGTGAGGAGCTCAACGAGCAGGACCGCTCGCTCAAGGATTCCACCATCCGCACCGTCCTGCGCCGCCTCGAAGAAAAAGGCTACGTCACCCACACCGTCGAAAACCGCACCTTCCGCTATCGCGCCGCCGAGACCCGGCAGCTGGTTGCCGGACGCGCCGTCAAGCGCATCATCGACCGCTTCTGCGACGGCTCGGTTGAGGCGCTGCTCGTGGGCATGGTCGACTCCGACGTGCTCGACCGTGCGGAATTGCAGCGGCTCGCCGATCGCATCGCCGCAGCGAAGAAAGGAAAGAAGGCATGATGGCTCTGATACTCGAATCCGCCGCACGCACCCTGTTGCTGGCCGCGGCCGTCTGGCTTGCCCTCCGGATATTCCGCGTCACCCACGTCGTCGGCCAGAAAATCGCCTGGACGCTGGTGCTCGCCGCGGCCATTGCCATGCCCTTCCTCATGCGCTGGCACTGGATTCAGCTTCGCTCCTTCGATATACCGGCGTCGGCAATCCCCTCCTCCGTCATTCCCTCTTCGCTGATGCGCGATTCCGCGATTCTCCATGCCGTAATTCGCGATTCCGTGATTCGCGATTCGGGGACTGCACCCGTCTCTCATGCTGCCCCGGCAGCTCCCCACGCCACCCCGGTCGTTGCGCTCCAGCCTGCAAAGCAGCCCGGCACCACCAGCGAATCTCTCGCTCCAGCGCCCCCTGAGATTGCCCCCGCCGTCCTCTCCAGTTCCGCGCCGCTTCGCCACTGGACCCTCCCCGATCTGCGCACCCTCGCCGTTCAGGTCTATTTCCTGATTGCGGGATTCCTGCTCTTCCGCCTCTTTCTCGGACTGGCGCTGGCCTGGCGCATCTGGCTGCGCGCCGAGCCCGCTTCGGCGCTGGTTGAGCCGCGCGCCGAGGTCCGCCTCAGCAGCGATATCGGAACCCCGGTCACCATCGGCCATGGCATCGTCCTGCCCGCATCCTTCGTTGACTGGAACCGCCCCCGGCTGCGCATCGTTCTCGCCCATGAACTGGCGCATGTCCGCCAGCGCGACTTCTATCTGCAACTGCTGGCCAGCCTCTATACCGCCATCTTCTGGTTCAGCCCGGCGGCCTGGTGGATCCAGAAGAGCCTCTCCGATCTCGGCGAGGCCATCAGCGACTTCGCCGGAATCACCGAGGCCAAGGACGCGCCCTCCTACGCCGAGCTGCTGCTTGAGGTCGCGGCGCTGCCCCGCCATCCCGTATTCGCCGTGCGCATGGCCCGCTCCCGCCGCATCGAGCACCGCATCGACCGCCTGCTCGTAGACCGCCTCTTCCGCCGCTCCTTCGTTGAGGGCCGGAAGCGCGCCCTGGCTGCCGCGGCTGTGATCCCCATAGCTCTCGCCGTCTCCACCTCCATCGTCGCCGTGCATGCCGCCGAAAAGATCGCTCCCGTCAAAACGGCAACCATAGGGGCAAGCATGATCCACGTCGTCGCGCAGGATGCCGAAACCTCGCTCTCGATTCCCGAGGCGCCTGCCGTCGCTCCCCAATTGCCTGCCACCCCGCTGCCGAATGTGAAGCTCGCCCCTCTCGACACTTCCGAGCCGGTTCCGGCAGTCTCACCAGTTGCAGCAGTCTCGCCAGCTCCCGCAGTTTCGCCGGTTCCCGCAGTCTCGCCGATTCCGCGGCCGCAGGCGAATCCGCAGTCAGTCACCGTCGACGAAGATTCAGACGGCAACTGGGATTCCGACCGGGACTCCTTCATGCTCGTCACCGGGAACCAGACCCACATGTTCAACTACGGAGGCGATCTGAACCACGCCGACGCCGTCCGCAGTAAGCTTCACGGCGACTACATCCTCACCGTCCGCGACGGCAAGTATTACGTCATCGACGACCCGGCGATCGTCGACCAAAGCCGCAAGCTGATCGCGCCCATCGAAGAGCTGGGCCGCCGGCAGGAGGTCCTCGGAGCGCAGCAGGAGAAGCTCGGCGAGCAGCAGGAAGTCCTCGGCAAGCAGCAGGAGGAGGCCCACATCGCCACTCCCGACATGTCGAAGGAAATCGCCCAGCTGCAAGCCGCCGTCAAGAAACTGCAGGATCTGCAGCAGAGCAAGAACGTCACTCAGGAACAGCTGGCCGACGTCCAGAGCCAGATCGGCGGAATCGAAGGAAAGCTCGGCTCCATGCAGGGCGAGATCGGCGCGCAGGAAGGTGAGCTCGGCCGCCAGCAGGGCGAACTGGGTCGCCAGCAGGGTGAACTCGGCCGTCAGCAGGGTGACCTCGGACGCCAGCAGGGACGCCTCGCCCGCCAGGCTTCCCGCCAGATGAAGACCATGATCGATCAGGCCTTTCAGTCCGGAAAAGCCAGGCCGGTCAGCTGATCCCGAGCGCGGAGCGATGTCCGGACAGACGCCAGGAGACCTGGTTCTGGGCCTCTTCGCGATCAGGCGCAGAGCTGCGAGAGTATGTGAGGCGTGGAACTTCTCAAATGCCTAAACGTGAGCGGCGAGGACCGGGCAGGGTCCCAACTGCATCACCCGGTAGGTTGTCGAACCGAAGATCGCCACATCCAGGTTACCGCGGCCACGCACTCCCATTACCGCCAGGTCGACTTGCGATTCCAGAGCGAATTGAATAATTTGCTCGTATGCTTTCCCGGTCCGCACTGCTGTCGCAATTTTGAGGGTCTTGCGCTCCTCCGCCGGAATCAGTTTTTCCAGTTGCTCCGTCGCTGCAGCTATGCTCTCTGGCGCCTTGGCCGGACGTGGGACCTTCTCCAACACATGCAGCAGGGTGAGCTCGGCGTCGTACTCTGATGTCAGAGAGATCGCGTGCTTCAGAGCACGCTCCGAATTCTGAGAGAAATCCGTACAGAAAAGGATTCGGCTCAAGCGGTGAATGTGGTGGCCCCGCTCATCAACGGCAGCCGATTCGTGCGGCGGCTTGCATACAACGAGCACCGGACGTGGAGAAGTGCGCATCACCCGGTCGGTCACCGATCCCAGCACCAGGCGGTCATACCCTCGCTGCCCATGCGTCCCCATGACGATCACGTCGGCATTCCGGGCTTGTGCAAAGGAGAGAATCGTATCGGGTACGTTTCCCATCTCGACCGAGAGCTCTGGCTGGATCTCGCTATTACTGTGGTGCTTCACGAATTTCCGCAGTTGCTCCCTGGCGTCGTCGTAAAACGCCCGGCTTGACTCCTGATAAAGTCCTGCAGTGGCCGCAAAGCCGAGGGAAGGATGCAGGGATAAATCCACCACATGAAGCGCCGCCACCTTGGCTTGATAGTGCCCGGCAACCGATAGCGCATGGTAATACGCCCTTACCGACAACTCGGAGAAATCAACAGGACAAAGGATGACTTTGACTTCCAGCATCGTTCCCTCTTGACCGCATTATATTTGCGCCACAGGCGCGCGAGCTGTTGTTGGAATGCGGCTACCCTCAACTGGCAACGCTCCGGCGCGCGCCCGCCTCTCACTCTAGAGATAGAGAAAGTGTGGACGACAATACTCATCTGGAGTTTGCTGATGTCTGAGAAATTGAGGGGAAAGAAAATTGCCATTCTTGCAACCGACGGCTTTGAGCAAGTCGAGCTGACCGAACCCCGAAAGACTCTGGAAGAAGCCGGCGCGACGGTCGAAGTGATCGCCCCAAAGAGCGGAGAAATCCGCGGCTGGCGCTCGAAGGAATGGGGAGACAAGATCAAGGTCGACCGCGCTCTCGATCACGCAAATATCGCCGAATACGACGCCCTTGTGCTGCCGGGCGGCGTGATGAATCCCGACCATCTGCGAATGGAACCTAAGGCAGTGCAATTCGTGAAGGAATTCGCCCAATCCCGTAAACCGATCGCCGCCATCTGTCACGGTCCCTGGACGCTGATCGAAGCCGGCGTCGTCAGGGGCAGAAAGATGACCTCCTGGCCTTCGCTCCGCACCGACCTCAAGAACGCCGGTGCGAACTGGGTCGACGAGCAGGCCGTTGTCGACGGAAACTTCATCACCAGCCGCAAGCCCGACGACATTCCCGCCTTCAGCCAGAAGATTATCGAGATGATTGCCGATAATAAGCACCAGTTGCGGGCCGCCTCCTGACCGGAGCCACGCACCCGCACCAACGACGTTAAGCGCGGGACGGCCATCGGGACAGTACGTCCAGCCCCGATCCACACCGCGCAAAAGGAGCGCGCCTAACCTGGCGCGCTTTTCCTTTGCTGCCCGTGCCCTCTGAGCCTCGTCCAACGATCACGCAGCATCAGCGTCCTTCGGATTTTTGCTGAACCTTTCTCATCCCGCCACGTATACTCTGCTACTACCGCACGATCCAACCCCCCGGTTCTGCCAGTCTGGCTATTTCTGCACGCGAACAGGAGTCTTTTCTGTGCCTCTGACGATCACCGGTCTGTCGAAGACCTATTCCAACGGAGTCCAGGCCCTCAAAGGCCTGAATCTCACCATCGGCAACAACATGTTCGGACTCCTGGGCCCCAACGGCGCTGGCAAAAGCACCCTGATGCGCACCATCGCCACGCTCCAGGAACCCGACTCCGGAGAAATCTGGCTCGACGGCATCAATGTCCTCAAGCAGAAGGACACGGTCCGCCGCCTCCTCGGTTATCTGCCACAGGAATTCGGCGTTTACCCTAAAATCTCCGCTTTAGATATGCTGAGCCATCTGGCTGTCATGAAGGGAGTTACAAGTTCAGGGGAACGCAGGTCCATGGTCGAAGCCCTGCTCAACCAGACCAACCTCTGGGATGCCCGCAAGAAGGCGCTGAGCACCTATTCGGGAGGCATGAAGCAGCGCTTCGGCATCGCCCAGGCCCTGCTCGCCAACCCCAAGCTGATCATCGTCGATGAGCCGACGGCTGGCCTTGATCCTGCCGAGCGTCACCGCTTCCTCAACCTGCTCAGCTCCATCGGCCGCGACGTCATCGTCATCCTTTCGACGCACATCGTCGAGGACGTTCGCGAGCTCTGCAATCGCATGGCGATCATCAGCAACGGAGAGCTGCTCCTCGAAGGCGCTCCCTCTGAAGCCCTCGCCACCCTCGCCGACCGCATCTGGAGCAAGCTCGTCACCGACGAGGCCGAGCTGGCGACGATCGAAGCGCAGCTGCAGGTCGTCTCCGTGCAGCTGCTCGGCGGCGCGCACGAGGTCCGGGTCTACTCCGCGAGCGATCCCGGCAACGGCTTCCGTGCCGTCGAGGCCAATCTAGAAGACGTCTACTTCCTCAACATGGAACGCCACACGCCTGGCCAGATGGTCAACTGAGCGGCGAGGAGAAGCCCCATGTTTCTGGATTTCTTTCTGTTCGAGTTGAAGCTGCGGTTCAAGAGCATCTCGACCTACGTCTACTTTGCTCTCTGGCTGCTGCTGGCCTTCTTCTCTATCGCGGCGCAGGATTTCGGTCCCGTCGGAGCCGGCAAGGTGCTGCTCAACGGCCCCTACGCGACGATGCAGGTCTACGTGAACCTCGCGGCCTTCGGCATGATCATCATGTCGGCCATCTTCGGGCCGTCGATCCTGCGCGACTTCCAGCGCGACACCTACCAGATGGTCTTCACCAAGCCCATCTCCAAGCTGGATTACCTGGGAGGCCGCTGGGCCGGCTCACTCGTCATCACGCTGCTCATCTTCACCGGCCTGCCCCTCGGCGAAATCCTCGGCTCCTTCGCGCCCTGGGCCGACCACACGCGCATCGGCCCGATTCATCTGGCGATGCTCTTCAAGCTCTACTTCTCCATCGTCGCCGTGCAGATCTTCTTCCTCGGCAGCCTCTTTTTCGCCGTGGCCGCGCTCACGCGCAAGATCATCACCGTCTACCTGCAGGGCGTCGTTCTCTTTGTCGTATACCTGGTGCTTCTGGTTTCGGTCATTCAGGCGCGCAGCCTCGACCGCTTCTGGCCGTCGGTCTTCGATCCGCTCGCCGTCCTGCTCATCGACAGCATCACCCGCTACTGGACCGTCGTCGAGCAGAACACCCTCACGCCCACCTGGACCGGCATGTTCCTCTGGAACCGCATTCTCTGGACGGGCGTCGGCATCCTGGCGCTGGCCATCACGTGGATCTTCTTCCCCATGTCCGCCGAAGCGCTCACCGCGCGTGCCTCGCGCAAAAAGAAGAAGGTGGAGCAGGAAGAAGCCCGGCCGCCGCGCCCGGTCTTCGGCGTATCGCTGCCCCGCGTGCATCAATATTTTGGAGCGCGGACCTCATGGCTGCAGTTTGTCACTCTGGCGCGCCTGCGCTTCCGTAACATCGTCCGCGAGATTCCCTTCTGGGGGATCACGCTGGTCATGATCGCCTACGTGCTCCTCAACGGGCACTTCGCCGGACGCGTCTCCGACCGCGATGTCTGGCCCGTGACCTACCTGATGCTGCAGGCCGTCGAGGGCAATGCGATGGTCTTCTTCGTCATCGTCTCCACCCTCTACGCCGGCGAGCTGATCTGGCGCGAGCGCGACACCCGCTTCGAGCAGATCCACGACTCGCTGCCCATGCGCGAGTGGATCGACTGGCTCAGCAAGTTCTGCTCGCTCGCCGTTGTTGAGCTGATCCTGCTGACCGTGGTCTTCTTCTGCTGCATCTTCTCGCAGACCATCCAGGGCTACTACCACTACGAGTTCCTGCAGTACTTCAAGGAGCTCTACCTCATCACCTTCGGCCAGGTCCTCATCTACGCGCTGCTCGCCCTCTGCGTGCAGACGCTCGTCCCCAACAAGTTCCTCGGTCACGGCCTGGTCATCGGATTCTTCATCCTCATTCCGGCGCTCTACCGCTTCGGAATCGAGAATCGCCTGGTGCTCTACGGCGAGCTCACGCCCTACACCTACTCCGACATGAACGGCTACGGACACTTCGTGCCCGCGCTCTTCTGGTCGATGATCTACTGGCTCGCCTGGGGCGGACTGCTCGGCGTCGCCGCCGTCGTCATGGCGCGCCGCGGCAGCGATATGTCATGGAAGGCGCGTTTCCACAGCGCAGCCGAGCGCCTGCCCGGAGTGGTGCCGGCCGCTATCCTCCTGCTTCTCGTCGTCATCGGCAGCGGAGGCTGGTTCTACTACAACACGCATGTGCTGAACGTCTTCCAGACCACGAAGCAACGCCGCAATCTGCAGGCCGAATACGAGAGGCGCTACAAGAAATACGAAAAGCAGCCCCTGCCCAAAATCATTTCCGTCGACACGACCGTCAATATCTATCCGGAGCGGCGATCCTTCTCGGCAACCGGCTGGTACATCCTCAAGAACAACACCAGCCAGCCCATCTCCGACATCCACATCACCGGCCAGCGCAACTCGATCGACGCGATCACCTTCGACCGCCCCGCGCAGCAAGTGCTCAACGACACGACGCACTGGTATTCCATTTATCACCTCGCGCAGCCGCTCGCGCCCGGCGACACCATGCGCATGGACTTCCGCTGCTCCTATACTTCGCGCGGATTCAAGGATGGCGGCGAGCGACCGGAGTTCGCCTATAACGGGACTTTTTTTGACGCGGATTACTTCCCTTACCTTGGCTACAACCGCGGCGTCGAGCTCGACAACCCCGTGCGCCGCCGCGAGGAAAAGCTGGGAACCTACGAAGAGCTCGCCCCGCGCGGCGATCCCTACTATTCGCAGCTGAATCTCTTCCGGCCTGATTCGGAATGGGTCACCTATCACACCGTCGTGAGCACCAGCGGCGACCAGATCGCCATCGCGCCCGGCTACCTGCAGCGCCACTGGACCCAGGATGGCCGCAATTACTACGAATACAGCATGGGCTCGACCGAGATTAACGACTTCTTCTCCTACCTCTCGGGCCGCTTCGCCATCAGGCGCGACAAATGGCACGACGTTAACCTCGAGCTCTACTACACGCCGCAGCACACCTTCGTGCTCGACAAGATGATCGCCGCCTCGAAGCGCGGACTCGACTACTACGGCGCCAATTACAGCCCCTACCAGTTCCGCCAGTACCGCATCCTCGAGTTTCCGCGTTACCGCGACTTCGCGCAGTCCTTCCCCAACACCGTGCCGTACTCGGAAGACATCGGCTTCATCGGCCGTCTCAAGAAGCCCGATGACATCGACTTCACCTACTTCGTCACCGCGCACGAGCTCGCCCATCAGTGGTGGGGACATCAAATCGTCGGCGCCATGGTTGAGGGCTCGAACATGATGTCCGAAAGCCTCGCCGAATATTCCGCCCTGCGCGTCATGCAGCACCAGTATGGAGACGCGCAGATGCGCCGCTTCCTCAAGCATGAGCTCGACGGCTACCTCCGCGGGCGCGCCGGCGAGGTCCGCCACGAACCGCCGCTGGTGCTCGTGCAGAATGAGCCCTATGTCTGGTACCAGAAGGGCTCGCTCGTGCTCTATGCGCTCAGCGACTACATCGGCGAAGACAATCTCAACAAGGCGCTGAGCGGATACCTCATGCAGAACCGCTACAGCAAGCCGCCTTATCCCGATACACGCGGCTTTGTGGCAGCGCTCCGCGCAGCCACCCCGCCGGATCTGCAATATCTCATCACCGACATGTTCGAGTCGATCACCCTTTACGACAATCGCGCCGTGTCGGCGACCTGGGAAGAGACGCCGGATCACAAGTACAAAGTTGTGATGGACGTGAAGTCCCGCAAGCTCAAGGCCAATGGAGACGGCGTGGAGACGGAAGTTCCAATTCACGACCTGATCGAAGTCGGCGTCTTCTCCGGCAAAAAAGATGAGGAGAAGCCGATTCACGTCGAAAAGCAGTGGATCACGAAGAACGATGAGACGATCGAGTTCACCGTCGACCAGAAGCCGACCCGCGCCGGCATCGATCCCTACAACAAACTCATCGATCGCAATCCGGACGACAACATGATCGACGTGAGCAAAAAGTAGGCGAACCGGGCCTTTGTCGCGTTGAGGCCCGGGCATTCCCCTGTCGTCATCGCCGCAATTTAAAGAACCTTAACATTCGGCGCGGCCTCCGCTGGTAGCTTGGGGCCGGATGCGCTCAAGATACGGGAAAAAGAAAAACGCGGTGGAGCTGACCCTCGTTTTCTTCCGCGATCGGTTGAAGCTCCATTGCTTCCTGCTGTGGCTGATGGCCGCTGCCGCACCGGCAGCGCTTGGCCAGCTCCCCGACGTGACCCGGCCCCTCCCGAATCCGCCGCCAGAAGCTCAGCTGACCATCTTCCCGCACCCGCCCGCGAGATACTGGATATCCGGCCAGTCAAATTTCATCTATCAGACCAACCCGCCCTTCGACGCGGAATACTCCGGCACTAACAGCTTTCGGTCAAATTATGAAAAAGATTCCGGCCGGGTGATCACCCTCTATACCGGCTATCAGCTCACGAAGTCCATCGAGGTCCTGTGCGATCTGGAAGAAGCGGACGGCGCCGGCCTCAGCGACGCGCTCGGTCTGGCTGCCTTCACCGACCTCGACGCGA
>Ga0335075_10011153_pt1 | contig 13594 bp, 12 predicted proteins | sample Lox_Sample_24_FD_206723 | JGI IMG/M metagenome (GOLD analysis project Ga0335075, IMG submission 206723) | Soil microbial communities from Loxahatchee National Wildlife Refuge, Florida, United States - Lox_Sample_2.4 | ecosystem: Environmental > Terrestrial > Soil > Wetlands | place: USA...
CCGCATTGACCAACACCTTGGGCACGATGAAGAGCGAGATGCCCTTCACCCCCGGCGGCGCGCCCTCGATCCGCGCCAACACCATGTGGATGATGTTGTCGGTGTAGTCGTGGTCGCCCCAGGTGATGAAGATCTTCTGGCCGAAGAGCCGGTAGTGATCGCCCTCCGGCACCGCGCGGGTGCGCACCTGCCCAAGGTCGGAGCCGGCCTGGGGTTCCGTCAACACCATGGTGCCGGTCCAGTCACCGCGCGCCATTTTGGGCAGGAAGAGACGCTGCTGCGCCTCGGTTCCGCAGAGCTCGAGCGCGTGCACCGCGCCGTGGGTCAGCATCGGGCAGAGCTCGAAGGAGAGATTCGAGGCGCCCCAGAGCTCCTGCACGGCGCTGCTCAGGGACTGCGGCACGCGCTGACCACCGAACTGCGGATCGGCGCCGAGCTGCTGCCAGCCGCCGTCCACGTACTGGCGGTACGCCTCCTTGAAACCCTTCGGCGTGGTCACGCCCTCGGGCGTCCAGTGCGCGCCCTCGCGATCGCCCGGGCGGTTGAGCGGGTCGAGAACGGTCTCGGCGAGGCGGGCCGCCTCTTCCAGGATCGCCACGCCGGTCTCATCGCTGTAGTCGGCGAGAGCGGGGCAGGCGGCGAGCTGTCCGGTGCCGAGGAGCTCCTCGAGCACGAAGCGAAGTTCCTCGAGCGGCGCGCGGTACATGAGTCGTCTCCGGGGAGCGCTGAGGGCCCGGCGCCGGGCCCGATGAGGGCCTAGTGTAGCCGCCGCGGCGGCGCAATCCTACTGGCCGGTAACCTGGCTGCCGACGGGTAGGAAAGCGGGTTGATCGGGCGCCGGCGAGTTTCAGCCCAGCAGAGCGGGTACGACACTGGCGGCCAGAAAGTCGACGAAACGCTGCACGCGCGTGTCGGCCTGCAGGAGGGTGGGATAGAGCGCGTGCAGCGCGGCAGCCGGCGGCGCGGTCCACTCCGGCAGCACGGCTTTCAACCTTCCGGTGGCGAGCCCCTGCCGGCAGAGGAAACCGGGCAGGAGGGCGATGCCCAGCCCCGCCGCCGCCGCCGCGTGCAACACGGCCGGGTCGCCCACGGCCAGCTTGGGCGATACCTGCACCTCCGCCCGCTGCGCGCCGCGACTCAGCAGCAGCCGGAATTCCGGCAGCTCCGCCGGCTCGGGAGTCAACAGATCATGAGCGCGCAGATCCTCCGGTTTCCGGGGAGTACCGCGCCGCTCGAGATAACCCGGTGTCGCGCAGAGCACCGCGGGCGGCGCTCCGAGAGAGCGGTGCGCCAGTGCGGGATCGTCCGGAGGCCGCGCGCAAATCGCGACGTCCCATCCTCCGCCCGTGCCGACACCATCGAGCGCGACTTCCAGCGGAATGTCAGGAAAGCTCTCGAGAAAGCGCGGCACGAGAGGCGTCAACAACAGGCGACCGTAGATCGCATCGGAAACGATACGCAGCGGCCCCGTTGCCGGCGTATGGAGCTTTGCGATCGCCGCCCGCGCGGCGTCGCACTCCTCGGTGACGCGCTTGGCGTGCGGGTAAAGAAGCCGGCCGGCCGCAGTGAGCGACAGCCGTCGGGTCGTGCGCTCCAGGAGGCGCACGCCGAGCGCCTGCTCGAGGTCGGCGACGGCGCGGCTCACTGCCGCCTTGGGCACTCCGAGCGCTCGCGCGGCCGACGAGAAGCCGTTGAGGTCGACGACCTTGGCCAGGACGGCCAGTTGTGCGGGTGCCCAGAGCTGACTCACGCCGGGTGCAATCCCTCTTAAGTGGGAGCCTATTGTTTCACCCGAGGGGCACCCACGCCAGCATTTCCGGCGATTAAGATGTGCGGCCTGCGGTCCACGCCACTACCAGGGGAAGCCGATGAAAATTTCCGTCCATGCCGTCTCCGCCGATCTGCTCACCAATAGTCTGGCGAATCTGTCGTACGTCCTGGAGAAGGGCGAGGCGCATGCAGTCGCGCGCAAGTTCGATCCCGCCCTGCTGCTCGCGGCGCGCATCGCGCCGGACATGTTTCCGTTGACGCGCCAGGTTCAGATCGCCTCGGACATGAGCAAGTATGGCGTGTCGCGTCTGGCAGGAGTCGAGGCGCCGAAGTTCGAAGACAAGGAGCAGACATTCGAGGAGCTGCGCGCGCGCATTGCACGCACGATCGACTTCATCAAGGGCGTACCCGCCGGCGCGCTCGAAGGCTCCGAGGATCGCACCATCAAGGTAGCGCTGCGCGATCGCACCCTGGAGTTCAAGGGCCTGGACTATCTGGTCCGCTGGGTGATTCCAAACGTTCTCTTCCATGTCACGACCGCTTACGCGATTCTGCGCCACGCCGGCGTCGAGCTTGGCAAGAACGACTTCCTCATCGGCAGCGGTCCCGGATTTAGTCAAAGCGCCTGAGGTTTATCGGCTCCGGTGCGCGGATGCCGCGCCTGAACTAGACACACTTCACGGCGGGCCAGGGAGTATGCTGTCAACCTAAAAGCACACCGAAACCGCAGTCCGATGGGGAAGGTCTTGCAGCCACAGAACGCGCTCCCAGCACGCCCGCCCGCTGGCGCACCCGCGCCTGGCACCGAGCCGGCTTCAGCGGAGGCTCTGGGTTGGCAGCTTCGGGCGGCGCTGCCGCCGATGCGGCTGCACTCGGTGTCGCTTTATGACAGTCAGGGCAACGTCCTCTGGCTCAGCGAGGGCGCGCTCGGGCCCGACGAGCACTCGCTCGTCCTCGATGCGCTGGACACCCTGACCCGCGAAGCCGCCAAGGGCTGCTGCGAGAACCGGCTGGAAGATGGCCGCATCGCGACATTCCTCGCGGTGCGCGCGCCACAGGGTCATCTGGTCGGACTCGCGATGATCCTCGCCGACCTCAAATCCGGCGGTGAGGGCCTGATGGACCGCATCATGTCGGCGACGACCCGCACCGTCATGCAGAAGCTCGCGGTGCTCCTGCGGCCCGCGGGGCCGCGCAAGGCCGACGCCGACCCGACAGCATTGGTTCTCTCGCTTGCAGCCGATGTGACGCCAGCGGCCGAGCCGCGGGCAGCCGCAGCGCCCGCTCCCGTCGTGCCACATCCAGCAGCAGCGCCCAAGGCCACGCCGGGTCGCAGCGAGGATGAGCTCTCAGCCAGGGCCGTGAACGACATCCTCGAGTTCGAGCTGACGGATGCGCCGATCCTCGCGCCCGTGCGCGAGTCGCCGACGAGCGCCACGAGCAGCTCGCCTGCGCTGGCACAACCGGTAGTGGCGCCCAAGGGTGAGTCGCGTACGAACGGCCATCATTCGCCGGTCGATTCCAGCTCGTCGCAGATCCTGAAGCAGCCGACCCCGGCGGACACGGGGATCGCACGCGCGCCGGCTCAGCCGGCAGCGGCCGACACGACCCACGCGCGTGCGCTCAAGCCGCCGGCGCCGGCCGATACGACCAGCTCGAGGGTCCTCAAGCAGCCATCGCCCGCGGAAACAGGCAGCTCCAAGAACCTCGCCAACCCGACAGGGACGGGCTCGTCCCGGGCCCTGGCCCTCGATCCGGCCCTGATCACGCTCGAGATGCTGCCCTTCGTAAAGCTGCGCTCCGGCGGGCGGACACGGCGCTTCGAAGTGCTGCCCAGCGGCACGGCACGGGAGCTGCGCGATCCGGCGGTGCTCGATGCCCTGGCGGTGCAGCGCCTGCTCTCATGGCTGGGCGCCCACCGCGCCGCGTGGACGGTGGAGCCGGCCAGCTTCACCCTCAACCTTTCCATTGCCACCCTCGAGGACGAAGGCTTCCTCAAGCAGGTCGCGACCGGGCTGCAGAGCAATGGCATCGCGCCCGATACCGTGGGATTCGAGATCGCCGAGCCCCTCTGCACCCAGCGCCGCGCGCAGGTGGAGCGCTTCATGGCCGCTTGCGACAAGCTCGGCTGCTTCGTGGTCATCGACGATTTCTCCTTCGATTCCGCGGTGGTGCCGCTGCTGCGCTCCAAGGCCCTGCGGCTCGTGAAGATCGACTCCAGGCTGAGCGCCGGTGCCCTGCGCGACAAGCTGTCGCAGGCAATGGTCGTGGCGGTGGTCCAGGCGGTAAAGGTCCTGGGCATGCACTGCGCGGCACAGCAGGTGGACTCGCAAGCGTCGCTGCAGTGGCTGACCGCGGTCGGCTGCGACTTCGCCCAGGGCCCCATGCTGGCCCGGCAGCAGCCTCTGGAGAACCTGCTCGGGACGGCTTCCTGAGGCCTGATTTCCCTGGGGAATTCTTCCTGAGTATGATGGCCCGTGGGGGAACACGGTAAATCATGCTCACCATCACGCAACTGCGCTCGAGCCGCAATTTTCTCTTCTGGTCCTTGCACGCCGCGGGCTGGCTGGCCTACGCGCTGACGGTCTATTTCGGCTTCCTTTTCTACAAGCTGCCTGCCGGCATCGGGCCCGTCATCGCCATCGCGGCGGCGGCCGGCTTCGTGCTGTCCAGCCCGATGCGCTACATCTACCGCAGCATCTATGGGCGCGGCGAGCGCTGGGTCATTCCGGTGGTGCTGGCGACCTCATACGCCACGGCGCTGCCGCTGCGCATCGTCATCAACATCGCGTATCAGCATTTCTGCGACCCCAAGAATCACTTCAACTCGCTGTTCGATTTCTTCTGTGGCGCCCTGATCTCGACGTACCTGCTGCTCTGCTGGAGCGCGCTCTACTTCGGCATCAAGTCCTACGAGGCGAAGCAGCAACAGCAGGAGGCGGTGCTGAAGGCGGTGACCCTGGCGCAGGAAGCGCAGCTGAAGATGCTCCGCTATCAGTTGAATCCGCACTTTCTCTTCAACACCCTCAACGCCATCTCGACGCTGATCCTCGACAACCAGAACCGCACGGCCAACCATGCCGTCATGCGGCTTTCGGAGTTCCTGCGCTACACGCTCGATCAGGATCCGATGAAGCGGGTGACGCTGCGCCAGGAGATCGAGGCGCTCGACCTGTACCTCGGCACGGAGCGGCTGCGCTTCGGCGAGCGCCTGCGCCTGGAATACGCGATCGAGGGCGCGGCGCTCGATGGGCTGGTGCCGAGCCTGCTGTTGCAGCCAATTCTCGAGAACGCGCTGAAATACGCCGTATCTCCGCGGGAGCAGGGAGGCATGGTGCGCATCGAAGGACGCGCGCGCGGCGCGATGTTGGAAGTCAGCGTGATCGATGACGGCCCCGGTCTCGCGGACGGTTCGCGTCCGGCCGACCGCCGCGGCGGCGTGGGGTTGCGCAACACGCGCGAACGCCTGGCCGTGCTCTATGGCGACAACTGCCGCTTCGCGGTATTCAATACCCGGCCGGGCCTCAGGGTCGAGATGGCGCTGCCCTTCGAGACCGCGACTCGCGAAGAAGCGGCGCCTCGCGTCGCCGAGCCTCGCTACCCACGCCCAGCGCAGGTTCCGCAGGGCGTCAGCGCGTGAGGATCCGCACGGCGATCGTCGACGACGAGCTGCTCTCGCGGCGCGGCATCGCTTTGCGCCTGCACGAAGCGCCGGAATTCGAGGTGGTGGCGGAATGCAGCAACGGCCGCGAGGCCGTGAGCACGCTGCAGCGGGAGCGCCCGGACCTCGTTTTCCTCGACATCCAGATGCCGGGGCTCTCCGGCTTCGATGTGCTGGCGCACCTGCCGCGCGACGTGTTGCCGCTCGTCGTATTCGTCACTGCATACGACCAGTACGCGGTGCGCGCGTTCGAGGCGCGCGCGGTCGATTATCTCCTGAAGCCCATCGACGATCGCAGATTCGACGCAACGCTGGAGCGGGTGCGGCATAGCGCGCTGACGCGCACGGCCGCGGACCAGCGCGACCGGCTGCTGGAGATCGTGGCCGAGATCACCGGCTCGGGCGAGATCGGACTGGAGGAGCTGCTGGAGCGTGGCACGGCGGCGCTCGGCGTGCGCCAGCCGCAGGTGCTGCCGATCCGCCAGGGCCGCAAGACCGTGCGGGTGCCGATCCCGGCGATTCAGTGGATCGATGCGGCGGGGGACTACATGTGCGTGCACGCCGAGGGCGACACTCACATTCTCAGGGGCACGATGAAGGAGCTGGAGGAGATCCTCGATCCTCGGCTCTTCCAGCGCGTGCACCGCTCGACGATCGTCAACCTGCGCTTCGTCAAGAGTCTGCGCGCGCACATGAACGGCGAGTATTTCCTCACCCTGGAAGCCGGTCAGGAGCTCAAGCTCTCACGCACCTACCGCGACAAGGTCGAGCATTTCCTCGAGCGTCACGCGCTGCGGCGGAACGCTCCCGTCGAGTAGTTGACGCCGCAGCAATCCACCAGACGGATGCCATTGCGGCCGCCGCGCTTGGCCTCGTAAAGCGCCTCATCGGCGAGCTGCACGGCGCCTTCCGCACTGCGGCCCAGGCGGGGGCTGACGATCGAGACGCCGATACTCGCGGTCACGACACCAGCCGGCGAATCGTCGTGCTGGATGGCCAGCGCCTGCACACTCTCCCGCAGCTCCTCGGCGATCTCGCGGACGTGCTCGGCGCCGAGATCGTAGAGTGCGACCAGGAATTCCTCGCCACCATAGCGCGCCGCAATATCGAGCGGCCGGCGCGCGAAGCGCTGCACCACGGCCGCCACGCGCTGCAATGCCGCATCACCGGCCTGATGGCCGTAACGGTCGTTGTAGGCTTTGAAGTGATCGACGTCCATGAGGAGGAGGGCCAGCGGCCGGCGGTCACGCGTCGCCTGCTGCCAGAGCCGGGCATAGTCGTCGTCGAATGCGCCGCGGTTCTTCAGGCCGGTGAGGCCGTCACGCGCCACCATTTCGCTCAACAGGCCACGCTCGAGAAACGACGAGCGCAGTTGCCGCTCGACGCCCTGATAGACGAAGGCGCCGACTGCGCTGGTGATCGCCAACTCCGCCGTGTAGTAAATGACATCGACCGCGGGCCACCCGGCGTGCGCCAGGGCGATGCCGAGCGCTCCGACCATGAGCGTGTTGACCAGCGCGGCTTCGCGGAAGAGCTGCCCGGCGAAGAAGCTGGCGATGCTGAAGGCTGTCAGAAAGCAAAACGGGTCGGGATGCCCCGTGACGCGCCGGGCCGCGATGCCGGCGGCAGCCGCGACGGCAATGACGGGCAGCAGGAGCCTCGCGGCGGGCAGATACAGCCGCTCGTAGAAGCGGCTCCAGGAAGCGAGCGCCAGTGCCACGGATGCGGGAATCACCAGCCCGAGCCAGCTGAATGCGACGTGACGCAGCTGCACACCATCCAACACGACCAGCTTCACCGCCGCGGCGATCGCGAGCAGCCCCAACGCCATCTGGAAGAACAGCACGCGCGTGCGTGAGCGCTTGAGGTGAAACGCCCGAAACACCTGCTCGAGATCCGGCGCGAAGCGCAGCTCCGGGAACCCGCGGCGCAGTTCCTGCGCGTACGCGGAATCCGGAAAGGTCTGGTGCTCGAGCGGCTCGGGGAGGTGCATCGCGCCGGCAATTTAGCTTACGCAGCCGGCGCGGAATGTGACGCAGTACCGGTGCCGCATCTCGCTCGCCCGCGCTCGAACTGGGAGCCGGGTCACGATTCGAGGAGGGGCGTGATCCGATCTGTGAGCCGGCAGGTTGGCTTGCTCGCGCGCCCGTTGCAGGATGCGATTTGGATTGTCCGGAGGTCGCTCTTTTACATGATGGACCCCAGATCTCGTCCTCTTCAGCCCATGAGACCCGCCAGCCCGAGCGAGAGCACCTCCGCGTACCCCCCGCTGGCCGATCTGCCCGTGGAAGCGCCTCTGGACGCGCTGGAGCCGGCGCAGCCGGCGCGGGGGGACAACCGCGCCGTGCCTGCCAGCGGGTCGCCGCCGCCTGCGGAGGCGCTGGGCGAGGAGCTCGTCGATCCCGAGAAGATCCTGCTCGCCAGCGCGCCCCCGACGCCGCCGAGGCCTGCCGCGACCGGCACGACGCCGTCGCGGCCCACCAGCGCTGCGAGACCCGCTTCTCCGTCCGGTTCGTCGCCCGGTTCGTCGCCCGGTTCGTCGCCCCCCGCCTCTACGCCGGCCCTGGTCGTGCCGACGATCCCTGCCGGTGGTCACAGCGGAAGTCGCAGCAACGGGACTCCCGCGGTAGCGACAAAAGCACCGGCGCCCACCGTGTCAGTACCCGCCGCATCGTCACCGATTGCCTCGGCACCTGCCGCCTCGAGACCCGCTGCATCGGCGCCGATTGCCTCGGCGTCAGCGCCCTTGGCATCAGCCGTATCGCCACCAGCGCCGTCGCAGTCGGCTCTGTCGTTGGCGCCCGAGGCGCCGGCGCCCCCATCGCCACCGACTGCATCAGCACCGTCGCCAGCATCAGCCGTCCTACCGACGGCAGGCGCGTCGGTACCAGCCGGAACGGCAGCCGCGCTACCTGCATCCGCGCTACCTGCATCCACGCCATCCCCGGCCTCCTTGCCGGCGGCAGCCGCGTCGGCATCAGCCGGAACGGCAGCCGCACCCCCGGCCGCCACGCCGGCTGCGGTCGCCCCGCCTGCCTCGGCGCAACGAGCGCCGGAGCTGATGGACCGGGACTTCATCGCGCGCAATCAGGTCGTCGAGCGCTATCTCTCCGGACGGCTGCCCATCAAGGGCGCCACCGACTTCGAGCGCTTCTGCCGCGACAACCCCGAGCTGCTCGATGAGCTCGGCATTCCGGAGCGCGTCAACGCGGCGTTGCGCCTGTTGGAGGCGAGCGGCAAGCCCGAACCCTGGTCCGAGCCCAAGAAGCCCTTCTGGCAGAAGCTGGAGATCGTGGCCGGCCTGCTGGTCGCGACCATCGTGCTCGCCATCTCCCTCGCGATCGTCGCCAGCGGCAGCTCCCAGAAGACGCGCCGGATCGCCGCTCTGCGGCAGGAAGCGACCGACCGGCCGCTCGATCCAGCGACCAGCACGCGGGATATCCGTCTGCTTCCCAGCCGGGACGGTGCCTCGGACTCGCCCGCCATCATCATCGGCGGCGGCAGCGAGGCGCAGCTCGCCGATTTCCGCATCGACGAGTCCCGCTCGCCGTCGCGGCTCTTCCGCATCACCATCGATCGCATCAACCAGGGTCGGGTCGGAGTCATCGACCATCTGGCGAAGGACTCGGACGGCAACCTGCGGATCGCCCTCAACAGCAGCGCGCTCGGTCCGGGTGACTACCAGCTCACCATCGAGGGCCTGAACTGGCAGGGCCTGCCGCAACCCGACTCGTGGGTCACCATAGGCATCCGGGCAACCCAGTGACTTCCCTGCGCCCCGAAGTCTTCGTGGCACGGCAGCCCATCTACGATGCCTCCATGGCCGTCGTAGCGTACGAGCTGCTCTACCGCGCATCGCCCGCGAGCCGTACCGCGCAAGTCGGCGATCCCGGCAGCGCCACCCTGGAAGTCATCTCCGGCGCCGCGCTGGAGATCGGCCTAGACCGCCTCGCCGGCGGCCTGCCCGTACACATCAACTTTCCGCAGGAGCTGCTGGTCAAACTGCCGGACCTGCCGCTGCAGCCGAATCGCGTCATCGTCGAGGTGCTCGAGGACGTGCGTGCCACTCCGCAGGTCGTCAAGGGGATCCGCGCCCTCAAAGCCCGTGGCCATCGCATCGCGCTCGACGACTACTCGCCGCAGGAAAGCGATCCTCGGCTGCTGGAAGTGGCCGATATCGTGAAGCTGGAAACCACGCATCCACCCGTCGACGAGTTCGCCCGCCTGGCGCGGGAGCTGCGGGCCGCCGGGCTGGAGCTCATCGCCGAGAACGTCGAGAGCGGGGAGGATTTCGAGCGCTGCATCGCCCTGGGAATCACGGGCTTCCAGGGCAATTTTCTGCAGCAGCCGGAGACCTTCAGCGCCCGCCGGGTGCCGGTGAACCGCCTGGGAGCGCTGCGGCTCGCAACCTCGCTGCAGAGCGAGGATTACTCGCTGGACGATGTCGAGCGCATCCTGAGCCAGGATGTAGCGCTCTCCTATCGGGTACTGCGGTGCATCAACTCCAGCTACTACAACCTGCCGCGCAAGATCGACTCCATCCGCCAGGCCATCGTCATCCTGGGTCTCGACCGGCTGCGGCAGCTCTGCGGGCTGGTCTGCCTGCAGGGCATCGACGATCGCCCGCCCAGTCTCATCGTTCAGGCCATGACGCGCGGCCGCATGTGTGAGCAGCTGGGCAAGATGGCCGGCGCGCGCGATGCGGGGCCGTTCTTCATCACCGGGCTCTTCTCGCTCCTCAACGCGCTGCTCGGGCTGCCGACCCGCAAAGTGGTGGACGAGTTGCCTCTGACGTCCGAGGTGGCCAGGGCTCTGGTCGCCGGCGAAGGCCAGCTCGGTGCCGCGCTGCAGTGCACTCGCGCGTACGAGCGTGGCGTCTGGGATCATGCGGTATACGCCGATCTGCCGCCGCACCTCATCCGGGCGGCTTATGTCGATGCTCTATTCTGGGCCGAGGAGTCGCGAGCATTGCTCGCCGCCTGATCGCTGCGCGCGGCGACCTGTCGGCAGTTGACAGGTGTCAGCTTCGTTTTCTTGTCTTCGGTAAATGAGATGACCTGTGCCGGATAGCGCTGCCCATTGATCACGAGGGGCGGCAGCTCGACCGTTCCGCTCACGAAACCGGGTGGAATCCTGAGCAGGCTCCTGGGCTGCGACTGATCGAAGACGGCGAAGAGATACCACATGTATCTGGAGCCGACAGCGGCGCCCTGCAGAGGTCCCAACATGGTGGGCGAGGTGTAAGGATCCGGCTGCCACGCGAACTTCGCTGGCTCCCCGGTGCCGAATGAGCCATGCCGCACCGCCCTCAATGTTCCGATTTCCGTGACGCTGCCCTTCGACGTCCGAGCGCTCACGATGACCCGATTGCCGTCGATGGTCACCGTCATGCCAGCCGGGATGTGCAGCCCCAACTCAACAGCGCCCGTGACGTCGAGCGATACGTGGATTCCATGATAGGGATAGTAAGCCAGCGTCGCGGGCCCGGCGCTGCCGTGACAGAGATTTCGCAGAAAGACGGCATGCGGAATCTCCAGCCGCTCGTATCCCATGTCACTGACGGCGCAGCCGTTCAGTATCATTACAGCAAGCAACGCCGCTGACGCCGCCGAGAATTTCGCCATTGGGCCCACATGAGTGACCGGTGCTTGTCGTTAGGTTAAGAGGGGTCGTGGAAATGTCAATGAGACCAGCCCCTCGGGCGGCCGCCGCGTTCAGGCACGGGAACTGCTTCGTGCATGGGTTCGCGGTCCATCCATCGCGCAGGAGACCAGAATGAGCAAGTCACCCGGACACCAGAAGTGGCCCGAGCACAAGGTCCGCGAAATCCCGGTCGGCCAGCGGGTCACGGTCGAGCTCAATGGCCAGATCCTCGCCGACTCGAGCAACGTCATCCGCGTCGAAGAGGACGGCAGCCCCGCCAGGTATTACTTTCCGCGCGGCGACGTCAGCATGGAGAAGCTGCAGCGCACCGCGACTACCAGTCAGTGCCCCTTCAAGGGCACCGCGCACTATTTCACCGTTTCAGTCGACGGCGGCAGTGCCAAGCTCGATGACGCCGTCTGGACCTATGAAGAGCCCTTCGACGAGCACCAGGCCCTAAAGGACCGGCTTGCGTTCTATGACGACAAATATCGGAGCATCCGTGTACGCGTGACCTGAAGAGGTCTGCCCCTCATTTGTCATGCCGATGCCGATGGACGGGATAGTGAGGACATGAAGCTGATCCCGTAGCCAGGAGATCAGCCCCAGGCTGCCGGGGCAGTTCGCTTGCGCCGGAATGGCGCCGTGAGACGCTTGAGGACGCCGCGGATGATGCGCATCTCGCGCGAGAGCGGTGAATAGATGAACGCGACCTTGCGGATGTACGTGGACACTGTCCAGTGGTAGCGCGTGCCGGCGGCAAACAGGAACGTATCGCCCGCCTGCAGCCGGCGGCTCGCTCCGGCCTCATCCTCGATGAGGACCGAGCCTTCCAACACGTGAATGACTTCATCCGTGTCATAGAACCAATCGAACTGGCCGGCCGTGCAGTCCCACATGAACGTGCTGGCGAGCTTGTCGCTGCTGGTGGTGAGGAGCTTCTTGCGCGCCACCGGGTCGCCCGCGAGGACCCATGTCCGCGGAATGGGCGAGGCCTCGAGGCCGAGCGCGTCGCGCCGCAGCGCATGGGCGCCCTCGATCGAAATCGTGTCCTCCAGGATACCGAGCTCAACTGTCGGATCGTCGGCGCCCAGGTGGCGTGCGGTGCCCCCATCGTCGGATGGTTTCCTCAAGTCTCAATTCCTCCAGCCTTCCCGCTCAATGTATTCCATCTTGTCCGACGCCGCTGTGAGGCGGCGACACCTTCAGGCGCCCGAATGGAATGCGCCGCAGCATACCGGCGGCCCAGCCGCGGGTTCTGTGAGTTATCGCACACTGATCGCCCGGCTCGAGTGACGCAAGCGACGGCCATGCCAGGCCGCGGCTCGCCCGCGGGCCCCGTTATGTCGCCTTCAGACTTCGGCGCGCAGACTCGCCAGGGGCGGCTGTCGCACGACGGAGCGCGTGGCCAGCCAGCCGCTCGCCACCACGATGAGTCCGCCGCCTGCGAGGCCGACCACGCACGCCCAGAAACTGAAGATGTACCGCAAGTCGAGGATGCGGGTTGTGAGAAAGTAGGCCGCGACCGAGGCGCCAGCCGCAGCGATGATGCCGGAAAGCACGCCCAGCGCCGCGAACTCCGCCAGTACCCCAGTCAACACCGTACGCCGAGTCGCCCCCAGCGTACGCAGCATCGCACTTTCGTACCGCCGCTCGTCGCGACTCGACTGCACCGCGGCAAGCAGCACCGTCAATCCGGCGAGCAGCGTGAATGCGAACACGCTCTGCACGGCCAATACCGCCTTGTCGAGCACCGAGCGCACGTCCGCGAGCAGGTCATCGATGTCGAATATGGAAACGCTGGGGAATTTGCGGGCAAGTCCGGCCAGCGAGCCGGCAGCGCCGGGAGCGAGATAGGCGCTCGTCAGGTAGGTGCCTGCCACCTTGTCGAGGAGGCCGGGGGCGAACACCAGAAAGAAATTGGGGCGGAAGCTGTCCCATTTCACTTTACGGATGCTCGCCACACGCACCGTGAATGTCTCACCCGCGATGTCGAAGGTGAGCCGATCGCCGAGAGACAGGCCGAGCCACTGCTCGAATTCCGTGGAGATGGATACCAGCGGTTGGCCGTTGTCCGCCGCCGTCCACCAGTGCCCGGCGACCACACGGTTGTCGGCGCCGGGCGCAGCCGACCAGGTGATGTTCTGCTCGCGGTTGGCGAACTCCTCGCCGCGGTGATCGGCGAAGCGCATCGTCGCCACCGGCCGACCATCGATGGCCGTCAGTCGGCCCCGCATCATGGGCAGCACGCGCGACGTTTTCGCTCCGTGAGCACGAAGATCTGCGATGAAGGCGTCGCGGCTCTCGGGCGGGATGTTGATGAAAAAGTAGTTCGGCAGGTCGGCCGGCAGGCTTTGGCGCCAATCACTATCGAGGTCGTTACGGAGGATCCCGAGCAGGAGCAGCGCCATGATGCCGGTGCCGAAGGCGACGATCTGCACGATGCTCTCGGCCCTTCGCCGGCTGAGGCGCGCGACCCCGTAGCGCCATGCGACGCCGGCGTGCGCCCGGAGCCGGCCG
>Ga0335075_10011154_pt1 | contig 13594 bp, 14 predicted proteins | sample Lox_Sample_24_FD_206723 | JGI IMG/M metagenome (GOLD analysis project Ga0335075, IMG submission 206723) | Soil microbial communities from Loxahatchee National Wildlife Refuge, Florida, United States - Lox_Sample_2.4 | ecosystem: Environmental > Terrestrial > Soil > Wetlands | place: USA...
GCGGCGGCTGGAACCCGTTCACGATGCGGGTGGACACCGCGCCGTTCAAGGATGTCCGGGTGCGCCAGGCGCTGCGGCTGGTGGTGGACCGGCCGCAGATGCTGGAGATTCTCTTCGGCGGCCGCGGGACGGTCGGCAACGACGTGTTCGGCATCTGGGCCTCGGAGTACGATCACAGCCTGCCGCAGCGGCACCAGGATCTCGATCAGGCCAGGTCGCTGTGGAAGGCCGCGGGCATGGACGGCACCACGGTCCAGCTGGTCAGCTCGGACATCGGCCAGGGCACGATCCAGGCCGCCCAGGTGCTGGCCCAGCAGGCCAGCGAGGCCGGCATCAAGATCAACGTCAACCAGGTCACGGTGACCGACTTCTTCGGCACCAGCTACCTGAAGTGGGTGTTCGCCCAGGACTTCTGGTACTTCAACTTCTACCTGCCGCAGGTATCGCTGGCCACGCTGCCTACCGCCCCGTTCAACGAGTGCCATTTCGACAACCCGGCCTACACCTCCCTTTACCAGCAGGCGATCGCCACGGTCGACTCGGCCAAGCGCACGCAGCTCGCCCACGAGATGCAGCGGATCGACTACACCGAGGGCGGGTACATCATCCCGTTCTTCCCGCCGGTCATCGACGGCTACGGAACCAACGTCAGCGGCCTGGTCCCCTCGAAGGGGGGACTGTCGCTCAACGCATACGACTTCAAGCAGCTCTGGCTGTCCTGACGGCGCCCGGAGCCGCCGCGAAACGGAAGGATCTCGGTCATGGCCGAAGTGACGGCGCCGGCCAAGGCGGCCGCCGCCGCTCCCGCCCCTAAGCCGCACCCGCTCCGGGACACCTTAATCAGGCGGCTCGGCTTCGGCGTGCTGACGCTATGGCTGGTCTCCGTGCTGGTGTTCGCCGCGACGCAGGTGCTGCCGGGCAACGCGGCATCTGCCGTGCTGCAGAACACGGCGACGCCGGCCCGCCTGCACGCGCTCGAGGTCCAGATGCACCTGAACCGCCCGGCGGTGGCTCAGTACTGGACCTGGCTCAGCGGCCTGTTCCACGGCAACCTGGGCACCTCGCTGGCCAGCGGCGCCTCGGTGACCTCGCTGATCGGCGGCCGGATCGTGAACTCCGCGGTGCTGGTCTTGCTGGCCGGCGTCATCGGCACGCTGATCGGCGTGGCGCTCGGTGTGCTGGCCGCGGCCCGGCGGGACAGCTGGCTTGACCACGGGCTCTCGGTCGCGGCCCTGGCTATCACGGCGCTGCCGGAGTTCGTGGTCGCGATGGTGCTCGTGACGTTCTTCGCCGCGCTGGTCTGGCATCTGTTCCCGGCCGTGTCGGTGTTCCCGCCCGGCGTGGCGCCGTGGTCGAGCCCGTCACTGCTGGTGCTGCCGGTGGCGACGCTGGTCATCGTGATCGTGCCATACACGTTCCGGATGATGCGCGCGGCGATGATCGACGCGCTGGAGAGCGACTACGTCGAGATGGCCAGGCTCAAGGGTCTGCCCAAGCTGCGGGTCCTCGTCGTGCACGCGCTGCCGAACGCGATTGCGCCGACGATCCAGGTGATCGGGCTGAACTTCCTGTACCTGGCCGGCGGCGTGGTGGTGGTCGAGTACGTGTTCAACTACCCGGGCCTCGGCCAGGCGCTGGTGTCGGCCGTGTCCGACCGGGACATCCCGGTGATCCAGTTCATCGTGCTGCTGCTGGCGGCCTTCTACGTGCTCGTGAACATCGCGACCGACATGGTGTCCCTCGCCGCCAGCCCGCGGCGCAGGCTGCCCCGGTCCTGACGGAGGTGATGGGGTGGCTTCCAACGCAGCGCTCACCGTTCTGCGGTCCGCCGGGCGCGGCCGCGCCCGGCGGCGTGAGTGGGTGGCGGTGCTGGGCCGCGCGGTGCGCACCAGCCGCGGCGCGACCGGGCTCGCGATCGTCGGCGTGGTGGTGCTGATCGCCGCGATCGGCCCGGCGCTGGCGCCGTACCCGAGCACGGCCTTTGTCACCGCGCCGTTCGCCAATCCCTCGCTCAAGTTCCCGCTCGGCGCGGACACGCTCGGCCGGGACGTGTTGAGCCGGACCCTGGACGGCGGGTGGCAGCTGCTGCTGATGGCGGCGGTCGCAACCCTGCTCGGCGTGGCCGTCGGCGCGATCATCGGCGTGGGCGCCGCTTACGTCGGCGGGAAGTGGGACACGCTGCTGATGCGCGCGGTGGACGTGATCCTCGCGTTCCCCCAGCTCGTGTTCGCGCTGCTGCTGGTCAGCATCCTCGGGCCGAAGATCTGGCTGATCGTGCTGGCCGTCGCGATCTCGCACGCGCCGCAGGTGGCCCGGGTGACCAGGGCGGCCGCGCTGGATGTCTGCGAGCGCGACTTCGTCCGGGCCGCGCAGATCCTCGGCATGCCGGCCAGGAAGGTGATCAGGCGGGAGGTGCTGCCCAACCTGACGTCGGTGCTCATGGTGGAGCTCGGGCTGCGGCTCACCTACTCGATTCTGGTGATCGCGGGACTGAGCTTCCTCGGCTTCGGCTTGCAGCCGCCGGCCGCCAGCTGGGGTCTCATGATCAACGAAAACCGGATCGGCCTGGTGGCGAACCCGTGGGGAGTGCTGGCCCCGACCCTGCTGATCGCGGCGCTGACCATCGGGATGAACACGCTCACCGACGCGATCGCCCGCGCGTCGCTCGGCGTCGGGCGGCAGGCCGATGACGCGCTGCTGCCCGGCCTGGTCGTGGCTGGAGCCGGGCAGTGACCGCGGGGAACGGCGAGGCCGCCGGCCGCCGCGGCGGGGCCGCCCCCGGTGGCGCCGGGCCGATGCGGCTGTCCGTCGAGAACCTCCAGGTGCTGCGGGCGCCCTCGCGGGGCCGCGCCAGCGTGGACGTGGTGGACGAGGTGTCCTTCCGGGTCGAGCCAGGCCAGGTGCTCGGCCTGGTCGGCGAGTCCGGGTCGGGCAAGACCACGATGGCGCTGGCGCTGCTCGGCCATGTCCGCCGCGGCCTGGTCATCGGCGGCGGGAAGGTCATCGTCGACGGCCAGGACATCCTGCCGCTGTCACCACGGGAGCTGCAGCGGATGCGCGGCCGCCAGGTCGCCTACGTGCCGCAGGACCCGTCCAGCGCGCTGAACCCGACGCTGAAGATCGGCACTCAGCTCCGCGAGGTCCTGGCCGGCTACGAGGGCGACGACCGCGCCCGTACCCAGCGGCTGACCGAGATGCTGGCCGAGGTCGGCCTGTCCACGGTGCCGGGCATCCTCGAGTCCTATCCGCACCAGCTGTCCGGCGGCCAGCAGCAGCGGGTCGGGCTGGCCATGGCCTTCGCCTGCCGGCCGCAGCTGATCGTGCTCGACGAGCCAACCACCGGCCTGGACGTGACCACCCAGCGCCGGGTCCTCGAGACGATCAGGGACCTGTGCCGGTCCTACCGGGTGGCGGCCGTCTACATCAGCCACGACCTGGCCGTGGTGGCCGAGATCGCCGACTACGTGGCGGTGCTGTACGCGGGCCGGCTGGCCGAGGTCGGCGCGGCGCGCGAGGTGTTCGCCACCCCCGCGCATCCCTACAGCCGCGGGCTGCTGCGGGCCGTCCCGTCGCTGGACCGCTCCCAGGTGCTGATGGGCCTGTCCGGTCAGCCGCCGCGGCCGGGCAGCCGGCCGTCGGGCTGCTTCTTCCAGCCCCGGTGCGAGTTCGCCGTGCCGGAGTGCGAGGCCGGGCAGCCACCGATGATCGAGGTGTCGCCGGCCGGTCACCGCGCCCGGTGCCTGCGGGCCGTCGAGGTGGCCGCGCTGGCCGGCGCGCCGGACGGGTCACCGGCCCGGCCGGCCGGCGCCGGGCAGACCGCCCCGCTGCTTGACGTGCGCGGGCTGTCGGCCACCTATGGCCGCAAGACCGTGCTGAGCGACCTGACCTTCACCGTGCCCGGCCACCAGTGCGTGGCCGTGGTGGGCATGTCCGGCTCCGGGAAGACCACGCTGGCCCGGTGCCTGGTCGGGCTGCATCCGACCTGGACCGGGGACGCCGCGTTCGCCGGCCAGCCGCTGACCGCGGGTGTCCGCCGCCGCAGCGGCGACCAGCTGCGCCGGATCCAGTACGTCTCGCAGAATCCGTACCTGGCCCTGAACCCGCGCCGGACCGTGGGCCAGATCGTGGAGCAGCCCCTGGCCCACTTCGAGAAGCTGTCGGCCAGCCAGCGATACGAACGGGTGGTGGCCGCGCTGACCTGGGCCGCGCTGCGCGAGTCGTTCGTGGACCTCTACCCCGACCAGCTCTCCGGCGGCGAGCGGCAGCGGGTGGCCATCGCCCGGGCCCTCATCCTCGAGCCCGACCTGCTGGTCTGCGACGAGGTCACCTCCGCGCTCGACGTGTCCGTCCAGGCGGCGATCGTGGAACTGCTCCGCAGGCTGCAGGCCGAGCGCGGCCTGTCTATGATCTTCATCACGCACAACCTGCCCCTGGTCCGCAGCATCGCCGACCACGTCGTGGTGATGAACGACGGCCGGATCTGCGAGCGCGGCACCGTCACCGAGGTACTCGAGGCGCCCAAGGATGCCTACACGACGCAACTGCTGGCCGACGTGCCCAAGATGACGGTCCCGGTCGGCGAGGGCTGATGGCCCGGATCACGACTCCCCGCGAGGGGAGCCGGGCCGCTGCCTGGCCGCCCGCCGAGCCGGTCGCCGCCCCGCTGCGGCTGCACGAGACCGGCGTCGCGCCGGAGTGGACCGACTACAACGGCCACATGAGCGAGTCGGCCTACCTGCTGGTGTTCGGGGACAGCGCGGACGCGTTCTTCCGCTACTTCGGCGTGGACGAGGACTACCGCGCCTCCGGCCGGTCACTGTTCACCGCCGAGACCCACCTGCGCCACCTGGGCGAGGCCCGGGCCGGCGACCGGCTGCGGCTGACCCTGCAGGTGCTCGGCGTGGACACCAAGCGGCTGCACATCGTGCACGAGATGCACGCCGGCACCGGCCCGCTGCTGTCCACCGCGGAGCAGTTGCTGCTGCACGTCGACACCGGGGCCGGCCGGGTCGCGCCGTTCCCGCCCGAGATCGCCGCCCGCCTGGCCCAGATCAGGGCCGCGCACGCGGCGCTGCCCGTGCCCGGTTACGTCGGCCGCGTCATCCAGATCCCGGGCCGGTGACGTCCAGGTGGACCTGGAGCTCACCGGCGAGCAGCAGCTCATCGTCGACACCGTCCGCGACTTCGTCGAGCGGGAACTCTACCCGCACGAGAACGAGGTCGAGCGACTCGACGACGTGCCGCCCGAGCTGGCCGGCCAGATCAGGGCCAAGGCGCTCGAGTCCGGTCTCTACGCCGCGAACATGCCCGCCGAGCTGGGCGGGGGCGGGCTGGACGCGGTCGGCGTGGTGCTGGTCGAGCGGGAGCTCGGCCGGGCGTCCTACGCGCTGCAGATGCTGGTCGAGCGGCCGAGCAACATCCTGCAGGCCTGCCAGGGCGAGCAGCGCGAGCGCTACCTGCGGCCAGCCATCCGCGGGGAGCGGCACGACTGCGTGGCCATGACCGAGCCCGGCGCCGGGTCCGACGTCCGGTCGATGACCACGACCGCGGTGCGCGACGGCGACGACTACGTGATCACCGGGACCAAGCACTTCATCAGCCACGCCGACGTGGCCGACTTCGTGATCCTGTTCGCCGCCACCGGCGTGGAGCAGACCGCGCGCGGCCCGAAGAAGCTCATCACCACGCTGCTGGTCGACGCCGGCACCAGGGGCCTTGAGGTCCGCCGCGGCCCGCCGTGCGTGTCCAACCGCGGTTACCACCAGTGCGAGCTGATCTTCTCCGGCTGCCGGGTGCCCGTGGCCAACCGGCTCGGGGAGGAGGGCCGCGGCTTCGAGCTGATGGGGGAGTGGCTGGGCGCGACCCGGCTGACCGTGGCGGCGACCAGCGTCGGCCGGGCCCGGCGCGTCCTTGAGGCCACCACCGAGTGGGCCGCGAACCGCCGGCAGTTCGGCCAGCCGATCGGGCGGTTCCAGGGCATCGGGTTCCGGCTGGCCGACATGGCCACCGAGCTGGAAGCGGCGGAGCTGCTCACGCTGCGCGCCGCGGCCAGGCTGGACCGCGGCGCGATGACCGACGCCGACGCGGCCATGGCCAAGGTGTACGCGTCGGAGATGCTCGGCCGGGTCACCGACGCGGCGGTGCAGACATTCGGCGGGATGGGGCTGATGGGCGAGCTCCCAGTCGAGCGGTGGTGGCGGGACGCCCGGGTCGAGAGAATCTGGGACGGCACCAGCGAAATCCAGCGCCAGATCATCGCCCGCTCACTGCTGCGACCCTACGGAGCTTGAATGACCATCCTGAACGGTACGGTCCGCACGGCCGTGGAGGACCAGACGCTGGTCGTCACGCTCGACCGGCCCAAGGCCAACGCGGTCGACGTGGCTACCAGCCGCGCGCTCTACGAGGCGTTCGACCGGCTCCGCCGCGACCCCGGGCTGCGGGTCGCGATACTGACCGGGGCCGGGGAACGGTTCTTCTGCGCGGGCTGGGACCTGAAGGCGGCCGCGGGCGGCGAGGGCGTCGACGCCGACCACGGCCCCGGCGGGTTCGCCGGGCTCACCGAGTTCACCGACATCGGCAAGCCGGTCATCGCCGCGGTCAACGGGCTGGCCTTCGGCGGCGGCTTCGAGCTGGTCCTGGCCGCGGATCTGGTGGTGGCGGCGGAGCACGCCGAGTTCGCGCTCACCGAGGCCACGCTGGGCCTGGTCCCCGACGCCGGCGGCCTGCTCCGCCTGCCGGCCCGGGTGCCGCGGGCGATCGCCGTCGAGCTGCTGCTGACCGGCAGGCGGCTGACCGCCGCGGAGGCGGCCCGGTGGGGACTGGTCAACCGGGTCACCCCGGCCGCCGGGCTGATGACCGCTGCGCGCGAGCTGGCCACCGCGATCTGCGCTTCCGCGCCGCTGGCGGTCGCCGCGGTGCTCGAGATCCTGCGCGAGACCGAGGGCGCTTCAGTGGCGGCCGGCTACGCCATCCAGCGCGGCGGCAGCCTGCCCGCCTACCAGGCCATGCTCGGCTCGGCCGACGCGCAGGAGGGTGCCCGCGCGTTCACCGAGCGCCGCCCGCCGGTCTGGCAAGGCCGGTGACCAGCCGGTGAGCCCAGCCGACCCGCTGCACTCTGCCCTCCTGAACACTGGCGGGCGCACGGTGTCGGTGGACTGGATCGACTACAACGGCCACATGATGGACGGCTACTACTCCATCGCGTTCACCGAGGCGACCGACGCGCTGCTTGACCATCTCGGCCTGGGCGCCGTCTACCGCGAGCAGACCGGCTCCGGCATGTACACGGTCGAGAGCCACCTGTGCTTCTTCAGGAGCGTCCGGGCCGGGGTCCGCCTGCGCTACACATCACAGCTGCTCGGCGTGGATGCCAAGCGACTGCACGCGTTCCACCGGATGACCGACGCCGCCACCGGCGACGAGCTGGCCGCCAACGAACTGATGCTGCTGCACGTCGACATCGCCACCGAGCGGGTGACGCTGATGCCGCCGCAGCGCCACCAGGCCGCCGCGGCGCTGGCCGCCGAGCACGCTGCCCTGCCTGTCCCGCGCACCGCGGGCCGGTGCATCACCATGCCCGGCCGCCAGGCGCCGCTCAGCTAGCGGCTGGGGATGATGAGATATTTCGAGCCGGTTGCCTGGCGGGCATAGGCGGCGATGGCGTCGAGCTGCAGGGCGCCGGCCAGCGATACCTGGTCGGTGTAGCTGCTCGCGAAGGTGGTTTTAAGCCCGGCGGCGACCCGCCTTTTAAATCGCTCAATCCCCTCCAGGCCGATCCTGCCCAAGAAGGGGGTGAGCAGCCAGCCCCCGATCCCCCAGGCCAGCCCGTAGTTGCGGGTCAGCTCGGTTGGCCCACGGTCGAGCGACCCGTAAATGTAAACCTGCTTGTGGACGCTGGAGCCGTAGCGGCTGTAGCTCCCGGCGGCAGCGCTGGCCGCCGCCTCCATGCAGGTCAGGATCTGGCTGGCCAGCTTGCCGCCACCGATGGCGTCAAAGGCCAGGGTGGCGCCGGTGGCCGTCACGGCGGCGGTCAGCTCGTCCATGAAAGCCGGGGATGTCGAGTTGCACACGTAGCTGGCGCCCGCCGATCTCAGCAGCTCCTGGTGCTCCGGCCTGCGCACGATGCTGACCAGCGGGACCTGCTCTTCGATGCACAGACGGTTGAGCATCTGGCCGAGGTTGGAGGCGGCCGCCGTGTGCACCAGGGCCTGGTGCCCCTCGAGCCGCATCGTCTCGACCATGCCAAGCGCGGTCATCGGGTTCACGAACGGGGACGCACCATCAATCGCCGTCGTGCCTTCGGGCAGCTCCAGGCACAGCGACGCGTCCACGCAGCGGTACTGGGCATACATCGCGCCCCCGGCCACACCGACCGACTTGCCCAAAAGAGCCTGGGCGGCGGCGGACGATCCAGCCGCCACAACCGTCCCTGCGCCCTCGTTGCCCACCGGCATCGGCACGCCCACGCGTGCCTTCATGGCGCGCATGGCGGCGTCCGGGATCGGCATGGTGACGACCGGCCGCTCGGCTGGGCCGCTCGAGACGGCCGAGGTCACGTCGGCGCCGGCCAGGAGCAGGCCGAGGTCCGACGGATTGATCGGCGTAGCCTCCACCCGCACGACCACATCGCCAGGACCGGGCTCGGGCAGGTCGGCCTCCTCGAGGAACAGCTCCACCGTCTGGTCAGCCGTGACCAGCGAGCGCAGTTGCAAGGTCGTGGCTGGTATCTCGGCCGGCATCGAATGAGCCTCCTCGTGGTCAGGCTTGTCTTGGGGCCCCCCGGCGGCCCGCGGCTTATCCGGGGGCACGGTCCAGGGCTACGCCGAAGTAGTCGCGGTAGGCGGACAGCAGCACGTCGTCGGTGGGCAGCTGCTGTTCGCTGCGTGATCCGTCGCTGGTCCGGATGAGTGTACGGCCGCTGATCGAGACCCGGCCGTCCTCGGTGAGCAGCGAGCAGATGGTTTCCTGGGTGAAGTGCGACAACGGCGAGGTCTGCTGCCACCAGCAGGTGGGGACGAAGTCAGCCAGGGATCGTTCCCGCAGCTCGAGCCGGTACTGCGGCTCCGCGTTCTTGAGCACGTCAACATCCCCGTCCGCGGCGTCGGCCAGCAGGAACCGGCCGCCCGGATCGTCCTGCTCACTCCGGCTGTCGAGCAGCAGCGGGTAGACGCTGTGACGGCCGAAGCCCACGTCCGCCAGCCACGGACCGGTGCCGTCGGGCAGGCGGACGACCAGCGCCATGTGGTCGAACGGCGGCCCGAGCCGCCCCCCATCGGAATACACCCGCGCGCTGACCCGCGACACCTGGGCGCCCAGCGCCTCAAGCAAGAACCCGAACGTTCCGTTGAGCTCGTAGCAGAAGCCACCCCGGCGCCGGTCCACGACCTTGCTGACCAGGTCGCCGGTGTCCAGTGAGATCGGCTCGCCCAGGTGGATGCTCAGGTTCTCGAACGGCACCGACAGCTGGTGAGCCCGGTGCAGCAGGCGAAACCCCGCGGCGTCGGCGTGTACCGGCGGCGAGACAGATATCCGCCGCAGGTAGCCCGCGACCGTGCCGTCATCCATCACGCTGGGACCGTCAGTCCCGGACTGACTTGGCACAGCCGAAGAACCCGCGCCGCTTGATCAGCGCGGCCACTTCGGTGGGGACCATGTCCTCCCAGGAGTCGTCGCCCGCGGCTATCCTCCGCAGCACGTCCCGGCTGAAGATCGGCAAGTACTCGGGGTTGTAGTTGTCCAGGTTCACGAAGCTGCCCCGCCCCCAGAGGTAGTCGTACAGGGGCTGCAGCTCCGGCTGGACCTTGACGTCGTCCACGGTCTTGAGCTCGTCGTCCGGCGACGGCCGCAGCGGGTAGACGTACAGCCTCAGCTCGTTCTTGAACAGCCGCCCGAAGCTCTCCAGGATCCCGCCCGGAAGCTGGGCGTGGTTCTGCTCGTTGAACAGGTCGATCAGGCTGGGCACGCCCATGACGATGCCAATCCGCTCGGTAGTTCGCTGGGCGATATAGGCGGCCAGCCGGTAATAGTCGAAGTAGTCGCTGATCAGCACGGTCATGCCGCAGGCCGCGAGCAGCTCGGCGCGGGCCAGGAAGTCGCGCCGGTCCACGTCGGTGGCGCCGCCGGCCAGCAGGTTACGCATGGTGATCTCGGTGAGCAGCAGGATCGGCTTGCCGGCCACCGCCGGATCCTCGCCGAACCTGGCCTTGGCCGTCTCGAGCATGTCGAGGTTCACGTGCGTCGGCGGCCGGAAGCTGCCCCGCTCCAGCAGGATCGCCTTCTTGCGCAGCACCTCGCTCGGCTGCAGCACCTCGCGGTCAGGGCCGAACATGGCCACGCCGCTGAGCCCAATCTGCACCAGCTTGAGCGCCATCAGGCGGTTGTCCACGTGCCGGAACTCGATGCCACGGAACTCGATCATGTCAATCTCGATGCGGCCCGTGGTCAGCCGGTCGAGCAGGCTTTCAATGAGCTTGTCCGGCTCGTGATGGTGGAAGAACGCACCGTACAGCAGGTTCACCCCGACGATCCCGAGCGCCTCCTGCTGTGCGAACGCCTCGATGTCGAGCATCCGCACGTGCATGACAATCTGGCTCGGCTCGTCGTGCGGCTGGGCCTGGAACTTCACGCCCATCCAGCCGTGGCACTCGTTACCGCCCCGGTAGCTCCGCGCCACGACGGTATCGGCGAACGCGAAGAAGCAGTTCTCGTCGCCGCGCTCGTCGTCCAGCCGCTCGACGTTGAGCTGGAATTCCTTGTCGAGCATGCCTTGCAGCCGCCCGGCGGATACGTACCGTTCCGCCTTGCCGTAAACGGCGTCGCTGACCGCCATGTCGTAGGCGGAGATTGACTTGGCCACGGTGCCGGCCGCGCCGCCGACGCGGAAGAGCCAGCGCACCACCTCCTGGCCGGCCCCGATCTCCGCGATCGTTCCGTACCAGCGTGGATCGAGGTTGATCCGGAGGGCCTTCTGGTGCGTGTCCGACTGCTGGTGGCCGGCCATGAGCTCGGTCATCTGTCCCCCTGCCTGCTCATCCGGCCCGGCCGGGTATTTCTAGGATTGTACTTATCCTGCCGCACTCGCCGCCAGATGAGCTGGGCCCTATCGCTGGCTCAGCGCGCCCTCGGCCAGCAGGACCTCGTGCGCGGACCTGAACGCCTCCAGGCCCGCGGGTATCCCGCAGTAGACCGATGCGTGCAGCAAGACCTCCTTGATCTCCTCCACCGTCACGCCGTTGTTCAGCGCGCCCTTCACGTGCAGCTTCAGTTCGGCGCTCTTGCCCATCGCGGTGAGCATGGCCAGGTTCAGCAGGCTGCGCGTCCGGCGATCCAGGCCGGGGCGGTTCCATACGTAGTCCCAGGCCCATTCGGTGGCGATGTGCTGGTAGGCCATCATGAAGTCGTCTGCCTGGGCCAGACTGGCGTCGACGTAATCGGCGCCCAGGACCTCGCGCCGCGTTTGCAGGCCGTTCTCGAACATCTCGCTGCTGCTCATGTGCGCAGCGTATGCCCGGCTGCTACCCGAGATCCGTCAGCATGCCACGCAGGAGGTCGGCCGTGCGTTCTGGCGACTCGCTCTCGACGCTCAGCCGCTCCATGACCTCGCTGTACCGCTCGACATCCTCACGCTTGTCGAGGTACAGGGCGCTGGTCAGCTGCTCGAGGTAGACCACGTCGGGCAGGTCCTGTTCGGGGAACCGCATGATCGTGAACGCCCCGGCCTCGGCAATCGGCCCGCCAGTGCCGAACGGCGTCACCTGGAGCGTGATCCGGGCGTCCTGGGTGAGCTCGATCAGGTGCTCAAGCTGCGACCGGAACACCTCGGGGCTCCCGACCGGGCGGCGCAGTGCGGCCTCGTCGACGACCGCCCACAGCCGCGGCCCGCCCTGCTTGCTGAGCAGTTCCTGCCGGGTGATCCGCATGCTGACCCGGCGCTCGATCTCCTCGGCGGGTGCGCCGGGCTGGCCCCGGGTGATGACCGCCCGCGCGTAGCTGGCCGTCTGCAGCAGCCCGGGGACGAACTGCACCTCGTAGACCCGCAGCACCGACGCGGCCTCTTCGAGCCCGACGTAGGTCTGGAACCAATCTGGTAAGACGTCGGCGTACTGGTGCCACCAGCCAGCCGCGTTGGCCTCGCGCGCGAGCGTCACGAGTGCATCGCGCTCCGCGGTCTCCTCGACTCCGTACATCGCGAGCAGGTCTACGACGTCGCGTTCCTTGAAGCTGACTCGCCCGAGCTCCATCCGGCTGATCTTGGATTCCGACGCCCGGATGTGGTAGCCCGCGTCCTCGCGGGTGATTCCCTTGGCCTCGCGCAGCCGGCGCAGCTGGGTTCCCATCAAGATGCGCCTGACGGTCGGGCCGCTGCCTGGCTCAATCGAGATCACATCGGCCCCCCCAGACCCCAGGATCCAGTCATCGGGTCCAAATGTGGACCACCCGCATGTGCTAACGCCCACGCCATCTGCACGTGCATCAGGCCTTGCGCCTGCAAGTTACAAGGAGGATGATAACGCTCACAGCCCGGACGCGCGAGATGCGACCTCCTGGAGCCCAGAAACCTACGGACGCACAGGCGGTCGCGGTAGTCAGGACGGAGGACGCGAGAGTGAGCCACGACCGGCTCCTGACGGCCAGCGGTCATCCGGAGACATCCGTCATCGCGCACCTGGGACTGGGGGATCCCGCACCATTTGAGTCGGCGGATCAGCGCGCTGCGACCTGCGCGCTCGCCTCCGGAGCCGAGTCGGCCCGGCGGGCCAGGGAATTCACCAGGATCACGCTGGGCGGCTGGGGGATGGACGCCGAGATCGATGTGGCCGAGCTCGTGGTCTGCGAACTGGTGACCAACGCGCTCCGGCATGGCTTGCTTTCCGCTCGGTGGAGGCCAGAAGAGCACCCGATTGCGCTGACCTTACTACGCCGGGATCCTTATCTGATGTGCGCCGTAACCGATCCCGAGCAGGGTGGCCCGGTCCTGATGGAACCGTCGGCCAGTGCCGAGAGCGGCCGCGGTCTGCAGGTCGTTGAGTCGTGCAGCGCGGCGTGGGGCTGGCAGCCGATCGACGGCGCGGGCAAGGTCGTCTGGGCCTTGCTGCCAGCGGGGGAGTTACAGCGGATCACCGACCCCGGGCCGGTGATCCGCCGCCTTCTGCTGGCCGCTTAGGAGAGCAAGTCGTCGAACTCGCCGTCCTTGGCACCACGGATGAACGCGTCGATCTCAGCTGGTGTGTAGATCAGCGCCGGGCTGTCCGGATGCCGGGAATTACGCAGCGCCACCTCTCCACCGGGCAGGCCGGCAAGTTCGACGCAGGTGCCCTGTGAATTACTGTGATGGCTCTTCCGCCAGGTGACATCTTGCAAGTCCGCGGCGGGCATCCCGTTGCGCGCCTCGTGCATGGTGGTTTTCCCCCTAGCATCGCCGGTTTGGGAACGGTTCCATGCTACGCAATGCACGTGCAGTCGCACATTCATTTGCTTGCAGCGTCTGCAAATTCATCAGACCGTGATGACGTCGGCGACGACCGTGACCGCTACTGGCCTCCGATCACGTGCAGGCCGGCCCACAGGGCCACAACCGCCAGGACGAGCGCTG
>Ga0335075_10011155_pt1 | contig 13594 bp, 14 predicted proteins | sample Lox_Sample_24_FD_206723 | JGI IMG/M metagenome (GOLD analysis project Ga0335075, IMG submission 206723) | Soil microbial communities from Loxahatchee National Wildlife Refuge, Florida, United States - Lox_Sample_2.4 | ecosystem: Environmental > Terrestrial > Soil > Wetlands | place: USA...
GCCTGCGCGAAGCGATCGGCGTCATCGAGGATCGCGATGGCCTGCTCGCGGGACAGATCCTCGGCGGCCAGCAGATGCCTCGGGCTCATCGGGAGATCACCACCCCGTCGTGACCATCGTGCTCGCGAAGCTGCACGTGCACGCTCTCGCTACGCGACGTCGGGACATTCTTGCCGACGTAGTCGGCGCGGATCGGCAACTCGCGGTGGCCGCGGTCGACGAGCACGGCCAACTGCACCACGCGCGGGCGGCCGACGTCGCGCAGCGCGTCCAGCGCGGAGCGCACCGAGCGGCCGGAGTACAGCACGTCGTCGACGAGGATCACCAGGGCGTCGTCGATGCCGCCGGCCGGTATCGACGTGGATTCCAGCGGTCGCGGCGGCTTGGTCATCAGATCGTCGCGGTAGAGCGTGATGTCCAAGGCCCCGTGCGGCACTTCGGCACCGGAGAATTCGGCGATGTTGACCGCGAGCCGATCGGCCAATGGCACACCGCGGGTGGGGATTCCCAACAGCACGACTCGAGGTGCGTCGGCACCGTCCAGAGCGGTCTTTTCGATGATCTGATGCGCAATGCGGGCAATGGTGCGACCCACGTCGGCCGCCGACATCAGTTCACGGCCGGCGGCGGCATCGCTCGCGGCACACATGACGAAACCCTGACCTCCTTCTCCGCCTCTCTGGACGGATCGTTAAAGGATGTCGACTGCCGCGCAGCCTAGCACTACTGCGACTGATCGACGCTGTTGGGCGCGCCGCGACGGAGTCGAACGTCACATCCGTCACAGCAGTCGCCAGCGCCGGCTACAGCCGTTGTGCCCGCCTCAGAGCGATTTGCAACAGAGTCGCGCAGGCGCGCACAACGAGTGGTCAACAGACTGTTTAATTCGCGGTGCTTCCTGAGCGAAGAGGTTTCCTACGTCTGCGGCAACGGGTAGCGAGAGTAGTGTTTGACGGATGAGTGGGTCCAGCCCAGCGGCCCGTCCACTGATCGGGTTCATCACCCGCGATGACGCGCCGCAGATTACGCCAGCACCGATAAGCCGGGAGTGGATGCGAGAGACGCGTGAGGGCAGGCCCGATCGGTGTTTGCCTATGCTCATCGCTAATCAAAGCGGCTGGGAGCTTGGCAATCCGTGCGCGTTCACCGCTACGTGGATGGGTCAGGCAGACGGCGTGGACGTGGTGATCAGACCCGATAAGCGCGATGTTGATCATCTCCTCCCCCTCAGCCACTTCGGCAACGGCATCCTGACCTGGAATCTGCCGTTCCTGTTTCGGACTCCGCCGGGCTACAACCTGTTGGCCCGCGGGCCGGCGAACTATCCGAAAGACGGCGTGTGTCCGCTAGAGGGCATAGTCGAAACCGACTGGGCGAGTGCGAATTTCAGCATGAGCTGGAAACTCACCCGCAAACTGATGCCGGTCCGATTCGAAGTCGGCGAGCCGATCTGCATGATCGTCCCGCAGCGCCGAGCGGAGCTTGAAGAGTTCACCCCTGAACTCAGGCGCATCGAGTCTGATAAAGAGTTGCAGCGCAAGCATGAGTTCTTCCGACGCTCGCGTAGCGCGGCAAAGCAAGCCGAGCAGATAGAGAGAGTCGCGGCGGGAGAGCAAGTCGAGTGGCAAGCGGACTACACCCGAGGCAGACACACCGACGGCGATGCCGGGACACCGGATCACCAGACTCGCCGTCACCTGCGTTCATTTGTTCAGCCAGTGGAACTGCCGGGATTGGACCTGGCCGAAGTCGAGTAGCCGCATCCGTATAGTGTCGTGGCCGGCGCCGCGAGATCGACGGCGCCAGGTCGAGACGGCGTTCTAATCGAGGATCGGATGACCGACAAGTCCAACGACCGGGCCCGTCCACTGATTGGATTCACCACCGGTGACCATGCGCCGCCGATCGGCCCGGCGCCAATCAACCGGACGTGGATGTCACAGACGCGTCGAGGTTGGGCGAATCGGTGCCTGCCGCTGCTCATTGCCAACCAGAGCGGCTGGGAGCTGCGCAATCCGAGCGCGTTCACCGCAACGTGGATGGGTGGGAACAACATCGGGGATCTGACGATCGTGCCCGATACACGCGCCGCCGGTCAGTTTCTGCCCGCGAGCAATTTCGGCTACGGCATTCTGACCTGGCACCTGCCATTGCTGTTTCGTACTCCGCCCGGCTACGACCTGTTGGTCCGCGGGCCGGCCAATCATCCCAAAGATGCTGTCTCGGCGCTGGAGGGCATCGTCGAAACCGACTGGGCAAGCTCGAGTTTCAGCATGAACTGGAAATTCACCCGCCAACTGATGCCGGTGCGATTCGAGGTCGGTGAGCCGATCTGCATGATTGTGCCGCAGCGCCGAGGTGAGCTGGAGGAGTTCGCCCCCGAACTGCGGCCCATCGAATCTGACGAAGAGCTGCGCCGCAAATATGAATTCTTCCTGCGCTCACGTCAGGAGATCGGGCAAGTCCAAGCGGCGACGGACACCACCGCGGGAGAACGCGTGGCCTGGGAAGGCGACTACGCGCGAGGCAGCCATGCCGACGGCGAGGCCGGGGCCCAGGATCACCGGACTCGCCGTCATCTTCGTCCGTTTGTTCAGTAACGCGGCTGGCGCCGGACCTGCTACGAGCGGGCGTGACGGCACTGGCTAACCTGACTCAGGTGAATCTCGAGGGCAATCAGGCCTCCATTCGCGACGCCTGCGACGCGGGTCTGCTCGCAGGTGCTGTGACAATGGTGTGGCAGCACGGAAAGATGCTGCAGGTCAACGAAATCGGCTACCGCGATGTCGATGCCCAATTGCCGATGCAGCGCGACACGCTGTTTCGTATCGCCTCGATGACCAAACCGGTCACGGTCGCCGCGGCGATGAGCCTGGTCGACGAGGGCAAGCTGGCCCTGCGCGAACCGATCGTGCGCTGGTTACCGGAGTTCGCCGATGTACGGGTGCTGGACGACCCGGGCGGACCGCTGGACCGAACGCATCCGGTTCAGCGGGCGATTCTGGTCGAGGACCTGCTCACCCATACCAGCGGCCTCGGATACGGGTTCTCGGTGGGCGGCCCGATATCCCGCGCCTACGTTCGGCTGCCGTTCGGGCACGGCCCCGACGCTTGGCTGGCCGCGCTCGCCGACCTACCGCTGGTGCATCAGCCCGGCGCGCGGCTGACCTACAGCCACGCCATCGATGTGATCGGCGTGCTGGTGTCACGCATCGAGGGCAAGCCGTTTCACCAGGTGCTCGATGAGCGGATCCTGCAGCCGCTGGGCATGATTGACACGGGCTTCTTCGTCTCGGTCGGGGGCCGCCGCCGCGCCGCGACGATGTACCGGCTCGACGAGCACAACCAGCTGCAACACGATGTGATGGGGCCACCGCATATCTCGCCGCCGGCATTCTGCAACGCCGGCGGCGGACTGTGGTCGACCGCCGACGACTATCTGCGGTTCGTCGAAATGCTCATGGGCGACGGCACATTGGATGGTATACGGGTGCTGTCAGAAGAGTCGGCGCTGTCGATGCGAACCGATCGGCTCACCGACACGCAGAAGCAGCACCCCTTCCTCGGGGCCCCGTTCTGGATCGGCCGCGGGTTCGGGCTGAACCTGTCGGTGGTGACCGATCCGGTGAAGTCGGCGCCGTTATTCGGACCGGGTGGTGTCGGGACGTTCAGCTGGCCGGGCGCGTACGGGACGTGGTGGCAGGCCGACCCGGCGGCTGGCCTGATCCTGATGTACCTGATTCAAAATATGCCTGCGTTGTCGGCCGACGCCGCAGCCGCGGTCGCGGGCAATACGTCACGAGCGAAACTGCAAGCGGTGCAACCCAAGTTCGTGCATCGTACCTATCGCGCCCTGGGCCTGTGATGGCTGACTACATTCCTGAGCGCATCGAGGGCCCGCGACTCCTGCTGCGGCTGCCAGTCATCGACGACGCCGGGCCGCTGTATCAACGGATCGGCCGCGATCCGCAGGTCACCAAATACCTATTGTGGACACCGCATCCCAACGTGGTCGCCACGCGGCAAGTGATTGCCGAGCGGATGAATGCCGACCCGCGGGTACGAACCTGGGTAATGGTGTTGCGACACAGCGACGAGATCGTCGGGATGATCAGTTGCGCACGCCCGATGCCGTATGCCGCAGAAATCGGTTACTCCCTCGGCCGGCGCTGGTGGGGCAAGGGTTTGATGTCCGACGCGCTCGGCATGCTGATGACCACGCTGCAGGCTGACCCCGATGTGTATCGCGTGTGGGCCACCTGCCATGTCGACAACGAGCGGTCGGTGCGACTACTGGAACGAGCGGGGTTGACGCTGGAAGGCAGGATGGCTCGTCACACGATCTATCCCAACCTCGGAACCGAACCACTCGACAGCCTGCTCTACGCCAAGGCCCTGCGCTAAACCATCGCGAAGGGCGACACTTTCGCGCCGATCTCCAGCGCGCCGGCGAGCTCGCGGCTGACGTCGTAGTCGAACACCACGTGCCCGGAGATGACGTCGACGTCTCGCTTGGCGCGCTGCAAGGGGTTGTCCAGGAACTGCGCACTAGCGCCGGCCGCTTCGAGCAGATCGGCAATGATCGAACGAGATTCGTGCACGACGTGTGCCGCCGCCGCGCGGACGCCCGCGCGCACGGTACGACCGACGTGCTTTCCGCTGCTGACCCTGGCCTGAATGTCGGTGGCCGCGGCATCGGCCAGCCCGCGCAGCGCGCGCAACCGCACCCGCGCAGCGCCGAGACGCACCTGCGCGGTGGGCTGATCCTTCTGCGCCGCACCGGAATACGCGAGCATCCTTTCGCTGAGCCGTTGGGCGAAGAGGTCGGCGACCAGTTCGGCGGAACCCAGCGCGGGCATCGCGGCGGTCAGCGCCAACGCGGGCACCATCGGCCACCGATACACCGCGGCGTCGTGCAGCGCCGCGCCGGGTGTTGTGCCGCTGTAGATGTCGGCCACCGTGACCAGCCGATGCCCGGGCACCCAAACACCGTCGATGACGACGTCATTGGAGCCGGTGGCGCACATTCCCGCGGTGTGCCATACGTCCTCGACACGGATGTCGGCAGCCGGCAACAACACCAGGGCCGGATATGGCGCGTCGTCAGGCCCGCAGATGGCGCCGACCAGGATCCAGTCCGCGTCCATGACGCCGGTCGCCCACGACCATCGCCCGGTCAACCTGAAGCCGCCGTCGACCGGTGTGCCTCGCCCGGTCGGCGCGAGCGGCGCGGGGCACAGCACCGGCCCGTCCGCGAATACCTCGTCTTGGGCTTGCTCGCAAAACAGCGCGAGCATCCAGTTGTGCAAGGTGTAGAACCCCAACGTCCAGGCGCTCGACGCGCAACCATGGGCCATCCGGCGCACTACATCGAAGATCTCCGGAAACTCCGCCTGCCGCCCGCCGTAACGTGCCGGGAGCAGCAGCCGCGCGAGCCCGGATTCCCGGTAATCGTCGACGGTGGCGCTCGGCAGTCGACGCAGCTTCTCCGCCTCTGCGGCGCGATCCGCCAATCGCGCAACGAAATCGGATCCGACCGTCGTCACAGCGGGGACGCTACCATACCTTTTGGTATGGGAACTCAGTGCCGCAGCATGATCTCGAGGAACTCCTCGCGGCGTCCGGCAGCTTGCGGATTGGGCCGCGAGCCCGAGAGGTGCAAGAAGCCGATGCCGGCCGCAAAGGTCGCGTTGGCACGCGTGTCCGCCTCGTCGGGGTCGAAGCCGTCGTCGAGGAACGCCTTTCGGACCGCCGCGACCACCCTGCGGTCGGATGCCCGCACAGCGGCGGCGACGGCGGGTTCCGATCGCGCCCATTCCCGCATAGCGCGCTCCAACATCCAATGCCGCGGTCCGACCAGTGCGGTCATCATGCGCGACAACCGTTGCCGGGGAGGCTCGCTCGCCAGGTCGTCGAAGTACCCCCGGTCTTCGTCACGAACGGCAGCCCACGTTGCGATCAGCGCCTCGCGATAGGCCGGCATGTCGTGGAAATGCCAGTAGAAGCTGCCCTTGGTCACACCGAGGCGAGTGCACAGCCGCCCGAGGGTCAGGGCTTTCACGCCGTCCTCGGCGAGCACGCGAAAGCCTTCCTGCACCCAGTCGTCCACAGAAAGCCGCGAATTGACCCCGCCGCCCGAAGTCGCCATGGGCGGTAAGCCTAGCGACTGATTTCCGCGGGGCAGGCTTTCATCCGGTCACGGATTGCGTCGCCGCCACATCGAGCGGCGAGGCCTCGGCGTGGCCGTTCACCTCGGCGATCGCGCACCGCGCCGTGGTGATCCGCTTCAGCGCAGCCTCGGTGAACACCGACAACCCCAAGTCAGGGTCGTATCCGTGGATTTCCTTGACGTCGAGTTGAGCGAGGAAATACAGGATGTCCTTGGAGACCACCTGGCCGGGAACCAATACCGGGAAGCCGGGCGGATAGGGCACGACGAAAGTGGTGGACACCAACGTCTTTCCCTCGGCGAGCCGTCGGCCGGCCTCACCGACCAGGACGTGCTCGCGATCGGACTCCTCGTATCCGGCGTAGAACGCGGCGCGCATGTCGCCGAAAGAGCTGGCGTCGCCGGGTCGGAACGCGGCGTCGAATTCGCTGAAGTCCGGCAGCGGCGGTAGGTCCTCGGTGATCTCTTCGACCCGGCGCTGTTGCAGTGCGCGATCGTCCTTGCTGGCCTCACACTCGCTGCGATCGAAATCGGTGGCCACCCGGCGCAATACGTCGAGCAGGTAGTGCACGCTCGACCAGGTCACACCGATGGTGAAGATCAACAGCACACTGTTGATCGAGGTCTTGTTGATCTGGATGCCAAACCGGTCCATCAGGATCTTCTCGCGGAAGTCGTATCCGTTCATCCCCGTCTGACCCACGTACAGGGTGACCCGCGTCGCGTCGAGTACGAATTGGTCGGAGCGCCACGCCTCGTTCCACTCCGCCAGCGCGCCCTGGCGCACCTGGCGATACGAGCTGACTGTTGACAGCCGGAACTGGTCGGGCACCAGGTCGGATTCGTCGAGGATGCGAAACCACTTGCTGATCAGCCGGTCTTTGCGGACGCGGTGACGAAAGATCAGTGCCATGTCGTAGACGTTTCGGACCAGTTGGAACCCCTCGATATCGACTTGCCGGCGCGCCAGATCCAGCGATGCCAGCAGCTGCTGGTTCGGCGACGTCGAGGTATGCGTCAAGAACGCCTCGCCGAAAGCATCGCGGGTGAGCGCCTTGAAATCCTGGTCGCGGATGTGCACCATCGACGCCTGCCGCAGCGCCGACAGCGATTTGTGGGTGGAGTGCGTCGCGTAGACCCGGACGCGGGCACGGCTCGGGTCGGGCAGCAGTCGACGCTCGAGCCATTCCGCGCGGTCGACCCCCTGCATCGACTCGCGCCACTCCCGGTACTCCTTGGCATACGCCGGCGACGACAGCATCAACTCGAGTTGCTCGGCGGAAACCATCGCTGTGCGCTGCCGCGCCCACGGCACCGCGGTCGCGAACGCGTACCACGCCTCGTCCCACAGGAAGCAGATGTCCGGCTTGATCGCCAGCACCTCCTCCATCACCCGCCGCGGGTTGTACACCACCCCATCAAATGTGCAGTTCGTGAGCAGCAGCATGCGCACCCGGCCCAGCTGCCCAGCCGCCTCCAGATCCAACAGCGCCTTTTTGATGGTCTGCAGCGGCACGGCCCCGTAGATCGCGTACGGCTGCAGCTCGTAGGCATCCAGGTACAGCGGGTAGGCGCCGGCCAGCACCAGGCCGTAGTGGTGCGACTTGTGGCAATTGCGGTCGATCAGCACGATGTCGCCGGGCCTGGTGAGCGCCTGCACGACGATCTTGTTCGCGGTGGACGTCCCGTTGGTGACGAAATAGGTGTGGTCGGCGTTCCAGGTCTTGGCGGCCTTGTCCATCGCCTTCCTGATGTTGCCGTGCGGGTCCAGCAGCGAGTCCAGACCGCCCGATGTGGTCGACGTCTCGGCCATAAAGATGTTGCGGCCGTAGAACTCGCCCATGTCCTGGAGCGACTTGGAGTTGAAGATGCTGGCGCCGCGCGCGATGGGCAGGGCGTGGAACTGACCGGCCGGCCGTGCCGCATAAGCGCGTAGTGCGTCGAAAAACGGTGTGGTGTAACGGTTCCGAATACCGGCAAGCACGGTGCTGTACAGGTCGGTGACGTCGTTGAGCCGGTAGAAGGTGCGGTCGTAGACGTCGGGCTCATCCTCGGTCTCGGCGGCGATCGACTCGTCGGTGAGTAGATACAGGTCGATACGTGGCCGCAGCTCGCGGATCCACTCGCCGCATTCCACGTAGTCGTGGGTGCGGTCGGTGGCCACCACGGCGTCGTTCGCGCCAAGCAGTGTGTTCATCAGCGGAGCCCGGTCGTGGGACCGCAGCGGAATGTCGTGCCGGATGATCGCCGCCTGAATCTCCCCATTCAACGCGACCGCGGTGATGGCGTCCTCGACGCTGGTGACGATCAGGAGTTCGAATTGCACATCGTCGCTCGGATCGCGAAGCGCGCGCAGGCTTTCCGCCAACCCCTCGGGAGCTGTGGCCGGGGAATCATCGGCAAGCAGCACCGTGTAGAACTGCTGCTCTTTGGCGCGCGCCACCAGCTCCTGGTCGGCCAGCGACGTTGACGTGTCGAACAGCGCCGCACGATCGCCGTATTCAGACAGCAGCCGCACCGCCAGCGACACCTTCTCCGAGAGGCTCACCGTGGCAAGGTTGTCCAGGTATTCGCGGAAGAGCGCAAGGTTGTCCGGGCCGGGATATATCCAATAGCGTTCGTAGGCGCCCAGCCGATTCATCAGGCGCTTCGCTTTGGCTGCTTCGTGGCTGGTGTCCAGCCCGGCGCGGTCGAGCACCGCGAGCTGATGGCACGCGTCGTCGAGCAGATTCCAGGTGTCCATGCGCGAGTACGACGGGTTCGCGACCGCCGCTAATGCGGAGACACGAAGCCGCCGCGGGCGCCTACCGTCTCGGTCCATATCGCCAGTGTGTCCCTCTGGCCAGCAGCGTGCGAGCATTTTGCCGACGCTGCCGGTTTACCTTCGCGATGCCACACCCGCCACAGCAGACTCTGGCGCAGGCGAACTCAGGCCTCGAACTCGTCGTCGCCTTCGTGGCCCCGACGGTCGCCGCGGGTGATCTCCATCCATCGCCGAACCGGAAAATCCCAGCGGCGCGGCGCGGCGTCGGTGACGTCGGATAGCGATCTCACCACCGCCTGCGTCAGTCCCATGATCGCGGCCATCACCGGCAGCAACGGCCGGAACGGCTGCGCCGCCGACCGAACCGTCTCAATGCGGCGGGCCAGCATGTAGCGCTCGATCGAGTGATACAGCCAGGCGCCCACGCCCAGCGCATAGATCGCCAACACCGCCGCGATCACCGCCTGCCCGTACGCGGCGCATAAGACCGCGCCCAGCACGACCGTCGCCGCCAGCACGGCGGCAATGACAACGCGCAGTTCCAACCGCGTCATGAATCCGTGCTGGGGCTGCGGATCGCTTCAGCGGCGGCCCGGATTTGCGGTGTCACCAACATGACCTGGCCCAGCACCCCGTTGACGAAGCCCGGCGAATCGTCGGTGGACAGCTCCTTGGCCAGCTCCACCGCCTCGTCGACAGCGACCGGCTCAGGCACATCGTCGGCATGCAGCAGCTCCCACACCGCGACCCGCAGGATGGCCCGGTCCACGGCGGGCAGTCGGTCCAATGTCCAGCCCTGCAGATGCGACGCGATCAAATCGTCGATATGCGCGGCGTGCTCGGTGACGCCGCGGGCCACCGTCGCCGTGTAGGGATTCAGCTGCGCGACATCGGGATTCGCCTCTGCCAGCGCGGTACGCGCGTCGGCCGCCTCGGCCGGCGTCACCCCGCGGGCCTCGGCTTCGAACAACAGGTCGACGGCCCGCTTACGAGCCTGATGCCGTCCCTTGACGGGCCGGCTCACGCGTTGACACGTCCCAAGTAGCTGCCGTCGCGCGAGTCCACCTTCAGCTTGTCTCCGGTGTTGATGAACAGCGGCACCTGTATCTCCGCTCCGGTCTCCAGGGTGGCCGGCTTGGTGCCGGCGCTGGAGCGGTCGCCCTGCAGACCCGGCTCGGTGTGGGTGACCTCGAGTTCGACGGTCACGGGCAGCTCGAGGTAGAGCGGCGAGCCGTTGTGGAAGGCCACCTGGACCGGCAGGCCCTCCAACAGGAACCGGGCCGCGTCGCCGACCAGCGATTCCGGCAGGGGGTGCTGTTCGTAGTCCTGGCTGTCCATGAACACGAAGTCCGCGCCGTCGCGGTAGAGATAGGTGGTGTCGCGCCGGTCCACGGTGGCCGTCTCCACCTTCACCCCGGCGTTGTACGTCTTGTCGACGACCTTGCCGGAGAGCACGTTCTTCAGCTTGGTGCGCACGAAGGCCGGGCCCTTGCCGGGTTTGACGTGCTGGAACTCGACGATTTGCCACAGCTGGCCGTCGATCACCAGCACGAGTCCATTCTTGAAGTCGGCAGTCGATGCCACGGTCGGTCTATCTCCTAAAGGATGGTCAGTTCCTTGGGGAACTGAGTCAGCAATTCCGGGCGCTTCCCAGCAGTCTTGTCGGCCACGACCAGCGTGTCCTCGATGCGGACACCGCCGCGGTCGGGCAAATAGACACCGGGCTCCACCGTCACCACGGAGTCCGCCAGTAGTGTACCGGCGGCGGTGGCGTTGATCCCCGGCGCTTCATGGATCTGCAGCCCCACCCCGTGGCCCAGGCCGTGGCCGAAGTGCTCGCCGTGCCCGGCCTCGACGACGACGCCGCGCGCGGCTGCGTCTATGGCGGCCAGCTCTACGCCGGCCTGCAGCGCATCACGGCCGGCTTGCTGTGCGACGCTGACCACCTGGTAGATCTCGCGCTGCCAATCGGCCGCCTTACCCAGCACGAACGTCCGGGTCATGTCGGAGTGGTACCCGCCGACCAGCGCACCGAAGTCGATCTTGACGAAGTCACCGGCGGCCAGCACCGCGTCGGTGGGCCGATGATGTGGGATCGCCGAATTCGGCCCGCTGGCCACGATCGTCTCGAACGAGATGCCGTCGGCGCCGTGGTCGAGCATCAACGCCTCCAGTTCGCGACCCACCTCGCGTTCGGTCCGGCCGGGCCGCAGTCCGCCGCGGGCCACCAGGTCGGTCAGCGCGGCGTCGGCCGCTTCACACGCCAACCGCAGCAGCGCAACCTCGCCGGCGTCCTTGATCTCGCGCAGCGCTTCGACCGTCTGCGAGGCGCGGACCAGCTCGGTGGTCCCGACCTCCTCAACTTCGCGAGCCAACGCGTCGAACCCGTCCACGGTGACCACATGGCTTTCGAAGCCCAGTCGCCGCGCGCCGGCGGACGCGGCCCGCCCGGCCAGGTAACGCGCACAGGCCCGCTCGATGGCCACCTCCAAGTCCGGCGCCTGCTGAGCGGCCTGGGTGCGGTAGCGCCCGTCGGTTGCCAGCACCGGCGGCAGATCGTCGGCGAACACCAGCAGGGCCGCGTTCGACCCGGTAAAACCGGACAGGTAGCGCACGTTGATCAGGTCTGTGACCAGCATCGCGTCCAGTTCGGTCGCGCGCAGCCGTGCTCCGAGCGCGGCTCGCCGCTGGGAATGTGTCACGCCAGCTGACGCTACTCGCTACGCTGTGGCCTCATGAATTACTGGATGCTGCGCGGCCTGGTCTTCGCTGCTGCGATGGTCGTCGTTCGCCTGTTTCAGGGAACGCTGATCGATGTATGGCAGACGCAGGCCACGCTGATCAGCATTGTGCTGCTGCTGCTGTTCCTGGCCGGTGTGATCTTTTGGGGGGTCAGAGACGGGCGCGCCGACGCTGCGGCGAACCCGGACCCGGATCGCCGCGCTGATCTGGCGATGACGTGGCTGTTGGCCGGCCTGGTAGCCGGAGTGGTCAGCGGCGCGGTGACCTGGCTGATCGGGGTGTTCTACAAGTCGTTGTATACCGGCGGGCTGATCAACGAGCTGACCGTGTTCGCCGCCTTCACCGCGCTGCTGGTATTTCTGGGTGGGATCACCGGGGTGACGGTTGGCCGGTTCTTGATCGACCGCGCGGGCGCCTACACGCCGCATCAGGGCACGGGCGGTGAGGAAGACCGCGCCGACACGGATGTGTTCGCTGCCGTGCGCTCCGATGAGCCCGCCACCGCTGAGGGTGGTGCGTGGGCGGAGGAGCAGCCGTCGGCGGTGGCAACGGCGGAGCGCGAGGAGCACAGCTCCCCGGAGGCTTACAGCGAAGAGCCCGCCTATCGCGAGGAAAAGACTCAGAAGATTGCCTGGCCGCCCAAGGCAGAGCACACCGAGGAACTGCCTACCGAGGAGCACACCAAGCCGGCGGCCAAACAGGACGAAGACTAGCGGTCGACGCCGGCCAAATAGCGCAGGGCCAGCAGATAACCCTGTACACCGAGCCCCGCGATCACCCCGGTCGCGATCGGGCTCAAGTACGAGTGATGCCGAAACTCCTCGCGCGCATAGACGTTGGAGATGTGCACCTCGATCAGGGGCCCGCTCAGCTCCGTGCACGCGTCTCGCAGCGCCACCGAGGTGTGCGTCAGTCCACCGGCGTTGAGGATCACCGGCTCTCCCCCATCGGCGGCCAGATGGATCCAGTCCAGTAGCTGAGCCTCGCTGTCGCTTTGCCGCACAACGACTTTCAATCCCAGCTCGGCGGCCTCGCGTTCGATCAGAGCGACCAGGTCGTCGTGGGTGGTGTCGCCGTAGACCTCGGGTTCGCGGCGGCCCAGTCGACCGAGGTTGGGCCCGTTGATCACGTTGATGGTCGCCGGCGTCATCGGATACCCACCTCCGCATAGGCTGCCGCCAGCAGCGCCGGGTCCGGCCCCTCCAACCGGCCCGGTTTGGCCAGTCCGTCGAGTACCACGAATCGCAGCACGCCCGAGCGGGTCTTCTTGTCGCCGGCCATGTACTCCAGCAGTTCAGGGAAGGCGTCGGCGTCGTAGCCGACCGGCAAGCCCAGCGATGCCAGGATGTCGCGATGGCGTACGGCGGTGGCGTCATCGAGCCGCCCGGCCAGCCGGCCCAGCTCGGCGGCAAAAACCAATCCGACCGAAACCGCGGCGCCGTGGCGCCATTGGTAACTTTCCCGGCGCTCGATCGCGTGGCCCAAGGTGTGCCCGTAGTTGAGGATTTCGCGCAGCTGCGACTCCTTCTCGTCGGCGGCGACGACCTCGGCCTTGACTGTGATCGAGCGCCGGATCAGCTCCGGGAGCACGTCACCGGACGGGTCCAACGCCGCCTGCGGGTCCGCCTCGATCCGATCCAGGATCACCGGGTCGGCGATGAAACCCGCCTTGACCACTTCGGCCATGCCGGCCGCGATTTCGTTGCGCGGCAACGTCTGTAGCGTCGCCAGGTCGACTAGCACGGCGATCGGCTGGTGAAATGCGCCGACCAGGTTCTTTCCGGCCCGGGTATTGATACCGGTCTTGCCGCCGACCGCCGCGTCGACCATGCCCAGCAACGTGGTGGGCACGTGCACGATCGACACACCCCGCAACCACGTCGCCGCGGCGAAGCCGGCGACGTCGGTGGCGGCCCCGC
>Ga0335075_10011156_pt1 | contig 13594 bp, 8 predicted proteins | sample Lox_Sample_24_FD_206723 | JGI IMG/M metagenome (GOLD analysis project Ga0335075, IMG submission 206723) | Soil microbial communities from Loxahatchee National Wildlife Refuge, Florida, United States - Lox_Sample_2.4 | ecosystem: Environmental > Terrestrial > Soil > Wetlands | place: USA: Florida...
CCATGATCACCGCAGGAGCACGCTCAATAGAAATGAAAGAATGTGTGCTCGAGGGGAAGAGCACCGAGTGATCTGCGAATGGAATGCTAGAAGACGCCTGAGCCCAAGGGTTACCAGCCCTTTAGGGTTTGAGGATTGGAAACCGGGGCATGTTTACTAGCGTCTCACGTTGACACGGCAACTATCTTGAAATCGCAACCGTGAAAATCCGTGCCGAAGCTCATCTTGGCGCTCTCCTTCCACCATCGCTTTAAGCTTATGGGCCTGGTAAGCAAGGGTGAGCGACGAATGAGCGCGAGGTGAGGATCTGACGTCTCGCACGTCCGCTCATCCTTCTTCGATCGTCCCCAAAATCAACTTTTTCCTCCCCGCGCTATTTTGAACACCGCCTGCATATTCCGTTTCCTCTCTTGTGCTGAAGGGTCCGGTGGACGGGTGAAGCGAAGAGCCCCTGCAACAGACTCATTGAAAGCTTGCATTCCCAACATAACATGCCGGATGTTTCATGGCAAAAGGGTCCTCTTGGGGAGGAATTCGAGAAGCACATCGGTCACAGTCCAAAGGAAGATGGTTGGACACGGGCATTGGCCAACTGGAACGCCATTTGGGCTGCCTACAGCAAACCTACCGGGCTCGACTTCGTCGCCGGGCTTTCAGTTTCACAAAGAAATTCCCTGCGGCTTTTGTTGGAGTGGTGGAATGCCGACTACGAAGATCAAGAAATTATGCGCAATGCAAAAGAAGTCATCCTAAATCATGCCGCTAGCACATCAGCGCATGAAAGAATCCCTACAGGTCTTAACTTGAAGATTTCCAAGTATCATGAAAAGCTGTTTGATCTTTTCCTTTACGAATTTTTCTTCTACGGAAAGTCCACAGCCGCCCCCATCCAAATTCGCCGTCAAAAAGCTTCACTGGTTGCCGCATGCCAGCGTTTTGCTTATTCCGTTTATTCCTTCTACGCCATACCGGATGCCCAGAACGAGTCTACGCCAACTCTCGCTGTCCCTTCAGTTACGGCTAGGCTTGATGGAAAGCTGGCAGAGCATGCATTTGCCGACTATAACGATCTGCCCGTGGGCGCGATCATCGAACCTTGCCCTTGGCTATCAAGTGAGAAGAGGAAAGGCTTGCCCTACTATCTCTGGGACACCGAGAATCAGAAAACTGTTGTCGTTGAAGATCTTCCAGAAAATCCGCAATACATAGTGGTGAGTCATACCTGGGGCCGCTGGCGCATTCAGGGAGCCGAGATATCCATCTCGGGGGTTCCTTGGAAAGTTCCGCAAAACACAAGATTCAAAGTAGAAGATCTACCTGATACGCTCCGAAAGCTGTCTTCGGTCTTCCAGCCCACTCAGTTTATATGGTTCGATCTACTCTGCATTCCACAGGATAGGTCTGAACGAGCGGTTGTCGAAATCTCCAGGCAAGCAGCGATCTTTGGAGCTGCTAGCAGAGCAGTAGTGTGGTTGAATGATATTGACGACTGGAGCGGAGTACAAGCAGCAATACAATGGCTTGCTGCTGAGTATCTCAAACACAGCGCGATGACATACTACACTGTCCAACCCTTGATTTCCACCATCGAAAAACACGCCAGGACTGCTACTCACCTTTTCGAGAAGGTTAACCACATCACACCTGATACGGGTGTCGGTGAAGGTCCATCTGGGTGGTTCACTTCTTTGTGGACGCTTCAGGAGTCCTGCCTCAGACCGGACATGACGCTCTGCAGTCGAGACTGGGAGGTACTTAGACTTCATGACAAGCGTGACGCAATGGTGGTGACCTTGGACTCTATACTGGCCCTAGCAAACTACAACAGAAAGTACGCCCAATGGGACTTGGATGATAAGATGCCTCCTGCAGTGATTGAGATCTGTTCGCTTGTCGAACGTACCCATCTCGACGAATTGCTCGAATATACTCCGCTTACCGCCCTTGTTGTTGGCAATCATCGTCAATGCACCGGACAACGTGCGGAGGCAATCATGTCCGTCATCGGAGCTACCGATTGGTATCTCAGTACCGATGAGCAAAATCGCGAAGAGAACCTTGTGTTAGGCAAATACCCAATCCAATTCCTCAGAGAAGTCCAGCAAATCCTTGGGGCAGACTTCTTTGCTTCCAACTACGAACTTTGCTGCTTTTGGGATATTTTTCAACTCCAAGAAGATGGGGATTTAGGCGCGGTCGTTGCTGGCACCCTTCTACCGTTTGATCCTCTGCGTGCGCGGTCAAAGTTCGTGCTCGCTGCTGATTCCCCGGAGAGGTTTGATCATCCTACTACGGAAAAATGGAAATTAGCGGACGACGGGAGGGTTTTGATGCCGGAAGTTGGGGTGGTAGCGTCGACTGAAGATGACCTTGATAAAGAAACCGACCAAATGCTTGTCGCCACCGTCATTGGCCCAATCTCTGAAGATGAACCCGTGAAAGTAGACTTACCCAAGAAGGTGAATCTGCACGAATGGATGAGAAGTATATTTCCGGACCTTCCCAAGCATGCGATATGTCTTCGACAGGATGCAAAAGGCTGGAGTCAGGGTGTAATACTGATGCAGGTCTACGAGAACGAAGAACCGCCAAAGACCTTCGCCAAACTTGGGGATTTCTACACGACCGAGAACGTTGTGGAACCTCAAGTTTGGGAGGTGAATTGGGATATTTTCTGAATATGAAGAGAGATTTTGGATCTACAATCGCTGCCGACTTCCACATTACCTCTCAACGTTCACTCTCAGCCCTACTACCAACTTTCGAGATAATGTAGGGGCACGCAAGAGTCAGCAGAGACTGCGTCAGTTGACTAGATGCCAGTACGAGGTTCGATCCAGGATCCGCCTACAGTACCAACAAAATGGCGACAAGTGAGCGCAAGAGCTTTGTCGTCGTTAGCAGATGTTCAATGCGCAGCTGTGGCGACGGGAACTCAGTCCACTCCCAGAAGGCATGGTCGCACACTCGCGGCTCACTACGAAATACCCACCGGAGAGGGAAGATCTCGACTTATGGACTTTGCAAGGTAAAGCGACCGTCTCGATTATGGAAATACACTACAATCTAATCTCGTTTTGGATCAAATGCATATTCACCTAAAGCCACCGGCGTTTGGCAAGAGCTAGCGCGTATATATCCTGTCTGCCATCCCTCATTTTGCTTCTTATTCTGACAACTACAGAAGACAAGATGATGAGAACATCGGAATTGGAGACAACTGCCAGTCTGCAAGTTGTCAACAACCATAGTAGACGGTGTCGTTTAGGGATTTCTCACAGGAAAGCCTGCAGATTCAACGTACTAAAGCAAGTTAGGAACGACAGTTCTACTCCTCGTCAAACAAAGACTTCGATTGGTCTAAGCGATCATCTTTGAACATCACCTTGGACCGTGTGACTGTTCTTCAAGATTTGTCAATGCCACATTCAGATACCGAGAACAATGGAATAGAGGAAGTCCTTCACGAGATTGTACGAAGGCTCTCGTCGCACCTAAACGGAACAAGAGTGATGGTCTTCTTGATTGGCCGGGAAGTCTTTGGTGATTGGGTGATAGAAGGCGGCAGCGAAGCGCACTCGGACAGGATTGTGGGAGTGGTTCTGCTTGAACAAAGTCATCATGGCAAGAAGTACTGCCAGTTCCACGTAGACAATCGGATCCTGCTTTCCCTTCGATTTCTCCAATGTGTCCCAACCATAGATTAGAGTATAACCCAATTGACAGGGGAAATAGTCGTTATATCCTCTCGACACCACTGCCCATCAGTCATAAAGATCCCGGTCTTAACCAGGGTAAGCCTGGATTGGTCTGATCTTGAGGGTACTCCTTCAAGAATTATACCGAACTGACGGCGACTATAGCGAACAACCGCTACCGCAAAACGACATGGCACATCAGGCAGTTCCTTCATCCAAGCGCTGAAACTTTCGAAATGTTTGTATCCGTTCGGAGATGAAACAGAGATCGGCCCATCCGCACTACCTGGCCGTTGGAATTCAGTTCCTGCAAGGATTAGGGCGTCCTTTATCACCACTGACCCGTCAACTTGAATCTCCCAGCTGTCCGACAAAGATGTTGACCAGTTGGTCGTCGAGAAATTCATTGCCTGAGTGACCTGCCAATGCTTCTTGTTATACGCCAATGGCAACATTGTCCCTAGAGGTTCTCCCAACTCTCCGTCTTTAATCGTGTTCTCCGGAGCACGGTGATGGAGGAAGAAGGGTCCGCCGATCTTGTGTTGGGCTTCGATTAGGAACTCAAGAGGGTATAACCCGAAGACTAGCTTCTGCTGTGGTGGGGCCCGGCCATGGCGCAGACGGAAGCTCTCGAACCAGTCTGTGACACCTACGGCAGACATTATGGCTTCTGCTCTTGGACCGGTCGATTCGCGGGACTCGGCGGCGATGAGGAGGGACATTCGACTGGGCGATGCTAGGTCGGTCAGTTCCCAACGCTTGATAGTGAACATTAGGACCTCGACTACGCCGGGTCTGTTCGCTGGGTCCTCTATCTCTGACGCCGGCGAGTAGGCTAAGCTTGCTAAGCTGTCGAGGGTTAAGAGAAGTCTATTCCCAACGCTGAGAAATTTCCAATTTCGATCTGCCAAAAGAGCAGAAGGGCAGAGATACGCTTCTTGAAGTGTCCACAGAGAGGAAAACCATCCTGAACCAGGATCTTTTTGCTGAGTCTCTTCGTGGCTTGAACCGTCTGGTTGGTCTGCCGGCACTGGGACCCATGGATTTAGTAACGTTGTGGGAGGCGCCAAAGAGGAAGACTCGTAATTCAATCCCTTCGTGAAACAATCGTAGTGGAGCTGCACCTCTTCATCTTCAGGAGCTGTGCGTCGAAGATAGTTCAATCCCAGCCACAAGATTGCACTCTCCAGCAATTTCCATTCTACCACATCATGCATCCATATCACGCTGCCCTGTGCTTGGCGGAAAATCTCAGCTTGCTTTCCGATTTCCTCCGCCTGCTGGGGGCATTCCTCTTGTGGGATACAGAAGAGATCAAACCAGATATATTGGACCGGCCAGTTGAGATGGCTAAATGTCGCAGGCAAGCTCAGAACGTCAAACCGCGTATTGGTGGGCACTGGCCAGGGCACTCCCGGAACTTGAATTGATTTTCTGCGCCATCGACCCCAGGTGTGACTGATGCAGTAATACTTTTGTTGCCCCTCCTTCAGGGAGCTGCTTTCGACTGTTTTCCGAGAAACTCTGTCCCATAAGTAGAATGGCTTCCTCATGGAGCTTTCGCCTTTGCTGCATAACCATGGACATGGTTCCAGCGTAGGGCTCGTAGTCACTTTCTCAGAACCAGACAGGCTCGCACCCGATATTTCCTGGAAAGACGAGTGCGCAATCATCTGCCATGTGGAGCTTTTCAGTGCTCGACTTCGTGCAAGATTGATTTTGTCTTTTATTTCCTGGACGATTGCTTTCATCCTTGGCGGCATGCTCTCGGCTGGTACCTGATTTAGTTGCCTGACACTAGCATGCCACACCATTTCGACAACGAATAAGTACGGAAGGGAACTGTGATACGTTGAATTGCCAGGGTCTTGGGGGCTTCCCTCTTGCTTTTGTTCCTCCGCCTTTAGGAGATTCAGAGTAGCAGGATTGCCATCTGGTTTCATCTTTTGATACCGGCCATTCCACCAATCGTCCAAAATGTTCCAAACCTTCAACTGGTGTTCGGACAGGGTCGCCTCGAACTGCCCGCACAACTGTGGATCTGATGTTCGAATTTGCAACTCTTTCCATAACCATATTGCTTCATCATATGGCTTTCCTTTCCTATCATCAGGGATAGTCAGGTGCCCATCATCCAAGTAGTTCCAGACTTTGGAGTACATAAAATCCATGGTGTGGAAGGAATAAAGGCATGCCAGATGGCTATTCGTTCGGTTGGGAAAGCATGGCAACGAGGAGAAGGGAAACCTAGAGACGTGTTGTGTAGAAAGCTTTTGTTGTTTATGTGTGTGTCTTCGCTAATCTCTAATACGTAGATGTCAAAGGACAGTTCCTCTGCCTGTAAGGGGCTAATGACCAACTTGGCCCAACACACTACGGCTTTGCCTCCTCCAGGAGATTCTTTGAATAGTGGAATCGTACGGCCTCGCGAAAGCTGCGAGGGTAAGCCCAGCTCCTCTGCATAATATCGGAATTGTTGCTCTTCAGTTGTCGGTTCTGCGCTGCGAAATAGGCCTGCAAGCAATTCAACCCGGCAGTAAGCGCAGCTGCCAAGAACCCCGCATTGCGCCTCCTCAGCCCCAAAGGAATTGTTCCTTTGCCAATTCCATTCGTAGCGCCCGAAGCGGGGGGGGCCAACCTGCAAATTCAGGCTCTGTGTCCAACGTGGAGGAAAGCCATCGAGGACCTCAGTGAGCAAGAAGCAGTTAAATCGGTCACCAGTTCAATTGTAGTCGCTTCAGTGGCGTTGTTGGTGAATCTGCCGTTTTCTTGGTCAGATACAAAGCAAAGAAAGCGTCTGCTTAGAACTGTATCTTCATCGTAGTCCCACAAAGCTGCCCCGCACATGTCAGTGTGCCTAGTGATGCTTGCCTGGTAGTAATCCATCCTTGGTGGTTTCTAGCGTGGCTATGGGATTCGCACGGTTACTGCAAGCCATACTGCGGCCAGTGTTAGCAACTCACTCAAGACGCAAAGCGCATACACGAGGCTTACACTACGCCGCATCCATCACTAACCAAGTAAGCTGGCCTGCAATCACAGGCAATAACGGTGGAGAGGGTGCAGGGGCGGTTCAGCATCACTGCGCCCCAAAGAAGCACCTCTTAAAGCTGAGTTGCGTCTCACCATGATCGCTTTTTGTTGCCTTCTGTCGCTTGCCGTTTTACTCCTCCTCAAGATGCCGAACATAACGGAGAGTAATGCCTTTGCCGGCGCCCTCGGATCCATCATCGGCTACCTTGGCAGCGAAGTAGCAGAAGTGGCGATTTTCGAACGACTACTATGGCCTCAGCGTTTCTACTACAACCTCACACCCAAGAGTGCCGTGGGCCTCGCCTTCACAATGCCGATGGGGGGACCGCTCTATAAAGCAGCACTGCAGACACTCGATAGCTTTCGCCGGCGCGGCTTGTACAAAGGCAAACAGCAGGGCCATATGCTTGGAACTGCATTTTACGAGAATACGGCATTAAGATATACCATACATGGGTATCATGGCATTGACAAGGATGCGGAGGTCCGCAACGGTCTCTGGGTCAGAGTCCTCCAGTATGTCGAGCATGACCAGACCGGCATTCTAGAAACCGGCCGAACAAAGATCGACGCCGAATCCAAAGGGGAAGGGCCACAGGTCTACAGACGGACTTCACAGTGGGTCCACCACCTCAAATTGTCTGTCCAGGATCCTCTTCTTGCCACCAATGAGCGAGTCGACCATTACTTCGAGAATCAATCTAGCTGGAAGACCTACATTGCAATCTTCCTAAGCGAAGCTAGTGCAATCGCGTGCGCCATTGTCATCTTTTCTTGGCAGCATTGTCATTGGTTTTCTGCATACCTTTGCCTTCCGTTGTTGCTCAAGTTATTGGCGGTGCCTTGCAGCGTTCGAAGAGGTCCTGAGAGTTCATGTCCCTCTATCTCCCAGGACAAAGACGAGATCGTCGTCGTCGAAGTTTCGGACTATGATCATGGCTTCCCTGTCATCGAAGGTCCCGAATCTGTTGTGCGCCAGTTCTTCAAGCACTGGGGACATCCTTTGCGAGAAAAGAGTTCAGATAGACTACGCGAGCTCGCAAGCATGGGATTGGTGGTCGCCTTCGTCCTGTTCTTCCCGGCAGGTTTACTCAGCATGCTCTGGATCTCTGAGCCCGTGCAGACCGTTTGGCTACTCTACCAAGTCTATGCGATCATTGTCATGCATGCAACGCGTCTAATCGGTTTCAATGGATGTGCTCAGATGGAAGCTGCAATGGCTGAATCACTGTCCAATGGAAGAGTTGTCTGCCTTGAAGGCGGAGATGGATCTAAGGTCGAAGCTCGACTTGAAAGCCACGCTGTCACTAGAATAGCTCATGGCCAGGAAAAAGTCAAGGAAATCATTCGGCACCGACTGCCCGCAAGACTGCTTGCACGCAGTGACAGTGGTGCTTCAACTGTTGTCGGCGACGATGACTGTACATCAAAAGGCCAGCTCTAATTGATCCCCAGCACCACACGCAAGACGCTCTTTCTTGCCACAACTGCAATATGTTCCCAGCGGCACAAGTGCAACCACAATCCTTTCGCAGCCGTCCCGTACGCTACTTGCATATATTTGCAGCTGCAACCAAGTCCACAACTACGCCGCTGTCTCCATTAACGGCTTTGTATCGCCACCTATGCTAGGTCCAATGGAGGCATGGTTGAGGCGTACGTCTTTCACACATCGAAAGCTAGGTTCACAAATTTGTAGCCAGAATTCTAGCTATATATCTCTTATTCATACAATTCGCTGCATGTAGTGCTATCACAGCGAGACGTAAACTCATGTTCAACAAACCCGACGTGGTAATGGACTGCATTACCCGTTTCGCCCTTCAGAATTAACACGAACCTCCTCCTTCGAGAAGCCCGTTCGCCGCAATGGAGTCTGACTAGGATTTTAACAGGCATCATATCACGGATCTTAGTCGACTTCGGAACCCTTGGGCACCCTTATGTATCGCAACCCCCTTTACTAGTCATCGCACCATACCTACCTATTCTACTAATCATAGCACCGTCCCTGATAATAATCGCACACTTATGGATGTGTCTCGTAAGCGTGTACCTTGCGGGCACGCATCTGACGGGCGTGCAACTGATGAGCGTGTGTCTCGTAGGTGTGTATCTTACGGGCGTATATCTCATAGGCGTGCACTTCACGGGCGTACATGTCATGGGCATGCACCTCACGGGGCGTGCATCTCATAGGCATGTGTTCCATGGGCGTGTATCTAACTAGGCATGCGTCTCAGGGGCATATAATTCATGGTTATGCATCTCATGGACATGCACCTTGCGAGCGCGTATCTCATGAGCGTGTACCTCATTAGGCATACATCTCAGGGACATATCCTTCATGGGCATGCATCTCAAAGGATGTTCTTGGCGCAGTTTTCGGAGGCGAAATCAAGCGCCAAGGTTGTCACCCGCTCCCCGGGGTCCCCATGCCCCCATTCGCGACGGGGCTTTTGGCCTTGTGACCAGGCTTGGCATCTTCAGCCGCAAATTCATCTTCGGTTTGTCCAGCCAGGCAACTCCGGTCCAGGCAACTCTGCCTCTGGCCTATTCGGCGATGTATTGGCTCATCTACGCCAGAAATTTGATTGGTACTTATTCTTCACACGATCTCATGACCATATCATATTTCCAAACATGACCTCTTCACGTCCGGTGGGGTTGAAAATTCCCCGCTCGCGTGGTTGGAGACTAACAGGAAATGTAGGATGAAATCCTAGGTAACACTGCTCGACTGGAAAAAGAGACCTTGGACAGACTCAAAAAAGACCTGAAGGACAAGCGTCTTGTCATTATCGTCGGTGTGGGAGTGACACTCAATGCCACCACGGACGCATCAGGAAAGACCCTTCCGCGCCTAACATGGACTGGATTGATACGCAATGGGTTGGATTATCTGGTCAGTGCTGGCTACGCGCAGGCATCAAACCGCAGGATAAGGTATGCTTATGAGGCGCTTGACGATTCTGATCCCGCTATCTTACTTGACGCTGCGGGTATCATGGCCGACCAAATGAGGAAGAACGGCCAATTTCCTACCTGGCTAGAATCGGTTTTCGGTAGCCTCCACGAAGAAGTGCGAAATCGCTCGCTGCTTGAGGTACTTCGAGCCCTACATCGAGAGGGCGCCACCCTTCTGACGACCAACTACGATGATCTCCTAGAGAGGGCTTGCGACTTACGACGTGTCGGTCGGTCGAACCAGGATGATATTCTAAAATTTAAGCGCGGGGACCTAGATGGAGTGTTTCACGTGCATGGAAGCTACCATGATCCACATGAGGTGGTCTTGGATAACACCCAATATTACCAAGTCACGCATGCAGATGAGGTTCAGAATGTGCTTCAGACCTTTCTAGAGTACAAGACTATTATCTTTGTCGGCTGTGGGTCGGGCCTGGAAGACCCTAATTTCGGTGCGCTATTAAAGTGGGCGAGCGAGCGACATGGAAATATCTCGAACAAGCACTGTTTGCTGGTTCGAGACGCGGATAATCTGAATCATAAGATGTTGGTGCGCCTCAAGTACGGACCTGACTATAGCGACCTTGCCCACTATCTCCAATGCCTGTTGGATGAGCCATTCGAGCCGCCACAAGATTCAATGCCGTCTCGGACAGGTAAGCAAGCCGAGCATCCCGCGGCGTTTCTCAATTCAACGAGAATCAAAAGCTTCTTGCGTAGACTCGGTCCATTTCGCAATGGAAAGGAAATAGCTGACCGTATTCTTGGTTGCTCCAGATCCCTCCAATTTCACTAGGGAAGAAAAAGGTATCAGTCCCATCTATATCAATACTTGATGCACTTATCTGACCTCAGCAGAGTGCTTGCAGAGCCTGTCTTTCCGGGAACTTGAAACGCGTCAAAGTACAGTTGCAAAACCGCTCTCTGACACGTTTACCTGGGTTTTCGAAAAGCCGGAATATCAGGATTGGCGTGAAAGGCGAAATATTGGTAAACATAAAGGGCTGCTTTGGATCAAGGGAAAACCTGGCTCTGGGAAATCCGTCCTAATGAAACAAATACTCACACAGACACAAACCACTCAAACGTCGTCGTCAACAATCGGCTTCTTCTTCAATGGACGTGGTACTCCATTGGAGAAGAGACCGCTGGGCCTCCTTCGATCTTTCCTACATCAACTGCTCCGGCAGCATCGCCAATTACTCTCATCCTTCCTTCCAAAATTCCGAACGAAACGAGACACGCTGAAACCTGGCTGGGAATGGTTAGAAGAGGAGCTTAGCGACTACTTCTCAGACATTATACGAACCGCGCAAATATCATCAGTGACCGTCTTCGTTGATGCCTTGGACGAATGCGAATGCGAGTCCGATATGCGTCGGCTTGTCTCATTCTTCTCAAATCTAGCGTCAAGCGCAATCTCCTCTAAGTGCACGCTCAATGTTTGCTTGTCCAGTCGCCATTTTCCACACATCGGCGTCGCCGGATGTGAGGAGATACATCTGGAAATGTGGAACTCTCCGGACATATTGAAATATGTCGAATCGGAGCTCCACTTGGAAGATATATTGGGAAGCAACCTTCAGAGAGAGGTGACCGAGAAGGCTTCAGGGGTGTTCCTGTGGGTTGTTCTTGTTGTGGCTTCGTTAGTGAAAGAAAGGGATGAAGGTCGGACAGTAAGACAGATGCGACGACACCTGGAATCGGTTCCGGACGAATTAGACGAATTATTCACCGACTACTTCAATTCGGTCAGCGCCAGAGACCGCCTGAACACCATTCACTTAATGCAATGGATTCTATTTGCCCAAAGGCCATTGACAGCGAGAGAGATCAATTGCGCTCTTTCCTTCAGCGTTGAATGTCCGCCCAAATCACAAAAAGCTTGGCGAGAATCAGATGACTACACAGATAACGAGCCACAGATCGAAAGCTACCTCCGGACTCTCTCTAGAGGCCTCGTTGAGGTTAAAGAAGTCGATACTGACAGGTACCACACCACCTACTATTATCGTCATCACATCCCGGGACGCCGTGTCGTACAATTTATCCATGAGTCAGTCAGAGATTTTCTGATACATCGCAACGGTCTACTTATTCTTGACCCGAGACTTGGTCAGCTCAGCCTCGGTAAGAGCCATGACTTAATGTCAAAGGCCTGCATCGGCTATCTCGCTATGGAAGAACTCCATACGAGTCCGATAACAGGAAAACTACCAGCGAAGAGTTTTTCGGACATTTCCAAGAAGTATGCTGCCAGGATTTCAAGTCAGTACGAGCAGTATACGTTATGGAATTACGCAGTTAGGTCACTATTCGAGCATGCTTCTAGAGCCGAATCCGGAGGAATAGACCAAGGGCATCTTGCTCAAAAATTTCATCAGAGTCGTCACAAAGAGTTTGATGAATGGAGATTTTTCTACGACTGTTTGTGCATGGCCGATTATCATGAAGTCTATGGTCCAGGAACAGTGCTCTTACACATCGCGTCTGAGCATGGTCTACTGAGTTGCATATCCCCGTTGTTGAGCCAGGGCGTCGATGTGAATGTCAGAGGGGGAAGGTTTCGATTTGCTCTTATTGCTGCAGCGTCGCAAGGACACACAGCAATAGTGCAATTACTCTTACAGAGCGGAGGAGACAAAGCAGCAAGAGATGGATATGGAATGACAGCGTTACACAGAGCCATCAGTGGGGGGCACAAGCAGACTCTGCAATTACTGCTCGAGGAAGGGTCGGACGTGACGGCGAAAGATCGACGTGGTTGGACAGCCCTACATACCGCAACCGCTAGTGGGGTTGACGAGGCATTGATGAAGCAGCTTTTGGACGCCCACGGAGCGAATATAGCGTCAGTAGACAAGGAGGGAAGGACGGCGCTGCATCTAGCCGCCGCGAGAGGCGATCGTGCAACAATGCTGCTGCTGCTGGAAGCTGGGGCGTGTACGGCAGTCAAAGACGAAAAGGGCAGAACGGCGTTGTATGATGCGGTCGAAAGTTGGAACGAAGAGACTCTAGTGTTGTTGCTTGAGAAAAGGCCGGATGTGACGGTTAAAGACAAGAATGGGAGGACAGTTTTGCACGAGGCGGCTGATAGTTGGCGGGAGAAGGAAGCAATAGTGGAGCTATTGGTTGCCGAAGGAGCTGACGTGATAGCGAAAGACAAGGATGGGGTGACAGCACTACACCTGGCAGTCGAAAAGGGGCACGACAAGATAACCAGACTGTTGATCAAGAATGGAGCAGACACGACAGTAACAAATAAAAATGGAGAGACGGTTTTGCATAAGTGGGCTGGTCGTTGGGGTAGAAACGAGGAAATATTGCAATTGTTGATAGAGAAAGGAGCAAACTTGGTGGCGAAAGACAAGAATGGAACAACAGTATTACACTTGGCCGCTCAGAGCGGCCATCTCGGGGTGGTTGATCGACTACTGGAACTGAAGGCGGATGCCTTGGCCCGGAATAAGGATGGTTGGCAGCCGATCCATGCGGCGGCACAAGGTGGCCATCTCGAGGTGATCAATCGATTGCTGGAATTGAAAGCGGATGTTTCAGCACAAGACAACGAGGGATGGCAACCGATCCATTTAGCAGCTGAGGGTGGCTATCTCGAGGTAGTTAACCGCCTATTAGAGTTGAAAGCGAATGCTTCAGCACAGACGAAGGATGGTTGGCAGCCGATCCACGCAGCAGCACAAGATGGCCGTCTTGAAGTAGTTAACCGTCTACTAGAATTGAAAGCGGATGCTTCAGCGCAGAAGAAGAACGGTTCCCAGCCGATCCACACAGCAGCGCAAGGTGGCCATCTCGAGGTAGTTGACCGTCTACTAGAGTTAAAAGCGAATGCTTCAGCACAAGTCAACGAGGGATGGCAACCGATTCATATGGCA
>Ga0335075_10011157_pt1 | contig 13594 bp, 15 predicted proteins | sample Lox_Sample_24_FD_206723 | JGI IMG/M metagenome (GOLD analysis project Ga0335075, IMG submission 206723) | Soil microbial communities from Loxahatchee National Wildlife Refuge, Florida, United States - Lox_Sample_2.4 | ecosystem: Environmental > Terrestrial > Soil > Wetlands | place: USA...
AGGAGATGCAGATGCCAAAGGAATTTCGGTATGTATCTCCCCAGTTTGATTTCCAGCAGTATCTATGTAAAACATCAGAGCAGAGTAAGGAGTAGTTGTATGCTGAATAAACCGCACGAGCCAGCGACGTTCCCGAGTTGAGAGAAAGCGTTAATAAAGGCAAGCGCTACTGCGCGCTTGGAAGGAGGACGAGGGACCGTGTTTGAAACCCACGCGAAAAACACGATGAACCCAGAGTAAGACTGGGCAGCCAAAAACCTGTCACCGCAGTTAGAGCTATCTCAGACATCTTTTGGACTTAGTACGTACAAGCTGATATAGCGGGCAGCCGTGTTCATCGTGGTGAGTGCAATAATAAACCCGAACATGCCAACTGCCAGTGGACAAACAATGTGCCAGTACCGGTCACCCACTTTGTCAGAATGACGGGCCACGATGAACGCAACAATTGCAGCTAATCCCCATGGTGGCACGCACAAGAGTAAGCTGACCGTAGGGTCATACCCAAGCGTGGCCGCAAGGGTCGGAAAGTATGCGTTGAAGCTCAATCCGATGACTTGGGCAGTAAGGGCCAAGGCTGCAGACATTGCTTAGAATGCAACGCGGCAGGAGACGAACGGCGAAAGCTTGCCCATCCACCAAACTTTCCAGTCCTTTAATGCCATTGCCAAGCCCCTGGTTAGAGAACCACGCTTGTTCTCTTCATCTCCAACCCCGGCATCCTCTGCCATGCGAAGTTCGGCAAGGCGTCGCTCGTCTGAGGAAAGCCATGAAGTAGTCGAAGGAAAATCTGGGAGGATAAAGAGAGCAGCGATAGCAACTGCGACGGTAAGGGCACCTTCGATATAGAAAAGCCTAATGAACCATTCAAGGCTAGTCAGCCTTGCCACTCTACCGTGTCGAGATGGATGGGAATCGCACCATCTCCATGCAGCATGACCCAGTTTATCTTGCATGCCATCAAGAATACCGACAGCAAGAAGACCGCCAAATGCGTTGCTGAGAAGATTTCCGCAGAAGAGAATAGCATTGCGTAAACCGAGTTCTTTCTTGGTGTACCACTTCGAGAGCAAGTAGAGTGCACCTGGGAGAAAAGCAGCCTCGAAGAAGCCCAAAAAGAACCTGGTCAGGAGAGCTCCGACAAAGTTTGTGGTGATCCCGGTAAGGCAGGAAATAACACCCCATATGATTATACATGTAGGGAGGTAGAGTGACGGCTTTCCGATACGGTCCAAGAACATGTTGCTGGGAACTTGCATTGTGATGTACCCCACGTAGAGGATAGAGAGGAGGGTGGCGAATTCTTGACCTTGAAGTTTGAGATCTACAAAATTAGAGCGTGAGGAAATTGAAGGAAAAGAGAAAGGTGGATTCACCTGTTTCAAAGCCACGCAGCCTCGCGGCAGCGACGTTATTGCGGTCGATCTGAATGAGGACATATTTTGGTGGGTGGTGCTCCCGCAAAAGGCACAAAAAAAATCTCACGTAATTTAAGATGTAGATGACAACCAGGATACTCATCCTCGCGTCAATCTTCCTCAGCAGCCCACGTTCGAGGCGATGGCGAGCCTCTGCTCCTCCAAACTCTGCGTCGAGCCGTCCTTCGTGACTGGTAGAGGGAGAGCTGACATGTTCCGTGTCGCCTCTTGTGGACATGATGAGGTGACGGGGGCAGAGTAGCCAGAATAGAGGAGATAGTACGAATGATCCTTTTATGCAGAGCCCCAGGGGTGGTAGAGTCCGTCTCCAACACCGAAAATGCGGCAGGCTCCGCTGGCCGCTTGTGGCTTTCTTCTCGTGTCTGTTCCTACGCCACCTGATCAACAGAGTGAACGATATCCCACTCATCCTTTACGAAACTTATGGAGGAGTTGAGCGGAAAAGAACACTGCTTACGTCCTGCCAAAGAAGCCCTAATGGGGGGATTGGCGGACCACTCACTACCCGTACACTCGCCCGTTTATCTGTATTGGGTGAAAGTAAGAAAGTAATTCACCCAATGGAATATCTTTGTGTCATAGGGTGGGAATACAGCCACCGCACGTACTTGTCAGATGCCTGCAAACGTACGAGGGGGTATGGTAGGCTTCAACCCTCTTCCAGAGACAGCACCCCAATGAATTCCTTTTCCTCTTGATAATTCGAGTTTGGCTGTTGTCAACTCTGCAATTAACCCGCCGCGGCAGTGTCAATGGTCAATGAGGTCCGACCGGTAGTAGGACAGGCTCTCGTTCCTTTCATTGTCTAAGGCTATTTCAGGGTATACTGATACATCAGCGAGGAACTAGTATCACCGAACCTATACCCATGAGCAAAAGCGTCTAGTCCAACAGAATACCAAGTGACACCGCTCATTTGGAGAAAACGAGTCAACTGTTTACACGAACACCCGTTTGACACTGTATCTCACTTGATCCCTTCGAATTCGTGATGCTTGTTACCCTATCATGGTAAGAGAAGTTGGCCAACGACCACATTGTCTAGATTGACCAAACGACCCAGGGCAAGTTATTTGAGCCTCCAGATAGGGCCTAGAGAAAATGTTACCACCATTCGACACGGACGAACCTCCTCATAGCGGTCCACTGGGTTCAGTGTACAAGATGTATCGACCGGTAGTAGGCTTCCTCGAGCAGGAAGGTGCAATGGGACTATGTGTGATACTAGCCTTGCATAGTGAGTGCAAGTTCTCGTCCTGGTCAACATGATCTCGCTCACATTGGCCATAGTCATCTCCACAGGCCTCATCATGTTTCTCGGCGGTTTTTTGTTGGCTGCACCATTCTGGATGGTAAATCTTGTGCCTCCTGGTGCATACCCGTCAGTTTCAATCCAGCTAGGGACCATCGCAGCCTATTTTATTGTCCTAGTCATTCCCCTACCCCTGTGGAGGATCCTTCGACATTTCCCAGGCTGTCAAGCCGCGATTATCACCGTTCTTTCCTGGGAAATTCTCGTTATTCGCTGGCTTTGTGTCGAGGATGACCGGTCAAGTCGATTGTCCATGTTCCTCCTTGTCCCTTTCGTTCGCAATCTCGCCTTCTTGCTCGCTACCTTGTTGGTCATTTATGCGGGCATATTGGCGTGGAGCTCCTCTAGAGCATCTGGATCATGGCCCCCCAGATTGTGGGTCGTAGCTGTCTTGGGCGAACTGTTTGCTTTGCAGGAATTCTACCGAAATGGAGGTGAGTTCCCCACGTCTTCTGCCTTTCCCCGTCACTCAATAGGTCCAAAGTGTGAAACTCTAATTCTCTGCGTTTGGTGTATGCTCTATATATTTTTATATCTCCGTATTCCGGGACTCTGCGTGGACATCATAACGGCCATCAACCAGCGCGATTCCAAAGCAAATGATGCACATACCCCTTGAGAAGCTTCTGGACAGACGACATGGATCTCCGGGCCTCACGCGTTGAGCGACGCTGACTCTGGATAAATGGCAATGGCAAGCTGCACACTTCGAGTGTGGCGCTATGTCACCTATTCTACAGAGTATCCCAATGAGGACCTGTTCCCAAAGCCGGGTCTCGACACTGGGGCGCCTATGTGATTCTTTAGGAAAGCACATGACTGTTTTTTCAATTGCGACCAGCCTCTTCTCTTATAACATTTCTGCGCCTTCAGCATAGCATCTTTAAACACCTATCATGACATCGATTGCACTCCCTTGTATTGCTATATCCCTATCTCTCGTTCTCCCCCACATGCAGGAGGAAGAGGTGGTGGGTCTTCTCTCTGCGCCGCAATAGGCCTCGGCAAATCAAAAGAAAGCAGTTTATCATCACAAGAGGTTAGTTCAACAGCCTTCGCACTACTCCTTCGTCCTATTCTTCCTCAGTGATCTCTTGGTCTTATAGTTCTCATTACTGTCTGCCCTGTGCTGAAGAATTATGGCCTCTTTTGGTTACTGGTCAAAAAGTTCGCCTAAAAATTAGTTGCACAGAGGCGAGGAGAGCACGCGTATCAACAGCAAGAAGCGCAGAGGCTGGAAGCAGGCGCAACTACTAAAGCTGAGCTATGAGCTTACCTTTCGACCGGGGCCATACCAACACTACATTAAAATGCACCTTGGTAGCAGCCAAGAGATTGGCCAATAGAGTACCGACTTCAAGCAAACGTTGCTGTACGCACATGGTGGACTCGCACCTATCGGCAGATCCTCCCAACTATTACCCGCTGAGGTACTCAAGCCCTCTATTTCATCTCATATAGGCCGCCTCATTAAGAGTGGAATCGACAACCAGGTATTAGTCAGGTATTGGCATCATTGCACCATCAGTCCTTGTCCCGGTCTCCGCCCAGCGACACTCGACCTCTTTTGTCCTCTACGACAAGGAGGATCCACCTTAAGAGCAATTCTTCATGTATTCGCTATCCAAACTCGTTCGGCTCTGACCATGACCCCGCCGCCAATGGATCTAGATCCGCTCTGGACATTCAAACCGTCTCTTTTTCATCTCTTTGATAAATTATCGTATTATCTTGCGTCTGTCCTCATTGTGAAAATTGATCCCGCTTCGCGACCACCCATCAAAAAAATGAGCGCTGTTTTTGACCTTCTGCAATCCAAGTGGCGGGGCCGAGTCTACACCATACGCGATACCTGAAAGGAGATAAGAGGCAAAGACAAGAAGTAAGCTGGCTGATCGGGCATCCAACCTGACGATGTCGTTTGAATGTGGTTCACTGTGAGTATCAATCCTCAAGGCCAACAAGTTCGTTTACAGTCGCTAATAGTTTATAATATGTAATTTCCATCTGACATCTGTGTCTTGCACTTGGCCGAGCAGTGAACTGGTAAGCGGCACCAGTCAATATCGCAGTAACCGCAGTTTGCCCGAATTGAATACCGGAAGTTTGGAGCGGTCGTGAGGTCATCCTTTGCGCTGAAAGTACTTGCGTGTGCTGCAAAAGCCCTTGCGCTAGCTTTAATTTTGTAGCATCCTTATTCTCTTCAACCATATCCCTATTAACAACGTACCTGACCGGTAGTAGTGTGTTATTTGCGCTTACTGTTGCTATGTAACCTCTTGAGTAAAGGATATCGTGCAGTTTATCGCATTGGACGTTTTATGGTTTGTTCGATGCGGTTTAAGAGGCTGGTCTAGCCAATCAGACAATCCTTTGCATCGTATTGCGCACTGGGCTATTGCACATAGTGTCAATGGTGAAGCGCACTACGTCGGGCAGCTTAGGCAGTCGCCGTGCTCGTTGCAGGGCGCTGTCTAAACTCGGATATATTCTCTTGCGTATTTTGCAACCTTTCGTAAATATCGAACGACGCAGCTGCATCGTTTGCGGCGTCTAAAGAAAATTTAGAATCTGGCCATCGACATAAAATCGAAAGAGCGTACAATTGAGCTGGCTCTGAGTTAAGAGTCTCTCCCAATTGCTGAGACGGTCTCTTTTTGACTTGAGGAGCTCGAGGGAGAGGTAGCGGGATGTCAGGCGAGCTAGGCTCATGGGATAACTCGACGTTGGCAATAGTATCTCCGACTCCCCATCGAAGTGACCATCAAGCTTTTGAGCAAAAGCAGACAGGTCAGTGATGTTCTCAACATCCACTCCCCAGTCACGTTTCAATTTCTTAACGTCCTCTTAAGGGAGTTATTAGTGAAGCTTTCGAATGACTTCTTGTGACTGACGAGATATACCAACGCCCACCTTCATTATGGATGCGTCTTGCAGAAGCCTAACAAGCTGCTCAGGAAGGCTTTTCAGCCCGGATACCTGATATATTACCACGCTATCCTCGTTCGCAAGTTGAATGCACGCAATCCGATTCGTAGGCGATCCTTTGGTAAAGGTGGGTTTCCACTCCACGTCAAATCCAACCAAACTATTGAAGATTGAGTTTTGTAGTATCACAGAGTAGATATAAGATACGTGCGGTGAAGTGGTCATTTTTTGCAAGGAGTCACTCGGCGTGGTTTGATTGCGGATATATATCAGTCTTCGAGCGGGATGAAATGCATTGTATGAATAGAGAAGTGAGTTTTTGGCATCATAGACATCTCTCTCTTGCTTGGGATTGGAAGCAGTGGCGACCCCGACCCTCCGGGACACCAGGGGCGACATGGTTGGGGCTCCTTTTCGCGCTATTCGCTGGGCTAGTGGCGTCCGAGAGTTAAGAATCATCGAAGACGTCGCTCGGTTGTCGCCAACTCTAAGTGAACGTTGCATATTGATAAATGATAAAAGAGGCCAGCTAGAGGAAGAGCCTGAATGGCACCGCTTTTCATATTCCTCACCACAATACTCATTAGTATATTCATCACCAAAACAATGAAATTTATGATAGCGCGTTGGATTTGGGACCTCAACTCAACGACAAGCAGGAAGACTGAGTAAGAGAGAAACTGATGCACAGATCCCGTAAACCTATCTCATTTCCCCTCAGTCTGACGGAGGATTTCACGATAGGACTCAAACCACGGATGAGTCTTGATGCGTTTCGCAGAAATCCGACGAGCTTGGTCATAAGTCAGGCATTGCTGTAGGCATATTGGCAACTGTTATTTTGAAGCAGCCCACTCCCGTTTATGACGTCAAGGCCAACTTCATCCATGTTCCTTATAACATCTCCCAAAGGTTGCGGACCCCACTGAGGAAAAGAACTCTTGTAGTCCGGCAGATCGCTCACACCCGGCCATATCGTGTCATTGGGTGTCCCCAGGATTCTTTGAAAAAAGCATGAGTAACAAAGGCTTTGGGGAGAAAGCATCCCACCTGAATATCTTGAATATTTGATCGATTTCAGAGTCACCGTTGAACAGTGGCATCCCTCTCATGACCATTTCGGCCAGTATGCATCCTACAGACCACATGTCTAGCGCTGTCGAATATTGACGGGCGCCGAGAAGAACTTCAGGGGCCCGGTACCAGAGGGTGACCACCTGGTTTTTTTTTACAACATAAGGCAAGGCGTTGGCATGCTCATTGAACTCACCTCGTGTGTATAAGTACGCAGTGGAATGCCAAAAGCCCTGGCCAACCCGAAGTCAGCAATTTTCAAGTTATCATCATGGTCGATGAGAAGATTTTGAGGCTTGAGATCCCTGTGGATAATACGATGCGAGTGACAGAAGACTAGTCCCGAGCATAGCTGATACGTGAATTTCTACGAATCGATGTCAGGTGGGTGCAATGGCCCTCACTCAGGGCAAACCTTGATCAGATCGACGCTCAAGGGAGTTCGGGCGGCGTTCTTGATTTCTTGGTATCTTTTCAGATCATTATCCACGAATTCAAAAACGAGATAGAGTTTTGCCTCGTAGTGCAAGGTATCTAGCAGCCTGGAAAACGCGACTTAAATAAAGGAAGAGGTGGACATAAAATGGAGCACGCATACCTGACAATGTTGTCATCATCAAGCTCCTTCAGAAGGCTGATCTCGCGGATGGCTGTTGAAGGAACGCCTTCATCTTCAGACTCGAGCCGAATCTTCTTCATAGCGACGATATTCCCAGTTCGATTGTCCTTTCCTTTGTACACGACCCCATATGTACCTGCAAAACTTCATTCAACTTGAGAGTGAACCCGGCTCGAAACCGATTTACCTTCTCCAACCTTCTCAATCTTCGTATAATTACCATAGTTACTGTCAGCCATACTTTTGGATGTGGTCTGGTTGAAAGTAATTATTGTGGCTGGCCGAGTCCAAGCGGCGGGGCTCGTAGGTCGGTTGAACAGTCAAATGGATCCGTCGACCACTGGCTGGATTAATCAATTTACAATACAATGGGTGATCAATTTCTACGACTGATAGTACAGCACAGTCGCCCAAAAAGACTCGGCAGTCGTCAATGTGACCGACACAGCCGACAGGATCTTATGAACAACCGTTCTGGCTTATTCTAGACCTGGAAAGTCACCAGTATCCATATCCTTGGGCTGGGCAGTGATTAGAGACCATCTTTTGTTGACAAAGTCACGACAGACCTCTTTCGGCTCCTCATCTTCACCATATTGCATGGTGTAGTCGATGTGGCTTATTATTCTCTCAATTGAGTCTGTTGTTGTGAGGTCGAGTGGCAGAAATGATACCAGCGGGTTTTCTTCAATCTGCCAAGTGTTGAGATCAACTGCAAACCTCCCTACGTGGGGCTCACCAGTTGAACTATCGCTCGATTTAGATCATGGAACCGCTTGTTCAGTGGCTTTTCCCCACCTTCAGCTTCTGAGGAAGTCATTAAAAGAGGATCAGGGTCAAGATACCTGCAAGACTGTTGGCGCTGCTCCACAGCATTGCAGCGACGAGAACATACCGAGAAATATCACGACGTGTGCGAAGGCCATTTCGGCCACTGACTGGATCCTTTGATTTGGTGCTAATGAGATCCATTTTTGACATGATGTTGATCCAAGGAACTTCAAGATTGACCATGGCTGACATTGCGGAGAGAACCCCACTAGTTGCATGTTATCCGGAGTTTCAAACTGGTGACAAGTGTCTATCACACCTGAAGTACTTGTACTTGTCCTCCATAAACTGAGATTCAAGCAAATAAACAGTCGAAACTCGTATTCCGAGCTGCTGAAAATGGGATATTAATGCTGGGATAATAGGGTGATGGGTGTATAGCTCGATTTGGCCTATATAGATTGAGTGAGTGTTCGTGAGGAAAGTCTGAACTCACCTGGGCAGTCGATAATTAGGTAGTCGTCCTCGTAATCCCCCAACTCCTCGTCAAGCCAATCAAAGTTCTGAAGTAGATATCTGTTGACGTGTTGTCAGTATGCGGTAAAGGGAAAGGAAACCACACACTCAAAGCAGTAGACCAGTCCACCATTGGGACCAAAACCAAGTTCGGTCATAACGTCTTCCAGACTGATCAGATCCCTGATATCTATTGTGGGGGCGAACTCGAAAGAGTTGGGATCAGCCGCAGGGTCAAGATTAACCCAATGCGCCGTTCGTTTCAGGGTTTGCAAGTGCTGCACGGCATTTGCGCAGAATGTAGATTTCCCTGCACCCGCTGGGCCCGTGACAAAGACGGCGTAGCGCATTGTGGTCGGGTTCAAGCATAGTTTGTGAGTTCGAAGGTTGGGCAGCCCCGCACCCTCATCGGACCAATTGTATGAGAAGCAGGAGATTCTTAAGAGCTGCCCATCTAACTACAAGCCGCCAAAGAAACCAAAAGACCCGTCTCTGTGTCTCTCCAATGTCGGAATATGCAGACTGGACCAAGGAGCAACTTCTGGCTCGGATCGCGACTTTGGAAGCCCAGCAAAGGACACCTGTGGGTCTCCCAGAGCCATCGAGAGTAAAAGAAAAGTGCGAAAAGTCATTTGACCTTCGAAATTATGCCCACCACAAGATCGCATTGAAGTTTTGTTACCACGGATGGGAGTACAACGGTCTTGCCTTTCAGGGCACACAAACACCTCTTCCGACTGTAGAAGGGGTCTTATTTGACGCGCTTTGCCGCACACGTTTAATAGACCGTGATGCAGGCTTTGAGGGCTGCGATTGGTCCCGTTGTGGACGGACTGACCGTGGTGTCAGTTCCGCCGGTCAAGTCGTTGCACTCCGTATGAGGAGCTCCAACCGTCCTCTACCACACCCTGAAGGATTGTCCGATGTACAAGAGGTAGGGCCGAAAAACTCTTACCCAGACATTCGATACATCCAAGTCCTCAATCGAATACTACCTCCCAGCATCAGAATTCTCGCGTGGAGTGTCGTTAAACCCGAATTCTCCGCACGCTTCAACTGCCGATATCGGCACTACAAATACTTCTTCGAGTCCTTGCACCCCCCTGCAGCACCCCTCAACATTTCTCAGATGTACGAGGCAGCTTCTCGTCTAGTGGGCACCCATGACTTCCGTAACTTTTGTAAACTGGACGGAAGCAAGCAAATTCAATCACATGTTCGTACCGTTATGTCGGCCACCATTTCACAACTCAATCACCCCACTCGTGACGGAGAGTATCCCCTCTACGTGTTAGATCTGATAGGATCTGCATTCCTATGGCATCAAGTACGCCATATCATGGCCATTCTTTTTCTCGTCGGCCAAGGCCTCGAGAAAGTGGAAATAGTCGACACTTTGCTTAATGTGAACCCTAATAATTCGAACGAGGTGTCCACGATCCCAGTCCTGGAGTCACGCCCGATTTATGAGATGGTAGAAGGTCTTCCACTCGTGTTGTGGGAATGTGGCTTCGACGAGAGCGATGTACAATGGAGAACAGACCACGACGATGGACACGGTCCGGTAGTCCCTACTTCAGCATCCTCTTCAATTCAACTATTAGAAAGCATGCAGACGTCCCTTGCCTCTTCTATAGTCAAGACTCAACTGCAACAACATTTTCTCTTGGAAGCTGCGAAGCATCACCAAGCGACTTTGGTGGACAAAATTGTTCGTGTCCCATCTGGAGCCGGGATGATGCGCCACACGAACCAATACATACCCTTGTTAAGCCGCAAAAGAGGCCTGACCCCCGAAGAGGTCAACAAGACCTGGAGAAACGGACGTGGGCAAGTTGTTATTGCGAGGCGTCTTCACGGTGGAGCGAACGGGATGTCCGCCCACATTAAGAATACCCCTGACGCGGATGTTGCGTCCCCGACGCGGCTTTTACCACATCCGCCCTCGAATGTTCGCTCAGTTAGTAGCACGGAAATAACACAGATTGAGTCGAAACAGAGTGGAGGGTAGATACCAGTGGTAATACAGGGGGTACTGAATACACGCCGTACGTCGACGGGGGGCAAGAATACGAAAGCGTAGTATACACACATTCCAAAAATCGCCAGTATCAGACACGATACACTACCTTATGGTGCGGAGGCATTCCGAGCAGGCGGCGTATTCTTTCACCGAGCGGCATCTGTGGGTGCTTACTTCAGACAAGGGTAAATTTCTAGAGGAAAGGTTGCATACATGGTCCACTCCGTGTTGCCTGTCATAATGGTCGTGGCCTCGGTGTCGAGAGTGGTGGCTGGAGTCACGACAGGAATGTGGGAGGTAGTGTTCATGATGAGCATTGCTGGATATGGGATAATATGTTCTTGTCGTGGAGTAACGGTGAACTGGTACATCGTGCGAATGGGTGTTCGTTACATGGTAGACGGTTGGCGCTCGCCCATGACTGCGATGGCCACCCGAGTAATAATACACGTCTCCGTTATGGGACGAGCCAGGATGACTACGCCCGACAGGTTAATATGAACGTGAGGATGCTGTGGGGACGTAAACTGACCTTCTGTGGTATGAAGACATGGTGAAGTACGTAGAAAATATTTCTTGCAAACATACAATGTGACCAATGTTCGTTCTTTTATATATGTGTCATCGACTCCTCAATGCGACGTCAGTCATGCGCCAGTCAGTGGGGCTTCACGACTTTCCTTATTTATCCAACCAAATACACCAACAAGGCAACTTAAAGCTTTTAGACGGGAATTTAGTACAAACCAATCTTCCTGGATGTAACTAGTCATCGAATGTGGTACTTGATACACAAAAGAATTGATATCAGGCAATTCTGTCTTCTCAACGATTCCGGTCAGGAGTGTACCCAACGCAAAATGGATTGCGTTGGTGGAGAATGGCGTCCCTGCTCCAAATGAGACATGTTAGAACCCCAATGATTCCAAGACTGTTGAACCTCTATCCACGAGGTTTAGGTGCTGCTCCTTCGTAGAAACAGAATGATTGCCTCTCCAAGAGACTGCGATGAGATGTTCATCTCAATGCCATTCCTGTCATTTCCCTGACCGCTATATCCGGTATAATCCAAGAGCTTGAAATTTATGGTTATTTTAGTATCATCTGCGGTGGTCCAACCCGTGGGGTCCTCGAGATAGGCGGCTGGTTCGACGTGAGATGAGGCATCCACATGCTGTTCTTCAATACAAACTCAATAATACAACGCTCCACACGGAAGCCCACCCGTTAGGAAGCTCCCCGAAGGTGGAGTTGGAGATAGAGAAGAATAGGAATACTTCGGTCGGAATGTATTCGTTGAGGGTGCCAGCGAAAGGATGGTCATATAGATGTATTTGTATAGTTTGATCCACGTCGCTGGACCCAAGTTCCCGACCTGATATACCGTTGACTGATTATAAAGCCGGAGTCTGCCAGGAATGGGGTCCCCACCACCTCGGAGCTGCTCGCGTCAAAATATCGCAGAAGGCCGTTGCACTAGACTTGGGATGCATAACGGAGGACCAGGAACCGATTTAAAGTCCAATCATAACACAGCTGCGTCAGCGCCTTATCCGCTTCACCTCGTACAAGGTCGTCCACTTGGAGCATGGAAGTGGAACAGTTCAATTTTAACGACACAAAGAGACGAAAAAGAGATTTGCAATGCTTTCTCGAATTCTTCTGAGGTGGGGAATCCCTGGTCCGGGGTATAGCCTCATCTCCACGGCTCGATCGTATTCCTCTCATATGATTTGCACATATGACGCTTCGTTATAACTGACATAGCCAGTGATGTAACACATGGATCGTCTAGCCCTCCGGGGGTACCATTTGTGTGTGCCCCGGTAACCCGACCTGATGGATGTCATTAGAGCCGCGAAGAACTAATGAACATACCGAGCTTGTGATCATGCCCTTGAGGAATCCCCATGTTTTTGTCCATGTTTTTGGAGGAGTACATAGGCCCAAGCCGACTCTGGATCCTTGTCATCAACTGTCATGGCCTCTTTGTAATAGATCCTTGACATCATATCACTTTCTCACAACTGAAAACATATAAAGACGATATCGAGTTTCGATTTTCTGCGATTCCCGATGCCGTAAGTGCGAATCGGTGCGCCACCGTCACTTAAGAAGACTGCTTAAACCAACGACCAGCCACTTGGGTGGATAGGGGACAGTATAATCTATTTGCATCTCTGGCTGATAATAGGCTTTCCATGTTCCTGCCAGAAGTCAGCTCTAGGATAGGGATGGGAATTGAGCACGTACTTGGTACTCGGCACGACTAATCCACAGCTGGTGAAAGGTGCCCAAACTGGCCAAGATACTACCTCCAATCCAAGCGCTATATTGTCTCTCCACCGCATTGACGGATGCTGTAAGTTTCGTTTTCTGGGGTTCTCAGCAAAAAAGAAAATTAAACTTGAACTGGAGGTGCACATACTCCTGGCCATATACTATTCATCTCATTATTGAGGCGTTCCGGAAACCCCATTAAAAGAGAGCTGCCACCAGTCAGAACGACATTTTGGAGAAGTTGTGCCTTCAGGTCATGTTCACATGAGGCAATGGAGCTGTGTAGTAGTGCAGGAATCGTGGGGGGTAAGTTCGGGGAATTCTGGGCATGGCGTTAGCGACTCGATCCTGAGTGACAGTTTTTCATGACTACCCCGAAAGCTTGTTGAGAAAAGAAACATTCTCCTGGGAGGAAACGCTCTGCATGGAAGGTAGTAGCGAACCCGTTCGGAAATTCGTATACTTTCCCTGAGCGAGGTACATTCGACCTATCAGGGGTCAGCCTACGCGCACTCAATGTTGCGTGGCACATACTGGCTTGCGTAAGACACATCATAGACCCCCCCAACAGCAACGAGCCACTCCTCGATTTCTCTGGCATTGGACCAGGCGATCCAACTTTCGGTAGTTGT
>Ga0335075_10011158_pt1 | contig 13593 bp, 13 predicted proteins | sample Lox_Sample_24_FD_206723 | JGI IMG/M metagenome (GOLD analysis project Ga0335075, IMG submission 206723) | Soil microbial communities from Loxahatchee National Wildlife Refuge, Florida, United States - Lox_Sample_2.4 | ecosystem: Environmental > Terrestrial > Soil > Wetlands | place: USA...
GCGGCCAACCAGGACACCATGGACGGCATCCTGTCCAGCATGGAGAACATCACCACCAACTTGGCGGCCAATACCGCGGTGTTCAACCGGCTGGTCACCGAAGGCCCGCCGAAACTCGAAGGGCTATCGGCAGTCACACTGGCCATCCTCAACCTCGTCGCGGACTCTCGAGACATCGGCGACCTCGGCGGACAGGTCATCAACCCGGTCACCGGCGACATCATCCAAATCCTCTCCTACATCACGCCGATGGTCGGAACGATGGCTACCCTTGACACCACTATTCCGGTGCTCGCCGACAAGCTGATCGCATTCCTCCACTACAAGCTCCTCGGGTGGTTCCGCAATGGGGGTCCGAAATACATTGTCTCCGAACTCCATCCACCGAACGGGCACGAGGGCGTGGATCCCGCCGACAAATCCGATGCGGCGGTTAAGGCGATGCAGAGCATGGGGATGCTTCCACCATGAAATTCAACGCTCGCACCACGCTGGTCATCCTGGTGTTGCTGACTCTGCTCGGCGCGGCTTACATGTCCGTCGGTGTACTCGACATGAGCCCGACCAGACAAGTAACCCGACTCACGCTCATGCTCAACACTTCCGGCGGCCTGATGCCCACATCCGAAGTGACGATGCGCGGCATCAAGGTCGGCCGGGTGACCGGTATCCAGACCACGACAACCGGGCTGGCGGTCTCAATGGAACTGGACCGCGCGCACCCGGTGCCCGCCGACAGTGCGGTCAGCGTGGAAAATCTCTCCGCGGCCGGCGAACAATACATCGAGTTCAAACCGAAACTGATTGCTCCGCCGTACTTTAGCGACGGGTCATTGATTCCCGCGGACCGGGTCGCGCCGATGGTTACCGGCAGTGACTTGCTCACCAAGGCCAACGCTCTGATGTCGGCGCTCAACCTCGACCAAGTCCACACCATCATCAACAACGCCGCCGCGGCGTTCGCCCGCAACGACGACACGGTCGATTCCCTGGCCACCACCGCCGGGCTGACCGCCAAAGTGATTCACGACGACAAGCAATTGCTGACCACCCTGTTCAACAACGTCTCCACGTTCACCACCAACTTGGGTGACATCAACGCTGGAGAAGTGATCAGCGAGACCGGCAAACTGCTACCGCGCTCGGTCCCGGCATTTTTGCGGATGATCCACGAAATCGAAACCCTTTCGCACACCGGCGTGGGCGTGGTCGGCCCCGACGATCCGGCCGGGGTTCTGGTAACCAAGCTCGGCCAATGGATCGACATGCTGGCCGGCCCGCTGGGTACCTTCACCACCGTGCTGCAACCTGCGGTCGCACCACTACGACCCATCAAGGTAGACGCCGGGCACTGGCTCGACTTCTGGGAATCGACCTTCAACGACACCGGCGGCGTGCGGGTTCAACTCAACGTGCCCGAGTGGCACCAGTGATACCGAACGAAGCCACGGCAACGAAAGAAAAGAAAGAACTGACATGACAAATTCAACTATCAGCGAAGACGAAATGGCTGAGACGAAGCCGGTCGCCGACCATGATGAGACCGACGACACCGCCGACGACACCGCGCGACCGAAGAGATTATCGAAGTTACGACTGCGGCCGAAGCGATGGGGGACAGCGGTTCTCGTAGCTGCGGTGCTCGCCGGCGCCGTGTTCGGGTTCATGAAATATCACCAGGCGACCGACCAACTCGCGCAACTGCGTCAGCAGCAAGCCGACCGCGACACCGTGGCGCGGATGGCCAAGGACTATGCGCTGAAGTCGCTGACCTACAGCTTCGAAGATCCGGACGCTTTCTTCCGCTCAGTCGAAGACGGTGTGTCGCAGCAGCTTAAAGACAAATTCGTCAACGCCAGCGATCTGCTCAAAGGCGTCATGCTGCAAGCGCAGGTCACTTCCAGCGGTGAGGTGCTGGCTATTGACCCGGTCGCTCAGCCCGGTGGGGTCTATCAGGTAGTGGTATCAGCCCACCAAACCACTCGCAATCTGCAAAACCCGACGCCCAAGGTCTCGATCATCCTGCTGCAAGTCACGGTAAACAAGGTGGGCAATACCTGGCAGGTTTCCGATATCGGCCCCAAGACCGGCTCTCACCCACCGGTCGAGGAGCAGATTCCGCCGGCTGAGCCCCCGCCCGCTCCCGTGCCCTCCGAAGCAGTGCCGGGACGTTAGGTCGCACCCGTGAAGCGGCTGCCACTGCTGGTCGCCCTCGTGACGATGGCGACCGCGGGTACTGCGTGCGTCGGTTATCCCACCGCGGCCGCTGACACCACGCTGCCGCCGTGCTCGCAGACCGAAGTAGTGATCAGTCCGAAAGCCACGTCGCCGCACTCGGATTGCCGAATGCACTCCGGCGCTCTCGACTTCGACGTCACCTACTGGTCCACGCCGGAGTTGCCTGGGCCCAGGGCGGTGAAGGTCACCCTGACCGACCCATCTGGCGCCGTGGTCCAAACGATCGATGAGCTACTGGAGCCGTCGAGCCCCGGAGGCGTCGGGCTACAGGACATCGACGGCGACGGCCGCGACGAGCTGGTCATCCCGATTGCCCAAAACCTGTTCAACGGCAGCCAAAACACGCGGTTCGCGGTGTGGCGCGCGCCGGGAGACCGCCTCCACTTTGAACGCACCCAAATGGTCGGACAGGCCGTCTATCCCAGCGGTGACGGTTATCTGGTGACCAACGGCGGCGCGCTGGACAGCCGCGATCTCACCTTCTATCTGCCGACCGACGCCGGATACACGCTGGTCGTCGTGTTGACCATCGAAGCCGAGGAGGTAGACCCAAACACGCACCGGGTTCTGACCGTCGTCTGCCGCGCCCACCAGGAAGACGGCCTCCACGCGGTCGACATGACCCTCCATCAGGCCGAAGACCACTTCTGCGCATCACCGGCCGCGAAAGCCATCTGGCCTGACGCCGAGCGCATCTCAATTCGACGCTGGCGCGCAGGCCAGGGATAGCCGGACCCTAGGGTGCGCAGTAATCGCGAGCCGTGACCACTTGCTGTTTGGCCGTGGCGAGATCGCTGGCGAGCTGTTCTGGGCTTGCGGGTCGGTAGGGATCACTCGCGTCGATCTGAGACGCCAACATGTCCGACCGAAGCCGGAGGTCGACCGCGGCCGGGCTGCGCAAGCCGTGCAGCGGAGCCAGAGCGTTCCGAACCTGGCTTGCCACGTAAGACGGTGTCCCGGAGGGGGTAATCAGGTTGAACACGTTCTCCAGCTGATCGGCTGCCGGCAGGATGATGTCGCATTCCCCGTCGCCGGCGGCCGCCGCCGGCGCAGCCGTCAGGCACATCGTGAGCGCGGCAATCAAGAGCGGCACACTGTGAATTCGTCGACGCATCGGCGCTACCTTCGCACTGCGTCGGCCGTTCTGTCGCCGCTTCACCCGATTTAATGGTGTACTCGTGTACGCCGAACGGACGTTCACATGTTGTTCCAAGCCCGCCCGTCGCCCAGGGGAGAGGCCCCCATGCTTCATCTGCACCGCACCTTCGGTGTCGCCCTCGTGGGCGCCAGCCTTATCGCCGTCCCGCCGCTGGTTCCGCCGTCACCCGGCATGCAGGTGCGTGCGGTGCGGCTGACCAGCGGCGACACCGCGGATTCCCCGCTCGGCGATGGCACGGCGTTCATCATCGGCGGCAGCGGCCTCGAGACACCCGGTCAGACCTATGCCGATGTCATCGACAGCGAGTACCTCGAGCCGCGCGGTTTCACCGGCACAACGCAGGTCTTGACCACACCCGAGGCGCTCTACCCATTCCTCGGTCCCTTCACCGAAACGTTCGACAAGTCCGCGGCCCAGGGAGAACAGATCCTGGACACCGCGATCCTGAATCAAATCGCCACAGGAGACGTCGACGCCGCGAACCCGGTGGTGGTCTCCGGCTGGTCGCAGAGCTCGGTGATCTCGTCGCTATTGATGCCGGAGCTGGCGAGCCAAGGCGTGCCCAGCGACGACGTCCACTTCGTGCTGGTCGGTGACGAAAGCGCCCCCAACGGCGGCATTCTGGAGCGCTTCGACCTGCCGGCCGGAACGCAGCCGAGCATCCCCAGCCTGGGCCTCACGTTCAGCGGCCCGGAAGCGTCTGATCTCTACCCGACCGACGTTTACACGCACGAATACGATGGTTTCGCTGACTTCCCGCAGTATCCGATCAATGTGCTGTCCGATCTGAACGCTGTGCTGGGCATCGTTTTCGAGCACGTCACCTATCCGGCCCTTACGGCCGAGCAGCTCCAGGACGCTATTCAACTACCGACGTCGTCGGCCGACACGTTGACCAACTACTACGAAGTTCCGGTCAGCACTCTGCCGCTGCTGGATCCATTGCAATTGATCCCCTTCATCGGCAACCCGCTGGCCGATCTACTGAACCCGGACTTGTCGGTGCTGGTGAACCTGGGCTACGGCGACGTCGACGACAACTACTTGGGTGGCTGGAGTCAGGGCGATGCCGATGTGCCCACAACGTTGGGTTTCCTGCCGAGTTCCAGTGTCCTTGAGCAGGTTCCGCAAGCCTTGGTCAACGGACTGGAGCAAGGCGTCACCGATGCCATCAAGGATCTAACCAATCCGAGCAACTACGTGTACACGTTGCCAACCTGGGCCGACCAACTCGTCACGTCCCTGGAAGATGTCGTCCCCGGTACCCAGTTGTCGGTTTTCTCCATCGTGCCCACAACGTTTCAGGATCTTTTCGATACCTTCCCGCCCCACACCGGCTTCCCGCCTCTGGACGTAGCCGAGGCGTTGTTGATCACCCTTCCCGAACTCGACTACAACGTCTTCACTACCGATCTCGCTGCGGGTGACCCCGTTGACGCCATCGGTGTTCCGATCGCCGCCGACCTGGGCATATTGCCTCTCGCGCTGATCGGGGCGGCGCTTTGACCGTGAGGATTGAACGGGGCCAGGGATCGAGCTCGATTTTGGCGCTCGTCGCGGCGGCTCGCGTCGCCGTCGGAGCGGTGATGATCCTGGCTCCGAGCCGGATCTTTTCGCCAGGATCCGGAACAGAGACCCTACTCATGCGGACCATTGGGATCCGTGATGTGGTTCTCGGCTCCGGTGCCTGTGCGGCCTGGGCACGTGGCCAAGAAGGCGAATTGCAACGCTGGGCAACGGTTGGCCTGGCTAGTGATGGAGCAGACTTTGTTACCGGGCTTGGCAGCAAGTCGCTAGTCGGTTCCAAAAGCGCACTGATCGCCACGCTCTCCCCGGTGCCTTTTGTGGCGGCCGGGCTCTTGGGTTTAGCCCGCGGCCTACGAAAGTCCTGACGCCGCAGCCTTCCCTGCAATCGGTTGCCGAACTGCATCCGGTGGCTCGTGGATGTCGGTTGGCTGTCGGTTTCCCGATAAGCATTGTGTCCGTCGGCTCGCAGTGCTGCTGTTAGGCATGTGTGCATCGTCTTGCGCCTGGCCGGTTGATCGAAAGGACGAACAATGCCTGGTGGGAAGCCAAACATCGTGGTCATCTGGGGCGACGACATCGGGATCTCGAACCTGAGTTGCTACAGCCACGGAATGATGGGATATCGCACTCCCAACATCGACCGCATCGCCGATGAGGGGATGCTGTTCACGGACTCCTACGGCGAACAAAGCTGCACCGCGGGCCGCGCATCGTTCATCACCGGACAAAGTGTGTATCGCACCGGACTGAGCAAGGTCGGCATGCCCGGAGTCGATATCGGGTTGGCGGCAGGGGATCCCACCATCGCCGAGCTACTCCAACCGCTCGGGTATGCCACCGGGCAATTCGGCAAAAACCACCTCGGCGACCTGAACAAGTACTTGCCCACGGTGCACGGCTTTGATGAGTTTTTCGGCAACCTTTATCACCTCAATGCCGAGGAAGAACCCGAACATCCCGACTACCCCACCGAACAAGAAGCGCCGCTGCTCTATCGTGCGTTGTTGCCGCGCGGCGTGCTCCGCTGCTTTGCCACCGAGCAGGACAGCGGCGAAGTCGACGAGCGCTTCGGGCCGGTGGGTAAGCAGCGCATCGAAGACACCGGCCCGCTGACCAAAAAGCGGATGGAAACCATCGACGATGACATCGCCGCGGCCTGCGTCGATTTCATCGAACGCCAGCACCGTTCCGACACACCGTTTTTTGTGTGGCTGAACTTCACCCACATGCATCTGTTCACCCATACCAAACCGGAGAGCGTGGGCCAGGCCGGGCGCTGGCAATCGCGGTATCACGACACGATGGTCGACCACGACAAGAATGTCGGCCAGGTCCTTGATGCGCTTGATGATTTGGGTATCGCCGGAGACACCATCGTCATCTACAGCACCGACAATGGCCCACACGCCAATTCCTGGCCCGACGGAGCGACCACGCCATTCCGCAGCGAAAAGAACACCTGTTGGGAAGGCGCGTTCCGGGTGCCGGAAATGATCCGCTGGCCCGGCAAGATACCCGCCGGTGTGGTCTCCAACGAGATTGTCCAGCACCATGATTGGCTGCCGACGTTTTTGGCCGCGGCGGGGGAGCCGGACATCGTCGAAAAGCTCAAGGGTGGTCACAAGGCCGGTGACAAAGAGTTCAAGGTCCACATCGACGGCTACAACCTGCTGCCATACCTCACTGGTGAGGTAAACGAGAGCCCACGCCGCGGCATGGTCTACTTCTCCGATGACGGCGACGTGCTGGCCATCCGCGCCGACAACTGGAAGCTGGTCTTCTTGGAGCAGCGTAGCCCGGGCACGTTGCAGGTGTGGGCCGAGCCGTTCACGCGATTGCGGGTTCCGAAGATGTTCAATCTGCGCATCGACCCCTACGAGCGCGCCGACATCACTTCGAACAGCTACTGGCAGTGGATGCTTGAGCGCGTCTTCCTTCTCATCTACGGCCAAGCGGTCGCCACCCGGTTCCTCGACACCTTTCGGGAATTCCCGCCGCGCCAGAAGGCGGCGTCATTCACCATCGACCAGGCTGTCGAGTCGCTTACCGCCTTCCTCGCCCAAGACTGACAAAGTCGTCGCCTGGTCTGCTTCCCAACAGGGCCAACCCTCAACCAGGGCGAAAAATGGTTGTGGTTAGCCTGCCAAGTATGGCCACGTCAGCTGCCGCGCTCACCGCCGCAGAGCTGGAATTGCGGGAGCAGGTTCGCGCGTTCCTGACCGAGCAGCTGCCGTGGGGGACGTTCGAGCCCGGCCTGGGGATGGGCGCCGAGGTCAATCCTGAGTTCTCGGCCGCGTTGGCTGAGCGTGGCTGGATCGGCATGGCGGTCCCTGCGCGCTACGGCGGCCGCGACGCCACCGCCGTCGACCGCTTTGTCGTCGTCGAGGAGCTGCTGCGCTGGGGCGCCCCGGTTGGCCATCACTGGGTGGCCGACCGCCAGATCGCCCAGGTACTCCTGCGTTACGGCACCCAGGATCAGAAGCGGTGGCTGTTACCTCGAATCTGCCGGGGAGAGTTGTGTTTTTGCATCGGCATGAGCGAGCCGGACGCGGGAAGCGACCTCGCATCGGTGCGGACGCGGGGTGTTCGCGACGGGACCGGCTGGCGGGTGTCGGGCGTCAAGGTGTGGACGAGCAACGCCATGCGTGCCGACTTCATGATCGCGCTGTGCCGAACGGGGGAGGGCGCCCGGCATCAGGGACTGAGCCGATTCCTCATCGATATGCGCAGCCCTGGCGTGACGATCAAGCCGATCCCTTTCCTGAACGGCAGCACTGACCACTTTGCCGAGGTGGTCCTGGACGGCGTGCTGGTGGCGGACGAGATGGTGATCGGCGAAATCGGACAGGGTTGGGCGCAGAACGCCGACGAGTTGGCCTTCGAGCGCAGCGGCCCCGACCGCTGGATCTCGACCTTCCTGCTTGTTCAGGAGTTCATCCGCGACTGTCCAGATTTGGCCGCGAGTCCCGAAGGGAGCCGGCTGATCGGCGAACTCGCCGCTCAGTACTGGGTGCTGCGCCGGCTCTCGCTGACCGTCGCGAGGGCGATCGACGCGGGCGGCACGCCCGCGGCCGAGGCCGCGCTGATCAAGGAGATGGGCACCCGCTTCGAACAAGATGTCGTGGCCGCGTTGCGGCAGTTGTTAGACGCCGAGCTCGTATGCGGCCCGGAACCGGCGCCGTCGTTGTTCGAACGCTTGTTGCGTCGTGCTGCGCTGGAAGCGCCATCGTTCACCATCCGGGGCGGCACCACTGAAATACTGCGCTCGGTCGCCGCCAAGGGCCTGTCATGAGCGACAACGAATTGTATGGCTTGGCCGCCAAGCTGTTTGACGAACACAGCCGCTGGCAGGATGTCAGCGACGCTGAGGCCGCCGGGTGGGCTGAGGGCCTATGGAAAGCGTTGCAGCAAACCGGATTCAGCGACGTTCCTATTCCGGAAGAGCTGGGTGGGGCCGGCGGCACTGTCACCGATGCCGTTGAGTTGCTCCTCGCCGCGGGCGCGCACGCGGCGCCGGTGCCGCTGGCCGAGGCCGGACTCGTCGGCGGGTGGCTATTGGCATCGGCCGGCCTGACGCTGCCCAAAGGTGTTCGTACGGTGCTGCCGCTCGGTGCCACACTGCGTCTCGACGATGATCGGCTGTTTGGTAGCGCGCCCGCTGTGGCGTGGGGTCACCGCGCCGAACACGTCGTTGGCCTCGTCGATGGCGTCGTCGTGCTCGCGCCCGGACCTGCGGCACCATCAGGCCCGGGCGTCAGCCGCGGAGTCAACCTTGCCGACGAGCCGCGTGACACAATAACTTTCGACGGCACACCGGTAACCGCCCGCGCCGACGCGCCGGTCCGGGTCACCGAACAATCGTTGTGGGAGCGCACCGCGCTGGGACGCGCCGCTTTGATGACCGGTGCGGTCAGTGCGATCTCCGCAATGACGTTGCGGTATAGCAATCAACGTGAGCAGTTCGGGCGCCCGATAGGTCGATTCCAGGCCGTGCAGGTACATTTGGTCACCATCCATCAGCAGGCCGCTGTACTCGCGTCGGCAATCGACGGCGCCGTGGCCGCGGTTGAACTCGGCCGCGGTGGCTTCGAAATCGCTTGCGCCAAAATACTTGCCGACCGGGCCGCGCAGCTGGTGACCTCGGCCGCTCATCAGACACACGGCGCCATCGGCATGACGAAGGAGTACCCGTTGCACTATCTCACCCGTCGTCTCTGGGCCTGGCGAGACGAAGCCGGCGGACATCAACGCTGGGCACATGGGCTCGGTGCTGCCCTGGTCGCCCAAGGTCCCGACGCCTTGTATCCAGCCATCCAGTCCGGGTCGGAGGTTGTGCAGTGAAGCAACTCCAGCGCCCAGACGGGGTGACACTGGCGTTCGAGGTGCACAACCCGCAGGCGCCGGGTGTGCCGCTGCTACTCACACATGGGTTCGGCGCCACCTCCGGCATGTGGGGCCCCAATATCGACGCGTTGAGCGTCGACCGGCCGGTGATTGTCTGGGACCAGCGCGGCCACGGCAGCACCGACGCGCCCGAGGACACGAACCTTTACAGCGAACAGATCGGAGTCGCGGACATGGCGGCCATTCTGGACGCCGCGGGCGCCGATCGAGCCGCGATCGGCGGAATGTCGTTGGGCGGCTATCTATCTCTGGCCTTCCACCTCGTGCACCCGCAGCGGGTGGCAGCACTGGTGCTGGTCGACACCGGGCCGGGCTACCGCAACGACGAAGCCCGCGACAAGTGGAATGCGTGGGTGGAACGACGCGCCCAAGAACTCGAGGCGGGTCGAACCCGGGCCGACACCTCGGCGGAACTCGCGCAAGCGGTGCACCTGCATCCCGAAGGGCTGCCTCGGGCCGCGCGCGGTGTCATGGCACAGAAAGATGCTCGCGTGATCACCTCGCTGGACAGCATCGCGGTGCCCACATTGGTGGTCGTCGGCGCCGACGACACTGACTTTCTGGCTGGGGCCGACTACATGCAGCGCAAGATTCCCAACGCCCGCAAGGTTGTCATCGACAACGCGGGGCATGCGGCCAACATGGACCAGCCCGAGGCGTTCAATGCGGCGGTGCGCGAACTACTGGAACAGCTGTGACCGCTCCGGACGTGACCGTCGAATCCGCCGACCACGTAGCCGTGGTAGAGATCCATCGGCCGCCGAACAACTTCTTTGACACCGCGTTGATCAAGGGCATCGCCGACGCCTACGAGCGACTGGACGACGACATCGAATGCCGGGCAATCGTGTTGTGTGCGGAGGGAAAGCACTTCTGCGCCGGCGCCGACTTCTCCCGGCCCGCCGAGGATCGTGCGTCGCCCAACCAGCTTTACGCTCAGGCCATCCGGTTGTTTCGCACCAGCAAGCCGGTTGTCGCGGCAGTACACGGCGCCGCGATCGGTGGCGGACTCGGGCTCGCCCTCAGTGCAGACTTCCGGGTCGCCGCACCATCGTCTAAATTCGCCGCCAACTTCAGCCGGCTCGGGTTTCATCCCGGCTTCGGGATAACCGCCACGCTGCCACGTGTGGTCGGTCAGCAGAAAGCACTTGAATGGATGCTTACCGGTGAGCGTTTCGGTGGTGAACTCGCCCATGCAGCAGGGTTGGTCGACGAGTTGGCCGCCGAGGGTGGGGTGCGCCCCGCGGCGATTCGGTTCGCCGAGCGTATTGCCGCCTCGGCTCCCTTGGCGCTGAAAAGCATCCGAGCCACTATGCGCGCAGGGCTCGCCGAGGCGGTTGCCGCCGCCACCGCCCACGAGCTCGAAGAACAAACCCGACTACAGGCGACCGCCGACTTCCGTGAGGGCACGGCGGCAGCGGCCCAGCGCCGCGCCCCGACGTTCACCGGTCGCTGAAGGGGTGACAAGTTGGGAACCGACCCACGCAACGATGTGGTTGCGCGCCAGTATCAGGAGTGGCTGTATCCGCCGCCGATCCGCGACCTCGCAGAGTGGAGCACCCACAACTTCGAGTGGATCGACCCGATCCACGCCCATTGGATCTACTGGCCGGACCGCCAGTACAACACGGACATGGATATTCTCGTCGCCGGTTCCGGCACCAATCAGGCGGCCTGCCTCGCCTTCACCAACCCATCAGCGAAAGTCGTGGCCACCGACGTTAGCCAACCGTCGCTGGATCACCAGCAATATCTGAAAGACAAGCACGGGCTGAAAAACCTTGAGTTGCACCTACTCCCGATCGAGGATCTAGCTGTATTGGATCTCGACTTCGACCTCGTGGTGTCGACCGGTGTCCTCCATCACTTGGCAGACCCGAGGCGAGGAATGGCGGCGCTTGCCAGCCGCCTGCGACGGGACGGCGTGGTGAGCGCCATGGTCTACGGGAAATACGGCCGAATCGGCGTGGACTTGTTGGCCGCCGTGTTCAACCAACTAGGACTGGGTCAAGATGACTCGTCCGTCAAGATCGTGCGAGACACAATCGCCGTGCTGCCGACCGACCACCCAGTCGCAAGTTATCTGAAGTTCGCGTGGGACTTGCGGTCTGATGCCGGCGTGGTTGACACATTTCTGCATGGGCGGCAACGCAGTTATTCAGTCGAGGAGTGCGTCGACCTAGTCACGTCGTCGGGACTCGTTTTTCAAGAATGGTTCTTCAAGTCGGGGTACTACCCGCACGAAGGTTTCGCGCTACCCGACCAGCTGTCGTCAGCTCTCACCGCGCTGCCGCAAATCGAGGCGTGGTCGTTGATGGAGCGCCTTCAGTCTTCGACCAAATGCCACTACTTCGTGGCATGCCGCCCCGACCGGCCGAAGGAGAACTACGCCGTCGACTTCTCCAGCACGGCGGCCGCCGACTATGTCCCGATCATGCGGGCGGGATTCGGTCTATCTGGTTCGACTGTCGTGATGCCACACGGACGGATGCAACTGCGGGCCGATCAGTTGCCTTTCATGCAGCTTGTTGACGGAGGCCGAACCATTCGAGAGATTGCTGAACGTGTGGCCCGGGAAGATGCGTCTCACACGAGCATCGCCGATTCTGAGCCCTTCGCACGCAAAGTGTTTGAGAATTTGTGGCAGCTGGATGTGCTGGCCATGGCCCGGGCTCCGGTAGAAGTCGATACCTGACGGGGGAATGTCAACCAAAATGCCTTGCGACGCAGTGGAGATGTGGCATGACGACACGGCTCATTTGGGAATTCAGCCGGGCTGAGGAGCGCGTGCGGCAGATCGCGGCGCGCCGGGCCGGCCCGCTAGTAGCCGCGGACGGCGGCGCGATCTACCCGACGCGTAGTGGTGACATCGTGGCGCTCCTGCGCGACACGACCAGACTCACCCACCCGATGCAGGGTCACGTGGAGGCCCAGCCCTGGGTGCCCACCGGCGCGGCGCCCGCCGAACACGCCAGGTACCGGGCGATTCTCAACCCGCTGTTCAAGCCGCGGGCGTTGGCATGGCTCACGCCATCCGTGCGGCAGCACGCGGCGGAGCTTGTTGACTCCGTCGCCGTGACGGGCCAGTGCGACGTCGTTGCCGAGATCGCTCGCCCGCTGGCTGTCCAAACACTGCTGACGCTGCTCGGGCTGCCCGCCGGCGATCTCGAGAAGCTGCTGGGACTACTGGCGGGGCAGGCGGAACTCCCTAGGAGTGCGCCTTTGAGTGCCGATCTGGTCCAATACGCTAGACGGGCGGTGCCCGCCGCCAGACCGCCGGGGGTTATTTCCGCCCTGCGCAACGAATTCGACGACGCGGAAATGCTGAGCTTCGTTTTGCTTCTGTTTAGCGCCGCAATCGAGACGACCACCGCAGCCATCAGTTGTGCCCTGTTTGAGCTGGCCACCGACCCGCACCTACGGGCACTCCTCATCCGTCATCCCGACCAGATGGGAACATTCGTCAACGAGGTCGTGCGGCTCTACTCTCCGATCGGCTATTGCCCGCGGGTCACCCTGGAGGCACTAACCATTGGCGGGGTCAGCGTGCCGCCGCTAACCGAACTAGAACTCTCATTGCGCACGTTGAATTTGGACGGCGGCCACGTCATCACGTACAGCGACGATAAGGTGCGCGGCTGTCCGTTCTACTCGTTCGGAGCAGGAGCACGCCGGTGCCTCGGAATGCTCGTAGCCCGGCTGCAGATCAGTGTCCTCGTCGACGAGTTTCTGCGCCGCATCACGGGATTCACGCTGGCACCGCCGGGACGCGTCGAAATGAATGTCGGCGGCGACAGCACCCGACTCGGTCCGATCGCCGTGAGGTTGCAGTGGTCGGCGTGAGGACAGCGAGACTCGGAACTGTAAGACGTGGTCGCGCGGCGGGCCCTGGAGCGTCAAACATGTTTATGGTGGCGGAGGAATTGGCCGGAATACCGGAAATTCCTTCCGGCCAATACAACGCGACGCCTCATAGCTATAGCAAATGTTCGCGCTACAGACCGTTCCAGGTCGGGCGCATTTCACGCGTAGATGGTGTTCGATACGAGTTATCCGCGAACCTTTGCTAGCCGGAATTTGTTTAAGCTTTTGTAGTAATTCGCAGCCGATGACGTGAGCGCGCCGGTACCCGTTCTCGCGGTTTAGAAACCTCTTTTTCATCGTGATTTATCTCACAAATCGCCCAGTTGTGCGCGCATCTAATGCGCACTACCGTTTCCCACGGCAGGTCATCTGACGTGCATAAATGTGGCTGTCGATGACGT
>Ga0335075_10011159_pt1 | contig 13593 bp, 9 predicted proteins | sample Lox_Sample_24_FD_206723 | JGI IMG/M metagenome (GOLD analysis project Ga0335075, IMG submission 206723) | Soil microbial communities from Loxahatchee National Wildlife Refuge, Florida, United States - Lox_Sample_2.4 | ecosystem: Environmental > Terrestrial > Soil > Wetlands | place: USA: Florida...
CCTCGACAGTGGGGACGGACGTGCCGGTGGAGCGGATCAGGGTGTGGCGGGACGAGCTCGCGCACGTCGCTGTTCTCCTCGCCTACGCGCGCCACGTGTTGTCAGTCGACGTGCGCGTGCTGCGCGAGGCCGTCGACAGTCCCGGCACCAGCTTCACCGCGACGGTCGAGTCCTTGCCCCGGACGTTGGCGACGGCGTCGCTCGGCGGCGGGTGGTCGCTCTCGCCGGATTCACCGGCGACGATGGCCTCAGCGGAGCAACTCGCCGATGGCGAAGCGGATGAGCTCCTGGCGTTGCACATGAAAATCGCCAGCGCGGACATCGCCAAACCGTCGGACCTCGAGCCTCTCGTCACGGAGCTCGAGACGCAGCTGGCAGAGGTCACCCAGCGTTGGGAGAGCGCGGAAGCCCGGTTGCGCAACCTGCAGTCGCAGCTGGTGGCGAAGTACAAGACGGGTGAGGCGTCGGTCGACGACTGGCTCCGCTGAGGGCTGAGCGATCACGCCCGGAGGTCGATGTCTCCTCCGGTCGGCCGGTCCGGTTGGCGGTCCCCCTGCGCGTAGCTCCCTCCTGGCCGGCGGGTACTGCCCTGCTGGTAGTGCTCTGGTTGTCGGGAGTTCTTCACTGTCCCGGCACCGGCGGTGCCCGATGACCGCTTCCCGAAGAAGCGGCGTGCGGCGCGCCGGTCGTGGAGCAGCCGACGCTCACGCCGCCTGTCGCCGTTGCGCGCGCCGTCGTCGACCGCGTTGAGGAACTCGGCGAGCAGCGCGTAGGCCTTCGCAGCGAGCGCGGCAGCTTCCGCCTCGTATGCGGTGTCCTCGGCCTTCGCCAGCAACTTGGACGCCAGCCGAAGTTTGCTCCGGTCCATCGTGATCGATTCTACGCGAGCACGCGCGTGGCCTCGGGCTTTGGCCACCGCGCCAGCTGCGTACTTGACCTCGCGTGTGCGACGCACCGCGGCCGGTCGTTCACGCCGCGGGATTTTCGAGGACGACGGCGACGCCTTGCCCAGACCCGACGCACACGCCGGTGACGCCGTAGCGCTCGCCCCGGAGACCGAGCTCGATGGCCAAGGTCAGGAGATAGCGGGTGCCCGAGGACCCGAACGGATGACCGATTGCGACCGCGCCACCGTTGGGGTTCAACCGCTCGTCGGGCACGTCGAACCCGTTCAGTTGGTTCGACAGTTCGCGCAGCACCCCCAACGCCTGGGCGGAGAACGCCTCGTGGACTTCCCATACCCCGATCTCCTCGGGCTGCAGGCCGGCCCGACGCAGGGCCGCAGTGATGGCGAAGGCCGGCGCGATGCCCATGTAGCGGGGATCGAGTGCACAGGTCGCCGAGGTCACCACTTTGGCCAGCGGCGTCGCACCGAATGCAGCGGCGTCCGCTGCGCTCGCCAGGACGACCGCGCTGGCGCCGTCGCTGAGACCTGACGAGTTGCCGGCGGTCATCTCTGTCGTGTTGGGTTGCGGCGGGAGGGCGGCAAGCTTTTCCGCTGTCGTGTCGGGGCGGATGAACTCGTCGTGCTCGAAGAGCCGCGCCGGCTCTCCCCGGCGTCCGGCGATCTCGACCGGGTGGATCTCGCGTGCGAGGCGGCCGGAGCTCTGCGCGGCCGCGGCCCGGGTCTGCGAGCGCAGCGCGAAGGCGTCGATCTCCTCCCGGCTCAGGCTGTATTTGTCGGCCACGTTCTGCGCCGTCCGGATCATGTCGATGTAGGCGTCCCGGGCGAGCAGGCCCGAGTGCGGTGGACCCCCGGCGCCCGCCCACATGGTGTCGAGCAGCAGGATCGGGCCACGCGGGCTAAACGGAGCTTCGGACTTCATGAAGGCCCAACCCGAGCGCGACATCGACTCGACGCCGCAGGCAAGGCCGACGCCCAGCTCGTCGCTGCGGATCGCGTGAGCGATGTACAGCGCGGCGGTCAGCGACGACGCGCAGAAGCGGTTGAACGTCACCGCCGGCACCGAGTCGGGGAACCCGGCCGCCAGGGCCGCCCACCGCCCGACGTCGCCCATCCCTTCGTGGGCGACGTTCACACAGCCCGCTGCGACGTCCTCGATCCGCTCGAGCGGCGCGCCCACGCGTTCGCACGCTGCGACCATGGTCTGGCCGAGCAGGTCGTCCGTCCTGATGTGGGACAGCGAGCCCCCGTAGCGGCCCACCGGGGTCCGGACTCCACCGAGAACGTAGGCATCGGCCATCTCCGTGTCTCCTTGGCTGGGCTGCTCTTACGGTACCGAGCGATCCGGCGGCGGGCCTGACTGACGCTGGTGTCAGGGAATGGCTATATTCCCGCTACGGGAGATGCTCGCCGGCACTCCCAGGGGAATGGGCGGCCGAGTCGGGGGGACACAGATGGGCTTCGATGGGCAAGAGCCGGGCTGCACGAATGGTGCCGGGGCGCGCCGGAGGCAGCGAAACCGGCGCTGGACACGACTGACGCGCAAGAACCTGATAGCGGTCGGGATCGCCGGGGTGGTCCTGGCGCCGCTGAGCCAGGTGCTGTCGACGGGCGGGCCGGCCGGTGCCGCGTCCTCCAACGTCGATCCCAACGGCGTTTTGAAGTACGGGTTCGACCTCAACAACGAGTTCAACAACGACTTCGCGCCGGCGACGGAGGAGAACGACTGCTCCTACACCGTGACGTCGAACATCTATCAGTCGCTGACGACACCGGGGAACACCGCCATCGGTGGGGGCGTCGCCCAGAGCTGGACCATCTCGAACAACGGCTCGACCGTCACGTTCCACATCCGCCCCGGCCTCGAGTTCTCCAACGGGCAGCCGGTTACCTCGGCCGACGTGGCGGCCAGCTTGAACAAGACCAAGACCAGCCCGCTGCGCTCGTCCCTCTTCGCGATCTCGTCCATCCAGACGCCCGACCCCTCCACCGTGGTGGTGAACCTCAGCAAGCCGACCGCCGGCGACTTCTTGTGGGCGTCCACCTATATCGACGGGCAGATCTATCCGGCCAACGCGATCTCGAGCCAGTCGAGCCAGCCGGTGGGCGCCGGTCCGTACGCGCTCAAGAGCTATCAGCAGGGCTCGTCGATCGTGCTGGCGAAGAACCCGAAGTATTGGGACTCGAAGGCTTATCAACTGGGCGGGATCGACTTCACCCAGGTGACGCAGGGACCGGAGGCGGCGACGGCGCTGACCTCGGGTGCGGTCGACATGATCGAGGTCGAGCCCGAGAACTACCCCCAGCTCAAGGGTGATCCCAACGTCGGCATCTCGGTGTCCAAGTCCTATGACTACATGGACATCGAGCTGCGCCAGAACACCGGGCCGTTCGCCAACGAGAAGGTGCGTGCGGCGCTGGAGTACGCGGTGAACCGGGCCACCTTGAACAAGGTCGTCTTCGACGGCCTCGGTGAGCCGGCGTACCAGGCCGTGCCCTCCTGGTCGCCCGGGTACTCCAAGGCGCTCGGCCAGTCCGACCAGTACGAGCCCTCCAAGGCCAAGTCCATGCTCAAGGCGGCCGGGTACCCCAACGGTGTGAAGTTCACCATGATCATCCCGTCGGGTGACGCCACGTACGCCCGCGCGGCAGCCCTGCTCCAACAGGAGCTGGCGTCGTCGGGGTTCAACGTCAACTTGCAGCAGATCCCCGGCTCGGACTTCGTCACCGACGTCTACATCAAGAAGGAGGGCGACGCCTTGTTGAGCGAGGAGCTCAGCAACGGGCCCGACCTCACCAACAGCTTCGAGGCGCTCTTCGAGCCCACCGGCTTCCCTGCCATGTCGTTCGGCTCGGTCAACCCGCAGCTGACACCGCTGATCGTGCAGGCCAACGCATCCCTGAGCCCGAGCCTGCAGGGCCCGCTCATGCAGCAGATCGACAAGACGGTGATCCAGCAGGGGCTCTTGGTCCCACTGGTCTTCATGCCGTCGATCGTCGCCTACAACAAGAACAGAGTGGGCGGGAAGGTCGTGGCCCCGATCGGCCAGTGCCGTTCGGATCTGGCCGGCATCTACATCAAGAAGTAGCAGCCGCAATTGGTGACCGAGGTCAACATGGGCGGAGAATCGAGGGTGTGCCGCCCTACCGGATCTCGCTGAGCTAGCCCGCGGCGATGGGTTCCGGCGGATCGCTCCTGACCTTTGTCGTTCGTCGGCTGCTCATCACCATCCTGTTGCTCTTCCTGATCTCGCTCGGGGTGTTTTCGCTGATCCTGATCATCCCGGGTAACCCGGCCATCGCCCTCGCCGGAGGCACGAAGGCGACACCGGCCGAGATCGCCAAGATCACCGCGCAGCTCCACTTGAACGAGGGATTCTTCGCCCAGTACTGGAACTGGTTGCGCGCGGCCTTGCAGGGCAACCTCGGCAATTCGCTCTTCAACAACGAGACGGTGGCGTCGGGCATCGCAGCCCGCTTTCCCATCACGCTGAGCGTGGCGGCGGGGGGCATGGTCATCGCCATCCTGATCGGGATCCCCGCGGGGATCGTGTCCGGCCTCCACCAGGGCACCGCGCGCGACCGGGGGGTCACGGTGGGCACCAGCATCGCGGTGGCCGTCCCCGACTTCTGGTTGGCGATGATCCTCGTCATCATCTTCGCGGTGAAGCTGGCCTGGCTCCCGGCTCTCGGCTACACGCCGTTCACCCAGTCGCCGGGCGAGTGGTTCGAGGATCTCCTGCTTCCGTGGCTGGCGCTGGGCATCGGCGGCTCTGCGGTGATCGCGCGCCAGGTCCGGGGCGCGCTCATCGACACCTTGGACCAGGACTACATGCGCACCGCAGTGGCGAAGGGCCTCAACCCACGGATGGTGGTGGGGAAGCACGCACTGAAGAACGCGCTCAGCCCCGCCGTCACCGTGATCGGGATCCAGTTCGGGTACCTGCTCGGGGGCACGCTCATCATCGAGCAGATCTTCTCGCTGCCGGGTCTCGGCACGTACATCATCCAGGCGATCAACGACAAGGACATCCCCGAGATCCAGGGCGTCGTGCTCGTGGTCGCCACCGCCTTCGTGCTGATCAATCTCGTCGTCGACATCGTCTACGCCTACCTGAACCCCAAGGTACGGCTCTCGTGAGGACCAGCCGATGAGCACGTGGAGCCCGCCCGACCCAGGAGACCCCTTTGTCGGCCTCACCGCGATCCCCGAGACGGGCGACAGCCCTGATGAGCTGCCCGAACGGCGGCCGGGTTTCTGGATCCGCTTCCTCCATCAGCGCTGGGCCATCGCCGGCGTGATCTTTCTCTTGATCGTCATCGTCGCGGCCATCTTCGCCCCGCTCATTGCGCCGCACCCGCCCGACGCCCAGGATGTCAACGCCATCAACGCCGGGCCCTCGGTGTCGCACTGGCTCGGCACCGACGATCTGGGGCGCGACATCTTGAGCCGGCTCATCTGGGGCGCTCGCATCTCGCTGCGGGCGGCGTTCGAGATCGTCGGCCTGGCGGCGATCGTGGCCATCCCGCTCGGCCTGATCGCCGGCTTCTTCCGCGGTGCCGTGGACTCGGTGATCATGCGGACGATGGACGCGTTGTTCTCGTTCCCGCCCTTGGTCCTCGCGTTGACGGTTGCTGCACTCCTCGGCGCGGACGTGAACGACGCCGCCATCGCCATCGCCATCGTGTTCGTGCCGAGCTTCGTGCGCCTGCTGCGAGGTGAGGTCATTGCCGTGCGTGAAGAGGCCTACATCGAATCGGCCCGAAGTCTCGGCGCGACCTCCAAGCGGCTCCTCGGACGCCACGTGTTGCCGAACGTGGCGTCACCCATCATCATCCAGCTCGCGCTCGCCCTCGGCTTCGCGCTGCTCACTGAAGCCGGCCTGAGCTTCCTCGGCATCGGCGAGCAGCCGCCCACTCCGAGCTGGGGCGGCATGCTCCAGGAAGGGTTCCAGTTCATCAATTCGGCGCCCTGGGCGGTCATCTTCCCTGGCATCGCCATCATGCTGACCGTGCTCGCGTTCAACCTGGTCGCCGACGGCCTGCGCGACTCGCTCGGACGCGAACGTCCTGCCGGCAGCGGGCTCGTGGGCAGCCGGACGGACGACCGCAGCCGCCTCGCACGGCTCGGTCTGTCCCGGTCGGGTGCCACGTCGGAGGAGCCCGCCGCAGCCGCAGCCACCGCCGCGACCACCGCATCCGCCTCGCCCGAGCCGGTTCCCGACGCACCTCTCCTCCACGTCGAGGGGCTGCGCATCGAGTTCCGCACGAGGGGGGAGTGGCGTCCGGTGATGGAGGATGCCGAGTTCTCGGTGCGCCGTGGCACGACGCTCGGGCTGGTCGGTGAGAGCGGCTCGGGCAAGACGGTGACGGCGCTCGCCGTCATGGGGCTGTTGCCGCCCAAGGTGTCGCGCGTGAGCGGGTCGATCCAGTTCGAGGGCCAGGAATTGACCACCCTCAGCTCGGCCGGCATGCGCCGGCTGCGGGGCAACGACGTCGCCATGATCTTCCAGGAGCCGATGACGAGCCTGAACCCTGCGTTCACCGTGGGCAATCAGATCGCCGAACAGATCCGGACGCACCGGGGAGTCAGCCGCGCCGACGCGTCGAAGGCTGCGGTGGAGATGCTCGAGCGGGTCGAGATCCCGCGGGCAGCCGTGCGGGCAGAGGATTACCCGCACGCGTTCTCCGGCGGCATGCGCCAGCGCGTCATGATCGCCATGGCGCTCTCGTGCTCGCCGAAATTGCTGATCGCCGACGAGCCCACGACCGCCCTCGACGTGACGACCCAGGCACAGATCATCGAGCTGTTGCACACGCTCCAGCGCGAAGAGGACATGGCGATGATCTTCGTGACCCACGACCTCGGGGTGATCGCCGACGTCGCCGACGAGGTGGTCGTGATGTACGCCGGTCAGATCGTCGAACAGCGCGGCGCCTTGGGCCAGTTCGCGCACCCTCGGCATCCCTACACCGAGGCCCTGCTCCACTCGATCCCGCAGCTGACGCCCAAGGGAGAACCGCTGCACACGATCCCGGGCATGGTGCCGCGCCCGGACCAATTCCCGTCCGGGTGCCGCTTCGCACCGCGGTGTGCCCATGCGGAGGCGGCGTGCACGGCGGCCCCGGTCGCGCTTCGGGCCCCCTCGGCCGGGGCGACGACGACGTTCGCCGAAGAGGACGGAGCCGAACGCTCGGCGGTCACGCTCGCACGGTGCGTGCGCCAGGACGAGCTCGTGCTCGCCGGCACGCCGATCGACCACGGCGAATCGTCGGTGTCGTCGAGCCCCGTGGAGGAACCTGGGCCCCCGGACGCGAGCCCGCCGGTGCTCGACGTCACGGGGCTCGTCAAGGACTTCCCGCTGCGTAGTGGGGTGTTGCGGCGCGTCACCGGGTCGGTGCGCGCGGTCGACGAGGTGGACATGCGTATTCCGCCCGCGACCACGCTGGGCCTCGTGGGCGAGAGTGGGTCCGGCAAGTCCACCTTGGCCCGGCTGGTCCTCCGTCTGATCGACCCGACCTCGGGGAGGATCGTCGTCGACGGGAAAGACGTCACATCGCTGCGCGGGCCGGCACTGCGCCGGCACCGCGAGTCGATGCAGCTGGTGTTCCAGGACCCCTATTCGTCACTCGACCCGCGCCAGAGCATCGCCGACATCGTCGGCGAACCGCTCGCGATCCACACTTCCATGACCCGCGCCCAGCGGGAGCAACGCTCGGTCGAGCTCCTCGCCAAAGTCGGCTTGGGCTCCCACGTGCTGTCGCGCCAGCCGCACGAATTTTCGGGAGGACAGCGTCAGCGCATCGCGATCGCCCGGGCGCTGGCCCTCGAGCCGCGCCTCCTCGTTTGCGACGAACCGGTCAGCGCGCTCGACGTGTCCACGCAGTCCCAGGTGATCAATCTGCTCACCGACCTCCAGCGCCAACTGGGCGTCGCCTATCTCTTCATCGCCCACGACCTGTCCGTCGTGCGTCACATCAGCGACCGGATCGCGGTGATGTACCTCGGCCAGATCGTCGAGGAAGGGGATGCCGACGAGGTCTACGAGCGGCCTGCACACCCCTACACGGCGGCGCTGCTCTCCTCCATCCCGGTGCCCGACCCGACACGCCAGCGCGAACGCACGCGCATCATCCTGCGCGGTGAGGTGGGGGAAGCGACGGGCGAGTCACAAGGGTGCCGCTTCCGGTCCCGCTGCCCCTTCGCGATGGGGATGTGCGCCACGGTGGAGCCCCCGCCGTTCCGCACGCCGGCGGGGACCACGGTCCGCTGCCACCTGCACACCGACGGCCCGACGCTCGCGGGGCGCACTGTCCAGCTGCTCGAGGCGGACGCGGCGCCGGCGTAGGCCCAGCCGCCCCCGGGGCCGCCGGAGTCGCCGGGTGCGCCCAAAGGTACGGCACCGTACTATTGCCCTATGAGGGAGCTCGAGCTTGCGGACAAGGTGGCGGTGGTGACCGGCGGTGCCGGTGGCATCGGTCGGGCGACGGCCGGGCTTCTGGCCGCCGAAGGCGCGCGGGTCGTCGTGGCCGACATCGACGTCGAGGCGGGCCAAGAGGCGGCGAACGAGATCGGTGCGGCCGCCGCCTTCAAAGAGACCGACGTGAGCGACGCTGACCAGGTGCAGTCGCTGGTCGACTTCGCCGTCGAGCGCTTCGGCGGCCTCGACATCATGTTCAACAACGCCGGGATCGGGACCCCGCTCAAGCGGTTCCTGCCCGATGACCTCGAGGACTTCTCCCGCATCATGAGCGTCAACCTCTTCGGTGTGCTCGCAGGAGCCCAGCGGGCGGCGCGCTACATGAAGGACCACGGCGGCGGCTGCATCATCAACAACGCGTCGATCGCCGCCATCAACGCCGGCGCCGGGATGATCTCGTACCGGGCGTCAAAGGCGGCGGTGGCGCACGCCACCAAGTGCCTCGCCATCGATCTCGCGCCCTACGGGATCCGGGTCAACTGCATCACACCGGCCCACGTCCGGACAGGGATCACGACGTATGAGATGGGCCCGGTGCTGCGCTACATGCAGCCGCTCGAGCGCCAGGCGCAACCCGAGGACGTCGCCCAGGCGGTGGTGTTCCTGGCCAGTGACCGCGCCGCGCAGGTGACGGGCGTGGTGTTCCCGATCGACGGCGGCACGACGGCTGGACCGCCGTACGCGCAGACCAAGCTGATCATGTCGACGGCGAAGCCCGCCGAGGAGCCCCCGGCCGGCACGCCGTCAAGCTGACCGGAGGCTTCGGCCGTGCGGGGCGGGGCGATCAGTCGACGGCGTCGAAATCCAGATAGAGGCGCTGGAGCCCGCGCAGGAAGAAGGTCGGCAGGTACTCGTAGCGGCGGCTACCCGGCGGGCCGTGGTGCTTCTCTGAGATGGTGATGTCCGACGTGCGATCGAGGAACTGGTTGATCGTGACGCGGCCTTCGGCGCGGGCGAGCGGCGCGCCCGCGCAGGTGTGGATCCCGTGCCCGAAGGCCAGGTGTTGGCGAGCGTTGGCGCGGTCGATGTCGAACTCGTAGGGACGGCTGAACACCCGCGGGTCGCGGTTGCACGCGCCCGGTACGAGCATGAGCGTGGCACCCGCCGGGACGTCGACGCCGTCGAGTTCCGTGCGGACGCGGGCCATGCGGAACTGTGTCCGGAGGGGGCTTTCGAGCCGCAGGGTCTCCTCAATGAAGTTCGGTATCCGCTCACGGTCGTCACGGACGAGCTGCTGGAGGTCGGGGCGCTCACCGAGCATGCGCAGCGCGAACGAGAGCAGGCGCACGGTGGTCTCCTGGCCCCCGGCGAACAGATTTGCTGCGAGCAGCGCGGCATCCTTCACCTCGGGCGTCGAACCGTCCGGGAATGTCGCAGTGGCCAGGCCGCTGAGGACGTCCTGCCGCGGGTCGTGCCTGCGCTCCTCGATGTACTCGGAGAACCGCTCGTAGAGGAACTCGAGTGGTTTGTGCCCGACGTCCTCGTATGCAGTGGACAGCCGCTCGCGAAAGAGCGAATGGTCCGACTCCGGCACGCCCTCCAGGTCGGCGATCACCGTCAGGGTGAAAGGTTCGGCGTATGACCCGACCATCTCGCACGACCCGTCCGAAATGAAGGTATCGATGAGGTGGTTGGCGTACTGCCACATGAAGTCCTCGTTCTCCTTCAACCGCTTGGGCGTGATGAGGCGAAGCAGGAGATGGCGGTGCGCGGTGTGTGTCGGAGGGTCGAACGCCGGGAGCTGGTCGCTGAAGGGCAGCTCGTCCCGGCAGCGCGCGATGACGTCGCTGATGTCGTCCCCCTCGAAGGGCTCGGACAGTTTGACGAACGGGCCGCCGACAACGTTGCACGACGAGTACGTGCCCGAAGGGGAGGCGTCGGGGGGAAACGCGGCGGGATCGTTGTAGACCGCCATCGCCTCGGGGTGGCCTGTGACCATGAACAGCCCGAAATGCGGCTCCTGCCACACGGGACCCTGGTCGCGCACCCAGTCGAAGTACGGATACGGGTCGTCTTGGACCGCGCGGTCGCTGAAGAAGCTGACGTCTGCGAACTCGGTCATGCGCTCCTCCGGTTCTCAGTGGCGTGCCGGGCGGCCACGTACCCGAAGACCATGGTGTTGGCGATGCTCGCTCCCGGGCCGAGGTAGTGGCGCCCCATGACCGTGGCGGTGCCGTTGCCGGTCGCGTACAGGCCCGCGATCGGCGTGTCCTCTTCGTCGAGGACACGGGCGAACTCGTCGGTGACGAGCCCGCCGCAGGTCCCGATGTCACCGGGGACCACCTGCACCGCGTAGTACGGGGGTTCGTCGACGGGCCCCAGGCACGGGTGCACGCGGTGGTTCGGGTCACCCAGCGCTTTGTTGTACGCCGACTCGCCGCGTCCGTACTCGGGGTCGATCCCGAGCCGGGCGCCCTCGTTGAAGCGCTCGACCGTCTCGTTCAGCCCGCCCGGGTCGATGCCGCACATCGCGGCGAGATCGTCGAGTGTCCAGGCTTGTTTCACCATCCCGCTCGTGAGCAGTGTGCGTGGCAGACGGCCGGGCCGTGAGCGCAAGTGGGCGTACCGCTTCCGGTAGCGGTCGTCGAAGATGAGCCAGCACGGGACCGCCCTGCTCGTCTTGTTGCGCGCATACATCTCCTTGCCGACTTCCATGTAGGAGTTCGACTCGTTCACGAAGCGATGTCCGGCCGCGTCGACGTAGATCGTGCGCGGCCGCTGCCGGGCTTGGTCGAGCGTCGACTGGCCGAAGCGGCCGGTCCGCGGCGAGGGCAGCCACCACGCTTCGTCCATGAGGTCGGTCTTGGCTCCGAGTTCCATCGCCAGCTGGAGCACCTCACCGGTGTCGCCCGGGTTCGCGATCGACCAGCGCGCGCGGTTGGGCTGGTCCGCCCCGTACTGTTCTCGCATCGCCGCGTTGTGGGCGAAACCCCCGGAGGCGAGCAGGACACCTTGCCGGGCCCGAATGCACACCGCGCGCCCGGCCTGCTGGGTGCGCACCCCGACGACCCGCCCATCCTCGACGATCAGCTCGTCGACGGGCGCCTCGGTCCAGACCGAGATCCCACGGGCGAGGGCGTCCGTGAGCATCTGCGCGATGAGTGACGCACCGTTGGTGAGCAGGGTCTCGCCGCGCAGCCGTGCGCCGTAGGTCCGGACGACGACTCGCGCCGAGGTGCAGAACGCACGGACGCTTCGGTTGTAGTGCGACAGGGAGCGCGCCTCGTTCGTCATCACGGCCAACCCGAGGCTCTGAGCGAGGCCAGGCTGCAGTCGCCCGAGAAACTCGCCGAGCACACGGCCGTCGTAGGGGACGGGCTCGATGCCGCGCCCGAGGTCGTGGCCACCCTTCGCACTCGAGTAGTAGTCGCTGTAGCCGCGGCAATAGGAGAACCGCATGCCGCGTCGTTGGAGGAACGTGACCATTTCGGGGCCTGCCGAGAGGAAGGCGTGACGGCGTTCGAACGACGAGGCCGGTCCGACGTTGCCGACGACCGCCTCGAAGTGGGCCATGGCGTCCTCGTAGGAGTCGGGGATGCCCTGTGCCAGCATGACCGGGTTGTTGGGGACCCACAGGATCCCGCCCGACATGCACGTCGAGCCGCCGATCCGGTCCTGCTTCTCGAGCACCCGCACGCGTGCGCCCGCGTCGGCGGCGGCAAGCGCCGCCGCCATGCCGCCCCCGCCGGATCCGACGCTGACGAAATCGACGGTGTCGTCCCATGCCGTCATGTCACGACCACTCCGACCTCCCCCGGAACCACTTCGGTGCCGAGCAAGCTAGCAGGGTCCATTGACGATTGCTACGGAGCCGAAGTAATCTTCGATCTACCGGTTACTGAAGGAAGCGGGGGCTATGAGCGGTATCTCGACGAGACTGACGTACCCACCCGACGGCCTGGGCGCACCGAAGGACCGGCACCCCGGCCCGGTCTTGGACCTCGGGCTGCCGGCCGGCACGGAGGTGTTCTCGGCGGACGATCACATCTCCCTCGCGGAGGACATCTTCTTCGAGCGCTTTCCCGACAGCATGAAGGACCGCGCCCCGCGTGTGATGAATGTCGACGGGGGGTGGGTCATCGGCGTCGACGGGCAGTCCGTCCTGGTGCCCGAGTTCATCGAAGTGCTCACGCAGTACGACCCGGTTTCGGGGTCGCACACCGGTGACGTCGACGCGCGGCTCGCGGCGCTCGACTCGGAGGGCGTCGCCAAGGAGCTGGTGTTCCCGAACGCGATCCTCGCTTTGTTCGGGTGGCCGGACCGGGAGGTGCGCGAGCTCTGCTTCCGGATCTACAACGAGCACATCGCCGAAGTCCAGGAACGGTCGAAGAACCGGATCTTCGGGGTGGGGCTGATCAACTGGTGGGATCCCGACGGTGCGCGCCGGACCGTGAACGAACTCAAGGCGCTCGGGCTGAAGACCTTCCTTCTGCCGCTGTCGCCGGGCAAGGACCTCGAAAAGCGACCGATCGACTACGCGAGCAGGGCGATGGACGGTGTGTGGGACGCGATCGAGGAGGCGCAGGTCCCGGTCGCGCACCACATCGGCGAAAGCCCGCCGTCGACGCCGAACGAGTACAACGCGGTCAGCATCGGCATGCTCCAGTCCGTGGCGCCGTTTCGTGACGCCTTCGGGAAGTACATCTTCGGCGGGATCCTCGACCGCCATCCCGGGCTGCGGGTGGGCTGGTTCGAAGGAGGGATCAATTGGGTGCCGTCCGCCCTCCAAGATGCCGAGCACATCGCGGCCTCGTTCCAGCACCTGGCGAACCTCAAGATCGAGCACCAGCCCACGTACTACTGGGACAACCACATGTACGCCTCGTTCATGGTCGATCGCCTTGGGCTCGCGTTGTTGGCCCGGATCGGTATCGAGCGGGTGATGTGGTCGACCGACTTCCCGCACAACGAGAGCACCTACGGCTACAGCACGGAGTCGCTGGCCGAGGTGGTCGACGCCGTCGGCGCTGAGCCGGCCGCCGCCATCGTCAGCGAGAACGTCAAGCGATTCCTCGGACTGGACGAGTGACGCCGTCGGGGGGGCTCATGTCGCCCGCCAGGGCGACACGCATCCCGGCGGCACCCGATCGAGCCCGGATGCAGCGCGACCGCGGGGCTCGGATCCGCGCCGGGATGCGCGAGCAGGGTCTTGACGTCCTCATCCTGCTCGGGAACACGAACGTCGTCTACGCGACGGGCGCGATCTGG
>Ga0335075_10011160_pt1 | contig 13593 bp, 9 predicted proteins | sample Lox_Sample_24_FD_206723 | JGI IMG/M metagenome (GOLD analysis project Ga0335075, IMG submission 206723) | Soil microbial communities from Loxahatchee National Wildlife Refuge, Florida, United States - Lox_Sample_2.4 | ecosystem: Environmental > Terrestrial > Soil > Wetlands | place: USA: Florida...
TGCGAGCGCGATCGACCTGATCGAGGGTGTGTTGGCCATGTTCCGCCCGCAGCTCATTACCAACCGCGTTGAGATTACGGCTCGCTTCACCAGTTCCCGTTCCGTTTATGTCTATCCCGGAGAAATGCGGCAGGCGTTCGGCAACCTGATTGCCAATGCAATCGACGCGATGGAAGATTCAGGAGGAAGGCTGCGCGTCAGCTGTTTCGATTCGATCGATGTTCTCAGCGGAAGAAAAGGCGTTCGATTTGTTTTCAGCGATTCAGGGTCGGGGATTGCCGATGAACATCTGCGGCACATCTTCGATGCGTTCTTTACCACCAAAGATATGAAGGGATCGGGGATCGGGCTGTGGCTTACGACTGAAGTGGTTTCCAAACACCGGGGCAAGATTCGCGTCCGCTCCAGAACCTCGGGGCCTCATCACGGATCGATCTTCGATATCTTCCTTCCCGACCAGTCTCTGGCCACAGAGGACACTTTTCAAGTGGTGAGTTCTGCAAAATTCATGAAGCTCTGAATGACGAGAATTGCCCACTGCATTGCGCAGCATGAAGCAGCGTGGCCGGGCCGGCATTTTGCGAGCCGATGCGGAAAGATCTACAAAGCTCCCCATCTCAGTTCGGCTTTTCGGCGCCGTCGCTCACGGACTGGTCCAAGCCCGGAGCCGGAAGACGGCCGTTGCGCAGTTGATTGCGGCCGCCGCGCTTCGCCTCGTACAGGGCCTCATCTGCCATTTGAATCAGGACCTCGGCGTGCTCGCCCGGTTTGGCGATCGATGTGGCGCAGCCGACCGAGACGGTTATAGGTTCCTCTGGAAGAAGACCTTGGGCTGGATCGTTGCGCTCCAGAGCCTCCCTGATCTTTACCCCAACATCGATGGCCCCATGATTGTCGGTGCCGGGCAGGATGACGGCAAACTCGTCGCCGCCAAAACGCGCGACCAGGTCTTCGGAACGCTTGGCCGCTTCGACGGCGGCTTCCGCAATCACCTTCAGGCATCGGTCGCCGCTCAGGTGGCCATGCGAGTCATTGTGCTGCTTGAGGGAGTCGGCATCCACCAGCAGCAGCGAGATAGGCTTTTGCAGCCGCGCCGACCGGCTCCACTCCGTCGCCAGATACTCATTGAATCGCCGCCGGTTGGCCACGCCCGTCAGCGCATCCACGACCGCCAGCTCTTCGAGCGCCTGATAGGCCTCGATCAGCAGAGTCTCGTTGCGCTTGCGCTCGGTAATGTCCCGCACCAGGCTCAGGCTTCCGGCAGGAATGCGCGTCTTGCGGTCGCGGAACAGGCGCAGGCTTGACTCGACCCAGATATAACCGCCGTTTCGTTTCTGGGTGCGGTACTCGATGATTGCACCCTCTGAGCCGTGGCGAAGCCGGTGGACCGCCTCTTCCACCTTGGCGCGATCATCGGGATGCGCCTGGTCAGAAAGCTTCTGGTTCTTCAGTTCCGCAGGCTTCCATCCGTTCATGCTCTCCACTGCCGGAGAGACATAGGTGAACCGGCCGTTGAGATCGGCGAGCACAATCACATCGCGCGAGTTATCCGTCACCACAGAGTGAATCGAGGAGATCTGCTGCAGGCGATACTCGGTGTCGTCCCGCTCTTCCAGAATCACCGAGACCAGGTAGACCATGAAGATGCAGCAGGCAAGAAAGAACTGCAGTTGAATGCTGGCTCCCACTGAGTAGGCCGAGCCCGAGATCGCGAACGGGCCGTAGCCGTGAATGCTGTGCCAGCTTGCGGACGCAGCCACGAACAGCGTCGCCAGCGCAGCCCATCCCAGCCCCAGCCGCATCAGCAACAAGACAAGGATCGGGAAGATGAGGATGAACAGCGGCATCCGGTTCTGCGAAAACGCGGCAACCGTCACCACGACCAGCAGAAAAGGATAGTGCCAGTGCTTCTTCAGGCTGGCGAAATCGCGATAGTGGGTTTGAAAGATCGCCACAAACGTGGGCACCATCACGGCGGTTCCCAGCCCGTCGCCGATGACCCAGTCGAGCAGCAGCTTGAGGTGGGCGTTGTGCCTCCAGACGGCCGCGAACCCCAGCAGCAGGAAGCCGGCCAGCAGCGGACCGAGCACCACGGCAAAGGCAACGAACTTGACCAGGTAGCGGCGATCGGTAAAACGCGGAAGCTGGGTGGATTTGCCCCGAAGCAGCAGCGCGGCAAAGATGACTTCAACGAAGTTCAGCACGTTGAAGAGCAGAATGGTCTTCCATGGCTCGCCAATGAGGATGCTGCCAAAGACCATGCCCGCAAGTCCGGCGATGAAATACGCCGGCCAGCGCCAGCGCGGCGCCAGCAGCAGATAGGCGAGCAAAAGCCCGTTGGCAACCCAGATCAGGTTGACGGTGGGCGCGCTCCGCTCGAAGAAGAGAACGTAGACCGTGGCCAGCGTGTTGGCGGCAAAGCACGACGCCAGCCGGATGGCGAACGCGTGCCGCTGCCACCATGCGTTCTGGGGGCGATGGCCGCCGTGTGACGGACTAACTTCCAAGCCAATCCTCATCTTTCCCCCGGGAGAGGCAGGGACGAGAAGGAAATCTATCTGCAATTAGGTTCCCGAAATTATAGATTAAATGGAGAGGCGCGCCACAGCCCGGGATTCCGTTGGTAACCTCAACCCCGAGCTGAGGTGGTTTGGCGTGCAACCATTGGACTTGCCGCGGCTTTTTTACGCCAGGCAGCCGAAGGCTTTGCTGAGAGCGTTCCTGCGAGCGCGTATTCTGGGTGCAGTCAACGGTCCGGCGGCCGGCGCGTCTAACGGTTTGAAAGTGTGTGGAATCTGCCATGAAAATCTCCCACCTTACTCCCATTGCAGCCGCAGTCTTTGCAATCCCGGCACTCTGCGCGGCACAGTCCAGTGCGGCTCACGGGCCCAGTGCCGATCAGCCTGCAGCCACACTCAAGGTCCAGGCACGGGAAGTGCTGTTGCCGGTGACGGTGCGCGATAAGCACGGAGCGCTGGTGTCGAATCTTACAGCCAGCGACTTTACGCTGTCTGAAGACAATCGTCCGCAAGTGATCAAGAGCTTTACGCGCGAAAGCAATCTGCCTTTCCGCCTGGGTCTGCTTGTCGATACGAGCCGCAGCGTAGAGTCGGCCATGGACAGCGAGCGCAAGGCCGCGGAGAAGTTTGTGGACCTGATGCTGCCCGCCGATCCGAAAGATGCGAAGGCCGGCGACCAGGCCTTCCTGATTCACTTCGACCGCGAGGTGGAGCTGCTTGAGGACTTCACCAACTCGCGCGACAAGCTGCACCGCGAACTGGACGAGATGGGGCCGACCTCAGCCGAGCACAACGACCCGCAGGGCCCGGAGACGAGCGGCGGCGACCAGAATGGCGGCTACGGACAACACGGCGGGGCGCGCGGCGGCACGCAGCTCTACGACGCCATCTTTCTCTCTGCCGACGAGCTGATGAAGAGCAAGGATGGGCGCAAGGCGCTGATCGTGTTCTCCGATGGCGTGGACCGCGGCAGCAAGGAGACGTTGAGTGAAGCGCTGGACGCGGCGGATCACGCGAATCTCTCCATCTACACCATCTACTTCAAGGGCGAGACCGAGCACAACGGCATGGGCTTTCCCGGCGGCGGACACCACGGCGGCATGGGCGGCGGCTTTCCCGGCGGAGGCGGCGGATACCCGGGCGGCGGCGGCGGGGGTCACCGGCGCGATGAAGAAACCGGTGTAGACGGCTACAAGATCATGCAACAGATCGCCACACGCACCGGCGGCCGCTACTTCGAAGCTAAGAAAAAGGAAAACCTCGACGACATCTACAACCAGATTGCCGAGGAATTACGCGGCCAGTACCTGCTCTCCTACACGCCCGACCAGGTCGATAACGACGGCGGCTATCACAAGATCGCGCTCAAGGCGAAGAAAGACGACCTGATTGTGATTACGCGCGAAGGCTACTACGCAACCGGCGGGGACTCGAACTAAGGCTGGTTGCATCCTTATCTCAGTGCGATAAAAAACTTCCTCTCAGGGGATAGAGCCCAACGTTTACGCGGGTTTGGCGGCACGGGTGAAGCCGCGCCCTTTCAAAACGGGATTGATGAACCCGTTCCAGAGAGCCGGGTGCACCGCGCAATTGGCGCAGCACGAGGCAGTATGCGAATCAAGCGTCTTCCGTGCTGTCGTTCCTCTACTCACTGAACGCCGTAGTCAGGAATATCTCTTCGCTGCTTGCGGCTTCTTCGCGTGCGATGACTTCAAATTCACGAAGAGTCGCTTCGCCGAACGAGGTCGTGATGGCTACGTCGGAAGCGTCGCGTCCGGCGGCCATCAAGACGCGCCCGACCTGCGGCGTGTTGTGCCGGGCATCGAAGGTCCACCAGCGGCCGTCGAGGAAGGCTTCAAACCAGGCGCTGAAATCCATGGGGCCGCGCGAGGGGATGCCGATATCGCCGAGGTAGCCCGTTGCGTAGCGGGCGGGAATGTTGAGAGCACGGCAGAAGGTGATCGCCAGATGCTGAAAGTCGCGGCAGACGCCGGTGCGCTCCGTAAACACGTCCAGGGCGGTTTTGGTGGGCCGGGCCTTGGCATAATCGAAGGCTACGTTGTCGTGCACCCAGTTGGTGATGGCCTGCACGCGCCCCCATCCGGGAGTCAGCCCTCCGAAAAGACCCGCGGTAATGTTCACGAAGCGGTCCACCTCGCAATAACGGCTGCTGAGCAGGTACTGGAGCACGGAGTGAGGCAGATCGGGGACCGGTGTTTCGTGAGCGGCCTCGTTGATCTCGTCAGGTTTGCCTGAGTCCCGGATCAGCGCGGAGCTGGACAGCCGCAGCTTTCCAGGGGGCGCCAGGAAGCGCGAGCAATGATTGCCAAACGAGTCGGCGTAGGCGCCCACGGCAAGCTTCGGCTCGGTGACAAGCTCCTCCGGTTCAAGCAGATCCCACTCCCGCGAGGGGTGAACATGGAGCACGGCGATCATGGGCGTTTCGGCCGGTAGATCAAATTCAATGTTGAAACCAACCCGGATAAGCATGGCGAACTCGCGCCTCCTGCGTTGAAAAAACTACGTAGCTTCACACGCCGGCGTTCAAAGACGGCGAAATTAACCGTATAGCTTAGATGCGGCGAAGAGATTGGCGCAAGGATCAGCGGATTAAATTCGTTTGCGATTGGCGCGGTTTGATCCCATCCAAATTCTTGCGGCAAAAATGAAAGGGCGCAGCAAAACCGCTGCGCCCTGCTTCTTTCGGCTCGTACAGCGTTACTTCGAACCGTGGTGAACTTCTCCCTGCTTCTCTTCAAGCGCACCCTGCGCGGCGGCCAGACGGGCCGTGAGCAGACGGAACGGAGAGCAGGAAACGTAGTTGAGCCCGATCCTGTGGCAGAACTTCACTGACTCGGGATCGCCGCCGTGCTCGCCGCAGATGCCCAGCTTGATCTTGGCGCGCGTCTTGCGGCCCTTCTCCACTGCGCCCTGCACGAGCTGGCCTACGCCGTTCTGATCGAGCGAGGCAAACGGATCCTGCTTGAAGATGCCGGCCTTGAGATACGCGGGCAGGAAGTTGTTGATATCGTCGCGCGAGATGCCGAAGGTGGTCTGCGTCAGGTCGTTCGTACCGAAGCTGAAGAACTCGGCCTCTTCGGCAATCTGATCGGCAGTGAGCGCAGCGCGGGGCAGCTCGATCATGGTGCCTACCATGTAGTCGACCTTCGTGCCCTTCGCCGCGAACACTTCTTCGGCAACGCGGCGCACAATCGCGGTCTGATTGCGCATCTCCTCGATCGAGCCGATGAGCGGAATCATGATCTCCACGTGCGGATCGCCGCCCTTGCTCTTCACCTGAACCGCAGCTTCCAGAATTGCCTGGGCCTGCATCTCGGTGATCTCGGGGAAGGTGATGCCGAGCCGGCATCCGCGCAGGCCGAGCATGGGATTCATCTCGTGCAGCTCTTCCACGCGCGCCAGCAGGGTGCGCAGCTCCTTGAGCTTGGGCGACCTGGGCTTGGTCTCTTCAAGCCGCGCGATCTGCACCAGCAGGTCTTCGCGCTTGGGCAGGAACTCGTGCAGCGGCGGATCAAGCAGGCGGATGGTGACCGGCAACGACTCCATGGCCTTGAACAGGCCAGCAAAGTCAGCGCGCTGCATTGGCAGCAGCTTCTTGAGCGCCGCGCGGCGATCCTTCTCCGTGGTGGCCAGAATCATGGCGCGCATGTGGCCGATGCGATCTTCCGCAAAGAACATGTGCTCGGTGCGGCACAGGCCAATGCCTTCGGCGCCGAACTGGCGGGCCAGCTTGGCGTCACGCGGAATATCGGCGTTGGCGCGCACGTTGAGCCTGCGCACCGCATCGGCCCAGGCCATGTACTTCACCAGGTCGGGATCGTCGGGCTGCGCTTCCAGGGTCTTCAACTTGCCGTGAATTACGCGGCCCGTGGTGCCGTCGAGCGAAATGTAGTCGCCGTGCTTGTAGGTGCGGCCCTTCACGCGCAGTTCCTTCTTCGCTTCATCCACGACGCAGTCGCCCGCGCCGGCCACGCAGCACTTGCCCATGCCGCGGGTGACAACGGCCGCGTGCGAAGTCATGCCGCCGCGCGAGGTGAGAATGCCGTCCGCCACTTCCATGCCGGCAATGTCTTCAGGGGTGGTTTCGCCGCGCACCAGCACGATCGACTTGAACGAGCCGTTGGCGTGATGCTTCACCGCATCTTCGGCCGAAAACACGATCTGCCCCACGGCCGCGCCCGGAGAAGCGGGCAGGCCCGTGGCCAGCACCTCAATCTTCTCGCCCTTTTCCACCAGCCGCGGAACCAGGAAGTCGTATAGCTGGTTGGGCTCGACGCGGAAGATCGCTTCTTCCTTGGTGATCAGGCCTTCGCTGACCATGTCGATGGCCACGCGGACCGCGGCAAGTCCGGTGCGCTTGCCGTTGCGCGTCTGCAGCATGTAGAGCGTGCCATCCTGGATGGTGAACTCGAAGTCCTGCATGTCGCGGTAGTGTTTTTCCATCCGCTTGGTGATGTCCTTGAGCTGTGCGTAGCACTCGGGCATCTGCTCTTCGAGCTGGCTGATCGGGTTGGGCGTGCGCACGCCCGACACCACGTCTTCGCCCTGCGCGTTCATCAGATACTCGCCGAAGAATGCGTGCTCGCCGGTGGCGGGATTGCGCGTAAAGCCCACGCCGGTGCCGGAGTTCTCACCCAGATTGCCGAAGACCATGGCCTGCACGTTGACGGCGGTACCGATGCTGTCATCGATGCGATTGATGCGGCGATAGGTCTTGGCGCGATCATTTTGCCAACTGCGGAAGACCGCGTTGCGGGCTTCGGTGAGCTGCTCCAGCGGGTCCTGCGGAAAATCCTTGCCGGTCTCTTTCTTCACCAGCTTCTTGTACTCGGCAATGATCTCTTTGAGCGCATCGGCGCTGAGATCGTAATCGAACTTCACTTTCTTCGCGGCCTTCACGCCATCGAAGATGTGCTCGAACTTGCGCTTGGGAATATCGAGGACGACGCTGCCGAACATCTGGATCAGGCGGCGATAGGAGTCATAAGCAAAGCGGGGATTGTTGCTGCGCTTGGCCAGCGCTTCCACAGCCTTGTCGTTGAGGCCCAGGTTGAGGATGGTGTCCATCATGCCGGGCATGGAGAACTTTGCGCCCGAGCGCACCGAGACGAGCAGCGGATTGTCGCCGCCGCCCAGCTTCTGGCCCTGCTGCTTTTCCAGTTGATCGAGAGCTGCCCGAATCTCCTTATCGATCTGCGGGCTCATCTTGCCGCGCATGTACTCACGACAGGCTTCGGTCTGAATCGTGAATCCGGGAGGAACAGGCAGGCCGGCAAGCGTCATCTCCGCCAGGCCGGCGCCCTTGCCGCCCAGCACGTCCTTCATCTTGCCGTGGCCGTCGGCTTTACCGCCGCCGAAGGAGTAGACATACTTGGTTGATTTTGCGGTTGAGCCTGCTTTTTCTGCAGGCGCCTGCTCCAGAACGCTTGGCGTCATGGGGTAAAGCCTCCGTCTCATTTTTGATTCGCGGGCGGGTCGATACAAGAGGGTGGCGAACAGAGGCTCAACGACTGCATTACAAAGGCCGGCATGAGCATGCGCGCGTCATCCATACATCGGACTTCGCCTTGCGGCATGTCGCAAATACAATAGCCTATCAAGTATACGATTGCGCGGTGGCGTGTGTCACAGACGCGCTCGGCGTGCTGCGGCCGGGTGCATCGCTCCATTTTTCGCTATCTGGGACGGGTGCGGCTTGCAATGTCGTCCTTGAGCGCCTTGCGCAGCGCGAAGGGCGCGGTCGGATCGGTCTGGTCGACGATGTCGTAGATGCGCCATGCCCCGTTTTCCGCGGCCAGCACGACGGCCAGCTTACGCAGCGAATCTTTCGGATCGTCTTTCGGATCGGCAAGGTAGAACGAGACCTTCGCGGTTGCGCGGTCCGCGGCCTCGATCTTCACGTCGATGGCCAGGTTCCAGATGCCGTTCCAGTCCTGGCAGGCGCAGACCGGATCGGCATCGATTGCGCCCACATCGGGGCTGGCGGCCTTCTGGTCGGCGCGCAGCAGCGCCACCAGCGAGGAATGAAAGTAGCGCGGCGCGTCGGGCCCCACCGAGTCGACGCCGATGCCTCCCGTTCCGTAATGCTTATAGACCGAAGTAAGAAAGGCTTTGGCCGCGTCGACGCCGACCGTCGCCGGCGCGTGGGCAGCGCCGTTCGCAGCCGCGCTCTGGGCTGCGCTGAACGCGGGCATAGGAACCAACCCGGCAATAAGCAAATTGGCGAAGAGCAGCCTGGCGCGCATCATGCAGACGCTCCAAAGTCGGATTCAGACGATGATTGTACGCGGCGCCTGGCGCGGAGTGGAATGGCGGCCTGGGCTCAGGCCGCCGAGAGCTCGAGTTCACAGCCCGGCAGCGGCGCCGCGTTCGGATCTTCTGAAGCCATCATTCTTTCAAGGCCCACCAGCAGCAGAATCTCTTCAACATGGGCCGTGACGTGCGCCACGGTAAACCGGTGGCCGGCCCGCGAGGCGGCGCAATACAGCGAGATGAGCGCGGCAATCCCCGCCGCGTCAATGCGTTCAACAGAGCGCATGTCGAGCGTAACCGGCTGGCTCTGGACCAGCGGTTTCAGGCGCTCCAGCAGCGTTTTCTCCGTGCCACGCACCAGTTCGGTCATTGCGCCCGGCTCATCGGCCTGGATGGCCACCACGGCAGCATTGCGGCTCTGGATGATATTCATAAAACCCTCCTGTGGGATGATTCTTCCCGCCTGCGGTTTCTCTGCCCCGGTAGGTTGCACGCCAGTGGCCAAAACTACAAGCCAGCGCGTCCAGGGGAATATGCTGAAACTGCAAGGGAAAGCCTGAACTTCGGAAATCCCCGCGCGGTGCTCCTGGTGTACGAATTCTCGACCGGGCGTCCGCAAATGAACAGTGATCTCTGGTACGCAGAATGAGTGTTGCCGGTTCCCTTTCCGTTTCACGCGATGTCCCGGAATCCGGGCTGGACCGCGAAGTCGCGCGGGCCCTGGCGCTGGAGGCCGGCTTTGCCGAAGCTGGCCTGGTCGAGCTGCCACACGCCGAGGAGTCGCGCGATGCCGGCCGGTTTGCCCGCTGGATTGGAGCCGGGCGCGCCGGAACCATGCGGTACCTGGAGCGCACGGCTGAGAACGGCCAGATGGTGCGCGAGCGCGTAGGAGTGCCATTTCCCTGGGCGCGGTCCGCGCTGGTGTGCTTTGCCAACTATCACGCGAAGCAGCCGCGGTCGATAGACCCGGTTTCTGCCGACACGCTTCTGAGCGATGCGGTCTTCGGTGCGGCGGGATGGATTGCCCGCTATGCCTGGAGCAGCCGCCGCGACGCCGGCGGCGTGCGCAGGCCGAGCGATTACCATAAGGTTCTTCTCAAGCGGCTCAAGGCGCTCGACGCCCGGCTGCGCAGCCGCCTGGGCGAGTTTGAGTCCCGCGCCTATGTGGACACAGGGCCGGTGGTTGAGCGTTCCCTGGCGGTTGCGGCGGGGCTGGGCTGGACCGGGAAAAATACCTGCCTGATTCATCCCCGGCTGGGCTCGTATGGGTTCCTGGCTGTTTTGCTTACATCGGCGCCAGTCCAGGAATCACCCGTGGAGGAAGAAAAGGCATCCGCGGCGCCGGCACGGGGGCCCGGGTTGGTTCCCGACCGTTGCGGAACCTGCCGGCGCTGCATTGAGGCCTGCCCCACCGATGCCTTGTCTACGCCCTACCAGATGGACGCGACCCGCTGCATCGCCTATCTGACCATTGAGCACAAGGGCGTAATTCCCGAGGAGCTGGCCGCTGGAATCGGCCGACAGGTCTTTGGGTGCGACATCTGCCAGGACGTGTGCCCATGGAACCGCAAGGCGCCCATCGGAACGGACGCGGAACTGGAAGCACGTCCGGAGCTTGTCAATCCGGCGCTCGACTGGCTGGGCTCCCTGGACGAAGAATCCTTCGAGCGGACGTTCAACGGCTCGCCGGTACGGCGGGCGGGTTTTGCAGGCCTGCGCCGCAATGTGGCCATCGCCATGGGGAACTCGGGGCTTCACGCGTTCGTACCGCGGCTCAGGGAGTGGACGCAAGCCGCCGACGAGGGAGTGCGCGGGGCGGCGCGGTGGGCTCTGGCAAGACTCAACGCCGCCGAGTGAGCCCGACCCACTATTCTTGAAGCAAGACCCCGGCGCATTCGATGGGCTGGCGGGCGCAGTTCTGACCGATTCGCGTAGCGGGAGCGGTGCGTGGCGGAAGTTTTGAAATCCAACTTGCCGATTGAGACGACTATCGGTGGCGCACCTCCGCCGGAACCGGCGAAGCGCTCGAAGTGGTATCACTGGCGCAGTCGCGGCACGGCGCTGATCGCGTATCTGCTCGACAGCGAAGTGCACACCTTCGCCTTCAGCGTAGCCGCCAATGCCATTCTCTCTTTCATCCCATTTGTCGTACTCATGTACACGCTGGCGCTGTCGGTCTTTCACTCCCAGGCCATGGTCGACGTGATCACTTCGATGGTGAACTATTTCTTTCCCACAACCACGACACCCGACTGGCTGGCCAACAACATGCGAATCGCGGCGATGCTCTCTTCACGCCACGGCGTGCAGGCATTTTCGCTGCTGGTGATTCTCATCTCCTGCACGGGGATCTTTCTGCCTTTGGAAGTCGCGCTCAACCAGGCGTGGGGCGTGACCAAGAGCCGCAATTATCTGCTCAACCAGACGGTGGCCTTCGGGCTGGCGCTGGTCATGGTGGCACTGGGCATGGGCAGCGTGGCGCTCAATGCGAGCGCACACACGGTGCTGGCGTTCGTCTTCTTTCAGCACACCGACAACTTGGTGTTCGGCGGCCTGAGCTCGATCATGCTCACGCTCACCACCGGCGTTGCGGTCATCATCTTTTTCTTTTGCGTCTATTGGATTTTGCCCAACCGCAGGGTGCCCGCGATGCCGGTGCTGCGAGTATCGATCGTCACCGGAGTCATCTGGCTCGTTGCCAAGGAGATTTTTGTAATTGCGTTGCCGCACCTCGATTTGAAATCACTCTACGGCGCGTTCTATGTCTCCGTCGGTCTGCTGCTGTGGGCCTATATCTCGGGGCTGATCCTGTTTGCCGGTGCCCAGTTCAGCGTGGCGCGATTGGCAAATGGGAAGACGGCCGATTAGCGAACCGGCGAGTCCGCAGACATGCAAACCGGCGCAGAGATTTTTTTGGGGCTATGCGATCCGCCTCTGGTGAGCGTTTTTCGCATCGGCACACTCCGCAAATCTTCTGGAAGCTACGGCACCTTGAACGCCTTCACCACAATTGCATCGGGATTGCGGCCGGCGGGGAGCATAGTGAACAGCGATTCGTTCATGGTGCGCACCACGGCCACATCGTCTGAACGCGAGTCGACCACGAACAGCAGATGACCGGCCCCCGAAAAGGCCATCGCCGACGGCCCATCGCCCACATGGACCGAGGCGATGCGCTTACCATCGTCGATCGAATAAACAGTGACGTACTGCGAGCGCAGGTTGGCGACGTAGAGCAGCGAGTTATCGCGCGAAACCAGGCCCGAGACCGGGTCTTCGCCGATCAGATAGGTGTCGCCGACCTCATCGCTGGTGTCGTAGATCTCTGAGACCGAATCCGAGAGCGAGTTGGAGACAAAGATTTCGCCGCCGTCGGGCTTGAGTGCGAGATCCACGGGGGCGTGGCCCACATCGAGGAACGCTTCAAGCTGATCGGTGGAGTGATCGGGGAGCCCGCCGCCGCTCCGCGCCAGTGCGATGGTCATCACCTGGTGGCCGGTGGAACAGGCTACAAATGCCTTCGACGAATCGGGCAGAATAACCGGAGACTGCGCCCCGGGACACCCGGTAAACACCGCGCGGACGCGGCCGGTTCTGGGATCGATGACGGTCACCGAATCTGCGCCGCGATTGGCAACAACCAGCGTCTTGCCATCGGGCGCGATGCGCGCAGCCACAGGCTGCTGTCCGGCGCCTATCTCGGCGATCACTCGCCGAGCGACGAGATCGATCACCGAGATCGAGTTGGAGCCGGAGTTGGCCACATACGCGATGTTGCCGGCTGCGTCGAGATCGATCGACACGGGCTGGCGCTTGACGGGGATGGCGGCCACGACGGAGTTGTGCTCGGCATCGATCACAGAGATCGAGCCGAAGCCCGTCGCGGCGCCGGAGTTGACCACGTAGACCTCGTTGCGCGTGGGGCTGGCCGCCAGGGCCACCGGATTCTGGCCCACCTGCAGCTCGCGGTCGATGCGGACGTTGACCACATCGAGAATGGTCACCGTGCCGCTGCCGCCGTTGGCGATGTAGGCGTACTCGCGGTAGTTGGGCGGATACTGGGGAAAATCGTGAGGACGGCATCCGGCAAGGGCGAACGAGAGCGGGACCAGAACGACCAACACGGCGAGCCGCGCAATATTTTTCAACGCCATCATCCTACCCGGCTGCTGCCACGGCGTGGATGCCGCGCGGGAGATGTCGCGCGACGATGGGCGCGATCTGGCCGATCTGGGTCATCATCTCGGCGAACTGATCGGGATAAATGGACTGCGGGCCGTCCGAGAGGGCAATCTCGGGGTGGTTGTGCACCTCCACCATGATGCCATCAGCTCCTGCGGCCACGCCGGCACGGGTCATGGGCAGCACGCTGTCGCGGCGGCCGGTGCCGTGGCTGGGGTCTACCATGATCGGCAGATGACTGACGCGCTTGACGGCAGGCACAATGCTCAGATCGAGCGTGTTGCGGGCGTGGTCAGTAAATGTGCGCACCCCGCGCTCGCACAGGATGACCTGGTAGTTGCCCTCGCTCATTACGTATTCAGCGGCCATCAGGAATTCTTCGAGGGTGGCGCTCAGGCCGCGCTTCACCAGCACGGGCTTACGCAGCCGGCCCGCTTTCTTGAGCAGAGAAAAGTTCTGCATGTTGCGCGCGCCGATCTGGATCACGTCGGCCCACTCGGCCACCAGCTCCAGCGTATCGCTGTCCAGAGCTTCGGTGACGATGCGCAGTCCAAACTTTTCTCTGATCTCGGCCATGATCTTCAACGCGTCGAGACCTAAACCTTGGAACGCATACGGC
>Ga0335075_10011161_pt1 | contig 13592 bp, 12 predicted proteins | sample Lox_Sample_24_FD_206723 | JGI IMG/M metagenome (GOLD analysis project Ga0335075, IMG submission 206723) | Soil microbial communities from Loxahatchee National Wildlife Refuge, Florida, United States - Lox_Sample_2.4 | ecosystem: Environmental > Terrestrial > Soil > Wetlands | place: USA...
GTCGCCGAACCCGGGCAGACAGTGACGATCACGGTCAGCATTACCCCCAAAGCCGCAGCCGGGACCACTGTCCGCGGCACGCTGTATCTCGACGACGACACAGCTACCCCAGAGGAAGCAGCCGACACGCTGGTCACCGCCGGGGTAATCCTGCCGGGCGGCAGCCAGCTCGCCGCTCTCCCGTACGAGTACACAGTCGCAGCGCCCTAAATTTCACCGTCAGAATGGCCGCAGAGAGGTGCGGCCAGCCGGGTTGCGGGATATGCCATGGTGCATGCCCGCACGGAGTTGTGTTTTCGGGCCCCACCGGTCAGGCAGGGTAAAAGGTACCTGCCTGACCGGTCAGCTGGGGGATGGTCAACCGCTGGTGGCACAGGTATTAGGTGGCGTGAACAGCGGGCTGGTATCCACCGGCTCATCCGACGGCGGGTTGAGGATTACAGTAGTGGAGTTGAAGGTCCACGCGTCTTCACAGTTGATGAGCGCTTTCTTGAGCTTGCCGGTGTCGTTGACACTGCTGCCGCCGATCCACAGGTCCCAGTGGGTGTCCTTCGGGTTGCTGCAGGGGTCGCAGATGTCTGCGTGAATGTAGTACTTCTCCAGGGCGGGAACGTAGCCTATCTGGCAGAAGCTGGTCTGGTCGGTGTACCAGGCCATCACGATCGGCTCGTCGTAGGAGCCGTTGCCGCCGTTGGTTCCTCCCGGCACTGTGTAGTCGTCGCTGGTGACCTGCTCGCCACCTGGCGTGGTGCAGCCGGTGTAGGCGATGTCCGGCCCGGGCGGCGAGTTGTCGGCCCAGCCGTACTGAGTGATGTACCAGTCGGTCTCGGTGGTGGCGGCTAGGCGGTGACTGTTCGCAGAACTCGCGGCAGCGAGCTGAGGTACGGTCATTGGTGCCGCCGCGACCAGCGCAAAGACGCCAAGCCCCACGCCGAACACCAAGAAGCGCTTGCTGAAGACGGGCTTACTGACCCTCATGCCAGCTCCTCTCACTTAGTAAGGAAAGGCTCCTAACTAATCGTCAGGCACGGTATCCCGCGCTGCTGGCGCCGTCAATGGTTTGCAATGCCGTATGGACGCTATGGGTTATTGATAATTCTGTTTAGTATTGTGACTGCGTTGCCCGGGGCCGCTGCCTGCCCTTATGGGAACGCGCCGACGGCTCGACTGGGCTGACCGCGGTCCTCGCCGCGCTGACCTCGCCTCGGGCAGGGTCGTCCCCGCCGCTGGCGGCGCGCAGAGGAGCAGGCGTCAGGAGACCGATGGCGGCCAGCGATGTCTGCGCCACTCGCCCCATGTCGCGAATCCAGCCGGTGGGTGATCAATAGGTTCGCTGCCGTCGAGTTCATCTGGAGTTGGGATGTCGATGCTGGCGGACCACTCGGCGAGTTCTTCGTCGGACATGGGCCAAGTCGTGTGTGACGCGTCGGCTTGCCGCTGATCAAGTCGTCTGCGCTGTTCGGCAGGGGTGAGCTCGAAGTAGTGCATCTCAGTCATCGCGCCGAGGTCTGCTGCTGCCTGCCGTAGAGCGGAGCGCTCGTCCCGGCTCCAAAGACCGTAGTCGATCACGACGTTGCTGCCGAGTTCGAGCACGCGCAGCGCGATCTGGATGAGCCGACCTTCGATCACGTCCTGGGCGGACGGCGGATTCTGGTGTCCGTAGAGAGCCTTTACCCATTCGTCCTTCGTGAGACGAAGTGCGTTCTGCTCGGTCTCCATGCGCCGCGCAGCAGTGGTCTTCCCAGTGCCTGGGAGTCCCACAGTCAGGAACAATGTTGGCCGTCTCATCATCGCCCCATCCAAGTGAACGCGCGGGGATGTGCGCATGCGTGCCTGGCCTCGTCCGTGGCGTCTAGTCGAACAGGAGCCGCTGGATGGCGTCGGCGAGCCAGTGGCGGTAGCGGCTGGCTGTCCAGTGCCGCTGGTCCATGAGCAGCCGGTGGATGTCGGGGCTGGTGAGCGCCCAGAGGATGTCGGCGGCTTGGTCGTCGTCGAGCGGGGCGCGGCATGACCGGTTACATCGATGACGGCAGACAACGGCGGAGCGCCCGGTTACGTTCAGGCCTTTGGGCCGCCGCTATCGCGACCGCGCTACTGGCCTCGGCCTGGGGCGGCTCACCCGCCGGCGCATCACCGCCGCCTACCCGCGGGGCGACCAGGTGCGGGTATCTGTACTGGTCCTACTCGACCGGCGCGGCCCCGAAGTACAGCGGCGTGATCGGCCGCGCCCGGCTCACTGGCCGTCAACTCCCGCTATATCTACTGGACCGATGAGACCGCCGGCAGGATTGGCCGGGCCCGGCTCAACGGCTCCGACGTCAACGAGCGGTTCATCACCGTCCTCCCCAAGGGCGGCATCCTCGATGGCGCGGCTATCGACCCCTGCCGATAGCGGCCGCGGCCCATCCCGCACCGCCCGCTGCCCTGCCGTCCGCTATGCGTCCGTGCGGCTCAACCGCGCGCGATGGGCGGCCTCCGCCTCGTCCGGCGGCGCTGTCGGATAGACATCGACGTCGAAGAACCGGGCGAAAGGCAGGGTTGCCAGCGTCTCCGCGACTTGCTTCTCGTCAGCGGCGATGACCTCGATGAACGTTGCCTTCCGTGACTGCGAAACGTAGTGGGCACCTATCTTCCCCTCCGAGCGCAGTGCCTCAAGCTGCTTATGCTCGTTATCTCTCAGCGCGGCGAATTCTGCGAGGTTCGCGTCGTCGCGGATGATTCCGACGACCATGAAGGTGTGCGTTGCGACCGAATCTGATGTCGTTGACATTGGCCTGTCCTTTCGATGGCGGTCTTTCATTGCCTCAACTGAACGGTTGGCGGTCCGGAACCAACGGCAGGGGCTTAACGTCTGGCACGGTGGAGATCCTGGCTTACGCCGGACATGCCGGGTCAGGGAGCGACGGTCAGCGGTTCGCCGGGGCTGATGACCTTGACCGGGACGTCGGGGACGAGGCGCCGGGCCGCCTCGACGAAGTGGGCGGGGTCCTTGTCGCTCTTGGTGAAGAGCATGTCGCCTACGGTGCCGCCGGTGAACGCGTAGTGCTGCGGCACCGCGAGCCTGGGGCGCAAGGCCGCGGCGAGCTCGGCGGCCTCTTCGGCGTTCATCACGACCTGCTTGTTGCCCGCCATCCGGATGCGCAGGCCGTTGACGGGGAGCAGTGCCACGTCCAGCGGACCGTACCGGTCGGTCAGGGTGCGCAGTTCCGGGACGAGGAGGGTGTCCCCGGCGAAGTAGGCGCTGCGCCCGCCGCCGCTGATCACGTACGTGATCTCGTAGCAGCCGTGCTTGCCGGGGGCAGCGCTGATGGTCAGGTCGCCGACCTGGGCGGACTGCCACGGCTCAAGCCCGCGGACATTGCTGAATCCCGCCTTGCGGGCCATCTCGACGACCGGTCCCGCGACGACGAAGGGCACGTCCTTGTCGCGGTAGCGGCTGAAGGCTTCGAGGTCGCAGTGGTCGTAGTGCTCGTGGCTGACCACGACCGCGTCCAGGTGCGGCAGTGCCTCCGGCTGGAAGGCGACCGGCTCGCCTGGGTGGTAGAACGTCTTCTGGCTGAACCAGGGGTCGGTGAGCACGGTCAGGCCGCCGATCTGGATCAGGTGGCAGCTGTGGGTGACCCGGGTGACGACGAGCGACTCGCTCATGATTGTCCCTCCTGCTTCTCCGGCGATGTAGGCGCCGTTCATCGGGGTGCGCTGCGGCCGGATGACCGGTGGCTGATGCGCCAGCCGCCCAACGTTCCCGCCCCGCAGCCCTGAGGTTCTCCGTTCGTTTTGATACTCAGTACCGGAAGGTACTCCATTCCCATCGGTACTGCAACCGGATATCTTGTATGCTGCAGTTATGAACCAACCCCTTCCCCTGGTGGAGCGCAAGCGGCGCCAGGCACGGCTGCGCATCATCGAGGCGGCCCGGGAGCTGTTCCTTGAGCGCGGCTATGACGGCGTCTCGGTCGCGGACATTGCAGAGCGGGCAGAAGTCGGCCGCACCACGTTCTTCCGCCACTTCGGCGACAAGCAGGAAGTCGTTTTCGCCAAGCAGCAGGAACTCCTCGGCACGGTCGCCGCCGCCGGCCAGGCAGACGACACCCCTGCCCCGCGAAGCGCGACCGAGGCCGTCGAACAGCTCCGCCCGGTTCTCCTCGCCCTCTGCACCCAGTCAACCGCCGACCCCGAGGCCTACACCCGCCACTTCCAGCTCATCGAGCAGCACCCGGAGCTGCACGCCCGCGACGTCGTGAAGACGCAGCAAATCGCCGACAAGCTCAGCGACCTCCTCATCCATCGCGGATCTGACCAGGCCACCGCCGTCTTCGCCGCGGAAGTCGCCCTCGCCTGCTACCAGACCGCCAGACGCCTCGCCAACGATCCGCACACCCTGGTGGACGAGACCGCTGCCGCGTTCAGCCGGGCGCTTACGCTCGGGGCCGGCAGCACCAAGCCTCCGCACCCAGCACCCGCAAAATCCTGAGCTGAACCGCCCCGGAGACATCCCAGGTTTTGGAGTGTCAAGCCGCGGGCTGCTGTCGGTGGTTCCAGGCAGTGTGCTCGTTGTAGAGGGTGCGGGTTTTGGGGCAGCCGCGGAGGATGCGGACGAGGCGGTTTGAAGCGGCCACCTAAGCCAACTCAACCCGCCACCTTGCGCGCCCGGCATCAGCTCGTCAGGGCTCAGACCAAGACCGACTCATCCGACGCGCCGCTGCCCTTGCCCTGAACTGTGTGCCACCGGGCTTTACGCGGGATGCACTCAGGCCGGTCACTGTCGTAGAGCAGGTCGTAAACGTCTGCGGTGGCGCTCTCTTCCATTCTGGCCTGCCGCGACCGGTTGTAAGTGATACCAGCCGCCCAGACCTCGGTCCGCCCGTCTATCGGGGACAGGAGTATGGCGTCAGACGCCGCGGCGGGCCCGCTCGCGGCGTCACGGCCCACCAGCGGAAGCATCCTCTTCTCGCCAGAGCCTCCGATGAGGATCGGTATGTTCCGCACCGGGGCCGGCTTCAGCTGCTTAAGCCGGGCGCTGATCCGCTCGAGGCCCTCGGCGAACAGGTCTATCCGTGACCTGACAGTGCCGTAGTCGTAGCCGTACACCGCGTAGTCCTTCTCCTACCACCCGGCTCCGACGCCAAGGATCAGCCGACCGCCCGAGATGTGGTCGACGGTCCGCGCCATGTCCGCGAGCAGGTCGGGGTTGCGGTACCCCATCCCGGTCACCAGGGTTCCGATTTCGGCTCTGCTGGTGATCTCCGCCCAGGAGGCCAGCGCTGTCCACGCCTCGAAATTGTTCACGTCAGCCTGCTCGGGCAGGAGCCTGGGGCCGTCACTGGTCGGCTGGACGAACGGCTTGTGAAAGTGGTCGTAGCCGAACACGACGTCGGCACCCAGGTCCTCGGCACACCGCACCGCGTCACGCCAGGACGCGTAACTGGGCCTCCCGCCAGGCCACAGCTGCACGCCAATCCGGATGGCACGAGACATGTGACTAGTTACTCCATTCGTGAAGGGACAGCGAGACAAGTTCTCGCGTCGTTGACAAACACTGCGTTAGCGCCGCCTTGGCCTCGTGGTCTTACCTCACAAGCGCCCGGACGGACACCGATCCAAGTGCTCTGCGAGGCAGCACAGGTGACCCACGGGCCCTGGGAGGATGGAGAACGGGCCAGCGTCACCCTCGTCCGGGCCCTGTTCGATCAATTCAGCCCGGGAGTTAACCATGCCAGTTGCCGCCGGACGCCCACACCAGCATCCGTTCGTGCCGTACCGCCGACCCGATACTCGGAGACCGAGATGCTGCGCGGCGGCCGGGAGTTCCGCAGTCTAACGTTGCTGCAGCCTGACGTCGAACGCTTCCCGGAGAGCATCGCCAATAAGATTTATCGCGACGACAGTCACGACGATAAGTATTCCTGCCGGGTAGACGAGCCACCAGAAGCCGTCGAACGCGTAGTTAAGGCCGTTGGCAAGCATCTCTCCCCAGTTCGCGGCAGGAGGCGGCGGCCCAAGTCCGAGATAGGAGAGCGCCGCCAGAAGAAGGATCGCGTCGGCTGCAGAGAGCGTGACTAGTACGGCGATTGATCCAATGATATTAGGCAAGATATGCCGACGAACGATATACCGCTCGCGTGAGCCGAAAAATCTCGCGGCCCGGACGAAGTCGCGAACGCGGAGGGAGAGAGCCTCTCCGCGGACGACGCGCGCGGTCACAAGCCATGAAAGCAGCGCTAGGACGACGATAAGGACAGGGATGGTGGGCTTGTAGACGCTGGCGAGCACGAGGGCCAGCAGGAGCGGTGGTATGGAGAGAAAGGAGTCGACGACGCGCATCATCACTGCGTCGACCCAGCCACCGCAATAACCAGCAATCGCACCCCAAAGGGTGCCAAGAAAGCTGGCGAGGATCGCGGCTGAGAAGCCGACGATCAGCGACGACTGTCCAGCCACCATGAGGCGGCCCAGGATGTCGTAGCCGACCTGGTCGGTTCCGAGTGGATGCTGCCAGCTGGGGGCGAGGTGGGCTTCGGCGATGTTGGTGTTTATCTGGTTGGTTTGGTAGAGGTGCGGACCGAGGAAGCTGAAAAGGGCCACGCCGATGAGCAGTACGAGTCCGATGGCGCCCATGCGGTTGTGCAGGAAGGTCCGTGCCAGGCTGGCCGGGGCGGCGGCCTCATGCGGCGCCGAATCGTCTACCTCTGGGGGGGCACTGTCTGGTAGAGCCTCTGCGCGGATTCCGAACTCGCCGATCTTGGTCGAGCCGATCTTGTTGTCTCGTTTCATGCGGCTTCACCGGATCCTGGGATCACATACGGCGTAGAGAACGTCAGCGACGATGGAACCGACGACGACGGACACCGAGACCACTAGCGTGAATCCCAGCAATACTGGGATGTCGTGGGCTGCGGCAGCGTTCCAGAACAGCAGCCCCATCCCCGGGTAGTTGAAGACTGACTCGGTGACGACGGCGCCCGAAAGCGTGCCGGGCAGGCTCAGGCCAATCAGCGTGATGATTGGAAGCAGGGAATTCCGAAGAACGTGCCTGCTGAGCACGTGCCACTCGCTGATGCCCTTTGAACGGGCCGTTCGCACGTAGTCCTGGACCAGGACATCGATTGCGGACGAGCGCACGAACCGGCTGAATTGTGCGACGGTCACGATAGACAGCGTGAGCACGGGGAGCACAAGGTTTGCCGGCTGATTTACAACTTCAGATACCGTGGCGCCGCTGGGCCCGACTGGGGGCAGTATATTATAATTTATTGCGAACAGGGAGATCAGTACCAGCGCGATCCAGAAGACAGGCATCGAGTAGCCGACCAGCGACAGTCCAGTGAGCACGTAGTCGACTGCACGGTTTCTCCTGAGCGCTTGCAGGAGGCCCAAGGGGATGGCTACCGCAAGCGCGACTATGTAGGACAGGCCGACAAGCAGTGCACTTTTAGGGAGATTCTGGACGAGCAGCGACGAGACCGTGGCATTGTGCTGGTAGGAATAGCCAAGGTCACCATGCAAGAGTTGACGAAGATAATTGATGTACTGCTGGTAGATGGGCTTGTCGTAGCCGTTGGCTTGCAGGAACACCTTGATTTGTTGCGGGGTGGCGCGTTCGCCAAGCAGCGCGCCTGGGCCGCCTGGCAGCAGGTGAACGAGCACGAAGACGATCACTGTCACGCCGATGACAACGAGTAGCCCTTGTGGCACGCGCCGTAGGAGGTAAGCGATCATGGCTTCAATCCGCAACACATAGCCACGCCGTGTGAGTGGCCGCCGTTGTGGGGTCTGGACCGGGCTCCGTGCGCCGCGGCGCTGGGCGGAAAGCATAGCCTGACCTGGTGGATCCGGAAAAAATGCTGGATGGGCGGCTCAAGCTTCGTCATCTCGCGGTGCTTGCCTCCGTAGCTGAGCACGGGAGCATTCTGCGGACGGCCAAGGCCATGCATGTGACACAACCGGTCGTGACACGCACGATTCAGGAAGTCGAGACGATCCTGAAAGTTCCGTTGTTCGAACGACATCGACGGGGAGTAACCCCAACGGCGTTCGGGGAGTCGTTCATTGCGGACTCGAGGGCGATCCTGTCGCAGCTGCGCCAGGCCGGACAGCGTATCGAGCTGCTGGCAGGTGGCGAACTCGGCTCCGTGACCGTGGGGATAGGTATACATCTGGACGGATCGAGCTCGCTGGTGCCCCGGGCGATCGCAGCGCTGAAGGCCGCTCGGCCATCGGTGACGGTAATTGTGCGCGCGGCCGTTCCCGAGCTGCTGCAGGCCGGTCTGCTGGCCGGTGAGATCGACCTGAGCTTCGGCCGGATGCATGCACAGCTGCCGCGCCGGCTCGCCCAGGAGCAGATGTTCAGCGAGCCCTTCCGGCTGATAGCGCGGCCTGATCATCCGGCCCATCGCTTGGTCCGGCCATCCCTGTCTGAGCTGGCAGAGTTCGCATGGATCTTCCCGCTTCGGGAGACAGATCTGCGGGCGGAGCTCGATGCTCTGTTCCGCGACGCCGGAGTGCGTCTGCCTGAGGACCGCATCGAGTGCACTTCGGTGCCGACGATGCGGTACTTGCTGACTGAGACCGACGTCATCGCGCTGTGGCCGACAGCCTATGGCGTACCCGACCGCGAACTGCGGGTGATTGACGTGGAACTTGGCGGCTTGCACCGCACGATCGTGGTGATGCACTGCCTGGACCATCCGTTGTCGCCGGCGGCTTCGTCGCTGCTGCACCATCTGCGAGCGGAGGCGGCACAGCTTTATCCGCGTCCAGGCGCTTCGACCTAGCGTGATAGATGCCCCTGCACTGGCTGCCGCGCGGATGTGGAGGTCATGCATCGGTCGGCGATTTCGTCGGCACGCGCACTTCGCGCGATGGTATGAGCGGAAAGTGGCAAGCAGCCGTGTGCCCGCTCGACCCGAAAGCCCTCATAACCGGCGTCTGCTCTGCGCACAGCGGCTGGGCGAACTCGCAGCGAGTATGAAACCGGCAGCCGGGGGGAGGATCGGTCGGCGAGGGCAGTTCGCCTCGTACCGCAGCGCCGGCGCCTGGTGTATTACTCCCAGATCCCGCCGCCCTGGGTTCTATCGATGAAGCAGAGCGCAGCAGCCCTGCTGTATATGGGTGAGCGGGACTGCGGTAGACCTCATCTGACGGGCCAAGTTCGACGATGCGGCCGAGGTACATGACCCCGACCCGGTCGGCGATGTACCGCACGACAGCGAGGTCGTGCGATATGAAAACGTAGGTCAGTCCATGCTCACGCTGGAGGCGGCGCATGAGATTGAGCACCTGGGCTTGAACGGATACATCGAGAGCCGAGACCGGTTCGTCGGCCACGACGAGCCGAGGCCGGACAGCCAGAGCACGACCCAGCCCGACACGCTGACGCTGGCCGCCCGAGAGCTCGTGCGGATACTGGCTGGCCGTGTTTGGGGGTAGGCCTGTGTCGAGCAGCAGGGTACGGACCAGTTCTTCCTGCTCGCTGCGGCTTCCGAGACCTTGCGCAACGAGTGGTTCCCGCAGGCTAGTGACAATGCGCATTCGTGGATCCAGGGAAGCATAGGGGTCCTGGAACATCAGCTGCGCGCGGCGTGCATGGCTGCGCAGCTGACGAGAGGTGAGCCGGGTGATGTCGACGCCGTCAAAGTCCACCTGGCCGCCGTCGGGTCGTTCAGCGCCGACCATGAGTCGGCCCAGGGTCGACTTTCCGCAGCCGGATTCTCCGACGACAGCGAACGTCTCACCGTCGTATACGTCCAGTGTCACCTGCGAGACCGCCTTCACAGATGCAGGGTTCCCGCGCCACCGGGGCAGGCCGTGCCGGATCGGGTACTCACGCACAACCTGCCGCAGGGACAGCAACGGTGCTGGCCGGTCGCCACAGTCCTCGAGGTTCTGGCCGGCGGGCTCGATGACCTCTGCTGGGGTCGCAGCTGGTTTTGCTGCCGCAGCCGCAAGCGGGCCGACGGGAAAGAAGCAAGCGTATGTCCCGTCGCTGTCGGCCGTGAACGGTGGTGCTTGCTCCTGGCAGACATCTCGGGCGTGCTCACAACGCGGTGCGAAGCTGCAACCGCCTGCCGCCACTGCCAGATCTGGTGGCGAGCCCGGGATAGTGCGCAGCGCCGCCGAGCGATTCGTGCGCAGGGTAGGGACTGCTTGCAGCAACGCTCTGCTGTATGGATGACGCATCCCGGCACGGAGCCGGTCCGCCGGCGCTGTCTCCACCAGCCGGCCGGCATACATCACCATCACGCGATCCGCCCACCCGGCCACAACGCCCATGTCGTGGGTCACGAGCAGCAACCCCATGCCAAGGCGTTCTTTCATCTCCTGCAGCAGGCTGAGGATCTGATCCTGGATGGTGACGTCAAGCGCGGTGGTGGGCTCATCTGCTATCAGGAGCTTTGGCCCGCAGGCCGTAGCCATTGCGATCGCGACTCGTTGACGCTGGCCGCCGGAGAGCTGATGGGGGTAGCTAGCGAGGCGTTCAACTGGTCTTGGCATCCCTACACCGTCGAGCAACTCAGCCGCCCGGGCCAGCGCGGCTCTGCGAGACATCCCGTTGTGCTCTTCGAGTGGCTCTGCCAGCTGCCGGCCGATAGTCATCGTCGGGTTGAGGGAACTCATCGGATCCTGGAAAATTATCGCTACCTGCGCGCCCCGTACGCGGCGCATTTGCTGGCGCGACAATTGCGTCAGGTCCGTGCCCTGGAGTCGCACGCTGCCCGATATGATCCGGACACGATGCGGCAGCAGCCTTATGATCGACAATCCGGTCATGGATTTGCCCGATCCGCTCTCCCCCACCAGGCAGGCCGTCTCACCAGCCGCGATAGTGAACGAGGCGTCCTGCACCGCGCGTGTGACCCGATTGCCGTGGGCGATTTCGGTGGTCAGGCCGCGGACATCGAGGAGAACATCATCTGCTGGCATGATGTCCGTTAGCAGCGGGCCTGCTGACCCGGTCGGCTCCACGTGCTGCTACACGTTCTCGGCGAGAAACGGCAGCACGACGGGCGTCCAGACATGCGGGCCTGACGTCCAGAGCATGTGAGCCTCCATCTCATTGGCCCCATAAGCGCCGAACAGATGCCGGGTGCAGGTCAGGCCGAGTTCGTGGCACCGCTCTGCCAGCCGTTGCGACGGCGTGGTATCGAAGTCGTTGGCTGCCTGGAGCAGCAGCATGGGGCTTTTGACTGTGTGCAGCTGATCCAGCAAGAAGTCGCGGATCTCCGGAACCGGGCCCCAGCTCATCGCTGCGGCCGCGAATGCGACGCAGGCTCGCAGCCGCTGGTCCTGGGCGGCGGCGAGGACGCTGTTGATGCCGCCATAGGACGATCCCATGACCGCAGTCCGGTCTGGATCTACATCGGGCAGCCGCCGGGCGAAATCAAGGGCAGCCAGAACGTCGGAGGATTCCGCGGCCAGCCGCTGGCAGACCTGGGCACCGTGGCCGGGGGCGCCGACCTCCGCAGTCACTTGCTCAAGCCGGGAGGGCCCTTCCGACCTCGCATAGCCCCGCCGGAACGGGACCAGCACTACGTATCCGGCGTCAGTCAGTACCCGGCTCACACCTGGCTTGCTGTCTTGCTCGATGGTGCTGCCATGGTTCAGGACGACGGCAGGGCGCCGGCCTTGAACGCCGAGAGGGCGATACAAGTGAGCTTCTAGGCGTCCGGCTTCGCCTGGGAACTCAATGTGTTCGCCGTCGTCGGGGGATCTCATGTGGCGTGCCTCCATGGAAGTGCTCGTGACGGCGCCGGGCTGCGGGTCATAGCTTCGGGCCTTCGGGGGCTTGGAAGGTCACCGTGCCCCCGGTCATCGTGAGCACCGGACGGATCTGGGCGACCTGGGAGACGGGCACTGTCAGGTAGTCGTCAGACAGCACCACGAGATCGGCGTACTTCCCCGCCTCAAGCGAGCCGAGACGATCTTCCATGTTCAGCAGCTGCGCGCCACCAGTGGTGTAAATCCGCAGCGCCTCAAGCCGGGAGATGCATTCAGAATCTCCCAGCCGCAGGCCCGACTCGCCATCGGTCCGGGTCTGCATGAGCCACATCGAAAAGAACGGGCTCTTCGGAGAAGTGTCGCTGCCGTTGCCGACTACCATGCCGTGGTCGATCATGCTACGAAAAGGCACGGCGTGCTCGGCAGCATAATCGCCGTATGCACGGCGGAAGACGCTTCCGTGATTCCAAAGGAAGTTGGCGCAGGTCGTCGTCACGACGTTGAGGTCGCGCAGTTCTGCCATGTGCCGGGGCTGGATGAACTGACTATGGATGAGCACCCAGCGGCGTTCAGGAATGTCGTAGCGATGAGCCAGGTCACGGTACACCTCGACAACCAGGTCGATCATCGTCTCACCGCCGGCTTTAGTACACAGGCGGATGCCGTGCGCCGCTGCCAGCTCAGCCAGGAAACGGAACTTCTCCGCGGAAACGCGCTGAACGCCGTCCCGTATGGCATCACGCGGCCCCGGCCAGCTGTCCAGCTTCAGCTGGACTGAGTCTGCGGCACCGCCTGGGCCGTCGAGAGTCACGCTGACCCCGCACAGGCGGAGCCAGTCGTCGCCAATGCCACGATGCGCGGTGTGCGCCAAGGCGTCCAGCCGCGCGGCAATGTCATCCTGCTCGCCGTCGGTATAGACGTTACTGACCAGATGAGTCCGCACCGTTAGTTTCCCCTGAGACCAGACGTCCAGGTACGCCCTGGTACTCGTCTCGATTGGATCGGCGACGCCATGCCCTTCGTGCGCCCCGGTAATACCCAGTGAGTTGAACTCCGCGAGACCGGCAAGGATGTTCTGGACTCTCTGCTCGTAGGACGGTTCGGGCAGAAGCGCCCCCAGGGGAGCGGTGGCGGCCCGCGACAGCAGTGTGTCGAAGTCGTAGAGGAGCCCGGTCGGCTCACCGGTGTGAGGGTCGGTGTCGATGCGGCCGCCCGTTGACGGAATCAGGTCGTGAGTGCGGCCGTCACGCACCGGGGTGAGCCGCTGCGGCTGCGGCGAGTCGCGGGTGATGCCCGCCAGTTCAAGAGCGCGGCTGTTGACGATGGACGGTGTGACGTAGCTGCCCCGGATCCAGACAGGATTGGAGGGCGCCACAAGATCGAGGTCGTGACGGTTGGGGAAGCGCTGTTCACGTAGATTGCGCGGCGCCAGGTTCTCCGGCCGTGCGAGTTCGCGGAGCACGATGAAGTCGCCAGGCGAACTGCACCGCACCCGCTCCGCGACTACGTCCTTGATGTCATCGATCGAGCCGCACTCGGCCAGCGACGGATAGTTGCGCCAGTAGCTGTCCAGGTGCGCATGCGCATCGATCAGTCCCGGCACCACAGTGCGGCCCTTGAGGTCCACGACGAGACCGTCAGGCAGCGCTGCCCGGACGTCCTCCAGGCGTCCGGCCGCCGCGATGCACGGCCCGCGTATCCCGACGGTATCTGCAACGCGCTGGGCTGAGTCCATCGTGACAATCGTGCCGCCGGTGAGGATGATGCCGCGGCTTCCGGCGTCAGCCACGGGCATCGTCACCTCGGCTGGCGCCCGCGACGACGTACCCGCAGCGGGCGAAGGCGTCGAGCTGCTGCCCTTGCTCACGGCGGAT
>Ga0335075_10011164_pt1 | contig 13589 bp, 12 predicted proteins | sample Lox_Sample_24_FD_206723 | JGI IMG/M metagenome (GOLD analysis project Ga0335075, IMG submission 206723) | Soil microbial communities from Loxahatchee National Wildlife Refuge, Florida, United States - Lox_Sample_2.4 | ecosystem: Environmental > Terrestrial > Soil > Wetlands | place: USA...
GGAGCTTCCTAAACTCAGAAAGTACGAGGGCCGAGGCCATGAGCCTGCTGACGGATCGGCACTGACCAGGTCTAAGACCAATGCCAGGGTTTGCCCCCGGCCACAGGCGGCGAAGACTACGCTGATGGCCCGTGAGCCGGGGCCTGACCTCCATGTCCGAGATGACAGAGCAAATCGGGCCAGGGCCGGCAGAGCCCGAAACCGGCGGCGAACGGCGAGCGGAGCCATCAGTCATCCGCGGCACCGACCTGCGCCAGCAGCTTCGCTGGGTGCCGCTAGCCGCCGGATTGATGGCCCTGGTCCTGGGCGTCGGCTACATCATCGAAGGCCTGCTGCCAAAGCTTTATGACCGCCGCCTCCGCGGGCTGTCTGACATAGCCCCAGGCACCCTGGTCAGCCTTACCAGGACCAGCGACATCATCATCGGATTGCTGCTGCTGATGTTGTCGCACGCCTTGCGCCGTCGCAAGCGACGGGCCTGGGCCGCGGTCATGGCGCTGCTAGCGGTCGGTGCCGTGATCCACGCCGGAATCGGGATCGTGGCGCACACCATCCGGCCCGAGATCCCGCTGCCGCAACTACATCCGCTTCCGGCAGTGTTCTCAGCCGTATTGCTGATCGCGCTGTTCTGTTACCGCCGCCAGTTCTACGCAGTCGGTGATCGGCGCTCGAGGTGGCGAGCGCTCTGGGCGCTGGGCGGTCTGCTGGTGGCTGACGCGATCATCGGGCTGATCTATATCACCGTGCTCGGGGGTCTGACCGGCGGCTATACGATGCGGGACCGGCTCTACTCAGTCCTGATGAATATGGCCGGATTCTCCGGCCCCGTGCAATTCAGGACCGAACTCCAGCAAGACCACTTTAGTTTCGTGACTGGCGGTCTCGGGCTATTCACGTTGCTTGTCGCGTTGTTTCTGTTCCTCCGGCCTGCCGAGCCGCCGAGTCGGCTGCGGGCCGCCGACGCATCGCGCATCAGGGAGCTTCTCGAACGGCACGGTGACCAGGATTCGCTCGGATATTTCGCGCTGCGTGACGACAAGAGCATCATCTGGTCCCCGACAGGCAAGTCCTGTATCGGGTACCGCGTCCTGTCCGGTGTGATGCTGGCGAGCGGTGATCCGATCGGCGATCCGGAAGCCTGGCCAGGAGCTATGCATACATTCCTGGACGAGGCGGCCAGGCATGCGTGGGTGCCGGCAGTCATCGGCTGCAGCGAGCTCGGCGCTGAAATCTGGTGCCGGGAGGGCGGCCTGACCGCGCTCGAGCTGGGTGACGAGGCTGTAGTCAGCGTGGCGGACTTCACCCTGCAAGGCCGGGCTATGCGCAACGTCCGTCAGATGGTTAACAGGGTCTGCAAGCAGGGCTACGTGGCCGAGGTCCGGCGAGTTAAGGACATTCCGCCCGCTGAGGTTGCCCGGATGATCCGGCAGGCGGATAGCTGGCGCGGCAGTCCGACCGAGCGCGGTTTCTCGATGGCACTTGGCCGGGTGGGAGGTCGTGAGGACAGCTGCTGTGTCATCGCGACTGCGACGGAGGACGGCGTGTTGCGCGCTCTCCTGCACTTCGTTCCGTGGGGCAGCGATGGCTTGTCGCTTGACCTGATGCGCCGCGACAGGTCCGCCGCACCCGGACTGAACGACTTCCTGATCGTCGAGGCCGTCAAGGCTGCTTCCGATCTCGGCGTGAAGCGAATCTCGCTGAACTTCGCCGTGTTCCGCGCCGCGTTGGAACGTGGTGAGCGCATCGGCGCCGGGCCGGTGACTCGGGCTTGGCGGGGTTTCCTGTTGTTCCTGTCGCGCTGGTTCCAGATCGAGTCGCTGTACAAGTTCAACGCTAAGTTCTGTCCGGAGTGGCTGCCGCGCTTCCTGGTGTTCCCTAGTACCAGGGACGCACCCAGGATCGGTTTCGCCGCGCTCGAGGCGGAGGCGTTCCTCGTCTGGCCGACGATTGAGATCCGCAGGATTGCCAGGAAACTCGGCCTCCTGCGGCTCAAGCAGCGGTTGGAGACTCCGGTCCGGCGTAATGCGGGTGTGCGGTAAAGCGCGGCCGGGCAGCGACTGACGTGTTATCTGCGTGGCTGCTCCCTTGCTGGCCGTTATGCGGACTTTGCCGCCACGGGACGCCTCGCATGCCGAAGTCGGCCCCGCTCCGGCACGTCGAGTGCCGACGGGATTCCGGCGGTCCCGGCTCCCCGGCGGGCACGTAGATTGGCAGCTATGACGGGTGGGGCATACGACTGTGAGGCGTGGCCGGCCGCTATCGGCCCGCGCCTGCCTGGCCTGCCCGCCGGAGAGCGCTGTCTTGTCATGGGCGTCGTGAACGTCACGCCGGATTCCTTCTCTGACGGCGGCAACTGGCTCGACCCGGACAGGGCCATCGCGCATGGTCGTGAACTCGTCAGCCAGGGCGCTGACATCATCGATGTCGGCGGCGAATCGACTCGGCCGGGCGCTCAGCGAGTTCCCGTGCAGGAGGAGCTGAGCCGGGTGCTGCCGGTCGTATCGGCACTAGCCAGTGCAGGCACCTTCGTCAGCATCGACACGATGCGCGCCGAGGTTGCCGTCCAGGTGCTCGCAGCGGGCGCGCGAATGGTCAACGATGTCAGCGGGGGGCTGGCGGACCCTGATATGGCAGCAGTCGTGGCTGCGGCTGGGGTGCCTTACATCGTCGCGCACTGGCGTGGCCACAGCTCAGACATGTACGGGCCTGCGGTGTACACCGATGTCGTGGCCGAGGTACGCGCGGAACTCGGGCAGCGCCTCGCGGCTATTACTGCCGCTGGCGTGCGTCAGGACCACGTCATACTCGATCCGGGACTTGGCTTCGCCAAGCGGCCCGAGCACAACTGGCGGCTGCTCGCAGGCCTGGACCGCATCGCCTGTCAGGCTGGCTACGCCGAGCCCTTCCCGGTGCTGGTCGCCGCCTCAAGGAAGGGATTCCTCGGCAAGCTCCTGGCCGGCCCGGACGGGCAGGCGCGGCCGTTCACGCGTAGCGACGACGCCACGGTGGCGCTGACAGCGCTCGCGGTCGCCGCTGGTGCCTGGTGCGTGCGGGTGCACGCGGTGCCGGGCAACATGGACGCCGTGCGGGTGGCCACCCGGTGGCGGCAGGAAACCATGGCGGGCACGCGCTGATGCTGGACCGGATCACGATCAGCGGCCTGCGGGTCCGGGGTTATCACGGAGTCCTGCCGCACGAGCGGGCAGCCGGGCAGGACTTCGTCGTCGATGCGGTGCTGTGGCTCGACGCCGCGCCCGCGGCGGCCGCCGACGACCTGAGCCTTACCGCCGATTACGGCGCCATCGCCGACCGGCTGGCGGCAATTGTCGCGGGGGAGCCGGTCGACCTGATCGAGACGCTCGCTGACCGCCTCGCTGCCGAGTGCCTGGCGGCGAGCCCGGTGCAGGGCGCTGAGGTCACTGTGCACAAGCCGCAAGCGCCGGTAGGGCAGGAAGTTGCCGATATCGCTGTTACCGTCCGCAGGGGCCGGACGTGACCGACAACGAATCTAGCTACGCCCGTGCTGGCGACCACGGTGCTGGCGACCACGGTGCTGGCGAATTGGGGGCTGGCGACCACGGTGCTGGCGAATTGGGGGCTGACGCCGACAGGACCGTAGTGTTCTCACTTGGCAGCAACCTCGGTGACCGCCTGGCCAACCTCCAGCTCGGGCTAGACGTCCTCGCCTCGAGCGATCTGGTTCTGGTGGCCGTGTCGAGCGTCTACGAGACGGACCCGGTTGGCGGTGTGGAGCAAGCGGATTATCTCAACGCCGTGCTGCTCGCCCGCAGTTCGCTTCCGCCCGCTGACATGCTGGCCCGGTGCGCTGCCGCTGAAGCCGAGGCGGGAAGGGTCAGGACGCAGCGGTGGGGCCCAAGGACGCTGGACGTGGACATCATCGTCTGCGGCTGCGTGGTCAGCAGCGATCCGGCGCTCACTCTCCCGCATCCCCGTGCTCACGAGCGGGCCTTCGTGCTCATCCCGTGGCTGGAGCTCGACAGCCGCGCTGCACTGCCCGGCCGGGGCCTTGTCGCCGAGCTGCTGAAAACTACACCGGCTGTGCCCGATTCGCCTCACGGAGTGCGGCGGCGGCCAGAGCTCCTGCTCACGCTGCCGGCGCAGGAAGCGGATGCGCCATGCAGCTAACTCGTCCCGGCACGCTTGCGGGAATCTTCGCCGTCTGCGCGATCGTCGCCTGGCTGGCGGTGCGCGCGACTTTCCAGAACCTGCCGCTGCTGCCAATCTCGGCCATTCCGGCGCTAGCGGCGCTGGCTATCGCTGAGGCTGCCGTGGGCAGGTATATCCGGGCCCGGCTCACTGGCCGCAGTAGCCCGACTAAGCCGATGGCACCGATCGGCGTGGCCAGGCTCGTGGCGCTGGCGAAGGCAAGTTCGGTCGCCGCGTCGGCACTGGGCGGACTGGCGGGCGGCTATCTGATTTTCGTACTCGGCTCGCTGGACAAGTCGATTCCGGCGCGGGACGCCAGGGTTGCTGGTGCCACGGTCGTGGCCGCCATCGCGCTGATTGCCGCAGCGCTGTACCTGGAGCGGTGCTGCCGGGCGCCCAAGCCGCCCGACGACTCCGGCGACGACTCGCAGCAGAGGGACACCTGGCAATGGCACTCCTGACAGTCCCTGGCAGACCTGCGTTCGCCGATAGGCGGACTAGGCCAGGCATGGCCCCGGCTGCGGATGGGCGAACCAGATCCGCGAAGATGCTCGGTCAAGGGGACCCGGGTAGGGCGGCGACAAGCGGGATGCGGCGTTATCAGTCCAGGCACCGGACGGCTTATGAATTCTGATCCACTCGCAGGCACGCAGGGCGGCCTAACCGGGCAGGAACATCCGGCACGACTTAATGTCGGCGTGATCGGAGCTGGCCGGGTCGGGACCGCGCTGGCCGTTGCCTTGCGCCGGGCCGGACACCGGATAGCCGCCGCGTCCGCGGTGTCTTCGGCGTCCACGCAGCGCGTCGACCGCTACCTGCCGGGTACTCCGGTGCTGCAACCTGGGGACGTGATCGCCGCCGCAGACCTGGTGCTGCTCACGGTGCCCGACGATGCCCTGGCTGGCCTGGTGCGAGGCCTTGCCGCGACCGGCGCTCCGCTGGCCGGGCGGATGCTTGCGCACACCAGCGGCCGGCACGGCCTGGCAGTGCTGGACCCGGCTACAGATCTTGGCGCACTGCCGCTCGCGCTGCACCCTGTCATGACGTTTACCGGCCGGGCGGACGATGTGGACAAGCTGGCCGGCATCTGCTTCGGCGTGACTGCCCCGACGGTCCTTCGGCCGGCTGCCGAGGTGCTGGTGATGGAAATGGGCGGCGAGCCCGTCTTCATCGCCGAGGCGGACCGCGGCCTGTATCACGCCGCGCTGGCGGGCGCCGCCAATCACCTGGTGACGCAGGTCGTGCAAGCTGAGGATTTGCTGACCCGCGCCGGGGTAGCGCAGCCTGCCAGGATGCTCGGGCCGCTGCTGTCCGCGGCGCTCGACAACGCGCTACGGCTTGGGGACGCCGGTCTCACGGGCCCGGTGGCGCGCGGCGACGCTGAGACGGTCGCCGGTCACGTTGATGCGCTGCGCGCCGACGCGCCGGAGGCGCTGCCCGCCTATCTGGCACTGGCCAGGCTAACTGCCGCCAGGGCCCTCGCTAGCGGGATGCTCAGCGCCCCGGACGCGCAGCGGCTGCTCGACGTGCTGGCCGAGGCGCGCACATGACCGCGCTGCACCAGGCGAAGACGCCAGGCAAGACTCCGATGCCGGTCCCGATGCTGATCAGGACGCGCAAGGGCCTTTTTGCCGCGCGGGCCGCGCTGCCAGAGCCAGTAGTCCTGGTACCCACCATGGGTGCCCTGCACGACGGCCATCGCTCGCCGCTCCGGCTGGCCCGCGAGCTGGCCGGTGGTGACGGCAGCGTGCTGGTGTCGATCTTCGTGAACCCGCTCCAATTCGGGCCGGGCGAGGACTTCGAGCGGTACCCTCGCTGGCTGGAGCAGGACCTCGCGATATGTGCAGAGGAAGGCGTCAGTGCTGTTTTCAGCCCGGACAGGGCGCAAATGTACCCGGCGGAGCCGACGGTCACCGTCAATCCCGGACCGCTCGGGCGAGTGCTCGAGGGCAAGTCGCGGCCGGGCTTCTTCGACGGCGTGCTGACTGTGGTGCTTAAGCTGTTCCAGCTGACCCGCCCGGACGCTAGCGTCTTCGGCGCCAAGGACGCGCAGCAGCTGGCACTCATCAGGCAGATGGTGGCTGACCTTGACCTCGGCGTGCGGATCGAGGCAGCTCCGCTGTTCCGCGATCCGGACGGCCTCGCGGCGTCCAGCCGCAACAGCTACCTGTCCGCGGCGGAGCGGACGTCCGCGCTGTCGCTGTCGGAGGCACTCGCGGCCGCGAGCGCGCTCGCGGCACACGGCACGGCGGCGGTGCTGGCCGCGGCCCGCGCTGTGCTTGATTGCGCAGCGTCGGCAAGCCCGCCAGTCGAGCTCGACTATCTGGCGCTCGTCGACGCCCGCTCATTCGCCGAGGTGGGACTCGGCTACCGCGGCCCGGCCCTGCTGCTGGTAGCCGCGAAGGTGGGCGCCACCCGGCTTATCGACAACATCGGTCTCGAAATTGGCAGCGCTCCGGCATGATCAACCGCCGACTGCTCGCGCCACCGCCTGGCTGGCGCAAGGACACCGACGTCGTCGTCGTCGGCTCCGGAGTCGCGGGCGTCACGACTGTTCTGGCAGTCCGCCGCGCGCTGCCAGCCGCGCGCATCCTGCTGGCCACCAAGTCTGTGCTCGACGACGGCTCAACCCGGTGGGCCCAGGGCGGCGTGGCCGCAGCGCTCGGTCCCGGCGACACGCCGGAGCAGCACATGTCGGACACGCTCACCGCGGGAGCGGGTATCTGCGACGCGCGGGCTGTCCGTGCTCTCGTCACCGACGGACCGGGCGCGGTGCGCAGGCTGATCGCGCTCGGCGCGGAGTTCGACAGGGAACCATCAGGACCACTCTCGCTCACCAGGGAAGGCGGTCACCTGCGACGCAGGATCGCGCATGCCGGCGGTGACGCCACGGGCGCGGAGGTCTCGCGCGCGCTGCTGGCCGCCCTCGCGGAGGCTGGCGCCAGTGCCGAGCTCGAGGTCATCGAGCATGCCCTCGCGCTGGACCTGCTGCTCACCGACGACGGCAGGACGGCCGGGATCACGCTGCATGTGCTCGGTGAAGGCCAGACCGACGGAGTCGGCGCTGTGCACGCTCCCGCGGTGGTGCTGGCGACCGGCGGTTTCGGGCAGGTCTACCTGGCGACGACGAACCCGCCGGTCTCTACCGGTGACGGGGTCGCGCTAGCGCTGCGTGCTGGCGCAGAGGTCGCTGACCTGGAGTTCGTCCAGTTCCATCCGACCGTGCTCTGGCTGGGCCCTGACGCGCGCGGCAGGCAGCCGTTGATCTCCGAGGCGGTCAGGGGCGAGGGCGCGGTCTTGGTCAATGCCAGCGGTCGCCTGTTTATGACTGGTCAGCACCCGCTTGCTGACCTCGCGCCGCGTGATGTCGTGGCCAAGGCAATCATGCGCGAGATGCTCCAGGCAGACACTGATCACGTCTACCTGGACGGCCGGAGCCTGGGCGCGCGGGCCTGGCAGCAGCGGTTCCCCACCATCCTGGCCAGCTGCCTGGAGCACGGCATCGACCCGGTGACTGAGCTGATTCCTGTCGTTCCGGCAGCGCATTACGCCAGCGGCGGAGTGAGGACCGACTTGTACGGCCGTACCAGCGTGCCCGGCTTGTACGCCTGCGGCGAGACAGCCTGCACTGGCGTGCACGGCGCGAACAGACTGGCCTCCAACTCGCTGCTTGAAGGGCTGGTTTTCGCTGAGCGGATCGCGACCGCGCTAGGCCGCGGCTTGCCGCCCGCCGGCGAGCCGGGTTCCGACGGCCGGCCGGCGGGCATCATCGATCCGTCTGTAGTCCGTCCGCTGCAGCAACTGATGTCCGCGAGCGCCGGCGTTCTCAGGTCGGGAACGGGCCTGCGCCAGGCCGCGGTCGGCCTGTCCGACCTCGGCAGCAAGGAGTGCGACAAACCGGACGCCGCCGCATGGCAGGCAACCAACCTGCACCTCGTCGCCACTGCACTGGTCCGCGCAGCACTGCTGCGCGAGGAGACGCGCGGCAGCCACTGGCGGGAGGACTTCGCGGAGCCGGATGAGGCCTGGCGTGGTCACCTGGTCTGCTCGCTCGGGCTGGCCGGGCTGAGCGAGGTATTCGAGCCGGTGATCAATGAGTAAGTCGTCAGGCGGACCAGCCCCGGCCGAGGGCGGTCTCGCCCTGAACGGGAGGTTGGCGGAGCGCCTGCGTTCCGCTGGCCTTGACCCGGTCGCCGTCGCAGGTTTCGTCGTCGGCGCGCTGGCCGAGGACCTGGCGGGTGGCAGCGATGTGACGACGGCCGCGACCGTCGGGGCTGGCGCGACGGGGCGTGCCGATCTGGTGGCCAGGTCCGCCGGGGTCGTCGCAGGGCTTCCGGTCGCGGCGGCAGTCTTCGCGCTGGCGCCTGGCAATGGTGCCGGCGGCAGTCGCGACGGGGGCCGGCTGGACTGTGCTGAGCTGGTTGACGACGGTGACCGGGTGGCGGCCGGCCAGCCGGTGCTGCGCGTCACAGGGCCCATCGGTCCGATGCTGACTGCAGAGCGGACCGCCCTGAACCTGCTGTGCCACCTGTCCGGCGTGGCGACGCTGACTCGGCAGTGGGCGGATGCTGTCGCGGGCACCGGGGCACGAATCCGCGACACCCGCAAGACCACGCCAGGCATGCGCGCGCTGGAGAAGTACGCGGTGCGCTGCGGCGGCGGGGTGAACCACCGGATGGCTCTGTCGGACGCCGCGCTGATCAAGGACAACCACGTGGCAGCGGCGGGCTCAGTGGCCGCGGCGTTCGCCGCAGTTCGCAGGCAGGCGCCGGGGCTTCCGCTCGAGGTTGAGTGCGACACTCTGGACCAGGTAGCCGAGGCGCTGGCGGCCGGTGCTGGCGAGGTCCTGCTTGACAATTTCGCTGTGGCCGACATGGCAGCGGCGGTGGCGCTGGCAGGCGGCCGTGCTCGGCTCGAAGCCAGCGGCGGGCTGGCGCTGGCTACGGCCCGCGCTGTCGCGGAGACTGGCGTGGACTACCTTGCGGTAGGGGCGCTGACCCATTCGGCGCCCGCCCTGGATATCGGCCTCGACCTGGTCCAGGAAGGCCTAACGATCGGGACGGCTGATGCTACTGACGATTGACGTCGGCAACACGAACACCGTGCTCGGCTTGTTCGACGGTGCGGAAGTGGTCGAGCACTGGCGCATCTCGACCGATCCGGTGCGCACCGCGGACGAGCTGGCTGTGCTGCTGCAGGGGCTGCTGCGACAGAGCACCCTGTTCACCGAGCCGGACGTGAGCGGCATCGCGCTCTGCTCCACTGTTCCCTCGGTGCTCCACGAGTTGCGGGAAATGTGCCGCCGCCACTATGGCGATGTTCCCGCCGTGATCGTGGAGCCGGGCGTGAAGACCGGTGTGCCGTTGCGGATCGACAACCCCAAGGAAGTCGGCAGCGACCGGATTATGAACGCGGTAGCTGCGGCGCACCTGTACGGCGGCCCGGCGATCGTCGTCGACTTCGGCACGTCGACCAATTTCGACGCGGTGAGCGACCGTGGCGAGTTCCTCGGCGGGGCGCTCGCGCCCGGCATCGAGATTTCGGTCGAGGCGCTGTCCAGGCGGGCGGCGCAGTTGCTGAAGGTGGAGCTGACAAGGCCGGGCCGGGTGATCGGCAAGAACACCGTGGAGGCGCTGCAGTCCGGGATCATCTTCGGCTTCGCAGGTCAGATCGAGGGCATCGCTACCAGGATGGCAGCGGAGCTCTCGCCAGCTGACCCGGACGCTGTGACGATCATTGCTACCGGCGGCCTTGCGCCACTGGTGATCGAAGAGGTCGCGGTCATCGACGCGTACGAGCCATGGCTGACGCTTATCGGCCTGCGGCTCACTTACGAGCGGAATACCACGGACAGGTCCGGCGGCTCCGACCGCGCTGGCGCCCCTGCCACTGGCGCTCCTGCCACGGGCGCTCCTGCCACGGGCGCCCCTGCCACTGGCGCGCCAGGCGCAACGGTAGCCTCGGGCAGATGACACAGGACGACCTGACTGCGTCAGGCGGGACCGCCAGGCCGGGTTCTGCCGGACTGCCTGAGCAGATGCAGGTCCGGCTGAGCAAGGCCGAACGGCTGCGCGGCGAGGGCATCGACCCTTACCCGGTCGGTTACCCGCGTACGCAGACGATCGCGCAGGTCCGGGCCGAGTTCGGCGATCTGCCTGTCGATTCGGCGACCGGCAAGGTAGTCGGCGTCACCGGGAGGGTGATGCTGTCGCGGATCGGAGGCAAGCTCTGCTTCGCGACAATCAGGGACGGCACCGGCGAGATCCAGGTCATGGTCTCGCTGGACCGGGCAGGCGAGAAGACGCTCGCTGACTGGAAAGCCGATGTCGACCTTGGCGATCACGTGGGCGTCACTGGAGAGGTGATCTCGTCAAGGCGTGGTGAGTTGTCGGTCCTGGCCGACTCGTTCGCTATCACGGCCAAGGCGCTGCGGCCGCTGCCGGAGAAGCACAGAGGACTGACCGATGCCGAGTCCCGGGTGCGCCAGCGCTATCTGGATCTGCTGACGAACCCGGCGGCCCGGCAGATGGCGGAGACGCGCGCGGCCGTAGTCAGGTCAGTCCGCGAGGAGTTGCATGCACGCGGCTACCTGGAGGCCGAGACGCCGGTGCTGCAGACGCTGCACGGCGGTGCGAACGCGCGGCCGTTTACCACTCACATCAACGCCTTCGATCTCGACTTGTACCTGCGCATCGCCCTTGAGCTCTACCTGAAGAGACTGGTGGTCGGCGGCATCGAGCGGGTGTATGAGATCGGCCGGATCTTCCGTAATGAAGGTGCCGATGCCACGCATAACCCCGAGTTCACGATGCTCGAGGCGTACGAGGCCTACGGGGATTACAACACCGTCCAGACGCTAACCAGAGAGCTGATCCAGGCGGCGGCGGAAGCAGCGTTCGGCAGCCAGCTTGCCCGCCGACCGGACGGCGCCGAGGTCGACATCAGCGGCACCTGGCGGCAGGCGACCGTGCACGGCGCGCTGTCGGAGGCCGCCGGCGAGGACATCACGCCGGATACGCCGGAGAAGGCGTTGCGCGACCTCGCCGCCGACCACGAGATCGAGCTGCAGCCGAACTGGAGCACCGGGCAGATCGTGCTTGAGCTCTACGAGCACCTGGTAGAGGCAAGGACCATTGAGCCGACGTTCTACCGCGACTTCCCCGTCGAGGTCTCGCCGCTAACCAGGCAGCACCGGGATGACCCGAGGCTGGCTGAGAGATGGGATCTGGTGGCGTTCGGCGCGGAGATCGGGACCGGGTATTCGGAACTTGTCGATCCAGTCGAGGAACGAGCGCGGCTGACGGCTCAGTCGCTGCTCGCGGCCGGCGGTGACCCCGATGCCATGCAACTGGACGAGGATTTCCTGCGCGCTCTCGAGTACGGGATGCCGCCGAGCGGCGGGATGGGGATGGGCATCGACCGGATGCTCATCATGCTGACCGGAGCCTCGATTCGCGAGACTGTACTGTTCCCGCTCGTGCGGCCTGCCGACCGACCGCCGGCCTGAAGCGCTCGTTCCCCAGCGGCCGGACAGCCGGAGAAAGAAAAGCTGCCCGGCCGGAGGGGGGATCCGGCCGGGCAGCAGCTAGGGGTTCAGCGGCGAGTGGCTCACGGCGGGTACCCGCCGCCGTCATAGGAATCCCACGGCACTTCCTGAACCTGCACATCTTGCCCAAAAGTCGGTGCGTCCACCATCAGGTTGTTTCCGATGTAAAGGGCGACGTGGTCGAGATTGTAGAAGAACATCAGGTACCCGGGCTGAAGCTGGCTGCGGGGAACGTGGACGATCTCGTTCCACTGATCACCGGTGAAGTGCAGCAGACTGATTCCGACATGCTGGTAAGCCCACATCACCAGGCCTGAGCAGTCGAATTGGCAGGGCCCGGCAGCACCCCAGACGTACGGGCAGTCCATCGCGACGCGGGACAGCGCCCATTTCAGCGCCTGGACCTCGTAGGAATCGCCGGGTATCTCAGACGCTGTGATGGGGTAATTGCCGGTCCGCTGGAAAATCGCCTGAGCCTTCGCGAAGGCCTTGCCGTTGAAGAAGTCCTCTTTCTTCTGAATGGCCGCTTCCTTGGTCGCCATCTCGGCGGTGAGGGTCTTGGCCTGCTGCTGCTCCTGTGCCGCGGCCTCCTGGGCGCGCTGAGCTGCAGCTACCGCGTCTGCCACCTGGGTGACCTTGAGGCCGTCTTCCTGCTGGATCTGCGACATGATGGACGCACGGTTCAGCATGCCCTGCGGTGCAGCGGTGGTGAAGAGCTCGAGGGCCGGGTTGATGCCGCCAGTCATGTAGTTCTCGACGGCAATCGCTCCGATGGAGTTCTGATCCTGGCCCAGGATCAGCTGGTCACGCGCGGCTGCCTTCTTGGCGACTGCAGCCGTCGCCTTGGCCTGTCCCAGCTGGATCTTGAGGGAGTCGAACTGCTGGCTGAGGCTGTCGATCTGCTCAGACAGCTTGTTCGCCTCGGCCAGCACGGCCTTGAGGCTCGGACTGCTCGCTCTCGCCGCAGGCGCTGCTACCGCTGATCCGCCTGGCAAGACCACAGCGCAGAGCGCCGCGGATCCGGCGAGCACGCCTACTCGGCGCGCCAGCCCGGCGCGCGTAGCGGGCAATAGCCAGGAACGGACCGAAAACGGTGCGGAACGCCGTGATACATGCCTGCCAAGCGGCACGCGCTTCACGTTCCGGTCTCCTCTCCTAGGCCGCCTACCGGGTTAGCTGACGGGTTCGGGCTGGAGAAGCCCTACGGCGGATCTGTGGGCCATACACGGCGTCGCAGGCCCGCCGATTCACCCCGGGGATCTGTGTGGGTCCCCGGCTCCCCGATCGCCTGGCAGGCGGTCAGGAACTCGGCGGGTTGCAGGGCCTCCCATCGGGGGCCTGCAACGGGTATCAGCGATGGACATTAACGGAGAGCGCCATTGTCGGGGGCCGAAACAAGGAAGAATTTTCCCCTAGGGCCCCTCCCGTCGCGTGTCCGCATTGTGGCCCGCGTACCTGGCGTGCTCATGGGTACATCGTCCGCGCGCGCCGTGCGTAGTGGCGCTTGCCCCGTATCGCCGCAGGCCATACGGCGTGTCTCCAGTGGCGTCCTGGTGGGCGCCGACGGCCGAATGCGGCCGCCCGGTGCGGCTAACTGGCTCTGCAGACCAGGGCTCCGTAGGCAGTCCTATTTGGCAGTCGTCAGTGTCTTTGGGATCCTTACGTCCTGGACGACGCAGCTTCCCTGACGGGCTTAAGGCCCGAGGGGCGAAGGGGCAAACCGCGGAATGGACTACGCAGTCAGGCGTGCCAGGACCGCCGACGTGCGGGCGATACGGGCACTAGTCGACGCCAATGCCAGTTCGGGGCGGCTGCTCGATAAGGCGACCGTGGCCCTCTTCGAGGACGTGCAGGAGTTCTGGGTCGCTAGCTCCGC
>Ga0335075_10011167_pt1 | contig 13587 bp, 14 predicted proteins | sample Lox_Sample_24_FD_206723 | JGI IMG/M metagenome (GOLD analysis project Ga0335075, IMG submission 206723) | Soil microbial communities from Loxahatchee National Wildlife Refuge, Florida, United States - Lox_Sample_2.4 | ecosystem: Environmental > Terrestrial > Soil > Wetlands | place: USA...
CACGAATTCGTCAATCGCGAACAGGAGATGGGCAAGGCGCGCTACGAGGATCCCGGGTTCATCATGGGAGACCGCGACGCGATCAAGGAGAGCGCGAGCATCCGGATTCTTCCGAGCTGGACGCACGAAGACTGCATCTCCTTCGACATGGGCGTCGCCACCGCGGATCTGATCCTGCTGTCGATGTGGCCGGCGATGAACGGCGACATCTATCTCGTCGACAAATCCATCCGCGTGCGGCTTTCCGACAAGCAGATCCGCCAGTTCGGCGGCACCAAGCGCAAGCTGTTCCGCGACAATTTCGAGAAACTTTCCCTGAGCGAGGATGAGCGCCTGGCGGAGATTCTGAAGTCGTTCGACGCCGTCGCCGCCAAATCGCCGCGCGCGATCGTGTTCATCATCGGCTGCTACACCAGAGGCGATCTGAACGACGAGCAGCGGCGCAAGCGCGTCAAGTTCAACGACGGCTGCCGCGCCTATTGCGAGCGCGATCCGCGGAAGTTCCGCTATGTCGATGTCGACGCACTCGTATCGCCGGACAAGCTGATCGGAAAGACGCATTTCAGCCGCGAAGGATATGTCGCACTGGCCGGCCACATCCTCGACCGCGCCGATGCGCCGAGGAGGCGGGCCGTACCGCCTGCGCGCGATGGTTTGCAGTATGCTGCGCCGCGCACGGCCCCACGCTCGGCACCCTCAAGGCTTCGCCATGTTTTGGGAAGCTTCGTCAGCCGCATCACCGGATAATCGATATCATCGCGCATGGCGTTGGGCACGGCCAAAGCTGGCTTCGTGAGCGACCCGAAAAGTTCCCAAATTGTATGAAACCGGACGGGAGCATTTCCTTTCGACGGCCCCGTGCAAATCTGGCAGGCTGCTTGCCGATTTAGGGAGTTTCGCCGCGTCAGCGGCTTAACGGCACATTGAAACATGACCGCCAACCTCACAAATCCGGTCAAGCTCGTCATCTGGGATCTGGACGACACCTTCTGGCGCGGTGCGCTGGCTGAGGAAGGCATAACGCCGATCCCAAGCAATGTGGAAATCGTGCGCGAATTGTCGAGACGCGGCATCGTCAGCGCGATCTGCTCCAAGAACGAATTCGAACCCGCCAAGACCAAACTGATCGAATTGGAAATCTGGGATCATTTCATCTTTCCCAGCATCGATCTGAGGCCGAAGGGAAAAGCGATCGCGAGCATTGTCGAAGAAGCAGCGTTGCGTCCCGACAATGTCCTGTTCCTCGATGACAATCCTTCCAATCGCGAAGAGGCGAAGTTCTTCAACCCGGACCTGATGGTGGCGGATCCGGCCGATTTGCTCGACCGCCTGCTGGATCATCCACACCTCGCGGGAAAGCCCGATCCGGAGATGACGCGGCTCAAGCAGTACCAATTGCTTGAGCGTAAGGTGAACGACAAAAGCAAAAGCAATCGCTCCAATGAAGCGTTTTTGCGCAGCTGCGATATCCAGATCACCATCGATCACAACGTCGATGCGCATTTCGACCGTATCGTCGAGTTGATCAATCGCACCAATCAACTGAACTACACGAAGATAAGACTGCACACACCAGAGGACATTGCCGCGTTTCGCGAGACGCTGAATGCATTCACTTACCAGGCCGGATGCGTTCGGGTGTCGGACAAATACGGCGACTACGGGCTGGTCGGCTTCTTTCTTCTCCAGCGGCGTGCCAGCATCAACAAGCTGATCCACTTTGTGTTCTCCTGCCGCACCATGCACATGGGCGTGGAGCAGTATGTCTACGAACGGCTCGGCTCGCCGGAGATCGATATCGTGCCCCCGACCTCCTACGGTCTTCGGTCGCACAGCGAAATCGACTGGATCGCCGCCGACAACCTGGCCGAACGTGCCGAGCGCGGCGATATGGGCCGAAAGGTCGTCCTTGTCGGCGGATGCGACCTGCTTCAACTCACGAGCTTCTGCAGTGGCGACAGGCTGGAGTTCGTCAACCGCGCGCAGGACACCGGCAAAGCGCGCTTCGAGGACCCCGGCTTTATCATGGGCGATCGCGCGGCAATCAGGAGCTGCGAAATCCTTCGTACCCTGCCGAGCTGGAACTATGAAGACGTGGTGCAATTCGACAGGGGGATCAACTACGCCAACCTGATCCTGCTTTCGATGTGGCCTGCGATGAATGGAGACGTCTATCTGATAGACGGATCCGTCCGCGTGCGCCTGGCGAAGAAGCAGCTTGCCCAGTTCGGAGGTGCAAAGCGCAAGATCTTCCGCGAGCATTTCGAGAAGCTCGAACTTTCCGAGGAAGAGCGGCTCATGGATATTCTGGCGTCGATAGAAACCGTCGCGAAGCGAAGCCCTTGGGCCAGCATTTTCGTTCTCGGCGCATACACGAAAGGCGAGATGAACAATGCGCAGATCACGCGCCGCCGGATGTTCAACGAGGGATGCCGCGAATTCTGCGCGCGACGCCCGCGAAAGCTGCACTATGTCGACATCGACGCGCTGATTTCACCGGAGCAGCTTCTGGACAAAACCCATTTCACCCGCGCCGGCTATCTGGCTCTGGCAGGCCACATCCTCGACCGCGCCGATGCTCCTGCAGTGACAAAGCGACCCGACACGCCGAGCAGGACCAAGCCCAAGCCTGCGCCGCAATATGCAACACAGCCGAAATCACCGGTGCCGCCCGAGCGCTCGACTTCGTCCGGCCTTCGCAATATGTTGGGGGTCTTCGTCAGTCGCATCACCGGATAGATTGAATTGTCCTGTGATCGTCGGGCAGTTGGGCCCGGCTCCAGCCAATGCTCGACACAAAATCAAACCATCGGCGTGGAAACACGACGCGTGCAGGGAAAACATTGATCATGACGGCCGGTCCCGATTTCATTTGCATCGGCATGCAGAAGGCCGGCACCGGCTGGCTCTACGATCAGTTGCAATATCATCCCGATTTCTGGATGCCGCCGACGAAGGAGATTCATTATCTCGACCGTGATCCGCCGCGGCTGAAGAACGTTACCGACCTGCTCGAGCGCGCGCGCGACAAGCCGCACAAGCTCGAAAAGCGCTTCGAGCGCCGCCGCCGCTGGGACGAGCGCGACTACACGTTTCTGGAAGAAGCCGCGAGCCTGTCGGGACAACCGCTGGATTACGATCGCTACGCTGCGCTCTTCCGATTCAAGGGCGATCTTCTTTCCGGCGATGTGACGCCGGGATACAGCGGGCTGGAACAGCCTGTCATCGAGCAGATCGCACAGCGTTTTCCGGATGTGCGGATCGTCTTTCTGATCCGCGAGCCGGTCTCGCGCGCGTGGTCGCAGATCTCCATGGGACATCGCAACGGCACGTTCGACGAAAAAATTCTGGAGACGCCGGAGCGGTTCGCAAAATATCTCAAGCGCACCGGCAAGATCCACAAGGTCGCGTTTCCGAGCAGGATCGCCGCGCCCTGGGAATGGTATGCACCGAATGTGAAGTTCCAGCACTTCTTCTTCGACGACATTGCCGAGAGGCCGGACGAAACGCGACGCGCCATTCTCGAATTCATCGGCGCCGATCCCGCCAAGAGCAGCGGCGAGCTCAGCGCGGATCACAACAAGAAGTCGAGCAATGCCAAGCTGGACATGACCGACGACATCAAGGCGGTGATGGTCGAGTTCTTCGCCGACGAAATCCGCGCGAGCGCCAGGCGCTTCGGCGGCCATGCCGTGGGCTGGGCCGAGAAATACGCAATCGCGCTCTAGTCTATTTGCCCTGCGCGTTCTTCACGATGAAATCGGCCTTCGCCTCGCTCTTGTCGGCGAAGGTGAGCGTCACGCTGACCGTGCCGCCCGGCTTCATCGCCGGCGTCGGGTCCATGCACATCAGGTGATAGCCACCGGGGGCGAATTTGACCGTGCCGCCGACGGCGACGGGCACATTGGCGACGTCTTCCATGCTGCTCATGCCGTTCATGTTCATGCTCTGATGCATCATCAGCGTGCCACAGGCCGGTGAGCTCGCGCCCGTGAGCACGATCGGCGACGTGCCCGTGTTCTCGAGCGTGAAGTAGCCGCCGGACGGCGACGGCGCGGGCAGCGCGCGGAACCAGCCATCGCTGATCTGCACCTGTGCGGCCACGGCCGGCGTCGCCAGCAACAGGGCCGCGGCAATCAGTTCAAATCTGTTGAAGCGCATGTTCCGCTTTCTCCTCATTGATCCGCAGGGTCACCAATACGGCGATCATCGCGGCAAAACTCGTCAACGTCCCCGGCAGCCAGATAATTAACCCGCCATAGTGCTGATCGTTCAAAGCGGTCATGGCAAAAATGCGTCCGCAAATCGTGTAGACCGGATAATAGTCCGTCATCGACAGCGAGAGAATGGCGCCCAGGACCATCTGCGGCAGTTCGATCAGCAGGATCATCAACGCGCGCATCAGGCTGGACAGGCGCGCCGGCGGTTTGGGACGCGGATCGAGCACCAGCCACCAGAAGAAGATGCCGTTGATCGCCATCGTCCAGTTCATGATGTCGTAGAGATTGGCGTCGAGCATCACGCGCGTGTGGATCGCGGGGATCAGCCAGAAATAGAGCAGCCCCACGAACAGGACCGGCGCGACCGCCGGATGCTGCATCACATCGCACAATGCGCGCACGGGTCTGGAAACGAACACGCGGCGCAGGAACGGTGGCATTCCTGCGAGGATTGACGGCCCGGCGGCACCGAGCGCGATCAGGAACGCACCCAGATGATGCAGCACGAAATGCGCCGCGCGATGCACGAAGAACATGTGCTGCGCATAGAAATCGACATGGGTCTGCAGCATCGCATAGTCGAGCGCGACCCCGAGCACGAAGCAGCCGGTTCGCAGCACGCTCGGCCGCTCTTCGACCGGCAGCAGCGCGCGACCGCGAAAGAACCACGCCAGGGACAGCGCCGTGACCAGAAATTCCGGCCACGAAAATTCCCATGGCATCCAGAACGGGAGATCGGCCGGATAGAGCGCACAAGCCACGTACATTGCGGCGCCCACCGCGAGCAGCGCGCCATAGGCGAGCCAGGCGCGCGACGGCGAAGATGCGGGAACTGCGGCGGCGGTCATGGCGCGGGACAATGGCCCTCCGCGCCCTGCCGCTCCAGAGGTTTTTGGCCGCACCGCCCAATCTACGCGGCAAGCCCGCCCTGTGCTAAACCGAATCCATGGGAAGGTTCGCCCGTTTGCCGGTGCTGCTTGCGTGCCTGCTGCTTCTGTCCTGCGGCAACGAGAAGCCGTACCACATGACCGACATCACCGGCGCGATGCCGAAGCTTCAGTTCAAGATGGAGCGCGCCAACGACCACGCCATCGTCAGCGCGGATTCCTATCGCGGCAAGGTCGTGATCCTCTATTTCGGCTACACCCATTGCCCGGATGTCTGCCCGACGACGCTTGCGAACCTCTCCGAAGTGCTCAAGCGCCTCGACACCCGCGCCTATGACGTCTCGGTGCTGTTCGTCAGCGTCGATCCGGATCGCGACACGCCCGATGTGCTCGGCCCCTATGTGCGCAATTTCGCCAAGCAGATCGACGGCCTCACCGGCCCGCCGAACGGGTTGATGGCGCTGACGCGGCGCTATCGCGTGCTGTATTCGGTGACGAAGGATTCACCCGGGCATCCCTATGAGGTGATGCACTCCAATTCCGTGTTCTTCTTCGACCGCTCCGGCGCCGCGCGTCTGGTCACGACCTCGACCGACGACATCGACGGCATCACCGACGATGTGAAACGTTTGCTCAACTAGCGCTGCGCTTGTAGACGCCGTGGTGGTCGCAATTGTCGACGGTGACGTCGGACATCGCCGGCGCGGCGTGCGTTTCCGTACCCAGCGGGAATGTGCTAAAGCCGTCGCTCTGCTTGCAGACGACCGTAACACCGCCTTTCACCCGCGGTGAGAAGAACATCCAGGTGAAACCGCCGCCCGCCACGGTCACCGGATCTCGCCGCTCGATATACGAGCCGCTATAGGCGATGACCGAAATCTCCTTTGCGATGCTGCCCGGATTGCGAACGACGATGAACTTGCTGTCCGTCGCATACAGCCAACCCAAAGTGAGCAGCGGAATCCCGAACAGAACCGCCGCAATCGTCAACGCCCAACGCATGCATCGCCCCGAGAAAAGCCCCGTGTGGCAACCTATATGTGCAGCGCCCTCTTGTCAGCATCCAGCACGGCTTCGTGCATCATTTCGCTTAAGGTCGGATGCGGGAAGATCGTGCGCGCGAGGTCTTCGTCGGTGAGTTCGCCGGCGCGGGCGACGGTGTAGCCCTGAATTAACTCCGTCACTTCGGCGCCGACCATATGCGCGCCGAGGAGTTCGCCGGTTTCGGCATCGAACACTGTCTTCACCAGACCTTCGGCATCGCCGAGCGCGATCGCCTTGCCGTTGCCGATGAAGGGGAACCGGCCGACCTTGATCTTGCGGCCCGAGGCTTTCGCCCTCGCCTCGGTCATGCCGACGCTCGCCACCTGCGGCCAGCAATAGGTGCAGCCCGGGACCCTGGACGGATCGAGCGGATGCACGCCCTTCACGCCCGCAATCTTCTCCGCGACGATGACGCCTTCGTGCATCGCCTTGTGCGCCAGCCACGGCGGGCCGACGAGATCGCCGATGGCCCACAGACCCGGCACGCCGGTCCCGCCCCATTGATCGGCGACGACATGGGTCTTCTCGACCTTCACGCCCAGCGTTTCGAGGCCGATATTCTCGACATTGCCGACAATGCCGACGGCAAGGATCACGCGATCCACCGTGATCGTTTCCGTCTTGCCGTCCTTCGCTTTCAACGTCGCGGTGACGTTGTCCGAACCCTTCGCGAGTTTCTCGACGGTGGTCGCGACCCTGACCCTCATGCCCTGCTTGACGAACGCCTTCTGCGCGAACGCGGAAATCTCTTCGTCTTCCACCGGCAGCACGCGGTCCATCACTTCGACCACCGTCACGTCGCTGCCCAGCGTGCGGTAGAAACTCGCGAACTCGATGCCGATGGCGCCGGAGCCGACGACGAGGAGCGATTTCGGGAATGACGTGGGCACCATCGCCTCGCGATAGGTCCAGATCAGTTTTCCATCGGGCTCAAGCCCCGGCATCGTCCGCGCCCGCGCGCCGGTGGCGAGCACGATGTTCTTGGCTTCGTAGCCCGTGCCCTTGCCGTCCTTGGTGACGACGATCTTGCCGGGGCGCGTCACTTTCGCTTCGCCGGCGATCACCGTGATCTTGTGCTTCTTCATCAGGAAGCCGACGCCGTTCGAGAGCTGCGTAGAGACCTTGCGCGAGCGCTCCACGATTTTCGCGATATCGAACTTCAGATTGTCGGCGCTGAACCCGAATTCGCCCAGGCGATGCATCAGATGAAAAATCTCCGACGAACGCAGCAGCGCCTTGGTCGGGATACAGCCCCAGTTGAGGCAGATGCCGCCGAGCTTGTCGCGCTCCACGACCGCGGTCTTCAGACCCAGCTGCGCGCACCGGATGGCGCAGACATAACCGCCGGGTCCGCCACCGATGACGATAACGTCGAAAGATTCCATCAGCAGACCTCAGACATTCAGGAAGCTCAGGGCTACAGCGATGCCCATTGCCGGGATCGCGCAGAAACACACATAGAAGAACGACACGCTGGCGAACTTCACCACCGTCCAGAACCAGTTCTGATGATAAAAGTTCCGCGTGGCGATCAACGTGTACAGACCCGCGACGACCATTGCGGCCCACGCGACCGCGGGACCCGGCAGAACCTGCGCGGCACCCGCCGCCGCCAGCAGCAGCACGAACCCGAACGTGTGGATGGTGAGCGAGAAGATCAGATGATCGACGAAGAAGAATTTCTTGCGCTGGCGGATGTAAAACAGCGCCAGCAGCATCGCGTAGAGCGGCATCAGAAAGAACAGGATGCGCGGTAGCCACGTCGTCAGCGAAGAATTGAGTGCGGCGGGATCGTTCACCAGCCGCTGCAACCCGTCGAACACGCGCTGCTCGATCCAGCTCTTGGCGGCCTTGGCCTTGCTCTTGACGAGTTCGACTTTCTTCGCCTGATCCGGCGTCAGATTCTTGTTGGCCTTCGGCTTGTCGCCGATATCGATATTGACGTCGGTGTCGTGAAGGCGCGCGCGCTCCTCCGGCGTGAGCACGGTGTGATAGGCACCGATAGGCGCGAAGAAATAGACCTTGGTGGAATAATTGTATGTCTTGTCCTTGAGCGTCTTCGCCTTGTCCAGCTTGACCATTTTGGGCAGCGTGCGCGTATCTTCGTCGTCGGCGTCATACGCCGGATTGGGCTTGTAGGGTTCGCCGTTGATCCAGGTGATTTTCTGCGGCGTTGCGACGACGACAAGCTGCATCAATGCGATGTTGGTCGCACCGAGTACGATGAAGAAGATCAGCGAGACGAAAAGATAAAGACGCAGCGCGGGCAGGTAGCGCTGCGTGCGGCCTTCGCGGAATGCGCTTGCCAGCTCGCCCGGACGCGCGACCAGCGCCCAGCTCGTGCGCATGATGCGGCTGTCGAAACTCGTGATGTCCTCGACCAGGACCTTCACGAGGCCCCAGACCGAACGCCGGTTCACATCGCGCGGCTGCCCGCACATGGCGCAGAACGCACCGATCATCGGCTTGCCGCAATTGGGGCAGTTCTCGACCGTGTGCCCGCGCTCGGCCATCGCAGAGGCTGCGACTTCTACCGCTGCCAGGCTGCCCGTTTCCAGAATTGCTTCGAGTTCGTCCATAACGAGGATGCCCACCCAACGTCCGCCCGCCAATCAAGCATCAACACGCTCGATGCTCGCTAATCTACAGGATGGGCATCCTAATCGTAAGGTATCTGATTTCTAAGTTCTCCGCAGCGCCGACGAAGCTCCGCCGCCACGCATAGCACCTCCAAAGCTGTGCGTCTCAGCCCAAAAAGCCTCCTCGAAAACATCGGAGACGAGAGATCCACAATGCGAATGGCAATCCAAAACCAACGACCGCGACGCCCGATCTGCTCGATCCGCTCCTGATATTTCTGGCTATTGGAAAGGTCGACTAAGAAAGAGTTCTCCCGAAGGAAAGATTCGTTGTCCAAGATTGCCGGAGCACGTCTATTAAGAAAGAAATTATAGACCCATCCATCTCGCACACGATGCGGCCTGCTGTGATAATACTCCTTCAAGAAGTATTTCAACGCAGATGCCACTTCGCTGTTCGCGGTAGTTCGATGCTCGTGGTAAGAAAACTCGTCTCTTGCAATAACTACATTCGAATTCCACCGAGCATCTGTGAAGTCAATTTGATCTAGGCAGTAAGCGTCCTCCTTCAAATGGTAGAGAACAATTTGTGGATCAATTACTCGAATTTGTCCAAAAGCCTCACGCACGAAACGATTTCTGTCAGCGTAGAGGCGCGCGGCCAAAGGTAATGTCATCAGATCCACCAAGATGGACCTAAGTGCCTGACTCTCTAGCTTTTCAAGGTTAGTTTTGATTGAAATGATGTTATCAAAAACGCGCTGCGTCACGTTAGAGAGATTACTTGAATATCCGACGACGTTTCTCCAAGTAACTGCGAGAACACCATTCATTGCAATCGAATACGCTACAGAAACGAGTAGTAACGATGAGCAGGCGAACACAAGCCATGCTATGTTGGTGAGCGCGCTCAGCATCTATAGCCCTTGCAGTGAATTTATGTAGCCGACGCGTAATTGAAAGCTAATGGAACACAAGAAAACGGAAATGGACACCAACGCAGCGATTTCTTTCAGCTGCAAGACAACGCTGCTGTGGTCCTGCAATGCTTGAGAGTAAAGTGCGTAGTCGGAGTAGACGAATATCAGAACAAAAAATAGAACTAACAAAATCAGTCCGGACAGACCCTCAAGTAGACCGAACTCCTTGTGAGTGTTTGTAAAAATTGAATCCAGAAAATCGACGAAGCATAACAAGATAATTGACAGAAGAAGAAAACACACTTCGCCCATATTAGAGACCCAAAAGCCAGAGGGAATCCCAGCCGAAACTGAGTCGAAGAGCGCTTTAATCGCGTGAGCGAGAAGCGGCAAGAACGCGAAAATATACGTCACCGCCATAGTCGTTAGCTTCCTTCGCATGGCCCCCTCGTTTGGTAAAAAACTCTATCTGAAGTTGCCTCGCTATAAAAGCATCGCGGCCGGTTCTTCGATGAACTGTTTGAAGGCGTCGAGGAAGCGCGCGCCGGTGGCGCCGTCGATCACACGGTGATCGCAGGACATCGTGACCGTCATCATCGTCGCGGCTTCGATGCGGCCGTTCTTGACGATGGCGCGGCTTTCGCCGGCGCCGACCGCCAGGATCGCGGCGTGCGGCGGGTTGATCACGCCGGTGAATTCCCGGATCCCGAACATGCCGAGATTGGAGACCGCGAAGCCGCCGCCTTCGAACTCGGTGGGCTTGAGCTTCTTCGACTTGGCGCGTTCGGCGAGCGACTTGATCTCGTTGGAGATGACGGCAAGGCCTTTCTCGTCCGCGCGGAACACGATCGGCGTGATCAGGCCGAAGTCGAGCGCGACCGCGACGCCGACATCGGCGTGCTTGTGGCGCAGGATCGCGGTGTCGGTCCAGCTTGCGTTCACTTCCGGCACGCGCATGAGCGCCAGCGCCGACGCCTTCACGACGAAATCGTTGACCGAGAGCTTGAACCCGTTCTTCGCACCGGCCTCGTTCAGCCGCGCGCGGGTGGCGAGCAGGCCGTCGATGTTGCAGTCGACGGTCAGGTAGAAATGCGGGATGAGCGTCTTCGAAGACGTGAGACGACGCGCGATCGCCTTGCGCATCGAGTCGTGCGGTATCTCGTCGAAGTCTTCCGGTTTGAAGAACGCGCGCGCATCCGGCAGCGGCGCGACACCGGCGATGGACGGTGCGGCGTGTGTGTCCGCCGGCTTCGGTGCGGCCGCAGGCGTCTTCGCGGCAACGGCCTTCGCATCACCCGGCTTCGCCGCTTCGACGTCCGCTTTGACAATACGTCCGCGCGGACCTGAGCCTGCAATGCCAGCAAGGTCGACACCTTTCTGCTCCGCAATGCGGCGCGCGAGAGGCGATGCGAACACGCGCTCTTTTCCACCCTCCCCTTGAGGGAGGGTCGAAGCGCCCTTAAGCGCTTCGGGGAGGGGTTTTGCATCCGCTGCTTTCCCCCCACCAAAATCGCTACGCGATTTTGGCTCCCCCTCAACCCGACTTCGCTCAGGCTTCGCCGGGTTTGGCGCCAGGTCCGGCGAAGCCTTAGCGTAGCCGGACTCAAGGGGGGAGCGGGAAGCTGGTTTCGACTCCGCATGCAAGGCATCTTTGATCGACTGCATCGCCGATGAAATATCCGGCGCGGCGTCGGCCTTCTCGCCGTCTTCCAGCAGCACCGCAATCGGCGCGTTGACCTTCACGCCTTCGGTGCCTTCTGGGACGAGGATCTTTCCGATCTTGCCCTCATCGACGGCTTCGAACTCCATCGTCGCCTTGTCGGTTTCGATCTCGGCGAGGATATCGCCGGACTTCACCGTGTCGCCTTCCTTCACCAGCCATTTGGAGAGTTTCCCCTCCTCCATGGTGGGCGACAGCGCAGGCATGAGAATGTTGGTGGCCATGGTCTACCTTCGCCAGCGATAGAAGAACGTGAGATAGAGAAGCGCGATATAGATCGCTGCCAGTCCCCCGATATTCGCCCACCGCAAATTCGAATTGAGATCGTGCGCCAGCAGCGCCTGCCCGCCGGCCGATACCGGCTGCCGCGCGGCGAGTTGCTGAAGCGCCAGATGAAGGCCCTGCGCATGAAGCGCCATGTCGCGCGAATAGGCCGCGAGATAGAGGAACGCCAGCGTCAGGAACAGAAAGACGACAAGCCGCAGCGCCAGCGGCGCCTGATGCAGAAAGAACCAGAGCGCGACGACATAGCCCGAGAACAGGGTGAAGAACACCGACAACCCGGACAGCGCCAGACCTGACAGCGCCAACAACTGGTTGGTGATGTCGGACTCGCTCATCAGTTCTCTTCCAGCCGCGCCAGTTCGCCCGCGTTCTGCTCCCAGTGCTGGCCGTCGAATTCGGTGGTGAAGACGGAGGTGAATTCATCCGCTTTCAGGCAGCGGAAGTTCACGCTGTAATCGTTGGGATGCGAGCGCGGCACGTAGAACGACTTGATCCCGCAGACCGAGCAGAACAGATGCTTCGCGGCGCCGGTGTTGAACTGATAGGTCGTGATCACCTTGTCGCCGCGCGTCAACCGGAAATCCTTCTTCGACACGATCAGATGCAGGTAGCCCGTCTTCGCGCACATCGAGCAATTGCAATCGACCAGCTCGACCTCACTCGGCGCGCGCACCTCGAACGCAACCGCGCCGCAATGGCATCCGCCCTTGTGCCAGGCCATCGCTTTTTTCTTCTTCGCGGCCATAGCCCTAACCCTTTTCACCATGGCCGCCCTTGAGGCGGCCACCCAGCCAGCGAGCGTCAGCGAGCGAAAAGACTTTTGTCTGTTCGCTACGCGAACGCTGGGTGGCCGGGTCAAGCCCGGCCATGGTGAGTATGGTGGTGACGGTGAAGATACTCATCGATAACAAACCGCTTTCGCAGCCGCGACGATGTCATCCACGGTCGGGAGCGCGAGCTTTTCGAGGTTGGCGGCGTAGGGCATCGGCACGTCCTTGCCGGTGACCTTGGTCGGCGGGGCGTCGAGCCAGTCGAACGCTTCGCTCACGACCCGCGAACATATCTCCGAGCCGATGGAGCACACCGGCCAGCCCTGCTCAACCGTCACGATGCGGTTGGTCTTGCGCACCGACTGGATCACGGTCGCGGTGTCGAGCGGGCGTAGCGAGCGCATGTCGATCAGCTCCGCGTCGATGCCTTCGGCGACGAGTTTCTCGGATGCTTCGATGATCTGTCCGACGCAGATGGAATACGCGACCAAGGTCACATCCTTGCCGGGTTTCACGACGCGCGCCTTGCCGATGGGCAGCACGAAGTCGTCGAGCTTCGGCACCGGGAAGGAGCGGCCATAGACGATTTCGTTTTCGAGGAACACGACCGGGTTGGGATCGCGGATCGCCGCTTTCAACAAACCCTTTGCATCGGCGGCGAAATACGGCGCGATGACCTTCAACCCCGGCACGCTCGCATACCACGCGGAGTAATCCTGGCTGTGCTGTGCACCGACGCGCGCCGCCGGACCGTTGGGTCCGCGGAACACGATGGGCGAATGCATCTGGCCGCCGGACATGTAACGCGTCTTGGCGGCGGAATTGATGATCTGGTCGATCGCCTGCATCGCGAAATTCCAGGTCATGAATTCGACGATGGGCCGCAGGCCGCCGAATGCGGCGCCGACACCGAGGCCGGCAAAGCCCTGCTCCGTGATCGGCGTGTCGATGACGCGGCGTGCGCCGAACTCGTCGAGCAGGCCTTGGCTCACCTTGTACGCGCCCTGATACTGCGCGACCTCTTCGCCCATCAGGAAGACGGTGTCGTCGCGCCGCATCTCTTCCGCCATCGCGTCGCGCAAGGCTTCGCGCACCGTCTGCGTCACCATCTCGGTGCCTTCGGGCAATTCCGGATCACTTACACCCTCCCCTTGAGGGAGGG
>Ga0335075_10011168_pt1 | contig 13586 bp, 11 predicted proteins | sample Lox_Sample_24_FD_206723 | JGI IMG/M metagenome (GOLD analysis project Ga0335075, IMG submission 206723) | Soil microbial communities from Loxahatchee National Wildlife Refuge, Florida, United States - Lox_Sample_2.4 | ecosystem: Environmental > Terrestrial > Soil > Wetlands | place: USA...
TGACGGTCACCTTGCCTGGCGGGGAGTCGCTGACCATACCGGACGCGTTCGCCGGCCAGATGGGTGTGGTGCTCTTCTTCCGCGGGGCCTGGTGCCCGTATTGCAATGCCCAGCTGCGAGCGTTCCAGCGGGCCAGCGACAGCCTGGCCGAGGCGAGGGCCGGGGTCGCGGCGCTCTCTGCGGATGACGCGGCCGCCACTGCTGAGCTGATCGCGAAACACGGCCTGACCTTCGCTGTCGGGCACAGCGCAGACGCCCGCGCCATCGCCGATCTCACCGGGGCGTTCGTCAACCCTGACCCGGTCTACCTGCAGTCGACCGGGTTCGTGCTCGATCCGGCCGGAAACGTCGTAGTCAGCGTCTACTCCAGCGGCGCCATCGGCCGGCTCGTCCCCGAGGACGTCATCGGCCTGGTCCGCTACGTGCGACAGCACACGGCGGCCTGACCATGGAAACCGGGACCCCGGTACCCACCGCCGACGTCAGCTTCTTCTTCGACCCGGTGTGCCCGTTCGCGTGGATCACAAGCAAGTGGGTTCGCGCTGTCGCCGCCCAGCGGAACTATGCCGTGGAGTGGCGGTTCACCTCGCTGCGGCTGATCAACGCAGACGTCGACTATGACAGCCACTTCCCGGCCGGCTACGAGGACGGACACACCTCAGGACCGCGGCTGCTGCGCGTCGCCGCGCGGGCACGGGCAGAGCACGGGCCCGGTGTTATCGGCCCGTTGTATGAGGCATTCAGCAGCGAGATTTTCGACTCCCCCCGGGCCGCGGACCTCACCCCGCAGGTCCGGGGCAGCCGCGCGTTCGCCGAGCCGCTGCTGGCGAAGGCTGGCCTGGCCGCCGAGCTGGCCGAGGCTCTCGGCGACACCAGCTGGGACGCCGAGCTAGGGGCCGAGACCGACCACGCCCTGTCACTAACCGGCCGGGACGTGGGCACCCCGATCATCCAGTTCCAGCCCCCGCACGGCATCGCGTTCTTCGGCCCGCTCATCAGCCGCTTGCCTTCCGGCGATGACGCCGTCCGGCTCTGGGACCACGTGGTCGGCCTCGCCGCGTTCCCTGGCTTCGCCGAGCTCAAGCGCAGCCTGCGCGAGCGCCCTCAGTTGCGCAGCTTCGGCGTCGACCGCGGGCAGGCCGGAGTCGAGGAGGACTGGCACGGAGGCCACAGGCAGGCGGCGAGCTGACCCGATCAGCGCGGCGTACTGGACGAAGTGATCAATCAGCGAAGTGCACTGTCCGACCTTTGGCCCTGCGGAAGGTGATGCGAAGCGTGGATGAGTGGTCGCGCCACTGCGAAAGCTTGAGGAAGCTATTCCAGGAAAACGTCTACGGGATGTGGCCGGGTAGTCCTGAGGTGGTCATCTCAACTCGGGTGAGCGTGCATGCGGGCGCGGGCGCCGACGTCTCTCTGATCGAGTTGGAACTGACCGAGCCACTCGGTCGGCTCAGTCCTCTGCACCTTCTGCTAGCAGCGCCGAGCCAGGTGGACGGTCCTCTACCATGCCTCCTCGGACTGAACTTCTCCGGCAACCGGTCCGTGCTCGAAGGCGAGTCGACCGGTGGGCGCGTCCCCTGGCCTGTCTCGGAAGTTCTTCAGCGGGGTTACCTGTTGGCGAGTATCCACGCATCCGAGATCGTCGCGGACAACCCCGCGAGGGCGGAGAGCGATCTGGCCCGTGTACGACGCGACGCCGGGAGTCATCGTCAGCGCACGGACACTGCGACGATCATGGCTTGGGCCTTCGGACTTTCCTGCGCGGTCTCCGCTCTGAGACGAGAAGATTTCGTTGCCGGAAACAGGATTGCCGTGTTCGGGCACTCCCGTCTGGGGAAGGCCGCGTTGCTCGCAGCAGCGATGGACACCCGTATTGCGGCAGTCATCAGCAGCCAGTCCGGCTGCGGAGGAGCTGCTCCCTGGCGGGTTCCGCCTGAGCTTCGCGAACCTAGAGCTGACGGTAGGCCGGCTGTCGAGACACTCGAGTCGATAGTCGGTGAGTTTCCCCACTGGTTTGCGCATGCCTTGTCGGAGTACCTTGGGCGCGCCGATCAGTTGCCGCTCGAGCAAAGCGACCTGATGGCATTGTGCGCACCCCGGCCGCTGCTGCTGACCAACGCAGCCGATGACATATGGGCGTTCCCGGCGGGGCAGTACCGCACGCTCCTGGCGGCCTGGAATGCATACCGGCTCTTGGATCCGGAAGTTCCTAACCTGCCAGACAAAATGCCAATCGCGGATGAAACCGTGGGTGGTCGCCTCGGGTGGTTCATGCGGCCGGGCGGTCACGGCGTGTGCTGGCGGGACTGGAGGGCGTGGCTGTCCTTCGCGGATCAGTGGCTCTAATCCGGCTTGTGTCGGGCGAACCGATCGCCGCGCTCAGACAGCCGGAACGTAGCCGTTGGCAGTTAGCAACGCAGCGTCCGCGGTCGCATCGTCAGGCTGATCTTGCGAGAGCCTTTCGGCCCGAACTCTGGCGTGGTAGTGCTCGATCTCCTCGGCCTGCCGGCCCTTATCCCAGCCCAGCGGGCCGGCGATAACCGAGGCCGCGACCGGTGCCGCCTCGATACCCTGATCACGGGACTCGATGAAGATCCTGGTGCGCCGTGCGAGCACGTCCTCTAGATGGCGGGCGCCTTCGTGGGTTGCCGCGTAGAGCACCTCGACCGCCAGGTAGTGCTCGGCACCGGGGAGCGGCGAAGCCAGCGAGCGATCTTCGCCGACAAGGCTCAATAGCTCGCCGGTCAGCGATCCGTAGCGGTGCAGCAGATGCTCGATCCGAGCTACGTGCAGGCCGGCCGAGGCGGCGAGGTCGCGACGCTGATTCCACAGCGCCTGGTAGCCGTCGGCGCCCAGGAGCGGGATCGTGTCCGTGCACGACGGCGGAACGCGCATGGCGAAACTGCGGGTGGCCTCGTCGACTGCGTCTGCCGCCATCAGCCGGTAGGTGGTGTACTTGCCGCCGGTGACGACAACCAGGCCGGGAACGGGATTGCTGACAACATGCTGGCGGGACAGCTCGGCTGTCGAGTCGGAGTCTCCGGAAACTAGCGGGCGAAGTCCCGCGTAGACGCCCTCGACATCCTCGCGGCTCAGCGGCGTGGAAAGTACCGCGTTGGTGTGGTCCAGCAGGTAGTCGATATCGCGAGAACTCGCGGCCGGATGAGCGTTGCCCAGTGACCAGTCGGTATCAGTGGTGCCGATGATCCAGTGCCGCCCCCACGGAATCACGAAGAGCACGGACTTCTCGGTGCGCAAGATAAGCCCGGTAGATGACTGGAGCCGGTCACGAGGCACCACCAGGTGAATGCCCTTAGAGGCCCGGACGTGGACTTGGCCGCGCATGCCCGCCATTTGCTGAGTGTCGTTGGTCCAGACACCAGTGGCATTGATGACCTGCTTGGCGCGCACGAAGCACTCTTCACCGGTGTCCACGTCGACGAGCCGCGCGCCGGTGACTTGCTTGCCCTGCCGCTCGAAGCCGATCGCGCGCAAGCGGTTAGCGGCCAGCGCGCCAAAAGACGCCGCGGTGCGTACCAGCATCATTGTGTGCCTGGCGTCATCGACCTGGGCGTCCCAGTACTGGATGCCGCCGATCAGTGCCGATTTCTTCAGCGCGGGCGCGGCACGCAGCACCGCCTGGCGGGACAGGTGCCGGTGGCGTGGCAGGCCTCGGGCTGCGCCGGACGATACGCCCATGGTGTCGTAGAGCAACATCCCCGCGCCGACGTAGGGGCGTTCCCAGAGGCGGTGCTGAAGCGGGTATAGGAACGGCACCGGGCGGATCAGATGCGGCGCTATGCGCTGCAGCAAGAGACCACGCTCCCGGAGGGCTTCGCGGACTAGGCCGAAGTCGAGCATTTCCAGGTATCGCAGGCCACCGTGGATGAGCTTGCTGGACCGGCTTGAAGTGCCGCTGGCCCAGTCATTCGCCTCGACGATCGCCGTGGAGAGCCCGCGGGTGACCGCGTCCAGTGCTACGCCAGCGCCCACTACACCGCCGCCGATGACGAGAATGTCGAGTTCCTTCGCCTCAGACATACGGGCGATAGCCTCAGCCCGCGTCTCGGGGGATAGTGCTGCGTCCCGCATTTGCGACTACTCCCTGTTTTGCCGCTTATTCAACCAGCAGTGGAGATGAGATTGCCCGGCTGCAGCGCGTTTGGCCCGACCGTTTCTTTTCGTCATCTGAGGCCTGTCATCGCGATGCCGCGGACGATGTGCCGTTGCAGGAACAAGAACATGATCAGGACTGGGATCATGCTGGCAAACACCATAGCCAAGATGAAGTTGTACGGGACTGCCTGTTCGCTGCTGAGCAGCCCGAGTGACACAGGCAGCGTGTAGATGTTGGGAGTTTGAGCGACGATGAGCGGCCAGATGAAGTCGTTCCAGCGCCACCCCACGCTGATGATCGCCAGGACTATCAGGGCCGGCTTGGCATTCGGCAGGATGATCCGGATGAACGTCCGGAATTCACTGGAACCATCGATCCGGGCCGCCTCAATGAGTTCGTCGGGCAGTGAGAGGAAATACTGGCGCATGAGAAATACGCCAGTCGGGGTTGCGGCTGGCGGGATGATGAGCCCTAGGAGCGAGTTGACCAGGTGCAAGTCAACGACCACCTGGTAAATGGGTACCAAGATGACCTGGACCGGGATCATGATCGTGGCCAGTATCAGCACGAAGAGAGCGTTACGGCCGCGGAAGTTGTACTTCGCCAGGGCGTAGCCTGCCGTCGTGCTGAGCCCAAGGGTCAGTAGCGTGGCGAAGACGGTAACGACCAGGCTGTTCCGGAAGTACGTCAGGAAGTCGAACTGCTCGAACCCGCCGGTGTAGTTAGCGAAGCTCAGCGAGGTCGGCAGCGACAGCGGCTGCCCGAGCAGTTGCGGCAGGGTCTTGAACGACCCGATGCCGATCCAGACGATCGGCGCGACTGATATCAGTCCGGAACCTATGAGCAGGGCGGTCCTGAGGATCGCCCAGGTCCCTGGCGGACGTCGGCCGTTGATTGACGTCCACGTCCTGGCTGGCTTGATGGTCTCGGCCGTCATGCGGCTCCCCTCCTTCTGCCGATGATCAGATTGACCGAGGTCAGCACTAGCAGCACCAGGAAGAGCAGCACGCTCGCGGCCGTGGCTAGGCCGAAGTTGACGGGCGGTATGAACGAATGGTCGTAGATGTACTGGATGATCAAGGTTGTCGCGCCGACTGGCCCGCCGCCGGTCAGCGTCCAGAGGAACTCGAAAGCCTGAAAACCGGTGATGGTGCTGAGGATGAGCACGATGAGCAGCGTGGGTCGCAGGCTGGGCAGCGTGATCTTGCGGATCTGGCGCCACTCCGACGCGCCGTCCACCCGGGCTGCCTCGAACAGCGCGGGATCAATGGCCTGCAGGCCGCCGAGCACGATGAGTGTGTAGAAGCCCATCGTGGCCCAGAGTTCGACAACGACCGCCGAGCCCATGGCCAGGTGCGGGTCCACTAGCCAGCCCGGCTGGCCAAGCCCCATCTTGGCGAGGATCGCGTCGAGTGTCCCGGAGTTCGGCTGCAGCAGCCAGTTCCACAAGATACCGACCACTATTGGCGAGATCAGGACTGGAACGTATACGGCAGCGCGGAAAAGGCCACGCCCGCGCTTCTGCGCATTGAGCAGCAACGCAAGCGCCGTGGCGAGCACCAGGGTGCACGCCACGTACCCGACGACGAACTCAACCGTGTTCCGCACTGCGGACCAGAACTCAGAGCTTGTGACAAGAGCGTGGTAGTTGGAAAGCCCGTCGAACTTGGACGCCTGTCCCTCGATCGCGTTGTAGAAGCTCTCCCTGATCCCGTTGACCATCGGCCAGAGGCTGAACACGCCAACGGCCACGAGGTTCGGCAGGATGAAAAGGTACGGGGCGATGCGCCTGCGGCGCGGACGCCCTGTCCCCGCCCGGCGCGTCTCGCGCCGGGCGGGGGTTGCGGGGGCTGCGGCTAGGTGCTGCACGGCCATGTCGCCTTGCGTGGAGCTTAGCTCTTGCCGTTATCGGCAGCTGCGGCCTTCTCGGTGGCGGCGACGGCTTGCGCCACCGTTGCCTTATTGGCCACCACATCGGTCAATTCGTTCATCAGCGCGAGGCTCGCCGCGGTGTAGCCGGGGTTTGCTTCGGACAGGCTGAATGCACCTGGCATGAGCGTGGCCGCCTTGTTGAAGACGTCCATGCTCGCTGCCACTTTCGCCGGGTACTTGATACTGCCGGGAGCGGCAAGCGACTCGGCTGAGGGGATAGTGTCCGACTGCACGCTCATGTATGCCTGATTTGCCGGCTGGCTCATGAATTTGATGAACGCCTCCGCTAGCTTGGGATCATTGGACTTCTTGAACGCGACCATGTAGTTCCCGCCAGATCCGCCGCCGCAGTTGACCTCGCACGGGTTGGGCACCGCGGTCCACTTGAACGTGACGCTGCTGGCGAACGACGCGACCTCCCAGCTGCCGGATAGCAGCACTGGCGCTTGCTGCGCAAGGAATTCGGTGTCTCCGGCAACGTAGTTCTCGCCGCCGGAGATCCAGGAAGCGCTGGATATCTTGTTCTGCTTAAGCAGGCCGGCCATCGTGCTCATGGCGTCGGTCGCTTCTTGCGTGTTGAGCGCGCTCTTCCCGTTGCTACCGAACAGGTACGTTCCGTACTGGGCGAACACATTGGCCACGCGGTCGCCGGAGTGATCGATAGCGATGGCGAACTGCGTATGGTTAGCGGCCTGTACTTTCTCAGCGTCGGAAATCAGCTGCGCCCAGGTCCACTTGGTGTTGACCGTGGGAACCGGAACGCCCGCCTTCTGGAACATCGTCACGTTCACGATCGGGGCCATGACGGTCAGCTGGTTCGGCAGTCCGATGTACCCGCCCTTGTACTGGACCGACGCCATCAGGTTCGGATTCAAGCTGTGCAGCCAGGACTGGCCGAGCGCTCCTTCAAGGTTGATGAGCTGGGGCGCATAGAGCTCAGGCTCGGTCGTCTGGACGACCGCGGGCGGCTTGCCGGCACTTGTCTGGGCCTGGATTTCCTGGTCTAGGTCGGTGTACGGAACGGTGTCCAGAGTCACGGTGCCGCCGGTCTGCTGGTCGAACTTGGCAATGAGGGTCTTGGTCGCCTGCAGATCCGGGCCGTTCGTGAAGTACAGGTACGTGATGGACTGACCGGCAAACTTGCCTGAGCCCGAGCCGGATGAGCTGCTTGAGCCGCAGGCGGTTGCGAGTAGCGAGAGCAGGACAGCGCCGGCGCCAAGCGCCCGCCAGTATCCTGATCCGTTATTGATGGGCGGTCTCATTGCGGTCTCCTTCGATGAGATTCCGGATTGCGGCTGAAAGGTCTGGCTCGGACAGCAGGTCCCGGCCTACGCCGACCGCGAGGGCACCTGCTGAGAGCCATTCGGCTGCGGCGCTCACTGCGATGCCGCCGGTGGGGATGATGTAAGCGGTTGGGCTGAGCGCGAGAACTGACCGGAGGAACTGCGGGCCCCCGACATGGGCCGGAAACAGCTTCGCGATACCGCGCCGGGAGGCGGCCAGTACCTCCCGTACGGTCATGCCGCCCTCAATGAAGGGCAGACGCCCGGCTGCCATCCGCCTCACAGACGGGGCCGGGCAGGGACTGACGAGGAAATCCGCGCCGCCGGCTATGGCAGTGTTGGCGTCAGCGGCGGTCAGGACCGTTCCGACGCCGAACATCGTGCCGGGGAAGCTGGCGCGCGCCTCCGCCAGCACTTGTGGCCAGCCGGGAACGGTGGTGGTCAGCTCGATCACGTCTAGGCCCGCGAGAACGCATCGCTGGACCTGGGCCGTGCCCTCTGCTGCCGAGCCAGCCCGCAGGACTGGCAGCACTTTTGCCTGGGCAAGCCGCCCTAGCAGCTCGGATTCCTGGTCAGCTGGCACCGGGCGCCTCCGTAAGCATCGGCGCAAGGGCCGCCACCTGCGCGCGGCAGCCGTGATCGGTAGAGCTGCCAATGACCGCTGCCGCGACGGCGTGGCCAGCGCGCAGCGCGGATTCGACCCTCGCACCGCGAAGCCGGCTGGCCAGGTACCCTGCGGCGAAGGCATCACCGGCCCCGATCACGTCGACCACCTCGACCGGATCCGGGGTTGCGGCCACGCTCCCGTGGGCAGTGAAGGCGACTGCCTCGCGAGGGCCGTCCTTGACGATGAGCTCAGCAGTCGCCGGGAAGAGATCGCGGATCTCTCCCGCGGTGGCACAGCCCCACAGATCGTGCGCTTCGTCGAGCCCGACGAACACGTAGGTGGCTTTCCTCGCGAGTTCGAGCAGCACAGCCCGTGCGTCCCGGGCGCGCCAGAGGCCGGGACGGTAATTGATGTCGAAGGACGTTGTGCGGGATCCGGCGTGGTCAAGCTCGGCCCGGACCAGCCTGGCGCAGACGCTCGAAAGAGCCGGCGTGATGCCGCTGAGATGTACGTGCGCTACATGATCGTGTGCTCCGCGCGGGAGCCGCCCGAAGGCGCTGGCTGCGGAACGAGCACGGTAATAGTAGACAGCGGACCCTTCCGGCTTCAGTTCCTTGAGATAGCAACCGGTCGGGCGGCTCGGATGGGTCAGCACGAAAGCCGCGTCGACACCTTCCCGGTCCAGAACGCCCAGTAGCTTGAGGCCCCAAGGGTCGGCCCCGACCTTCCCGGCGAACCGGGAGGCGAGTCCGAGCCGGGCGAGGTGAACCGCCACGTTGAACTCCGCGCCGCCAGCAGAAACCTGCAGGCTGCGCGAGGTCTCCAGGAGCTGGCCGTCCGCGGGAGAGAGCGTTATCAGCGCCTCGCCGATGCACAGGATCACGCTGTCTGCTTCACTCACCGGCGAGTTCCTGTCAGCACGCCGAGTCCTGCTGCTATGGCCGAGAGCGCGAGCCCTTGGCCCCACAGTTGCGGCCGGTCGGACCTGATCACGCTGTAACCGAAGGGGATCAGCTGCAGGATCGTGCCGGCACTTACGCCTGTCAGGTATCCGGCTTCGTCAACGTAGGCGGAGGAGCCGCGTAGCGCCAGCCATCCGGCCTGGCGTGCCCGGTCGAATCGGCCGGGAACCAACGCGGCAGCCCTGAGCATGGCGGCAGCTAGCCCGGCGGCAGCTGAGGTCTCCAGGATGCCGGCCGTCTCTGGCTGTCCGTCCACCAGGACATCCCAGACGCCGTGTTCAGGCTGGCCGGCGATCAGTGAGCTGAGCTGCCGTTCCAGGCGCTGGCTAACCTCCTCGGTTCCGGGCACCATCAGCCCAGAACTGCTCTCCAGGAACTCAACAGCCGCGAGGGCTGCCCAGGCGTTGGCTCGCCCCCAGAAGCACGGGATAAGTTCACCGTGATGCGAGCCGTGCGCGAATAGTCCTGTCTGTTCGTCCTGCAGGACTCGCGCGTGCAGGATGTACTGTCGCCCGGACTCCTCGATGAGGCCGGTTTCGCCGGTGGCGCGGCCAAGGCGTGCCAGGAATGCCCCGACCATGAACATCGTGTCTGCCCAGACATCGCCGGGCCAGTGCTCGAGCGCGCCGGACGCCGATCGCTGGGCGCTGGCTGCCCAGTCGGCGTAAGGCCGTAGCTCGCTGTTGTACCCGACGGCGACGGCCGCCGCCGCAGGCGCAACGTCGTTGACGTGAACGATCTCAGGTCGCGGCGTCAGGTGCTGGCTAACCCAGTCGCGCACGAGCTTGTCGTCCCCGCTGTCCGAGGCCAAGCCGAAGGCGGCCAGGCCCGCCAGTGCGACTCCCTCAGGCCAAAACCAGCGCGTCAGACCGTCTGCCCACGTTCGATGCGCGATTCTGGCGCCAAGTGCGGCCAGCTCAGTGGCTGTGAAGCTCGGCACGGGCTCGCGGGGCTTGTCGGCCAGTGCTGCTGAGCTCAGGTCCTCAGCGGGCATGGCTTGGAGCCTCCGCTGTCCGTACGCGCCGGGCCCTGCTGATGTCGAGCACCATCTGGTGACCGCCGAAGCTTGCTTCGAGGAATTCCGCGCCGAGCCGCATCGTGCACGCGGGGTTGTCGAGGTGGACGCTAACGTCTGGCCTGCCGTCCGCGCCGATGTCCGGCGGCACACCGTCAACGGTGAAGGACTGGCTCCCGACGAGGGCCAGCTGCCGTCCGTCCCTTGCCGTCCACGCGACGCCCGCTGGGCTCGGCCAGGTGCCGAAGTCGGGCTCGGATAGCGCGCGGACGAAACTGTCAAAGGATCCGTCCTGCGGTTGGCTGCCTACCGTCGCCGCGAACGCCGTTCCGTTGCCGCGCGGCAGCCACTCCTGTCGCGCTGTGCTACCAGTCGCCACGGGAGCCAGCCCGCCCGCGCAGGCGATCGCCACATAGCCTTGCCCGACGCGGCCTGCAAGCCACGCGCCATGCTGGACGATCTCGTCCATGAACGGGGCCGGAAACCACACGTGGGTCGGCAGCTCCCGCGCGTCTTGGTAGCTGACGAGCACGGTGTCCCGATGCTGGCGAGCCCGCGGCAGCACGCGCTGGCCGGCCCAGGCGTTCGGCCGTGCGCTAGGGGAATCCGAGCTGGACCCTGGGTAGGTAGCGAACACCTGTACTTCGGGGGCGAGGGTGGCGCCCCAGCTGTGCTCCTGCAGCCCCGGCAGGCCGGGGCGGTAGTCCTGGACGGAGGACAGCATCGCATGTGCCGTCTTCCAGACCCGCAGATCCGATACGTACGGCCGACTGAGCAGGTCGCGGGCGAACAGGTACTGGCCCTGGTACACCTGCCGTCCCCACCAGGGCCGGTCGTCGCCGGCAGCCACGGATCTGATCAGCTCTGGCAACTGGTAGCGCTGCGCAATAGCCAGGCAGGTCGCGGGCAGCACAGCCCGGTTGAGCGCGCCGGCGCCCCACAGCAGCCACATGATGGGCGCGGTTTCCTCGAAGCGGGAGGACCGGAGTGTCTGGCTGTAGGAGCGGCCGTGCGCCGCGCCGTGGATACCGTGCCAGGAGTTGGCTGCCAAGGTGAACAGCAGCTTGTCCAGGAGCGCCTCCGCCGCGGCACGTATCACCTCGTCGTCGGCAAACTCGACCAGAGAGGTGAGGGCAAGCGTGTCGATCGCCAGATATGCGTTCGAGTCGAACTCACTGAATCCACCCGCCAGTTTCGAGCGGATCCATTCAAGTGCCATCTCGCGGCCGTGGTGAGCGTGCTGGCCGCCAGTCCAGCCGGTGTTGGCGAACGTCTCGCCGGCGAATGTCTGTCCGGCCAGTAGCTCGGCGGTGTGGAAGACCAGCTGGTGATTTTCGGTGAAGTAGCACATGGCGTCCAGGCCCGGCTGGTCGATCCAGTACTTGAAGCCGAGTAGCGCGTCCTTGACTTCCTCCCTGACCCCGAACGGCCATACGTCCTTCGTCGGCAGCGCGTGCCACAGGGTCAACAGGCCCACCGCTTCGAAGTCCGCGCAGTCCGCGCGGTTGCGCAGCATGTAGAGCGCCTGTTTGACGTCGTCGGCTACCAGCGACGGCGACAGTCGGAGAGCCGACGCCGCGAGCGCCCGTGCCACGCTTGGCACGGTCTCGACAGCATGCTCGAGCACTTCGCGCCGCCAGGCCGATGGATCATTGCCTGCTGGCTGCAGGCGGGCCCGCTGCGGGAGGACAGCGACGGTGACGTGACGGATGACCGGGCAGCGCTCGTCATCCACGCTGACAATGAGGGTGGTCTCTCCGGTATTTAGCATCGACGCAGAGCCGTCCTCAGCGCCGTCCTGGCCGAGCGCAATCGGCACGACAGCCCGGCCCTTGTCGAGCACTACTGTCTGCGCAGCGCCACCGGCGCGAGCTATCCGCAAGGCCGATCCGACCGGACCGGAGATTCCCACTCGCGCTTCGGGCAATGCCCACGAGTCCACGGCGACGCTCTCCAGCAGTCCTTCCGCCACCGCGCTGGCCCGTTCGTGAGCTCCAGCAGACGGTATGACGACCCGAACCGGCAGGCCACCGATAGCTACCTTCGCGATGTGGCGTACCTCGCGGAAGCCGACTTGCCAGGTGGCTATGAGAAGCCGCGAGACCCCGGACCGCAGCCGGGCCCGGACCGCGTGCATCACCGGCTCCATGTAGGACACGTCGGTGAATGTCGCCAGCAGCTCGTCATCGAGCCAGAGCGCGACAGGTCCGGTGCTGCCGATCTCGATGTCCCGCCACTCCGGCTGGTCAACCTCAATCAGGACGCCGGCCACTGCGTGGCGATACTCGGGGAGGAAGCAAAAGTCGCTCCAGTCGACTAGGCCGTCCGCCTGAGTGCGGATCCTCCGCCACGTTCCTGAGTCAGTCGCCAGTCCGCCTGGCGCGACCCAGCTCAGCGGGGCGCCTTCCATGAGCCTGGGCAGTGCCTGGTCGAGCACAAGCGGCCGCCGCTGGTAGAGCCTGCTCTTCAGCGGCGCAACCTCCGGGCCCTGGGTCAGGGTCCAGCGCCCGCCGTCTCCCCACGGCGACCCGTGGCTGCTGAGTACACCGTCCAGGTCGTCGCATGGCGACTTCCACGCTGGACCTACCAGCCAATCTCTGATCGCGCCGCCCTCGCCCAGCACGTGAACGGTCCTGCCGGAGGCAAGCGAACCTTGCTCAGACACCTTCGTGAGACCCCTTCGGCCCGTCGATGTTTGCCGAGCACGATACGATTTATCCCGGCTGGCTGCAAGATAATCCCGTAGTACGGAAAGAAGGGCCGACATTCATGGACATCCGTTACGCCACGCATCCCGAGGAGATGCCCCGTCTGACCCCTGCAGAGTTGCGCGAGCGGTTCGTCGTTACCGGCCTCTTCGCATCGGGGGAGGTACGCACGGCCATGTCGTTCCACGACCGGCTAGTCATCGGCGGCGCCACTCCGGCCGGCCAGACCTTGCAGCTACCAGCGCCAGAGGAGTTGCGCTGCAAGCACTTCTGCGATCGCCGCGAAGTGGCGATCGTCTGCCTCGAAGGAACCGGCAACGTGAACGTGGACGGGGCCGATCACCCGATGAGCACCGAGGACATCCTGTACGTCGGCAAGGGCACCCAGTCAGTGGATTTCGCTGGTGACGCCACGTTCTACTTCGTGTCTGCCCCGGCCCACCGGGAGCTACCGACTCAGCGCGGGACGCGCGCGAGCGCCGAGACGCATGAGATCGGCGACCCTGCCCTCGCGAGCGCCCGAACGCTGCGCAAGTACGTGCACGAGGACGGCATCGGGTCGTGCGAGCTAGCCGTCGGCATCACGACGCTAGCTGAAGGGAGCGTGTGGAATACCATGCCCTGTCACACGCACGAGCGACGCACGGAGATCTATCTCTACTTCGGCCTTCCTGAGGACGCCAGGGTGATCCACCTGTGCGGCCGTCCCGACTCCACCCGCAGCCTGATACTCGCCGACCGCGAGGCAGTCATCAGCCCGCCATGGTCAATTCACACCGGGGCCGGTACCGCACCGTACCGTTTCGTGTGGGCCACCGGGGGCGAGAACCTGGCTTACAACGATATGGACGTTGTAGCGACCCAGAGCCTGCGATGAGTTCCTGGCTATCGGAGCAGTTCGGCCTTTCTGGCAGCACTGCGATCGTGACTGGCGCCCGGACCGGCATCGGCCAGGCGATCGC
>Ga0335075_10011169_pt1 | contig 13586 bp, 14 predicted proteins | sample Lox_Sample_24_FD_206723 | JGI IMG/M metagenome (GOLD analysis project Ga0335075, IMG submission 206723) | Soil microbial communities from Loxahatchee National Wildlife Refuge, Florida, United States - Lox_Sample_2.4 | ecosystem: Environmental > Terrestrial > Soil > Wetlands | place: USA...
AGAGCTCAAGCATATCGGCAAGAGCTACGGAATCATCAGCGCCCTCAGGGGCGTGAGCCTGGCCGTGCGCAAGGGGGAAGTAACCTGCGTTCTCGGCGACAACGGCGCGGGCAAGTCAACCCTTATCGGCATCGTCGCCGGGCTGATCCGCCACGACGAAGGCACCTACGCGGTGGACGGCGAGCCGGCCCGGTTCAGCTCCCCGCGCGAGGCGCTGGACCGCGGGATCGCGGCTGTCTACCAGACGCTCGCTCTTGTCCCGCTTCTGCCGGTGTGGCGGAATTTCTTCCTCGGTTCGGAGATCCTGAAAGGAGCAGGCCCGTTTCGCCGCCTCGACGTCAGGGCTATGCGGGCGGAAACCGACGAGGAACTGCGGCGAATGGGCATCGACCTCGCTGATCTGGATCAGCCCGTGGGGACGCTCTCGGGCGGTCAGCGTCAGGTCGTGGCGATCGCCCGCGCGATTCATTTTGGCGCCCGCGTGCTGATCCTGGACGAGCCGACGGCTGCCCTCGGGGTTGCGCAATCGGGGATCGTCCTCCGATATATCGTAGCGGCGGCGCGCGAACAGGGGATCGGCGTCATCTTCATCACCCACAATCCGCATCACGCCTACATGGTCGGCGACCATTTCGTCGTGCTTGCGCGAGGCGAGGTGGAGCTCGATGCCGCGCGCTCGGAGCTCACGCTCGAGAACCTCATGTTTCACATGGCCGGCGGCGCCGGGCTGAACGTCCTCGAGCACGAGTTGCACCGTGCGCCCGCCCCTGACCAGGAGTACGCGGTTCACAACCCGTAACGGGTCTTCCGCAAAGCTGGTGAGATGCGAACTGGTCCGTTGGCCGGCAATGTCGGTGCGTCCGGATGTCTCCCCGGGTTGGTCGCTTCCTTTGCGCCGCGCGATGCTCAGGGAGCGCGCGCGAGGCGGCGACCGGGCTTTCGTCGCGCCAGAACGAGAGGGAGAGGACCTTGCCGGGCTCGCTCAGGCTTTCGAAGCGCTCGATGGAGAGGAAGCCATCGATCTCGTCGAGCCGGGGCCGGAGGCGCGCGGCGAGGTCGAGATCGGCGCAGCGCCTTCCTTCGCGGGGAAGGACCTCGAAGATGACGGCGATCATGGCGCGGGGAGGATTGGCGTGAGGAAGCTGCGCTCCTCGCTCAGGATGAAGCGCTCCTTGTACGCGATGGCGAGATTGGCCGCGCCCTCGGGGTCCGATTTGAGGCGTGCGCGATAGGCCTCGTACGCGGCGAGACTTGGGAAGGTGATGAGGGCGAGGGCGATGTTGTTCGAGCCCTCGTGGGGCAGGAAATAGCCGACCAGATCGCCGCCGCAGGCCGGGATGATCGTCAGCCATTTGCGGGCGTAGGCCTCGAAGGCGTCGCGCTTGTAGGGATCGATCACGTAGCGGATGCAGCAGGTGATGCTCATAGGAGGGCTCCGGGTGGGTTGGGCGTGGCCGCAGATTAGCCGGCGGGCGCGGGGCGATGGTTCGGCTTCGGCCGAACCGTGGGCGCCGCGGCTTGGACGGGCGTGTAGCATCGCGGGCTCTACTTTTGCAGGGCGGCGCGGATGATCGGGATCGATTGGGGCACCAGCAGCTTTCGCGCGTTTCGGATCGATGCGGCGGGCGTCGTCCGGGAACGGCGCGCCGCGCCGCGCGGGATCCTCGCCGTGGAGGGCGGCCGGTTCGAGGCGGAGCTGAGGCGGCAGGTCGGGGGCTGGATCGAGGCGGGCGAGCGGCATGTGCTGATGTCGGGAATGATCGGCAGCCGGCAGGGCTGGCGGGAGGTGCCCTATGTGTCGTGCCCGGCGGGCCTGCCCGAGATCGCGGTCGGGTTGGCGAGCATCGCCTGCGAAGGCGTCGAGGTGCGCGTGGTGCCGGGGCTCGCGTGCGAGGATGCGGCGGGCACGCCGGAGGTGATGCGCGGGGAGGAGACGCAAATCCTGGGCGTGGCGGCGGAGATCGGGGGGGCGGCGCTCGCCTGCCTGCCCGGCAGCCATAGCAAATGGGCGCGGCTCGAGGAGGGGCGGATCGCCGCCTTCGAGACCTATTTCAGCGGCGAGGCGTTCGCGGCGCTGCGCTTGCATACGATCCTCGGCCGGCTGATGCGCGAGGGGGCAGGCGACGACCCGGAGGCGTTCGATCGTGGCGTGGCGCGCGCCGGCGAGGCCGGGCACCTGCTGCATCATCTGTTCGGGGTCCGCACGCTCGGGCTCAACGGGCGGCTCGGCGAAGAGGCGGCCGCCTCCTATCTCTCGGGGCTGCTGATCGGGCATGAAGTGCGGGCGGCGCTGCCGCGGGGCGGGGCCCCAAGGGAGGCGGACGTGCAGCTCATCGGCGCCGCGGCGCTTTGCGAACTCTATGCGCGGGCAATCGCCGCGGCCGGGGCGCGGGCGAAAGTGCATGGCGAGGAGGCGGCGGAGCGCGGGCTGGCGCTGATTGGGAGGGAGGTGGGCTGGGATTGAGCTTGGGCGTCGGAAAGTGCTGGCGTCATCCCGTCCGATCTGGTCACGTCACGGAGTGCCGACAGATTTCTCCCCTATTCCGACAACGGAGGCCCTCATGACGGTTCGAACGCTCGCCCGATCCGGTTTTCTGCTGATGACTTCTCTGTTCTTCGCCTTGCTTGCGGGTGGTGCCGCGACCGCGCGGGCCGACGCGCTCGCCGCTATCAAGCAGGCGGGCGTGCTGAAGGTGGGCGTGTTCGAGGATTTTCCGCCCTTCGCCTCGGCCGGGCCGGACATGCGGCTGCACGGCTATGACATCGACGTCGCGACGGCGCTTGCGAAGGCGCTCGGGGTCAAGCTCGACCTCGTTGCGGTGACCGGGCAGAACCGGATCCCCTACCTCGAGGACCACAAGGTCGATATCCTGCTGAGCGTGGGCGAGAGCCCCGAGCGGGAGAAGGTGATCGACTTCACCGCCGCGTACGCGCCCTATTATATCGCGGTGCTCGGTCCGCGCGCGCTCAAGGTGACCGGGCCCGCGGATCTCGCCGGCAAGAGCATCGGCGTCAATCGGGGTACGCTCGAGGATACCTCGGTGACGAAGGTCGCCCCGCCGAGCGCCGACATCCGGCGCTTCGACAACTATAGCGGCGTGATCGCGGCCTTCCTCGCCGGGCAGGTGCAGCTGATCGTCGTGGGCAACGACGTGGGGGCGGCCGTTCTGGCGCGCAACCCTGCGATCGCGCCGGAGGAGAAGTTCCAGCTGCTGAGCTCGCCGGACCACATCGCGCTCAACAAGAACGAGCCTGCGCTCAAATCATTCCTGAACGACGCCATCGCGAAGATGATGAGCGACGGCACGCTCAACGCGATCAGCGTCGAGTGGCTGCACAAGCCGCTGAACCCGAAGGACCTCTGAGGGACGATGCATGGCTGGCCGGTAGTCAACTGGCTTCGCCTCTACGGTGTCGCACTTCTGAGCGGCGCGGCGACGACGATCGAGCTGATCGCCGTCACCACGCTCTTCAGCGTCGGGTTGAGCGTGCTCGGCGCGGCTGGGCGGCGGAGCAGCGCCGCATGGTGCCGCGCCGCCGTCGGGTTCTATGTCGAGCTGATCCGCAACACGCCGTTCATCGCGCAGCTCTTCTTCATCTATTTCGGACTGCCGAGCCTCGGGCCGCATCTCGGCGCGTTCACCGCCGCGATCCTGGCGATGACCGTGAACCTCACCGCGTACGGGATCGAGATCGTGCGGGCCGGGCTCGATGCGGTTCCGGCGGGCCAGCGCGAGGCGGCCCGCGCGCTGGGGCTCAGCCGCACATCCCTCTTCCTGCGCATCGTATTGCCGCAGGCGATGCGAGTGATCTTTCCCGCGCTCGCGAGCCAGATCGTCATCACCATGCTCGAATCCGCGGTGGTCTCGACGATCGCGGTGCGCGACCTGACCTACCAGGCGGACCTCGTGCAGTCGCGCACGTTCCAGGCGTTCCGGACCTATCTCGTGGCGACGCTGATCTACCTCGTTCTTTCGATCCTGCTGCGCCGGGCGCTCAGCCGCGGCGCCTCGCTGCTCTTCGGGGCGGGGATCGGCTGATGCAATTCACCTTCTGGGACATCCTGCGCAATCTGCTGCTGGCGACGCGATGGACGATCGCGCTCGCCTTGGCGGGCTTCGCCGGCGGCGGGACAGTGGGGCTGGCCGTGCTGATGGTGCGGATCGCGCGTAACCGCGCGGCACGGACCGGGGCGCGGCTCTATATCGAGCTCTTTCAGGGCACGCCGCTCCTCTTGCAGCTCTTCCTGGTGTTCTTCGGCCTACCGCTGCTCGGGCTCGACGTATCGCCGTGGGCGGCGGCGGTGGTGGGATTGACGCTTTCGGCGAGCGCCTATCTCGCGGAGATCTGGCGGGGCGCGGTCGAGGCGATCCCGCGCGGGCAGTGGGACGCGGCGGCCGCGCTCGGCCTGCCGGCGTGGCGCCAGGCGAGGCTGGTGATCCTGCCGCAGGCGCTGCGGATCGCGGTTGCGCCGACGGTGGGGTTTTCGGTCCAGCTGGTGAAGAGCACGGCGCTTACCTCCGTCATCGGCTTCGCGGAGCTGTTGCGGACGGGCAACGTGATCACCAACGCGACCTTCGCGCCGTTCACGGTGTATGGCCTCGTGACGCTGATCTATTTCGCGCTCTGCTTTCCGCTGACCGTGTTCGCCCGGCAGCTGGAGCGGCGGTTGGCGTGGGGGTGAGGAAAGCCCGGCGTTCGGAAGTCGGGAATGGGGGTCCAGGGCCTCAGGCCCTGGCAGGGGGTGCAGGGGGGCAGAGCCCCCCTGGTCTTCCTTCGGGGCGGAGCGCGCGCACGGCTTCCTCGGTGGAGTGGAAGATGCGGGTTTGGCCGATGGTGTCGAGGAGGCCGGTGAGTGCGGCGGAGCGTTGGGCCTCTCTTGCGCCGAGGCGGGCCAGCGCGACTTCGATGCCGCGCTCACGGAGCGCGTCGATCGCGGTGCGCAGGATCGTCGCACCCGTATAGTCGATCGAATCGACGCCGCTTGCGTCGAGGATGACGAGGCGGACCGCGGGATCTTTGAAGGCGATCGCTGTTTCGAGCCGTTTGCGGATGTAGTTGACGTTGGTGAAGTTGATCGGCGCGGCCGGCGCGAAGACGAGGATTCCGGGCTCATGCTCGCCTTTGTCGATGGCGGTCGGCGCCCACCAGATCGTGGTTCCCGGGATCCGTTCGAGCTCGGTGCAGGTGGGGCGTGCGACGGTGTAGATGCTGTGGAGCAGGGAGAGGACGACCGAGAGGCCGACGCCCATTTCGATCGGCAGCGCGATGACGAGGCCGGCGCTCGCGGCGACGAGGAAGATTTCCGGGCCGCCGCCGCGGGCGATGGCGATCATTTGCTTGAGGCGGAAGATGCGAAAGGCGATGAAGACCAGGATCGCCGAGAGCGCGGCGACCGGCACATAGGCGAAGGCGCGCGCGGCGGCGAAGGCGAGCGCCATCATCAGAGCGGCGGCGAGCAGGGAGACCACCTGCGAGCGGCCGCCGGCGGCGGCGACGACGGCGGTGCTTGGCGGGCTTGCGTCGACGGCGAAGGCGCCGAGCAGGGCGGCTGCGATGTTCGAGGCGCCGACGCCGCCGAAGTCGCGGCCCACCGATTCTTCTTCGCCTTGCGTGGGGAAGCTTCGCGTGACGGCCGCGGTTTGCATCATGCAGACGAAGGCGACGGTGAGGGCGAGGGGAAGAAGTGCGACGAAGTCCCCGAGGCCGACGCGCCCGAGCGTGAGGCGCGGCACCGGCGGGGCGAGCTGGCCGAGGACCGCGACGCCGCGATGTTGGAGCCCGAAGGCCCAGACGGCGAGGCCGGCGGCGACGAGGCCGACGAGCGCGCCGGGGACGCGAGCGTTGGGGCGCTGGCCGAGGAGGGTCGCGGCGAGCACGCCGAGCCCGATCGCGGCGGTGGGTGGGCTGGCTTCGGGCAGGTGGCGGACGAGGTTGGCGAGGCGGACGACGATGTGTCCGCTGCCGGCGGCGATGCCGAGCATTCCCGGGAGCTGGCCGGCGAGGATCTGCACGGCGATGCCCGCGAGGAAGCCGACGGTGACCGGGATCGAGAGGAGATCGGCGATCCAGCCTGCACGGGCGGCGCTGACGATCGCGAGGATGATGCCCACGAGGAGGGCGAGGAGGGCCGCGAGTGCGGCGTAGCGCGCGGGGTCGGCGCCGGCGAGGCCGGCGAGCGTGCCGGCGAAGATGGGGGCGATGGTGGAGTCCGCGGCGATTGAGGCGAAGCGGTGCCAGCCGAAGGCCGCAAAGCCGATCGCGCCGGCGACAAAGGCGAGGAGGCCGGTCTCGGGTGGCATGCCGGCGAGGCGCGCGGTCGCGAGCTGGCCGGGCAGCGCGATGGCGAGCAGCATGATGCCGGCGGCGATGTCGCGCGGCAGGAAGGCGAGCCGGTACGAGCGGAGCGAGTGGAAGAGGTGCGCGCCGCCGTCAGCCATTGCCGTGACCGGACTTCTCCTCCTTCACGGCCGCGTGGTAGTCGCGCCTTATCTTGGCGAGATCGACCGTGGGCTTGGGGTAGCTCATCTTGAGCTCCTCCATTGTCGCGGCGACGATCGCCGAGACCGCGAGGTTGCGGAACCATTTGTGGTTCGCCGGCACCACGTACCAGGGCGCGTGGGCGACGCTGGTGCGGGCGAGGGCTTCCTCGAACGCGGCCGTATAGGCGTCCCAGTATGCGCGCTCGGCGTAGTCGGCTTCGCTGATCTTCCAGTTGCGCGCCGGGTCCTCGAGCCGTTCGGCGAAGCGGGCGAGCTGCTCCTCCTTGCTGATGTGGAGGAAGAACTTGAGGATGGTCGTTCCGTTTGCGGCGAGCAGCGACTCGAAAGCGCGGATGTCCGCGTAGCGCGCCTCACAGGTGGGCTTGTCGATCAGCCCGTGGACGCGGGTGACCAGCACGTCCTCGTAGTGCGAGCGGTTGAAGATGGCGATCTCGCCCTTGGCAGGCACGTGCGGGTGGATGCGCCAGAGGAAGTCGTGGGCGAGCTCGGCGGCCGTCGGCTGCTTGAAGCCGGTGACGGTGGCGCCTTGCGGGTTGAGCGCGCTGAAGACGTGGTTGACCGTGCCGTCCTTGCCGCCGGCGTCCATCGCCTGGAGGACGATCAGCACGGAGCGCTTCTTTTCGGCGTAGAGGAGGGATTGGAGCGCGGCGAGCTTGCCGCGGGAGAGATCGGTCTCCTCTTTGGCGGCGTCCTCGGTCTCGTGATGGGCCTTGAACGACGGATCGATGTCGCGAAGGTGGAGCGCGCCGCCAACGGCGACCCGGAATTTTTCCCGGTAGTCCAACTCTTCCTCCCGCCTCCTTTTGTCCTCCTATTTCAGGGGAACCGGCGGGGAAAGGCCAGGGGGCTGAGGGGTTAGCGGAGGCTGTGGTCGGGCGCGTCGAGCCGGAGGCCGTCGGAGACGAGCGCCGAGCCGCCGGGAGCGGCGTAGGGAGCCGGGGCTTCCGCGACCTCGACGGTGGCGGCTTGCGAGCCGGGCAGGCCGGAGATGCCGGCTGCCTCGAGGTCGGCAGGGCTCATCGGCGGGAGCGGGAGGTTCTCGGCCACCACGGTCGGGCCGGCGCCGGGGGGCGCGCGGTAGATGAAGCCGTAGGTGGGATACTCGGAGCCGAAATGGCCGCCGCCGATGCTGACGCGGACTTCCGTCCAGTCATTGTCGGGGGAGACGTCGACGACGGGGACGCCGAGGCGGATCACGCCCGCAGGCATCCAGTTGGCCTGATCGACCAGGATCTCGCGGGGGTTGACGACCCGGCTGACGACGGCGACGTGGCCGAGCGGCATGCTGCGGATCGAGCGGAAGTCGAGCACGGCGCCGGGCTCGGGGGTTTGGCCGCGGGCGTAGCGGCCGGCGGCGTTGTACCACCACTGCCAGGCGTTGCCCTCGATCAGGATGCCGCTGCGCTGCCGCGCGTAGGGCACGCAGGAGACGAACCAATAGGCGTGGGCCGAGCGCGCGGGGAGGAAGGAGGCGAGGGGAAGGGAGAGAAGGGCGGCGAGAAGCAGACGTATGGATCCTGACCGCCTCATTCTCGATCACCCCCTTGTTACGAATCCCGCGCTTCTGTAACAACAGGGCTGCGTTACACGCAAATCACATAGTGCCGGAAACCGGGACCGAGGCGCAATTTTGCAATCGGCGCCTGTGGATAGTCGTCCAGTTTGTGACTGAAATCCTATGTAACGAGTCGTGAGGTCACTTGCAGGCGGTGACCATGATCTCCACGAGGTGGCGGGGATCGGCCATGTTGGCCTGGACGCAGGCGCGCGCGGGCGCGCCGCCGGCCGGGAGCCAGGCGATCCAGAGCTCGTTCATGGCGTCGCGGTCGCGGATATCCTTGAGCCAGATCTGGGCCTGGAGAAGGCGGGTCTTGTCGGTGCCGTGGACCTCCAGCAGGCGGTCGATCTCGTCCAGAACCTCTTCGGTCTGGCCCTTGATGTCGAGCGAGAGGTTGCGCGCGGTCGTGCCCGATAAATAGACGAATCCATGAAACTCGACCGCCGGGGAGAGGACCTTGTTGGATTCGGTGCGGTCGATCTTGGCCATGGCACGCCCTTTTCGCTCTCGGGGGACGGCCAAGCTTCTAGGGCGCGTGGCCGGGGCGGGCAAGGCGCGTGGGCAAGCCGGCCCGGGTAAAACCCCTCAGGGCGCGGGCGGCGGTTGTGGCGGCGGCGGGGCGGCGGAGGCGTTCGGGGCGATCGGGGCGGGGCCGCTCGCGCCGCGGAGGCAATCCTCGACCATCTGGTGGTGCGTGTATTGGTCGGCGAGGCTCTGCATTTGCGCGGCCTGCGGAGTCGTCGTCGCGTAGGGCGTGAGGCTGGTGTCCGGCTGGTAGAGGCCGGAGCGGTTCTGGATAAGGAATTGCTGCTCCGCCTGGGCCCGGCAGGCCGCCGTGGCCGCCTGCTCCTGGGGCGTTTGGGGAGCGGGCACGGCACAGGCGGCGAGGAGGCAGGGCGCCAGGAGGGGAAGAAGCGGGAGAAGCGGCGGCAGGTTCATGGAGGCGAGGATGAACTTTCGCTGTGGCGTGCGCCAGAGCCGGGCGAGCCGGCGGATCAGCTCTGCTCGCGATCGGCCTCGAGGAGGACGGCGAGCTCCTCGGCCGCCTGCTGGGTCGTCTGGATGAGCTGGCGCTCGTCCATGTAGATCGCCTGGGTCTCGGCGAGGAGGCGCTCGTCGTACTCGCTGAAGATCTCGATCGTGCGCCTGGCGTCGGCGGCGGGGACGTCGAGCTCCTCGAGCGCCATCTCGGCGAGCTTGAGGCTCGAGAAAAAGGTCTCGCGGACCAGGTGCGCCACGCCGCGATCCCTGAGCACGTGCGCGCTCTGGCGATCGCGGGCGCGGGCGAGGATGACGAGATGGGGGAAGTCCTGGGTCGCCGTCTCGACGATCCTCAGCGTCTCCTCGACCTCGTCGGGCACGACGACGATCACCCGCGCGGTCTCGGCGCCGGCGGCGCGCAGCACGTCCGGCCGCGCCGGGTCGCCGAAATAGACCTTGCCGCCGAATCGGCGGACGACGGCGATCTGGGCGGGGCTGCGGTCGAGTGCCGTGAAGGCGATCCGGCGCATGGCGAGGATGCGGCCGACGATCTGGCCCATGCGCCCGAAGCCGCAGATGAGGACCGGCGGGTCCGACTGGGGGATCTTGTCGGGCGGCGGCGGCTTGTCCCGCACGAGGCGGGGTATCAGGAAGCGCTCCGAGGCGGCGAAGAGGAGGGGTGTCGCCGCCATCGAGAGGCCGACCGCGAGCGTGGCGAGGGCGGCGATGGGGTGCGAGAGGGCGCCGAAGGAATCCGCGGCGGCGAAATAGACGAAGGTGAGCTCGCTGCCTTGGGCGAGGGAGAGCGCGAAGCGGAGGGCGCTCGGCGCGGTATCGCGCTTGCGCAGGCCCACGGCGAAGGCGATCGCGGCCTTGACGGCGATGAGGCCGATGACGGCGGCCGCGACTTGGAAAGGATGCGACCGGACGAGGCCGAGATCGGCGGACATCCCGACCGAAAGGAAGAAGAAGCCGAGCAGCAGGCCCTGGAAGGGCTCGATGTCCGCCTGGAGCTCGTGGCGGTAGTCGGAATCGGAGAGCAGCACGCCGGCGGCGAAGGCGCCGAGCGAGGGCGAGAGGCCGGCGGCCTCGGCGATGGCGGCGGCGCCGAGGACGACGAGGAGGGCGGTCGCGGTGAAGAGCTCCGGCGTGCGGGCGCCGCCGACGGCGGCGAAGGCGGGCTGGAGGAGGAAGCGGCCGCCGAGCAGGATGACGGCGATGGCGGCGAGCGTCTGGCCGGCGGCGAGCCAGGGGAGGTGGGTCGGCCAATCGGCCGGCAGGTGGGTGGGGAGATGGCCGGGCGCGAGGAGCGGCAACAGCGCGACCAGGGGGATGAAGGCGATGTCCTGGAAGAGGAGGACGGCGAAGGCGTCCCGCCCGGGCGGCGAGGCGAGGACGCCGCGCTCGCGCAGCATGGGCAGCACGATGGCGGTCGAGGAGAGCGCGAGGCCGGTGCCGAGGATGAGGCTGTCCCGCCAGGAGAGGCCGGCGAGGACGCCGACGACGGCGATGACCGCGGCGGTGGGAACGAGCTGGCCGGGGCCGAGGCCGAGCAGCGCCTTGCGCATCAGCCAGAGGCGGTGGGGGCGGAGCTCGAGGCCGATCAGGAAGAGCAGCATGATGATGCCGAGGGCCGAGACGGCGGCGATCTGGCCGACATCGCTGACGAGGCCGAGCCCCGCGGGGCCGATGGCCGCGCCGGCGAGGAGGTAGCCGAGGATGCTGCCAAGGCCGAGCCGCCGCGTGGCGGTGACGGCGATGGCAATCGCACCGAGCAGGACGACGAGGGCTAAGAGCACCTCACCCGTTTAGCATGCCCCGCGCCTACGCTAAGTCCCGCAACGATGCTCCGAGCGCATCGAGGAGCTGGCCGGTCCCGTGCTGGCGGGAGCCCGCGTCGTCGTAGCCGTCGAGGAAGGCGCCCTGCTCGGTGACCGCCAGCACGGTCTCGCCGCCCTCTTCCTTGAGCTCCATCGTCGCCAGCGACACCGAGATCTTCTTCTCGTCGAGGTGCATCGCATAGCTGTAGATCAGCCGCTCGTTCGGGATCACGTCGTGATAGAGGGCGTCGAACGTGGAGACCACGCCGCCCTCCCAGCGTCCCTTCAGACGCTCGCGCCCGCCGACCCGCACGTCCATCTGCCGCTCGAGCAGCTCCCAGCGTCCGGGCGGGCCGGTGAACCATGCCGCCTTGGCCGCTTCATCGGTCAATGCCTTCCACACGCGCGCGACCGGCGCGTCAAAGCGGCGCTCGAGACGGAAGGTGGCGTGCACCACCGAGCGGAGGCCGCTCCCGCTCCCGCCCTGCATGCGCACGGCCTCCTTCTCCAGCTTCTCAAGAGTGGTGCGCCATCCCTCCGGCGCGCCCGCTACCATCCAGGCCATTGCGGGATCGATCAGCGTGTAGCTCTGCACCAGATCCATCCGCGACCCGCCGGGCGCGTCCGAGAAATCGACCTCGGTCAAAGCCCGGAACAGAGGCTTGTCGGTGGCGTCGGCAACTTCGATGTCGATCACCAGCCTCTGGTCCGGCACGACCTCGACGAAGGTGCCGCGCAGCCGATGCTCCTCGCCGGCGAGCGAGCGCATCTTGAGCTCGAAGGGACCGCCGAGCCGCATCTCCACCCGGGCCTCCGGGACGGAGAAGCTCTCCGGGCTGAACCAGCGCTTCACGTGCTCGGCCGTGCTCCAGGCGCGGAACAAGGTCGCGCGCCGGGCGTGGAAGAGGCGGGACAGAATGAGCGGAGGCTGCTCCACGCCCGGTTTCGCCTCAATCGCCGGAGCCATTTCCATCTCCTTCGCTTTCCAGGGTTTTCAGATACGCGCCCAGCCGGTCGAGCCGGTGCTCCCAGGCGAGCCGCCTTGCGTTGATCCATCGCTCGGCCTCGCTCAGCGCCGCGGGATCGATCGCGCAGGTGCGCACCCGGCCGGATTTCTCCGAACGCACGAGGCCCGCAGCCTCGAGGACGGAGAGGTGCTGCATGGCCGCGGGCAGCGACATGGGCAGCGGCCGCGCGAGCTCGCTTACCGGCGCCGGCCCGCGGCTCAGCCGTTCCACGATCGCGCGCCGCGCCGGATCGGCGAGGGCATGGAAGAGGCGATCGAGCTCCGCCGATTGGTTAAGCATACGCCTAAGTATCAGGGCGCGGACAGTCAGGCAATAGCCTTAGTATTCGGGAACCGGGGCGTGCGGTTTCAACCCGGGCCGGCTTCAACTAGCCTCGGGACCACGAGGAGGAGGAGCGCGATGGGCGACTTGTCCTGGATTTTCGGGCGGATCGTGGCGCTGGTCGGCGAAGCGGCGATCGCGGTGCGGCGGCTGCAGGGCGGGCCGCGCGAGCAGGCGGTGGGGAGCGCGCCCGCCATTCCGGCAGCGAGGCCGCAGGGGAGCCTGCCGACGCTGAAGATGCCGACGGCGAGGGGCTGGAGCGAGGGGCAGACACCGGTCGCGGCACCGGGGCTCAAGGTCAATGCGTTCGCGATAGGGCTCAAGCACCCGCGCTGGCTCTCAGTGCTGCCGGGCGGCGATGTGCTGGCGGCCGAGGCGCTGACCGTGCCGGGGCCGATCCGGAGCCTTTTCGACTACGCCATGGTCAGCACGATGAAGCGCGCGGCCGCGACGGGCGTGAGCCCGAACCGGATCACGCGGCTCCGCGACGCGGACGGCGACGGCGTGGCGGAGGTGCGGGAGCCGTTCCTGGAAGGGCTGAACCAGCCGTTCGGGATGGCGCTGCTGGGCGATCAATTCTACGTCGGCAACACCGATGGCGTGGTCGTGTTTCCCTATGCGGCGGGGACGGGCCGGATCGCCGGTTCGGGGCGGAGGATCGCGACCTTCAAGCCGGGCGGGCATTGGACGCGGAGCCTGCTCGCGAGCGCCGACGGGCGGAAGCTCTACGTGGGCGTGGGCTCGCTCACCAACATCGCCGATCAGGGGATGGAGGCGGAGGCGGGACGGGCGGCGATCTACGAGATCGATGTGGCGAGCGGCGAGAGCCGAATTTTTGCCGGGGGCCTGCGCAACCCCGTGGGGCTGGCATGGGAGCCGCGGACGGGCGCGCTTTGGACGGTGGTGAACGAGCGCGACGGGTTGGGCGACGAGACGCCGCCCGACTACCTGACCTCGGTGCGCGAGGGCGGGTTCTATGGCTGGCCCTATTGCTACTGGGGGCGGACGGTGGACGACAGGGTGAAGCAGGATCCGGCGCTGGTCGCGAAGGCGATCACGCCGGACTATGCGCTGGGCGGGCACACCGCCTCGCTCGGCCTCTGCTGGCTGCCGGCCGGCACGCTGCCGGGATTTCCCGACGGCATGGTGATCGGGCAGCACGGATCGTGGAACCGGAGCAAGCTCAGCGGCTACCGGGTGATCCACGTGCCGTTCGAGAACGGGCGGCCGGCGGGGCCGCCGCGCGAAATCCTGACGGGGTTCCTGGCCCCCGACGAGAGCGTTTCCTACGGACGGCCGGTGGGTGTGGCGATCGGGCCGGACGGCGCGCTCTTGGTGGCGGACGATGTGGGCGATGCGATCTGGCGCGTGAGCG
>Ga0335075_10011170_pt1 | contig 13586 bp, 11 predicted proteins | sample Lox_Sample_24_FD_206723 | JGI IMG/M metagenome (GOLD analysis project Ga0335075, IMG submission 206723) | Soil microbial communities from Loxahatchee National Wildlife Refuge, Florida, United States - Lox_Sample_2.4 | ecosystem: Environmental > Terrestrial > Soil > Wetlands | place: USA...
CCCGTCGAAGTTGACCGCGGGCCCCCAGTTGGTCTGGTGCCGCTCCGAGAAGTACGGGCCGAACTGCGGCAGGTAGTTCCCGGCCGGGCCCAGGTGGTTGTACACGACGTCCATGACCACGCCCAGCCCGTGGCCGTGCGCCGCGTCGACCAGCCGCTTGAGCCCGCCGGGACCGCCGTAGGCGTGATGCGGGGCAAACAGGTCAACCCCGTCATAGCCCCAGCCGCGCTGGCCGGAGAACTCGGCCACCGGCATCAGCTCGATGGCGTCCACGCCGAGACCGGCCGCGTGCCCGAGATGCCCGATCGCGCCGTCGAAGGTCCCCTCGGCCGAGAACGTGCCAATGTGGCATTCGTACAGGACCGACCCGGTCAGCGGCAGCCCGCGCCAGCCGTTGTCGGTCCAGCCGAAGGCCGCGTGGTCGACCACGCGGGACGGCCCGTTGATTCCGCTGGGCTGGAAGGCTGAGCGGGGATCGGGGAGGGATTTTCCACCATTTATCCTGAACGAGTAGTCTGAGCCCGGCCCGGCGTCACCGACGGAACTCGACCACCAGCCGCCATCAAGGGCCTGCATGGACACCTGCCGCCCGCCAGGCGGGTCGAGCACCACGTCAACGCGCTCGGCGCCCGGCGCCCACACCCGGAAATCGTGCATTCGGTCAAGCCTTGCCCAGGATCGCGACCGGAAAACGCCGCAGCAGCGCCGCCACGCCGACCAGGCCGCCGCTGTGCCGCTCGCCGGTGAGCACGTCGGTCCAGGGGCCGGGGGGCAGTTCAACCGTGGTGCCGGCCCAGTCGCCGCCCTCTGCGGCCTCTCCGGCCCGGGCGCCGGCACCGGCCAGCCGCGGGACGAGCACGGCCAGGCCGCCGCTGCGGGCAAAGGCCACCGCGTGGCCGGCCCGGGCGCCGGACACGGCCAGCGGTGCGTAGCCGGAACGGGGCCCGTACACACCGGGGTGACGGCGCCGGTGCCCGAGCACGCGGTGGATGAGCCACAGCTTGGGGCCGCCCTCGTGGCCGCGGGCCAGGGCCGCCTCTGGCCCGCCGTCGGCCAGGCTGTCGAGCAGGGCGCGGCGGCGGTGGTAGTCGACCGGGCGGCGGTTGTCCGGGTCGACCAGAGACTCGTCCCACACCTCGGTGCCCTGGTACAGGTCGGGAACGCCCGGGCAGGTCAGCATCAGCGCGGTCTGGGCCAGGGAGTTGACCCGGCCGCGCTCGACCAGCCGGTGCTCGGCCAGGAAACCTTCCAGGTCGGCGGCGAAGGCCGGGTCGGCCAGGGCGGCGGTGACGAACGCGGACAGGGCGTCGTCATAGCCCGCGTTCGGGTCGATCCAGGAGGTGTGCACCTTGGCTTCCTTGGCCGCCTTCAGCATGAATGCGCCGACCCGGCCCGGGCTGATCGGCCAGGCCCCGGCCAGGGTCTGATAGAACAGGTATTCGGCGTTGCGGTCCGGCCAGCCATCCTGCTTGTGGCGGCTGGTCAGCTCGGCCCACCGCCCCACCGCCTGCTCCCACGCGCCGGGCAGCTCGGACAGCACGCTGATCCTGGCCCGCACGTCGGCGCTGCGCTTGGTGTCATGGGTGGACAGCGTGAGCATCGCCTCGGGCCAGTGCCGGGCGGCGTCGGCCATGGCGCGGTGGAAGTCCTCCACCGGTCCGCCGAACCGGCCCGGGTCGCCGCCCACCTCGTTCAGGCTGACCAGCGGCTGGTAGCGGTAGAACGCGGTGTCCTCCACCCCCTTGGCCATGACCGGCGCGCTCACCTGGGCGAACCGCACGGCGAACTCGGTTTCTTCCTCGCCCGGGTACTTTCCGGTGATCAGGTCGCCGACGAAGCCGAACAGCTCCGGGTCGAGGTCCGGCCGGCGCTGCGTGGCCCGGCGCACGGCCGTGGCCACGTGGGCCAGGTCCGCGTCCGCGGCCGGGTGCCCGGCGCGGAAGTAGGTGCGGTACACCGGGAAGGCCGCGATGATCTCGCGCATGCACTCCCGCAGCTCGCGGCGGGTGTAGTCGCGGTGGCGGCGGTGCCGTTCGCAGACGTCGGCCAGCAGGCCGGTCAGGCGCTCCACCTCCGCGGCCAGTTCCTCGCGCATGATCTGCAGCTTGGCCGCGTGGGCCACGTCGGCGTAGTCCTGCTGCAGCCCGGTGAACCGGGCGTAGCCGGCCCGCATTGCTGCCCCCTGGCCGGCGTCGACGAATAGCTGGTTGACCTGGTTCAGGAAGTCATAGCCGGAGGTACCGGCCACCGGCCAGGACCGCGGCAGCTGCTCGCCGGGCTGCAGGATCTTCTCCACCACGACGTACCCGCCGCTGGTGGCGTCGCGCAGCCTGGCCAGGTAGCCCTCCGGGTCGGCCAGCCCGTCCACGTGGTCGACCCGCAGCCCGTCGACGGTGCCGTCGGCCACCAGTTCGAGGATGAGGCGGTGGGTGTCGGCGAACACGGCCTCGTCCTCCACGCGCAGGCCGGCCAGGGTCTCGATGTCGAAAAACCGCCGGTAGGAAAGCTCCTCGGCCCCGGTGCGCCAGTAAGCCAGCCGGTAGTTCTGCTGGCCCAGCAGGTCATCGAGGGCGTCGGGGTCGTGGTTGGCCGCCTCGATCTCCGCGTCGATCGCCTTGGCCACCTCGGGCCTGGCCTGGCACAGGTCGGCCAGGCGGGCCCGGAGGACCTCCTTGTCGCGATGCCGTTCGATAACCGCGGCCCGGTCGGTGCGGCGGCCGTGCGGCAGCCGGCTGAACGCGACGGCCAGGCTCTCCAGTTCCTCGGACCCGGATCTGGCCGCCGCCTTCATGAGCAGCCCGCCCAGGGTGCGGGGCGAGATCGGCGCCTCGTGGTCGTAGTACCGCACCGTGAACGAGCCGCCCTGCCGCTCCAGCACCAGCTCACCGGCCTCCAGGACCCGGCCGTACTGGTCCCCGAGGACCGGCATCAGCACGGTCGCGGCCAGCTTGCGCTGGGGCGGATCCCAGTCGATGTCGAAGTGGCCGGCGTACACGCTGGACGGCCCGTTCTCCAGGACGTCCCACCACCAGGCGTTGGCCCGCCCGGCCAGCGCCATGTGGTTGGGCACGATGTCGAGCACCTGGCCCAGGCCGGTCTCGGCCAGCCGTCCGGGCGAGCAGTACAGATGGCTGACGCCGAGCTCGGCCAGGTAGCCGGCGATGGCGGCGGCGTCGTCGAAGGTGAAGCCCGCGTGCAGCTGGACCCGGTAGGTCGCGGCCCGCGGGCGTGGGTGCGGGCTGGCAGCCGGCGTGGTTACAGGCATCGTGCGGGGCTCCAGGACGGGAGGCTGACCGGAGCGCCCCGATATATCCGGCGCCCTACTGATCCTGTTCCCCCGGAAAGCTGCCCGCCACACCCGGTATCTAACGACAGCGACCCAGATATGTCAGCTGGCCAAGCCGTCGTCGGCGGCGGGCGCGGCCGGCAGGGTGAGGGTGACCTGCAGCCCGTGTGGCTCGCTGGGCTGGGCGGCGGCGGTGCCGCCGTGGGTGGCCGCGACCGCGGTGACAATGGCCAAGCCCAGACCCGACCCCGGCCGCGGTGACGGAGCCGCCCGGTAGAACCGGTCAAAGATCCGCGGCAGCTGCCCGGCCGGCACACCCGGGCCGTCATCGCTGACCCGTACCGTGATCGTGCCATCGGATTCCTCGGCCACGATCGTGGCCACCGTCCCGGCCGGGGTATGCGTGCTCACGTTGGCCAGCAGATTGTCCACCGCCCGCCGCAGCAGCTCCTCATCACCCGCCACCACCAGCCCCGGGTCGATCGTGTCCCGCCAGGCCCGCTGCGGGTCGGCCAGGCGGGCCCGCTCGGCACAGCCTTTGATGACCGCGCTCAAGTCGACCGGCTCGCTGTCCTGCCCCGGATGCTGATCCAGCCGCGCCAGCCGCAGCATGTCATCAACCAGCCCGCTCATCCGCTTAGCCTCCAGCGTGATCCGCCGCATCGCCTCGTCCACCTGCGCCCGCTCACCCAGCGCCCCCTGCTGATACAACTCGGCATTGGCCCGCAGCGACGCCAGCGGCGTGCGCAGCTCATGACTGGCATCGGCGAAAAACCGGCGCGTGGCTTCCTGGCTGGCCTCCCGCTCGGTGACGAACTCGGCAATCCGCGCCAGCATCCCGTTCAGCGCCACCCCCAGCCGCCCCACCTCGGTCCGCGGATCATGCGGCCCCACCCGGCTGGTCAGATCACCCGCCGTGATCGCATCCGCCTGCCCGGCCATCGTCTCAATCGGCCGCAACCCCCGCCGCATGACCCACGCCACACCCACCGCGGCCAGCAGCCCCGCTGCCGCCGACCCCAGCACCAAAATCAGCTCGACCTGGCCAACCGTCTTATCCACCCCGGCCAGGCTGGTCACCGCCACCAGGACATCCCGGTCCGGATACGGCGCCGCCAGCAGCTGCAGCGGCTGGTTCCCCTGGGTACTGGCCACCGTCACCGCCTGCCCGCTTTGGGCCAGCGCGGTGAGGTTCTGCGGCAGCCGGGGTTTCATGCCCGAGTCCCCGATGAACACCCCCCTGATCGCGATGCTCGGGGACACCCCCTTGATGGTCTTGCCGGACACGAGCATGACCGAGTACGTCTGCAGGACAGGCGCCGACAGGAACTTCGAGGGCGTGGCGCCAGGCGGCGGCCCGGAAACACCGTGGTTCAGCCTCTGCTCGCGCGGCGTGTGCTGCCCAGCGCGCGGGCTGACCTGGTACTGCGGTGGATGCCGAGCGATGAGGTTCACCACCCGGTACAGGCCGATGACCTGCCGCAGCCCCGAGTCGGTCTGGCCGACCAGGTAGGTGCGCACCGCGGTGACCGCGGCGATGTCGAACGCGGCCAGCGCGACCAGCGTGACCAGCAGCACGCCGGCCAGGACGCGGGTGCGGATCAGGGCCCGGCGGGGCCACGGCCGCCTCATCGCAGCCCGTCCATGGCCGGTTCGCGAGGCAGCCGCAGGGTGTAGCCGACGCCGCGCTGGGTGTGGATCACATCCGGCCCGTACGCGGCCAGCTTGCGCCGCAGGTAGGCGATATAAGTAGCCACTACCGTGCTGGATCCGCCGAAATCGTAATCCCACACATGGTCCAGCAACTGCGCCCGGGTCAGCACCCGCCCCGGGTTGAGCATCAGATAACGCAGCAACCGGAACTCCGTCGGCGACAGCTCAATCTCCCGCCCGCACCGGCGCACCAGATAACTGTCCTGATCCAGCTCAATATCGGCGAACACCAGCACCGGCCCGCCCGCGCGTTCCGGCCGCGTCCGCCGCAGCACACTGCGGATCCGCGCGGCCAGTTCCTCCAGGCCAAACGGCTTGGTCAGGTAGTCATCGCCGCCGATGGTCAGCCCGGCCACCTTGTCGGCCTGGGTGTCGCGCGCGGTCAGGAAGATCACCGGCACCCGGCTGCCGTCCCGGCGCAGCCGGCGGACCACCTCGAAGCCGTCCAGGTCGGGCAGCATCACGTCCAGCACCACCAGGTCGAACCGGCCGTCACGGGCCAGCCGCAGCGCCTCGGTCCCGTTGTCGGCGGTGGTGACGTCGAAGCCGAGGAACCGCAGCGACGCCGCCACCGCGTCGCAAAGGAACGGCTCGTCGTCGACGACCAGCAGCCCGCCCCGGTCGGCAGTCAGGTCAGCCGCCAGATCGTTCATCAGCACGCTCCCTCTCCCGCCCGCCATCCGATCACCCCAGCGCTAATCCCCAGTGTGATCTGCATGCGAGTTCTATGTGAGCGGCCATCCGGCACCATCTCTGCGAAGCGGCGAGGACGGCGGGCCTGCCGGTGCAGGCCCCGGGCTTGGCCGCGGATGATGCGGACCGGCCCGGCGGATGAGTCAGCCCGGGCGCGGTCACGTTACGACGATCACCGTGACGCCGACCGCGTCATAGGTGCCGCGAGCCCGCGCGTCGCGGGTAGCGAGGGCTGCGCCATGCTCTTTAGCGGCCAAGGCAACGAGCGCGTCGTAGACGGCGCCGCCGGCGATGCCGAGGCGACTGAGCGTGTCCGGCAGCTTGCGAGTGTGCGCGCTGCTCAGCACCAGCGCAGGTGAGAAGCGGGCCTGCAGCAGCCGGGCGGCGTCCCCGGGCGCCAGCCGCGCGTCCCCGGGCAGCCTGGTCAGAACGGAGTAGGTCTCGGCGAGGGCGTGGCCGGTGAGCGCGATCTCCTGGCCGCCCCACCAGCGCACCACGGCCGCGTGATCATGATGTGAGCGGACGACCAGCGGAACGGCGACGCTAGTGTCGACCGCGATCGTCACTTGCGGCCGGCGTCGATGAGAGCGAAGACCACGTCGTCATCGACCGGGGTGTCGCCGACCGCGACGAGCGCGCCGTCCTCCTCGACCAGGCGCGCCGTCCGGCCCGCCGGCAGGATCTGCGCGCCGGCTCCGTATGGCGTGATGTCGACCTTCGTGCCCGGGAGCAAGCCCAGCGCGTCCCGGATGGGCTTGGGCAGCACGACCCGGCCAGCCTGGTCGATGATCGCTTCCATGGGAGAACGATACCATCAAAATCCCACAACGCCCGGCGTGACGTCCGCCGCGGCCGCTGGGGTGGCCCCGTGACCCCAGGTCCCGGACCCGGGGTGCAGTCAGCTACACCCTGTGAGGTGAACCGTGCTGCATAGGCGCGCCCGGCCAGGGCGCCTACGGTGTAACCCGTGACCACGGTCACGCATCGCAGCGACGCCGGTGCCCCCGGCTTGGCCAGGGACTGGGCGTTGTCAGGCGGCCGCCAAACTCACCCGGCGTTCACGCGAAACTGACACGCAACCCGCGCGGCGGTCTGACATCCACCGCCGAGGATGGTCCCGCGAGATCGCCACTCAATCGAGCGGGAGGGCATACATGACCCGGAAGCAGCGGCCGCTGCGCCCGCGGGCGCGCAGGGCGGCCGTATTGACCGCCGCGGCGGCGGGCATCAGCCTGCTGGCGGCGGCCTGCAGTGGGTCCTCGGCCGCGACGAACACCTTCGCTCCGGGCGCGACCTATACCCAGATGCTGGCCTTCGCCAAGTGCATGCGCTCGAACGGAGTGCCCAGTTTCCCGGACCCCGACCGCCAGGGAGACTTCAACAACGCCACGGTCAACGCTCTGGTCAGCAACAATTCCGGGAACGACGCCCTCCACCAGTGCCGGTCAGTGCTCCCGAACGCGGGCACCGGGCTGACTGCCGAGCAGGTACAGCAGATCCAGCAGACGAACCTCCGCAGCGCCGTGAAGGCCGCCCACTGCATGCGCGCGCACGGGATCGAGAACTTCCCCGACCCGGCGGGAACGACGCAGGCATCCGGCGTCAACTGGCAGCCGGTGACGTCGGCCGAGCAGGCCGGCGGCTTCGACCAGAACGCGCCGTCCTACGAGGCCGCTTTCATGGCCTGCAACGGCAAGCTGGTCGGCGGCCCCATCCCGCCAGACTTCGCGCCCGGGGCCACGCCCCCGTCGCCCGCGCCAGGGTCCGGAAGCGGTCCCGGGCCCGGCAGTGGATCCGTGTCCGGGTGAGGCCGATGTCGCGGAAATCAGCAAGCAAGCCGGCCGGCCCCGGCCGGGTGAAGGGTGATACGCGATGAGCAGTACCGATGCACGTGAGCAGGCAGGCGAGCCTGCGGTACCAGAGCAGGCGGCGCCCGGCGGGACGGACGAGCCCGCGCGGCGCGCGCTCCCGGCACGGCGTGGCGGGCACGCGGCGGGTGGTGACGCCACGAGCGGGGCTGCGGTAACCGGGTACCGGCCGCGCCGGCGGGGCTGGCTGCTGGTGCTGGCGGTGGTCGTGGTGGTCGCGGCCGGGCTGGGCGGGGCGGACGCGGCCGGGGTGTTCCGCTCGCCCAAGCCGGCGGCGGGCAACAACGGGTATGCGACCGGGACGGCAGCGGTGACCCGGGGGTCGCTGACCGAGCAGACGCAGGAGGACGGGACGCTCGGGGACGCCGGGTCGTTTACGGTGGTGGTCCCCGGGTCGTCAGGCTCGGCGGGGTCGTCGGGTTCGGGTGCGAGCACGTTCACCTGGCTGCCGCAGGCCGGGCAGACCATCCGCCAGGGCCAGCAGATCTACCAGGTGTCCGGCACCGCGGTGGTGCTGCTGTACGGGACCGTCCCGGCCTACCGCGACCTGTCCGAAGGCATGACCGGCGCGGACGTGACCGAACTGAACACCGACCTGGTGAGGCTCGGCTATGCCACCGCGGCGAACCTCGGCCCTCGGTCGGGCTGGGACTACTTCAGCGGCGAGACCGCGTACGCGCTGGAACTGCTGCAGGCCCACCTGGGGCTGACTCAGACCGGGACGCTGCCGCTGGGCCAGGCGGTGTTCCTGCCCAGCGCGATCCAGGTCACCGCCCTGGGCACCGGCGCGGTCCCCGGGGGCGCGGCCACGCCCGGGGCGACGGTGCTGACCGGAAGTTCGCTGACCCCGGTGGTGACCATGGACCTGGATGCCTCGATGCAAACCCAGGTCGCGGCGGGCAACAAGGTCTCCATCACCCTGCCCGACGGGTCGGTGACGTCGGGGATGATCTCCTCCATCAGCACCGCATCCACCACATCCACCTCATCCTCGTCCTCGTCGTCGTCGGGCAACGGCTCGGGTAACAGCGGGTCGAACGAGGCGACGATCACGGTGGTGGTGTCGCTGGCTGACCCGAAGGCGGCCGGGAGCCTCAACCAGGCCCCGGTGCAGGTGACGATCACCACCGGCAGCGTGAGCAACGTGCTGATCGTGCCGGTGGACGCGCTGCTGGCCCAGACCGGCGGGTCGTACGCGGTGGAGGTGACCGGCCCGGGCGGCCATCACCTGGTCAAGGTGACCCCAGGCCTGTTCGACGACGCCGCCGGGACCGTGCAGGTGACCGGGAACCTCACCCCCGGCCAGCGCGTGGTGGTGCCGGGCATATGAGCAGCACGATGACCCGGCCGGGCGGGGCAGCATACCCGGCAGGCGGCGCGCCCGGACCCGTGCTGGAGCTGGTGACGGTGACCAAGATCTACCCGGGCAAACCGCCGGTGCCCGCGCTGCGGGGCGTGAGCCTGCAGGTGGCAGCCGGGGAACTGGTCGCCGTGCTGGGCCCGTCGGGATCGGGCAAGACCACGCTGCTGCACCTGGCCGGAACCCTGGACCTGCCCACCGCCGGGACGGTGCGGGTGACCGGGCTGGACGTGGCCACGCTGGGCGACCGGCAACTGGCCGGGCTGCGCGCATCGAGCATCGGGTTTGTGTTCCAGCAGTTCTTCCTGGCCGAGCACCAGACCGTGCTCGACAACGTCGCCGACGGGCTGCTGTACGCCGGCGTGGGCCTGGGCCAGCGTCGCGACCAGGCCGCCGCTGCCCTGCAGCGCGTGGGCCTGGGCCACAAGCTCGCCGCCCAACCCACCCAGCTGTCCGGCGGGGAACGGCAGCGGGTGGCGATCGCCCGCGCGATCGCCGGGCAGCCCGCGATCGTGCTGGCCGACGAGCCCACCGGCAACCTCGACCAGGCCACCGGTGGCGCCATTTTGGACCTGCTCGCCCAGCTCAACCAGCAGGCCGCGACGACGATCGTCGTCGTCACCCACGACCCGCAGGTCGCCGGGCGGATGCGCCGCCAGGTCCGGATGCTCGACGGGCGGATCGTCTCCGACACCGCACCCGGCCCGGCAACGACCTGGCCGGATGAGACCACCGAACGGCTCGCGGGCTGGCCCGGCGAGCCTGAGGGGGGACTGCGATGACCGCAATCATCTCCGGGCCGCGCGCTCCGGTCCACCCCGCCCCCGCAGCGGCCCGGCTGCGGGCCGGCGACCTGGCCCGGCTGGCCCTGGTGGGCGTGCGCACCCGCAAGCTGCGCGCTGCGCTGTCCGCGCTGGGCATCGCGATCGGGGTCGCCGCGATCGTCGCCGTGCTCGGCCTGTCCGCCTCCTCAGCCGCCCAGCTCAACGCCGAGATCGCGGCGCTGGGCACCAACCTGCTCACCGTCCAGCCTGGGCAGAACCTCAACGGCGGCAACGCCAACCTGCCGACCGCCGCCCCCGCGATGATCGCCCGGCTGCCCGGCGTGTACCAGGTCCAGTCCACCGGGGCCACCAACGCCAACGTCTACCGCTCGCCGCTGATCCCCCCGGTCAACACCAACGCGCTGACCGTCGACGCGGCCACGCTGGGCCTGCCCGCCACCGCCGGCACCAGCCTGGCCGACGGCGAGTTCCTCAACGCCGCCACGGCCCGCGAACCGGTCTGCGTGCTCGGCGCCGCCGCCGCCCAGTTGCTCGGCATCGACACGGTCTTCCCGGGCGAGCGCGTCTGGATCACCGGCACCGGCGCCAACGGCAACGGCGGCATGTGGCTGTATGTGGCCGGCATTCTGAAGCCGGACGTGCTGTCCCCCGACGTCGACTCCTCGGTCCTGGTCGGATTCCCGTTCGCCGAGAGCTACCTCGCCTTCAACGGCTACCCGACGACCATCTACGTCAAGGCCACCACCACCCGCGTCAACGCCGTCTACAACCTGCTGGGCGACCAGGCCAACCCCGAGAACCCCAGCGCCGTCGACGTCTCCCAGCCCTCCAGCGCGCTGGTCGCCCAGGCCGACGCCAAGAGCGCGTTCAACACCCTGTTCCTCGGCCTGGGCGCGGTCGCGCTGCTGGTCGGCGCGATCGGCGTGGCCAACATCATGGTCATCTCCGTCCTCGAGCGCCGCTCGGAGATCGGGCTGCGCCGCGCACTGGGCGCCACCCGCGGCCACATCCGCACCCAGTTCCTGGCCGAGGCGATCGCACTGTCCCTGCTCGGCGGCGTGGCCGGCGTCATCGCCGGCATCGCCGCCGTCACCATCTACGCCCACGGCCGGGGCTGGGCCACCGTCATCCCGACCGAGGCCTGGGCCGGCGGGCTGGTGGCGGCGCTGGTTATCGGCGCCGTCGCCGGGCTGCTGCCTGCCATCCGCGCCGCCCGCCTGTCCCCCACCGAGGCGCTCTGGAGCCTGTAACTCACTACCGACCCCACGGCGGGCCAGGCCCCGGCCACCCTCGCCCCAGTCCCCCGGCGGGCCAGACCCCGGCCACGCGCCCGGTCGGTGGCCGGTGCAACTCTGCAGATGTCGGATTGTTACCCCAGGCTGGCCCTGATGCGCCAAGATGGCACCCAAATTGCAACCAGAGGAAACGAGGATGCGGTTCCCGGCAAACCTGCCCCAGGCCGCTAGCGCGCCGGGCACGGCCGACGGCGCCGCCCGCGCGCGTGCCGGGGTGCGCCTGCTGACATGGGCGGCCGCGATTGGGATCGGCGCCGCGATGCTGATCATGATCGCCCTGTCGCTGCTGCGGGACAGCTGGGCGTACCCGCCCATGCCCCTCCCGGCCACCGGGCCGCCCTGGGACCTGACGTCGGCCCACGTCAGCCTGGGCACGGCCACCGTGGCCCTGTGGATCGCGTTCGTCGCGGGCACCGGCGGCGTGGCTGCCGGGCTGGCCGCCATCGGCCGCGGTGCGCGGCCGCCGGTGCGGTGGGTCATCGCGGCGGCGGCCTTGGTCGTGACCGTGCTCACCGTGCTGCCGCCGGCCGGGTCGAGCGACGCGTTCGACTACGCCGCCTACGGCCGGCTCATGGTGCTCGGCCACAGCCCGTACCTGATTCCCCCGTACCACCTGCGCCTCATCCACGACGCGCTCGCCCGGTCCGTGCCGGTCACCTGGCAGCACGTGCCCAGCGTCTACGGTCCGCTCGCGACCGTCGAGCAGTTCCTGGCGGCCAAGGCCGGCGGGATCTCCGCAGCCCGGATCACGTTCTGGCTCAAGCTGTGGAACTCCGCCGCCTTCGCCACCGTCGCCGTCGCCGCCGACCGACTGCTGCGCGCCGACCCCGCCCGGCGGCTGCGCGCTCATCTGCTGTGGACGGCCAACCCGCTGCTGGAGTGGAACATCGTCGCGGCTGGCCACCTCGACGTGCTGGCCGCCGCGGCCGGCCTGCTCGGGTTGCTCGCCCTCGGCCGGCAGCCGGCGACCGCGGCGCCGCCCTGGCCGCGGGTGCTGGCCTGCGGCGCGCTGATCGGCGTCGCGGTCGACATTAAGGCCAACTACGTGCTGTTCGGCCTGGGCGCGGCGTGGGCGCTGCGGCGCTCCCCGGCCTCCCTGGGCGCCGCGGCCGGTGCCGCGCTCGCGGCCGCGGCGCCCGGATACGCCTGGTTCGGCCTGCCCGCCATCCGGGTCCTCGCCTCCCGCCGCAACGAGGCCAGCGCGGACAGCTTCTACCGCCTGTTCACCACCACTGCGTCACGATCGCACCTTGCCCTGATCGCCGCCGTCCTGGCCACTGCCGTGGCGCTGCTGGCCCTGCGGCGGATGCCCGCAGGCATCGCCGACCGCCCGGCGCTCCGCCCGGCTCTGGCCGTGAGTGCCGCCTGGCTGCTGTTGTGGCCCTACCAGTACCCGTGGTACGCAGCGATGGTCATCTGCCTGCTGATCCTTTACCCGCCGTCCCGGCTCGACGGGCTGGTGCTGGCCCCGGTCGTGGCCGGCTCGATCTCCGACCCGCTGGGCATCCCCGGCTCTCCGCTGGGCCATGCCGCCGGCCTCATCCACGACCTCAGCGTCCACGTCGTCAGCCCGGTGATCCTGCTCGCCGCGGCCGCGGGCCTGGTCGCGCTCTGCCTCACCGGGCGATGGAACCCACCCGAACCCGGCGCCGACGCAAGCCCGCGGCCGGCTCGCCCCGGCCCACCCCGGACCGCGGCGTGAACGACATGACCCGCCAGCGCTCGCTCGCCGCAGCCGTGACCGGAACCCTCCTGCTGCTGGCCTATGCCGAACACGTGTTTCTAGCCCGAATCGTCGTGGAAGTTGTGCTGCGCGTGGCCCAGATCGCCGGGTGAGGCAACCCGCTTCCAGGCGCGGCTGGCCTGGGCTTCGAGATCCTTCGCGCGGCAGGCGTCCTGCTCGTAGAGCACGCCGAAGGTGAAGGCGTTCTCACCGGCCAGGTGCGCCTGCACGCCGAGTTCCCTCACCGTGGCCCGGGTTACCACGCCGTCGTGGTGGTCGCCGAGCACCGACTGGACCTTCTTGACGCGCTTGGCCAGGCGCCTGGCCCGCATCCCGAACGCGGGGCTGGCCACCTCGGCCGCATACCGGGCGTGCTTGGCCGCCTTGCGCGCCTCGTGCAGGGCCGTGTCCCGGGCGGGGCCGGCCGGGGAGCCGAGTGCCCGGCGCATGCGCCGCCGCAGCCGGCGCCGCGCGCGCCGGACTGCCGCCGGCAGCACGTCGACCGCGGGCCGGCCAGCCCCGGCGGCCAGCGGCGGGTCGGTGAGCAGCCTGTCCAGGCCGTCCAGCAGGGCCAGGTAGCGGCCGCCGTCCAGGGCTTCGAGCACGGCCGCGCGCGCCTCGGCCCTGACCGGAGCGAAATGGACTCGCACCCGGGCCTGCGCCGGTCCCATGATCAGTTCCGGTGGCAGCCGGTCCAGGCCGGCCTGCACGTGCCCGGCCAGGACTTCGGCGTCTCGCGCGGCGCCGAGAACGTCGCCGAGCCACTTCAGCTCGTCACCGAGCCGTTCAAGATCCTTTGTGCGCAGCACCTGGCCGAACGACTTCAGCGTGCTGCGCAGCCGCCGGGTGGCCACGCGCATCCG
>Ga0335075_10011171_pt1 | contig 13585 bp, 14 predicted proteins | sample Lox_Sample_24_FD_206723 | JGI IMG/M metagenome (GOLD analysis project Ga0335075, IMG submission 206723) | Soil microbial communities from Loxahatchee National Wildlife Refuge, Florida, United States - Lox_Sample_2.4 | ecosystem: Environmental > Terrestrial > Soil > Wetlands | place: USA...
TCCGTCGCCGACCCCGGCGGGAATGTTCGGGCTGCCGTTGGAGAAGGCCGACTTGCTCCATCTTGCCGAATTCGGGGTGACCGGCCTGTTGTGCGTCCTCGCGTTGTTGCTGGTGCTACGGCCGATGGTCCTGCGGCTCACCACTTTGCCGGAAACCACCCGCCCCGACGATGCCCTCGCCGCCCCATTGCCGGCCTATGCGATCAGTGGTCCCACACCGGCTGGGCTGCTGCCGCCGGCCGCCGGCCCGGCTCTGTTGGAAGACGAGAGCATGGTCAGCCTCGCGCAGATCGAGGGCCAGTTGCGCGCCTCCTCGATAAGGCGCCTGGCGGAACTGGCAGACAAGCACCCGGATCAGACGCTGGCAATTCTCCGCGGTTGGATGCTACGCGAAAATGGCTGAGCTGTTGAAATCCGACAGCTACCGCCTGCTGAGCGGGCCGCAGAAAGCGGCGATCCTGATGCTGGCACTCGGCGAGGAGCACTGCACCCGCCTCTTCGCCCTGATGCACGAGGACGAGATCAAGGAGATCTCGGCGGCGATGGCCCAGCTCGGGCCGGTTCGCGCCGAGCTGGTGGAGCGGCTGTGCCGCGACTTCGCCGACAACATGGGCAGCGCCGGCGACATCGTCGGCAGCTACGAGAACACCGAGCGGCTGCTGCAGAAAACCCTGCCGCGCGAGCGCGCCGCCCAGATCATGGAAGAAATCCGCGGCCCCGCCGGGCGGACCATGTGGGACAAGCTAGGCAACGTCAACGAAGCGGTGCTCGCCAACTATCTTAAGAACGAATACCCGCAGACCGTCGCCGTCGTGCTCTCGAAGGTGCGGGCCGAGCATGCCGCCCGCGTGCTCGGTCTGCTGCCGGAAGCATTCGCCATGGAAGTGGTGATGCGCATGCTGCGTATGGAGAGCGTGCAGAAGGATGTGCTCGACGGCGTCGAACGCACCTTGCGCGCCGAGTTCATGTCGAACCTGGCACGCAGCACCCGGCGCGATGCGCATGAGATGATGGCGGACATCTTCAACAACCTCGACCGGCAGACGGAGACGCGCTTCATCGGCGCGCTGGAAGAACGCAACCGCGACGCGGCGGAGCGGATCAAGTCGCTGATGTTCACCTTCGACGATCTGCAACGGCTCGACGGTCAGTCGATCCAGCTTCTGCTGCGGGAGGTGGAGAAAGAAAAGTTGCCGATCGCACTCAAGGGCGCATCCGAGAAGATACGCGACCTGATGTTCCGCAACCTCTCCGAGCGTGCCGCCAAGATGCTGCGCGAAGAGATCGATGCGCTCGGCCCGGTCAAGCTGCGCGAGGTGGACGAAGCGCAGGCCGCAATCGTGGCGTTGGCAAAGGAACTGGCGGCCCAGGGTCAGATCGAGATCGGCGAAAGCAAGGACGAGGAACTCATCTATTGAGCCCCTTCAAGCCATCAGCGGAGCGGCACGGTTCGCTGTTCGCGGAGGATTTCGACCTCCCTGAGCAGACGCCAGACCCGGTGCCGCCGCCGCCGACATTCGGCTCCGACGAACTCGCCGCCGCACGGGCAGAGGCGTGGGCGGAGGGCCATGCGGCCGGTCTTGCCAAGACCGCCGCCGAGCACGCCGCCGCCCTCGATCGCGCGGCACGCTCAACCGCCGAGCAGATCGCCGCGGTGCGGACCGAGGCCCTGCGCCAAGCCGAGGCGCATGCCGAAGCCGTGGCCCGCCTCTGGCTCGACACTCTGGCCAGCCTGTTCCCGGCGCTATGCGCCAAGCATGGAGACGACGAGGCGCTGGCACTGGCCAATCTCGTATTGCCGGGCCTCGCCGGCGAGCCGGTGGTGACACTGCGGGCCGACCCGACGCTCGCCCGACATCTGGCGGACGAAATCGCGGCGCTGGAGCCAAGCGACCCTGGCCGCATCAGGATCGTTCCCAACGAGACGGCGCTGCCCGGGGATATTCGCATCTCCTGGGCCAGCGGCTTCGCCTCGCGTGATGCAACGGAGCTGTGGGAGCAGGTGGCGGCGGTGCTGGCCGACGCCGGACTGAGCGCCGAGCAGCTCGCAACGGAGATGCAAAATGCCGCCTGACATCGACCTCGCCGAACTGCCGGATCAGGGTCCGAGTGATCCCTCCCTGTCGCGCGGCGGCGCCCGCGAACTGGAAGCGGTGTACGACATTCCCGTCACCGTCAGCGCGGTGCTCGGCAAGGCGACCATGCAGGTCAGCCAGATCCTCAAGCTCGGCCGCGGTGCGGTGGTGGAGCTGGACCGCAAGCTCGGCGAGGCGATCGACATTTACGTCAACAACCGCCTGGTCGCCCGCGGGGAGGTGGTGATGGTCGATGAGAGCCGGCTCGGCGTCACCATGACCGAAATCGTCAAAGCCGATCGCCCCGTATGATGATGTCATTGCGAGGAGCGCGAGCGAAGCGAAGCGCGACGAAGCAATCCCCGACCGGGCGGGCAAGGAGATTGCTTCGCTGCGCTCGCAATGACAACAAACCGCGCGCTACAGGCCGGACCGCCGGGGCAGTCGCCGCATGCGCATCCTGATCATCGGCTCGCTCGCAGGCGGCCTGGGCCAAGCCGCCCGCATCGCGGTTGCCCGCGGCGTCCGCCTCGACCAGGCGGACGAGCTCGGCGCCGCCCTGATCCGGCTCCGCGCCGACGCCCGCCTGGATCTCGTGCTATGCGACGTGGCGCACGACGTCGGCGCCGTAGTCCGCGCGCTGACTGCCGAGCGCATGGCAGTGCCGGTAGTCGCCTGCGGCACCTCCACCGATCCCGATGTCGCGGTACAGGCGATCCGTGCCGGCGCCCGCGAGTTCCTGCCGCTGCCCCCCGATCCCGACCTGATCGCCGCCATCCTGGAAGCAGCCGCCGGCGAGAGCCACGCCATGGTTGCCCGCGATCCCGCCATGGCCGCCACGATCCGCCGTGCCGAGCAGGTCGCCGCCTCGGAGGCGTCCGTCCTCATCTCCGGCGAATCCGGCACCGGCAAGGAGGTTCTGGCGCGGCACATCCATCGCCGCTCACGCCGCTCGGGCGGCCCCTTCGTCGCGCTCAACTGTGCCGCGATCCCGGACAACCTGCTGGAATCGGAGCTGTTCGGCCACGAGCGCGGCGCCTTCTCCGGCGCCGTGGCCCGCCGCGTCGGCAAGTTCGAGGCGGCCGACGGCGGCACCCTGCTGCTCGACGAGATCAGCGAGATGGACGTGCGGCTACAAGCCAAGCTGCTGCGCGCACTGCAGGAGCGTGAGATCGACCGCCTGGGCGGCGCCGCGCCGGTCAAGGTGAACGTGCGCATCCTGGCGACCACCAACCGTGATCTCGCCGCCGAGGCGAGAAGCGGCCGGTTCCGCGAGGACCTCTATTTCCGGCTCAACGTCGTCAACCTGCGCATCCCGCCCTTGCGCGAGCGGCCCGGCGACATCGCGCCCCTGGCCGAGCATTTCGCCCGCCGCTACGCCGAGGTGAACGGTCTGCCGTTCCGCCCGCTGTCGCCGTCCGCTGGCATGCGGCTCACCTCGCATCAGTGGCGCGGCAACGTGCGCGAGCTGGAGAACGCGATCCATCGTGCCGTGCTGCTGGCCGAGGGCGATGAGATCGGGCTGGAGGCGATCGAACTCGGGGCCCCCGCCGGGTCCGCGGAGGTGCGCCCGTCCGGCCAGCGACCGACTGGCGTGGCTGCCCTGGTCGGCCAGAAGATGGAAGAGGTCGAGCGCGACCTGATCCTCGAGACGCTCGGACGCACCCTGGGCAACCGCACCCATGCGGCGACCATTCTCGGCATCTCGATCCGTGCGCTGCGCAACAAGCTGCGCGACTACGCAGCCCAGGGCCTCCCTGTGCCGCCCCCGTCGGCGGGGATAGCGGCGTAGGGCCATTTGGTAGTGATTGAAAGCCAACACAACGAACACATCAAACACCTCTCCCGCTCTGCGGGAGAGGTCGCCACGCGCAGCGTGGCGGGTGAGGGTGCCGGCACCCCGAGACCCTCTCTGCGTTCTTTAGCCTAGGGCCTGATGCTCAGCGGTATCCTTCCGACGGAGCTCATCAACCGGCTGCGCCACTTCGCGCCGGGCAGCGACGTCGGGCTCGCGCTCGGCGTCATCATGCTGCTCGCGGTCCTGATCCTGCCGCTGCCCCCAATGATTCTAGACGTCGGACTGGCGATCTCCATCACCGCCGCCGTGCTTGTCCTGATGGTGGCGCTGCTGCTCGACCGCCCGCTCGATTTCACCAGCTTCCCGACCCTGCTGCTGTTGACCACCCTGCTGCGCCTATCGCTGAACGTGGCGGTCACGCGCCGAGTTCTGTCGCACGGCAGCGACGGCCCGACCGCTGCGGGGCACGTCGTTGCCGCGTTCGGCGGCTTCCTGATGGGCGACGACGTGGTGATCGGACTGATTCTGTTCGCCATCCTGCTGGTGGTGAATTTCATGGTGATCACCCGCGGTTCCGGCCGAATCGCCGAAGTCGCCGCGCGGTTCAGCCTGGACGCAATGCCGGGCAAGCAGATGGCGATCGACGCCGACCTGTCGTCGGGCCTGACCGACGAGAAGACGGCGAAGCGCCGGCGCCGCGAGCTGGAGGCGGAGAGTGCGTTCTATGGCGCCATGGACGGCGCCGCGCGGTTCGTGCGCGGCGATGCCATCGCCGGTCTGATCATCACCTCGATCAATCTCGTTGGCGGCTTGATGATCGGTCTGCTGCGCCATGGTATGCCGCTGAACGATGCGATTTCGACTTACTCCACGCTGAGTCTCGGCGACGGGCTGGTGTCGCAGATCCCGTCGCTGCTGGTTTCGACCGCGGCCGGCATCGTGGTGACCAAGAGCGGCATGGAAGGGCCGGCCGATGCGGCGCTGATCCGCCAGCTCGGCGGCAGCCCGAAGCCGCTGGCCCTGGCGGCGGGCGCTGCGAGCGTCCTGGCGCTGCTGCCCGGCCTGCCGATGCTGCCGTTCATGGCGCTGGCCGGCTTGGCGGGTGGCGGCGCGTGGTTGCGCTACAAGCACCCGCCGCCGCCTCCCGGTGACGTCGCCGCGCCAGCGCCCGTGCCGACCGAGCCGCCGATCGCCGATTCGCTGCGACTGGACCAGATCAGACTGGAGCTCGGCTACGGGCTGCTGACATTGGCCGGCGGTGACACGCCGCGACTGACCGAGCAGATCAAGAACCTGCGCCGGGCGATCGCTGCTGAGATGGGTTTCGTGCTGCCGCCGGTGCGCATTCAGGACAACATGCAGCTTCCTGCCGACGCCTATTCGATCCGCATCAAGGAGATCGAGGCGGGCAAAGGCGAGCTGCGCCCCACCATGCTGCTGGCCATGAGCCCGAAAGGCACGGTGCCAGAGCTGCCGGGGGAGCGCACGACGGAACCGGCATTCGGCCTGCCGGCGCTGTGGATCAAGGTCGACGCCAAGGACGAGGCGATGTTTCGCGGCTGCACCGTGGTCGATCCGGCCAGTGTGCTCACCACGCACCTGACCGAGGTCGTGCGCGACAACATGGCCGAGCTGCTGTCCTTCGCCGACACCCAGAAGCTGTTCGACGAGCTGCCGCGCGAGCAGCACAAGCTGCTGTCCGACCTGATCCCGTCGCAGATCACCGCGGGAGGCGTCCAGCGCGTGCTGCAGGCGCTGCTGGCCGAACGGGTGTCGATCCGCGATCTGGGAACCATCCTGGAAGGCGTCCAGGAGGCTTGCGCCTTCACGCCGCGCACCACCGCGACCATCGTTGCGCATGTGCGGGCGCGGCTGGCTCGCCAGATCAGCGACAGCCATACGAATCCGGCCGGCTATGTCCCGCTGATCACCCTGTCGCCACACTGGGAGACCGCGTTTGCCGAAGCATTGGCCGGGCCGCCCGAGGACCGCCAGCTCGCCATGCCGCCGACCCAGCTTCAGGATTTCATGCAACGTCTGCGCGATGCGTTCGAAGCGACGACGGCCGCCGGCGAATCGGCCGTGCTGCTTACCAGCGGCGGCATCCGGCAGCACGTACGGGCGATCGTCGATCGCATCCGGCCCAATACGCCGGTGCTCTCCCAGGCGGAGATATTCCCGCGCGCCCGTATTCGCACTGTCGGCACGATCTGACCGGCTCTGTCGACGCGTTTGCAGATCTTGTCGTTCGGCATCACGTTGCGCCACATGTAGCGGTCGGAGGTTCCGATGGCATTCTCACGCGCCGAGCGCGTCGCGCGCCGTCGAGCCAAGCTACGTGCCGCTGGCCTGCGGCCGATCCAGATCTGGGTCCCAGACACGACGAGGCCGGGGTTTGCGGAAGAGTGCCGCCGAGAGTCCGTGCTGATCGCTCAAGCCGATGCGACCGAGGATGGCCGCAAGGAGGCCGATTTCTGGGAACGTATCACTGCCGACTCCTGGGAGGATGTCGGCTGATACACCGCAGCGATATCGTCGTTGTCGCTTTGCAGGGTGACAGCGGCAAGTCACGGCCGGCCCTTGTCGTTCAGGCTGATTGGTTCGACGCACTGCCGACCGCCGTGGTGCTACCACTCACCAGCACCCTTCTGCCCGTCCGCCACACCCGCATCGATGTCCTCTCGGCTGAAACGACAGGACTGAGGGCACGCTCCCAGATTGCAATTGACCGGCCGCAGGTTATCCGGCGCGAGAAGATCGGACAAGTGATTGGCCGCGCCGACGACACGACAATGCTCGCGGTCAACCGCGCACTTGCGGTGTTCCTCGGGCTGGCATGACGCCCGGGCCTGCCGGCTGGCGGGGTGGTTACTGGTGCCACAAGCGGGCGTCAACGATTCCGGTCGGTTCTCAAGAGATCGACCATGTGCTAAGGGGCTGTCTGATCGCGGACGAGGGACGGCATGGCGCGTGAGATTGATGCGGATCAGACGACGGTCGTGCGATTTCCCTTAGTGCGACGGGAGCGGCCGAGTGTTGAGCTGCTGATCCGGATTGCCCCGTCACGTTCGCTGGTCGATACCTTCGTCGCCGAGCGCGGTGAGGAGCCGCACGACGTGCAGGCTGAGTTTGCCCGCGCGTTTGGGTCCCTGGCGCGCACGCTTGGGTCAGGTTGCGGTCGGGACGAAGCGGTCGTGCGCCTGCGGCAGTTGGTGGACGCCCATCTTGGGCACGCAATCGACGTATGCCGTGCCTATCAGAGCGCGGCGGACCGGATGGTGGGCCTGGAGGTGCAGGCCGCGAAGGCGGACCGTGTCCCGCTCGCGCTCCGTCTGGCAATGGACGCGGCGCAGGTCGAGTTCCGGGATCGCGCGATCGTCGCACGCGCAGCGGCCGACGCGGCAATGGGAGCGGCATCGGCGTTGGCGACATATATCCGCGAGGAACTCGGCGCCCTGCCGGTCAGCGCGGCGGAGCCGCGGCAGCTCGTGCTGTTTGGCCGCGGCGCCCTGTAACGGCGAAAGTGCTTCGAGGAAGCGGCAGGATGAATCATTGGGGGCGCCCCAGTGATAGGAGCAAAGGCCGCGCAAAGGCCGCGGGTGCCAACGCCCACGCCCACCCGGGGATCGAGGAGCAAACGGCAACCACATCCCGACAACTCTTGACTGGAGGCAAAAGATGGTACGGAAACTGCTTGTCGGGTCGGCTATCCTCGGAGGTCTTACGATCGGACAGGCCAAGGCCACTGTGATGTACTCGTTCTTCGACGCGGTCCATCGCTCAATTGTCGATTTAGAGTTCACCGTCGCTGCTCCATTGTCCCCTACCAACTCGGCGGAGCCCTTGCTAAGTACTGGTAGCTTTCTTGCTTCCGAGTTCGCCGGCGGGTCCGCCACGTATCTTCAGGGACCCCCAGGCTTTCAGCCCATTATCGATGCCAACGAGGGGGATTTCTACCTGGCGGCGACCTTTACCAGCTTTCCCCTTGGCAACCCCGCGAACGGCGTGCCAGGCAATGGCAGTTTCCCGGTGTCCGGGAGCGTCGGCCAGGACGTTCCGTATAAGGTCATCGGGTTCCTTCGCGAACTGACTATTTGCGGCATCCCCAGCCCGGTACCAGAACCAACTTCGCTGATCCTGCTTTCGTCCGGTCTGGTTGGTCTCTGGCTAGCCTTACGTGCACGATCGAGGCGAAAGCTGGTACAATAGTCTCCACGATCAAGGTCGGCACGATCGGAGTCCGCACAGACCTATTTGGTTGCCGGAAATATGGTTTGCGGCGTTAGCCCTTATACAGTGGAAATTGGGCCCCGCCCGGTTGCTTCGAGAGCAACAATCGCGAAGCAGAAAGCGGGACTTGGCCGACTGCCAGGAGACGCCTAGAACAACACCGGACAGAACCACGAACATTCCGCTTCCTGGCGTAGGCCAGGCCAGCCCCGGCGGCCTTGGAAGGCACATCTCTGCTTCCGGCCCTTTGGCCAAGCGCGCCCTACGCGATTTCCCGTTCAGCGCCGGAACGTGTGCTCACATACGCCAAGCGGGCATGGGCTCCGCAATAGGGCTTGCCTGGCAAAGCGGGTGCATCGCAGAAGCGGAAATTGGGGGCTCCCGGATCGCCGATCGGCCAGCAGCATTCGGTGATCCTATACGATGGTATCCGCGCCGATGGCGTAACCATCCCCGACGGCTTATCCAGAATTGTCGTAGCTGGACTGACGCCAGCCTCGGGTTTTGTGTCGTGCACGGCCGAAGTCTGCGGCAGGCAGACCATGTTCGAAAGGCGTGCGGGCAAGTGCGGCGGGGAAAGGCGTGGCTTCTGACCTGCGCTGTATTTGATCGGGTACGGGCGCTTGGGAAGGTCGAGTCGATGCGCCTGGCCGATCACGGAGTTTTTCGAGACATTCAGACGGCGGCCGATTTCCGCCGTCGAGAGACCTTCGTGCCAGAGGTTGCGCAGCCGCGCTTTGGCTACGTCGGTCCACGGACTTTCGTGATGCATCGGTTTCTCCTGGGCCGATGTGGTGTCGCACGACGCCCGGACGGCCGCCGGGATAGCCCCTGCGTCGTGCTTTGAACCCGGCAATGACGGATTAAAGCACTCTTAAGGCAAGATTTCAAGAAGCATCAGCTAACCTACTGAAATCACGTGGCAGCGACCACAACGCGCTCTATGGTCGCAGTCTGCTCAACCGCCGGTTGCAGCCTCGATTCCGCCCGGCCGCAGAGGGCGACCTTGTTGTCTCACGTTGGACGACGCCCCCACCCGCAAGGGAGAGTGGCCCGGACACCAAGCCCACCAACAAGCCGATCGTTACCGATTCCGACTGGCTCCTTTCGCGTTGGCGCAAAAGCATTGTAGTAGCGAGCGCTCACGATGAGGATAAGCGCGTTGCGCTCGGGCGTTGGCCAAAGCGGCGGCCAGAAGCAGGTCCCGAACCGCTGGATCAGGCCGCCTTACGGGCCGGTGCCATTCCACAGTGCCCGCAAATCCTCGTCTTCTCGTATCAGCGCATGGACGATGCGGCGATTGCGGCAAATCCGCATATATACTCGCGGACACTATCAAAGTAGCGCGACACACTGCCGGAGGCCCTGATTCGACGGTTCGAAAAGTAGCACGGCGATCTGCTCCGAAAGTATGGGCTACGTCCTCTCCACTTCTGCCGAATAACCTTACGTCCTGCCCTTCCCCAGTGGGCTGCGCGGCCGCGGGTCCATTTGACAAGAACCGCTGCTTCGCCAGTTAGTAGCCGGGACGGTAACCGGAACGGGGAGCGGCAGTGAAACCCGAAGCAGTTGGACTATCCGCGACACGGTTGGCACGCCTGGATGAGGTCATGAAGCGCCGCTATGTCGATAGCGGCCGCCTGCCCGGCCTGCTGACCATGGTTTACCGGCGGGGCAAGCTCGCCCACGTCGGCATGTCCGGACACATGGACCTCGAGCGCAGCAAGCCGATGCGCGAGGATGCCATCTTCCGCATCTATTCCATGAGCAAGCCGATCACCGCGGTGGCGCTGATGATGCTGGTCGAGGAAGGGCTTATCGGCCTCGACGACCAGGTGGCCACGCACATTCCATCGTGGCGGAACCTGGGGGTGTATGCCACCGGCATTCCGAGCCTGGTGGGGGCCGCGCCGTCGGCGTTCATGACCACCCCGCTCGCGCGGCCTATGAAGGTCATCGACTTGGCGACGCACACTTCGGGCCTCACCTATGGGTTCTTGAACCGCACCACTGTCGATCGGGCGTACCGCAGTGCGCACATCGCAGAGTTCAATGCTGAAGGCGGTCTTGATGCCATGATCGAGCGACTGTCCGCCTTGCCGCTCGAGTTCTCGCCGGGGACGGCATGGAACTATTCCGTTTCGATAGACGTGCTGGGTTATCTCGTCCAGAAGCTCAGCGGCGTGAGCTTTGGCGAGTTCCTGCGCACGCGGTTATTCGAGCCGTTGGGCATGGGCGACACCGCTTTCTGGTGTCCGGCGGAGAAGATCGATCGCCTGGCATCCTGCTACCAACCCAACGAGGGCGGGGGTCTGATGGTGCAGGATGATGCCGGCAACAGCATGCTCGCCACGCCGCCCGGTCTGGAGTCCGGTGGCGGCGGCCTGCTTTCGACCGCGCACGACTACATGCAGTTCTGTCGCATGATGCTGCATGGTGGAACGCTGGACGGCGCGCAGATACTAAGCCCCAAGACCGTTGCGATGTTCAGCTTGAATTACCTGCCGGACAATCGCGAATTGGCGGACATGGCACCGCCCGGCCTGTTCAGCGAGGCGGGATATTCGGGCGTCGGCTTCTCGCTCGGCTGCGGGGTAAATATCGATGTTGCCAGAACCCGCCTGCCGGGCACGTTGGGCGAGTATTTCTGGGGTGGCGCGGCGTCCACCGCCTTCTGGATCGATCCGAAGGAAGAGCTCGCGGTGGTGTTCATGACACAGGTGATGGGCAGCGACGTCCGGCTGACGCTCCGTCGCGACCTGCGCACGCTGGTCTATTCGGCCATGACCGAGTCGTTTGTGTGATCAATTGAAAGGAAGGCAACAATGAAAGTCGTAAAGGCATCGGCGCGTCCGACCAAGACGGCACCGCCCGAGCATTTCACCGGCTCCGTGCTGCAGGACGAGGTTGTCGTCGGCACGCCGCCATCGCGCATGCGAGCAACGTCGGTGACGTTCAATCCCGGTGCCCGGACCGCTTGGCACAAGCATCCGGTGGGGCAGACGCTTTATGTGCTCTACGGCTCCGGCCGGGTGTGCAAGAAAGGTGACAAACCGATCGTCATCAGCCCCGGCGATACGGTGCTGATCCCGCCCGACGTCGTGCACTGGCATGGGGCGGCCGCGGATCGGCTGATGATTCATCTGGCGATGTCGGAAGTCACCGATAGCGGCGAGGCACCGTGTGGCTGGAGAAAGTGACCGATGCCGAGTACGTCGCCGCGCCAAGCCCGTCCGATGATTGAACAGATCCTGGACATTCCCACGCGCGATGGTGCGACGGAGAGCTTCACCTGCCATCCCGAGCGGCACGGCCCGTTCCCGCCGGTGCTGCTGCTGATGGACGCGCCAGGCATTCGCGAGGAGCTGCGCGATATGGCGCGACGGCTCGCCGCGGTTGGTTATTACGTTGTGTTGCCGAATCTCTACTACCGCGCCGGTCGGGACTCGGTATTCGGCCCCACGGTGCTCGACGCCGGGAGCCCGGAACGCGAGCGAATGCGCGCCATTCGAACCAAGATGACGATACCGCCTGTCATGAACGACGTCGCGGACATGCTGGCGTTTCTCGACCGACAGCCGGCGGCCAAGAAGGGGCCGGTCGGTGTGCACGGCTATTGCATGAGCGGACCCTACGCGTTGGCTGCCGCCGCCCAGTTTCCCGAACGCGTCGCTGCGGCGGCATCGTTCTATGGGACATGGCTGGTCAGCGACGCGGAAGAGAGCCCTCATCTCACACTGGGGAAGGCACGCGGCGAGCTGTACATTGCGTGCGCGGAGCATGACGAGCTGGCTCCGCTGCCGATGGTCGAGGAGCTGCGCGGGTTCTTCGAACGGTCGGGTGCTGTGGGGGAGATCGAGATGTACCCGGGCGTCCATCACGGCTTCGCATTCCCGCAGCGCTGGTGCTATGACAAGCCGGCTGCGGAACGACACTGGGAGCGGCTGATTGCGCTTTATCGGCGGCGTCTGGGGTAGTACCGCTCCGCTTCGTTACACTTGGCGCAAGCGCGCGCTTTCCTCGATTTCGGCCGCCGCGACCGCCCTGGCAAGCGCGCCGCTCAGCTCCTTGGCAGACTGCAACGTGAGCTCGACGGCGACCCGCGTGCCCGGTCCGAGCGCAGCATTGACAAAGTCGATGGTAATCGCCTCTTCCAGCAAGGCGTGGTGCGGGTGGTCATAGGACACCACCGAGTGCGTGAGCTTGAACCACCCGCCATCGCCCTTGCCTGCGCCCTCGGCTCCGACGATCTCGACGATCGAGGTGCACATCGCCGGTGTTATGCGGCCAAGTGCTTATGGAAGAACGCGAATACCTTCTGCCAGCCGTCAAGCGCCTGTTCGATGCGGTACATCGGGCGGTCGTAATAGAAGAAACCGTGCCCGGCCCCGTCATACCGGTGAAATTCGTATTGCTTGCCGTGTTTCTTCAGCTCGGCTTCTTGCTGGTTGACCTGCTCGGGTGTCGGGGCACGATCTTCGTTGCCGAAGAGGCCGAGCAGTGGGCAGGACAGGTTCTTGGTGAACTCGATCGGAGCGACGGGTTGCTTGGGCGTCAGCTCGTCCTTGCTCATCACCACGCGGCCACCCCAAAGGTCGGCGGCGGCGGCGATGCTCTTGGTGTGGCAGGCAAACAGAAAAGTCTGCCGCCCGCCCGAGCAGGTGCCGAGCACGCCGACTTTGCCGTTGAGGAAGGGCTGAGCGCGCAGCCACTGCACGGCGCCCTCGGTGTCGCCGATGACTTGCGCGTCGGGAACGCCGCCCTCGGCGCGCACCTTGGCGGCGACGTCGTCGGCTTTGCCTTCGCCGGCGCGATGATAGAGGTTATGGCTGATCGTCGCATAACCGTGGTGCGCAAACTTGCGGGTGGCCTCGCGGTACCATTCGTCCCAGCCCGGCGCGTGATGTAGCAGCACCATGCCCGGGAAAGGGCCCGGACCTAGGGGCCGCGCAACATAGGCCGAGATCGGCTCGTGCTTGTCGCCGCTGATCGCGATGGTTTCGGCGATCATTCCTTCGTAGGCCATGGATCCTCTCCCTTTGTGGATGACGGCTACCGCTTGCGGCGATCATCCCGCCTTCGCGGGGACCAGACAACAAGGGTCACCGATCACGGCTCCGCTAACTGGGTCGATCCGCCTGCGTCTACGCGTCTGTCGAAAAAGGCCCCTGGTTCGGATCAGGTGATCAGTTCTCGCGAGCCGCAGCGGGGCTCACGGCCTGCAACTACCGCAAGCTGGCGTTCAGCTTCTCGAGCGCCGCCGCGCCCGGGATCAGCTCCGGCTCGGTCAGCGCATTGAACGGCGTGTCAACCGTGTTCATATGCCGGTGCAGATCCAGGGGCTCCGGCTCGACATAGAGCAAGCCGGTGACGATCTCCCCGGCCGCTTCGCGCTGATGCAGGTAATTCAGCGCCGCTGCACGGTCGTGCACGTCGTAATCGTTGGCCAGCTTGCGCAGCTTGAGCAGCGACCCGTCGTGCT
>Ga0335075_10011172_pt1 | contig 13585 bp, 11 predicted proteins | sample Lox_Sample_24_FD_206723 | JGI IMG/M metagenome (GOLD analysis project Ga0335075, IMG submission 206723) | Soil microbial communities from Loxahatchee National Wildlife Refuge, Florida, United States - Lox_Sample_2.4 | ecosystem: Environmental > Terrestrial > Soil > Wetlands | place: USA...
CCGGGGCTGTGACAGGACGTCGTATCGCTGCGCCACCAGCTGGCTCTGCGACACGAATCCCCGCTTGTTCCGGTTGGCGGCGTAGCCCAGTGCGCCGAACGCGACGTTGAACACGATTCCGGTCGCCAGGCCGAGCACGATCACCAGCGGGCCCGCGCCGGAGTTGAGCAGGCTGAGCATCAATCCGAGGAACAGGCCGAACACCGCGCCGGACATGGCTGCCGAGCTGAGCATCCGGCCCCAGGTCATCCGGCCCGCGATGCGTTCCACGAGCATCGGCTGCACGCCGACGATCGTCACGTCGGTGACCGGGAACTCGGCGTTCGCGAGGTGGTCGACGGCCCGCTGGGCCTGTTCGTAGGAATCGTAGGACCCGATCGGCCACCCGGTGGGCAGCGTGGGGAGCTGCGGCCGCGCCTGCTGCTGGCTGAACGTGGACTGCGTGAATGCTTCGGTCATCCCTCTCACCTCTCTTGCCCGGTCCAACGCGCGAGGCGGCGGATTTGGTCCCGGACCCGCCCGATTCACAGTATCTTCTCAGCCGGGCAACCCGGACATAGCAGGCGCGATCGGGGGTCCGGGCACGCAATGGATCATAAAAATACCTTTTAGCGCATTGACCCTCGCGCGGCGGCCAGGTAGGAAGAAGCCGCAAAGGACCTGATCCGAACCTTTGGGGCGGTGCGATGGCAGTCAGGCGAGGAATGCTCACGCTCGAAGCTCTCCGCGAACGGGTGACGGCCGGCACGATCGACACGGTGCTGGTGGCGATCACCGACATGCAGGGGCGGCTGCAGGGCAAACGCTGCTCGGCCGAGTACTTCCTCGAAGAGGTGGCGAGCCACGCGACCGAGGCGTGCAACTACCTGCTCGCGGTCGACGTCGACATGAACACCGTCGGCGGCTACGCGGTCTCCTCGTGGGAAACCGGCTACGGCGATTTCGTGCTCCGCCCGGACTTCTCGACGCTGCGCGAGATTCCGTGGCAGGAGGGCACCGCGCTGGTGCTCGCGGACGTCGAACGGGTGGAGGGCGGGCCGGTTTCGGTTTCGCCGCGTCAGGTGCTGCGCCGGCAGCTCGACCGGCTCGCCGGGCACGGGCTGGTCGCGTATGCGGGCACCGAGCTGGAGTTCATCGTCTTCGACGAGAGCTACGAATCCGCCTGGGACAAGCATTATCGCGATCTCAAGCCGGCCAACCAGTACAACGTCGACTACTCGATGCTCGGCACCGCGCGGATCGAACCGCTGCTGCGCCGCATCCGCAACGGGATGGCCGGGGCGGGGCTGTATCCGGAGTCGGCGAAGGGGGAGTGCAACCCCGGCCAGCACGAGATCGCCTTCCGCTACGCCGAAGCGCTCGCGACCTGCGACAACCACGGCATCTACAAGAACGGCGCGAAGGAAATCGCCGCGCAGGACGGCAAAAGCCTCACGTTCATGGCGAAGTACAACGAACGCGAGGGCAACTCCTGTCACATCCACCTCAGCCTTCGCAGCAAGTCCGGCGAAGCGGTCTTGCCCGGCGACGGCGAGCACGGCTTCTCGAAACTGATGCAGCACTACCTCGCCGGGCAGCTCGCCGCGCTGCACGAGCTGACCTACTTCTTCGCGCCGAACATCAACTCCTACAAGCGATTCGTCCCAGGCAGCTTCGCGCCGACAGCGATCGCCTGGGGCCACGACAACCGTACGTGCGCGTTGCGCGTTGTCGGGCACGGTGACGGGTTGCGTGTCGAGAACCGGGTACCCGGCGGCGACGTGAACCCGTACCTCGCTGTCGCCGCGATGGTCGCTGCGGGGTTGCACGGCATCGAGAACGAACTGCCGTTGGAACCGGAGTTCATCGGTGACGCGTACGGCTCCGACAAGCCGCGCGTGCCCGCGACGCTCACTGAGGCCGAAGCGGCTCTCCAAGGCAGCCGTATCGCACGAGATGCCTTCGGCGACGACGTAGTTGACCATTACCTCAACGCCGCGCGGATCGAGCGCGAGGCGTACGAGCGAGCTGTGACCGACTGGGAGCGCATCCGTGGTTTTGAACGACTCTGACCCACCCGTCATCGGGCTCAGCATGTACGTGGAACAGGCGAAGTTTCTTGCCTGGGATACCGAAGCGACGCTCCTTCACCGTGCGTACGCGGACAGTGTGGTCGCAGCGGGCGGAATCCCGGTACTGCTGCCGCCCGTCAGCACGGCGTACGACAAGCTGGTCGACCGCATCGACGGTCTCGTCCTTACCGGTGGCGCGGATGTCGAACCACGCCGCTACGGCCAAGAAGCACACCCGACGACGTACACCCGCGAAGCACGCGACGCGTTCGAGTTCGGCTTATTCACCGCAGCACGCGCAGCGGGCAAGCCGGTGCTCGGCGTGTGCCGGGGGTTGCAGGTGATCAGCGTCGCGCTCGGTGGCACGCTCGCACAGCATTTGCCGGAAACGCTCGGCGACACGACGCATCAACCGGCACCGGCGACCTTCGGCACCAGTACCGTCCGTCTGGTCGACGGGACTCGTTCAGCGGCGATTCTCGGCCCGGAGACGAAGGTCCAGTGTTATCACCACCAGGCGATCGACCGGCTCGGCACCGGGCTGATCGCCGCCGGGCACGCGGCGGACGGCACCGTCGAGGCCGCGGAACTGCCCGGGGAATTCGTGCTCGGCGTGCAGTGGCATCCGGAGCAGGACATCAGCGACGTCCGGCTGTTCGCCGCACTGGTGAACGCCGCGCAGGAGGGCAAATGACGGTATTCGACGTGCGCAACCCGGCGACCGAGGAAGTGGTGCGCCGGATCGAGCTGACCACCGCGGAGGAGACCGACGCCGCGATCGCTCGCGCGCAGGCCGCTTTCCCGGCCTGGCGGGACGTCGCCCCGGGCGACCGGGCGAGGCTGCTGCGCCGGTTCGCCGACGCGGTCGACGCCGATCTGGAGCATCTCGCCCGGCTGGAGGTGACGAATTCCGGCCACACCATCGGGAACGCCCGGTGGGAGGCGGGCAACGTGCGCGATCTGCTGGAGTACTCCGCGGGCGCGCCGGAACGGTTGCTGGGCAAGCAGATTCCGGTGGCCGGCGGGATCAACGTGACCTTCCACGAGCCGCTCGGCGTGGTCGGCGTGATCGTGCCGTGGAACTTCCCGATGCCGATCGCCGGCTGGGGTTTCGCGCCCGCGCTGGCGGCGGGCAACACGGTGGTGCTCAAACCGGCCGAGCTGACCCCGCTCACCGCGCTCCGGCTGGCCGAGCTGGCCAGGGAAGCGGGTATCCCGGACGGCGTGTTCCAGGTGCTGCCGGGCAAGGGATCCGTTGTCGGGCAACGGTTCGTGACGCATCCGGCAGTGCGCAAGGTGGTGTTCACCGGCTCCACCGAGGTCGGCAAGCAGGTGATGGCCGGCTGCGCGGCCCAGGTCAAACGGGTGACGCTGGAGCTGGGCGGCAAGAACGCGAACCTCGTGTTCGCCGACTCCGACCTGGAGAAGGCCGCCGCCACCGCGCCGTACGGGGTGTTCGACAACGCCGGGCAGGACTGCTGCGCGCGGTCGCTGATCCTGGTGCAGGACACCGTGTACGACCGGTTCCTGGAGCTGCTGGAGCCCGCCGTGCAGGGCGTCGTGGTCGGGAATCCGGCCGACGAGAAGACCGAGATGGGCCCGCTGATTTCGGCCGGGCACCAGGCCAAAGTCGCCTCCTACGTCACCGACGCGACGCCAGTCGCCTTCCGCGGCAGCGCGCCGTCCGGGCCGGGCTACTGGTTCGCGCCGACCGTCGTGCTCCCGCCGGGGCTGGACGATCCGCTGGCCCGGGACGAGATCTTCGGCCCGGTGGTGGCGGTGGTCCGGTTCCGCGACGAGGACGAGGCGGTGCGGATGGCCAATGCCACCGAGTACGGCCTGTCCGGTTCGATCTGGACCCGCGACGCCGGCCGGGCGTTCCGGGTGGCCCGCGGCGTCGAGTCCGGGAACCTGTCCGTCAACTCGCATTCCTCGGTCCGGTACTGGACCCCCTTCGGCGGCTTCAAGCAGTCCGGGCTCGGCCGCGAGCTCGGCCCGGACGCGGCGGCCGCCTTCACTGAGACCAAAAACGTCTTCCTGAGTACGGAGAACTAGACATGGTGCAGCGTTTCGACGGACGCGTCGCGGTGATCACCGGCGGCGCCAGCGGCATCGGACTGGCCACCGCCCGGCGGCTGGCCAGCGAAGGCGCGAAGGTGGTGGTCGGCGACGTCGCCCCGGAGCCGGGCAAGGCCGCCGCGGACGAGGTGGGCGGGCTGTTCGTTCCGGTCGACGTGACCGACGCCGACCAGGTGGAAGCCCTCTTCCAGACCGCCGTCGACCAGTTCGGCGCGGTCGACGTCGCGTTCAACAACGCGGGCATCTCGCCGCCGGAGGACGACTCGATCCTCACCACCGGCATCGAAGCCTGGGAGAAGGTGCAGCGCGTCAACCTGACCTCGGTGTACCTGTGCTGCAAGGCCGCGCTGCCGCACATGCAGCGCCAGGGCCGCGGTTCGATCGTGAACACCGCGTCGTTCGTGGCCGTGATGGGTGCCGCGACCTCGCAGATCTCCTACACCGCGTCGAAGGGCGGCGTGCTCGCGATGACCCGTGAGCTGGGCGTGCAGTTCGCGCGGGAGAACATCCGGGTCAACGCGCTGTGCCCGGGGCCGGTCAACACGCCGCTGCTGAAGGAGCTGTTCGCGAAGGACCCGGAACGCGCGGCGCGGCGCTTGGTGCACGTTCCGGTCGGCCGGTTCGCCGAGCCGGAGGAGATCGCCGCCGCGGTCGCCTTCCTGGCCAGCGACGACGCTAGCTTCATCACCGCCGCCCAGTTCCTCGTCGACGGCGGCATCTCCGGCGCCTACGTAACCCCACTGTGACCGTCCGTGAGGGGAACCCTAGGTGACTCTGAGTCCCTCAGGGTTCCCTTCACGGCTTTCGGGCGGGTGTGGCGTAGGCCCGGCGCCGTAGACTGGGGTGCGAAGCGGCAGGTAGGATCTGCCGCACCGTCCACAACAGATCCGTCCAACAGAACATCGGGCCGTTCGAGCCGGAGCGGGAGAGTCCCATGCCGTCAGTGGGACACCGAAGGAGCAAACTCCCCGGAATCTCTCAGGTAACCGCTACCGCTTTTGGCGAGGCCACTCTGGAAAGCAGGCGCATCCGCGCGTCTCACCCAAGGTGAAAGCCGCGTCGTGCGCGGTGAAACTCTCAGGTGCCCATGACAGAGGGGGAGTTCCCAGTGCACCGCCGCGCCCGGTGCCCGTCCCGAGGAGCTCCCATCACTTCCACGTCCTTCGATGCCCGCCACATCGGCCCCGGCGAGGCCGAGCGGGCGAAGATGCTCGCCGAATGCGGTTACGGAAGCCTGGACGCGCTGGTCGAAGCGGCGGTTCCGACCGCCATCCGCACCGCCGGCGACCTGGCCCTTCCCGCCCCGGCCTCGGAAGAAGAAGCCACCGCCGAGCTGCGTGCGCTCGCCGCGCGCAACCGGCCGATGACGCAGATGATCGGCCTCGGCTACTCCGACACCGTGACCCCGGGCGTGATCCGCCGCAACGTGCTGGAGAACCCGGCCTGGTACACCGCCTACACGCCGTACCAGCCGGAGATCTCGCAGGGCCGGCTCGAAGCGCTGCTGAACTTCCAGACCGCCGTCTCCGACCTCACCGGGCTGGCCGTCGCGAACGCCTCGATGCTGGACGAGTCGACCGCGGTCGCCGAGGCGATGACGCTGATGCGCCGGGCCGCGAAGTCGAAGTCGAACGTGGTCGTGCTCGACGCGGAATGCCTGCCCCAGACCGTCGAGGTGGTGCGCACCCGCGCCGCCGGTCTCGGCATCGAGGTGCAGGTGCGCGACCTGCTCACCGGGCTGCCGGACGAGTTCTTCGGCGTCGTCGTGCAGTACCCGGGCGCGTCCGGCGTGCTGCGCGGGCGCGGTTTCTACCACGCGATTTCCGAGGCCGCGAAGGCCGCGGGCGCGCTGTACACGGTCGCTGCCGACCTGCTGGCGCTCACCTTGATCGCCGCCCCGGGCGAGTTCGGCGCGGACGTCGCTGTCGGCTCCACACAGCGCTTCGGCGTGCCGCTGGGCTACGGCGGCCCGCACGCCGGGTACATGGCGGTGCGCGCCGGCCTTGAGCGCTCGCTGCCGGGCCGTCTCGGACGGCAACACCGCGTACCGCCTCGCGTTGCAGACGCGTGAGCAGCACATCCGTCGCGAGAAGGCGACCTCCAACATCTGTACCGCGCAGGTGCTCCCTGGCGTGCTCGCGTCGATGTACGCGGTCTACCACGGTCCCGAGGGCTTGAAGGCGATCGCGACGCGCGTTCACGAGCTGGCGGCTGGCTTCGCGAACGCCTTGCGCGCGGGCGGCATCGAGGTCATGCACGAGTCGTTCTTCGACACTGTCGTCGCGAAGGTGCCGGGCCGTGCGGAAGCGGTCCACGCGGCGGCGCGCGAAGCGGGGATCAACCTCGGCCACATCGACGCCGACCACGTGCGTATCGCGGTTGACGAGGTCACGCGTCCCGACACGCTCGCGAAGGTGCTTCGCGCCTTCGGCGTCGACAGCGAGTGGGAAGCCGCGCAGGCGCTCCCGAACGGTCTGGTCCGCGAGAGCGGCTACCTGACCCACGAGGTCTTCAACTCGCACCGCTCCGAGACGTCGATGCTGCGTTACCTGCGCCGCCTCGCCGACCAGGACTTCGCGCTCGACCGCGGCATGATCCCGCTCGGCTCGTGCACGATGAAGCTGAACGCCACCACCGAGATGGAGCCGATCAGCTGGCGCGAGTTCGCGGGCATCCACCCGTTCGCGCCGGCCGAGGACGCCGAGGGCTACCACGAGCTGGTCCGCCAGCTGTCCGGCTGGCTGTCCGAGGTCACCGGCTACGACCAGGTGTCGCTCCAGCCGAACGCGGGCAGCCAGGGCGAGCTGGCCGGGCTGCTGGCCATCCGCGCCTACCACCAGGCCAACGGCCAGCCGGAGCGCGACGTCTGCCTGATCCCGTCGTCCGCGCACGGCACCAACGCCGCCTCCGCGGTGCTCGCCGGAATGCGCGTGGTCGTCGTCAAGTGCACCGACGAGGGCAACGTCGACCTCGACGACCTCCAGTCCAAAGTGGACCAGCACAGCGCCGACCTGGCCGCCATCATGGTCACCTACCCGTCCACGCACGGCGTCTACGAGCACGGCATCGAGCGGCTGGCCAAGATCGTGCACGACGGCGGCGGCCAGGTGTACGTGGACGGCGCGAACCTCAACGCGCTGCTGGGCCTGGCGAAGCCGGGCGAGTTCGGCGGCGACGTCTCGCACCTGAACCTGCACAAGACGTTCTGCATCCCGCACGGCGGCGGCGGCCCGGGCGTCGGCCCGGTGGCGGTCCGCGAGCACCTCGCGCCGTACCTGCCGAACCACCCGCTGCTGGCGCAGGCCGGGCCGGCGTCCGGCGTCGGCCCGATCAGCGGCGCCCCGTACGGCTCGGCGTCGATCCTGCCGATCTCCTGGGCGTACGTGCGGATGATGGGCGCTCCGGGGCTCACCGAGGCCACCAAGGTCGCGGTGCTCGCCGCCAACTACATCGCCGCCCGGCTCGCGCCGCACTACCCGGTGCTCTACACCGGCCAGGACGGCCTGGTCGCCCACGAGTGCATCCTCGACCTGCGCGGCATCACCAAGGAAACCGGCGTGACGGTGGACGACGTCGCGAAGCGGCTCATCGACTACGGCTTCCACGCGCCGACCATGTCCTTCCCGGTGGCCGGCACGCTCATGGTGGAGCCCACCGAGAGCGAGGACCTGACCGAGATCGACCGGTTCTGCGAGGCGATGATCGCCATCCGCCGCGAGATCGACGAGGTCGCGGCGGGCCGCTGGACCGCCGAGACCAGCCCGCTGCGCGGCGCCCCGCACACCGCGTCGTCGGTGATCGGCGAGTGGACCGCGGACTACGACCGCGAGCTGGCCGCGTACCCGGTCGGAGTGGCGCGCAAGACCAAGTACTGGCCGCCGGTCCGCCGCATCGACGGCGCCCGCGGCGACCGCAATCTCGTCTGCTCCTGCCCGCCCCTCGACTCTTACGAAGGCTGAGCCCCGTTGTCTGAAGCAGTGTCCAAAGAGACCTCCCTCTACGCCGTCCACCAGGAGCTCGGTGCGCTGTTCACCGGCTTCGCCGGCTGGTCGATGCCGATCCGCTACGCCAGCGAACTGGCCGAGCACAAGGCGGTCCGCGAGGCGGCCGGGCTGTTCGACCTGTCGCACATGGCCGAGATCCACGTGGTCGGCCCGCAGGCCGCCGACGTGCTCGACTACGCGCTGGTCGGCAATCTCTCCGGCGTGAAGCCGGGCCGCGCCCGCTACACGATGATCTGCGACGCCGGCGGCGGCGTGCTGGACGACCTGGTGGTCTACCGGCTCGCCGACCAGGAGTACCTGGTGGTGGCCAACGCCGGCAACGCCGACGTGGTCGCGGAAGCGCTGGCCGAGCGGGTCGCCGGATTCGACGCGACGGTGGACAACCGGTCCGAGGCGACCGCGCTGATCGCGGTCCAGGGCCCGAACGCGGCCGCCGTGCTCAGCGCGGTCACCGACGCCGACCTCGGCGCGCTCAAGTACTACGCGAGCGTCCCGGCGGTGGTGAAGGGCCACGACGTGCTGCTGGCCCGCACCGGCTACACCGGCGAGGACGGCTTCGAGCTGTTCGTGCCCGCCGCCGAGGCTCCCGCGCTGTGGCAGCTGCTCACCGAGGCCGGCCAGGAGCACGGCCTGGTCCCGTGCGGGCTGGCCTGCCGCGACACGCTGCGGCTGGAAGCGGGAATGCCGTTGTACGGCAACGAACTCACCCGCGAGCTGAACCCGTTCGCGGCCGGTCTGGGCCGGGTGGTGAAGTTCGAGAAGCCGGGCGACTTCGTCGGCCGCGCGGCGCTGGCGGAGCTGGCCAAGGCCGACGTCCCGCGGGTGCGGGTCGGGCTGCGCGGCGCCGGCCGCCGCGCCCCGCGGCACGGGTACGCCGTGCTCGCCGGGGATGCCACCATCGGGGAAATCACCAGCGGCGCGCTGTCGCCGACGCTGGGCTACCCGATCGCCATGGCGTATGTAGACCGGGAGCACGCCGAGCCCGGCACCGCGCTGTCCGTCGACATCCGGGGCCGCGTCGAACCGGTCGAGGTCGTCGCCCTGCCCTTCTACTCCCGAGCCTGAGAGAGCGAAAACCATGAGCATCCCCCAGCACCTGTCCTACACCAAGGAACACGAGTGGCTGTCGGTCGCCGACGGCGTCGCGACGGTCGGCATCACCGCGTTCGCGGCCGGTTCGCTCGGCGACATCGTGTTCGTGCAGCTGCCCGGCGCCGGCGACACGGTGACCGCGGGCGAGGTCTTCGGCGAGGTCGAGTCGACCAAGTCGGTCAGCGAGCTGTACTCGCCGATCAGCGGCGAGGTGGTCGCGGTGAACGAGACCACATCGGACACCCCCGAGGTGATCAACTCGGACCCGTACACCGAAGGATGGCTGCTGAAGGTGCGGCTCACGGGCGACGTCCCCGAGCTGCTCGACGCCTCCGCGTACGCCGAGCTGACCCAGGAGAACTGATGACCTCCCCGTTCGACGCCCACCTGTCCGAGATCGACCCGGACGTCGCCGCCGCGGTCGCCGCCGAGCTGGACCGCCAGCAGTCGACGCTGGAAATGATCGCCTCGGAGAACTTCGCGCCGGTCGGCGTGCTCGAGGCGCAGGGCTCGGTGCTGACCAACAAGTACGCCGAGGGCTACCCGGGCCGCCGCTACTACGGCGGCTGCGAGCACGTCGACGTGATCGAGCAGCTCGCCATCGACCGGGCCAAGGCGCTGTTCGGCGCGGAGCACGCGAACGTGCAGCCGCACTCGGGCGCGCAGGCCAACGCGGCGGCGATGTTCGCGGTGCTGAAGCCGGGCGACACCATCCTCGGTCTCGACCTCGCGCACGGCGGCCACCTGACGCACGGGATGAAGATCAACTTCTCCGGCAAGCTGTACAACGTGGTGGCCTACCACGTGGACAAGGAAACCGGGATCGTCGACGTCGCCGAGATCGAGCGGCTGGCGGTGGAGCACAAGCCGAAGCTGATCGTGGCCGGCTGGTCGGCCTACCCGCGCCAGCTCGACTTCGCCGAGTTCCGCCGGATCGCCGACCTGGTCGACGCCAAGCTGATGGTGGACATGGCGCACTTCGCCGGCCTGGTGGCGGCCGGGCTGCACCCGTCGCCGGTGCCGCACGCCGACATCGTCACCACCACCACGCACAAGACCCTGGGCGGCCCGCGCGGCGGCCTGATCCTGTGCCGTCAGGAGCTGGCGAAGAAGATCAACTCGGCGGTGTTCCCCGGCCAGCAGGGCGGGCCGCTGGAGCACGTGGTCGCGGCCAAGGCGGTGGCGCTCAAGATCGCCGCCACCGACGGATTCCGCGAGCGCCAGGAGCGCACCCTGGAAGGCGCGAAGCTGCTCGCCGACCGGCTGTCGCGCACCGACTGCGCCGAGGCGGGCGTCCGCGTCCTCACCGGCGGCACCGACGTGCACCTGGTGCTGGTCGACCTGGTCGACTCCCAGCTCAACGGCCAGGAGGCGGAGGACCGGCTGCACGAGGTCGGGATCACCGTGAACCGCAACGCGGTGCCGTTCGACCCGCGTCCGCCGATGGTCACCTCCGGCCTGCGGATCGGCACCCCGGCGCTGGCCACCCGCGGCTTCGGGGCCGAGGACTTCGCCGAGGTCGCCGACATCATCGCCGAGACGCTCAAGCCGGACTTCGACGCGGCCGCCCAGCAGGCGCTGCGCACCCGGGTCGAACTGCTCGCCAAGAAGCACCCGCTGTACGCGGACCTCGGCCGATGAGCGCGCAGCCCGAAGGGCGGAAGCTGCTGCGGCTGGAGGTGCGCAACAGCGAGACGCCGATCGAGCGGAAGCCGTCGTGGATCAAGACCAAGGTGCGGATGGGTCCGGAGTTCACCGAACTCAAGGGCCTGGTGAAGCGCGAGGGCCTGCACACGGTCTGCGAAGAAGCCGGGTGTCCCAACATTTACGAGTGCTGGGAAGACCGTGAGGCGACGTTCCTGATCGGCGGGGACCAGTGCACGCGCCGGTGTGACTTCTGCCAGATCGACACGGGCAAGCCGGAGGCGCTGGACCGTACGGAGCCGCGGAAGGTCGCGGAATCCGTGCAGGCGATGGGTTTGCGGTACTCCACGATCACCGGCGTCGCCCGCGACGACCTCGCCGACGGCGGCGCCTGGCTGTACGCGGAGACGGTGCGGCAGATCCACGAGCTGAACCCGGGTACCGGCGTGGAACTGCTGATTCCGGACTTCAACGCCGATCCGGAGCAGCTGGCCGAAGTGTTCGGTTCGCGGCCGGAGGTGCTGGCGCACAACGTGGAGACGGTTCCGCGGATTTTCAAGCGGATTCGTCCCGGTTTCCGGTATGCGCGTTCGCTGGACGTGATCACGCGGGCTCGCGCGGCCGGTCTGGTGACGAAGTCGAACCTGATCCTGGGCATGGGGGAGACCCCGGACGAGGTGACGGTCGCATTGCAGGATTTGTTCGACGCGGGCTGCGAGATCATCACGATCACCCAGTACCTGCGGCCTTCGCCGCGCCACCACCCGGTCGACCGGTGGGTGAAGCCGGAGGAGTTCGTGGAGCATTCGAAGACCGCCGAGCGGATCGGTTTCCCCGGTGTGATGGCCGGTCCGCTGGTCCGGTCGTCGTACCGGGCAGGCCGGTTGTACGCGCAGACCAAGGCCCACCGCGGCGAGGAACTGCCGGAGAACCTGGCCCACCTGACCGCCGAAGGACCGGCGCTCCAAGAAGCCAGCAGCGTGCTGGCGAGGCACTAAGAGAAGGGGCGGATCAATGGCGATCAGCGTCTTCGACCTGTTTTCCATCGGCATCGGGCCGTCCAGTTCGCACACGGTCGGCCCGATGCGGGCGGCCAGGACCTTCGTGGACGGGCTGGCCGAAGACGGCGAGCTGACCCGGGTCGCGCGAGTGGAAGCCGAACTGTTCGGCTCCCTCGGCGCGACCGGGTTCGGCCACGGCAGCGACAAAGCGGTGCTGCTCGGGCTGTCCGGCGAACGTCCGGAGGACATCGACACCGGCACCGTGCCGGGCAAGGTCGCGGCGATCCGGGAGTCCGGCTGGCTGTCCGTCGGCGGCACGCACGAGGTGGCGTTCGCCGAGGACACCGACCTGACCATGCACCGGCGGAAGTCGCTGCCCGCACACCCGAACGGCATGGTGTTCCGCGCGTTCGGCGCGGACGGCGTGCTGCTGCGCGAACGCACGTACTACTCGGTGGGCGGCGGTTTCGTGCGCGACGAGTCGTACGAGACCGACACCGTGTTCGTGGAGGACGCGACCCCGGTGCCGTACCCGTTCCGCACCGGCGCGGACCTGTTGAAGCATTGTTCGGACACCGGCCTTCCGATCAGCGAGATCATGCTGCGGAACGAACTTTCGTGGCGCAGCGAGGAAGAAGTCCGGGCCGGCCTGCTGGGCATCTGGCAGGTGATGGTCGAATGCGTGCAGAACGGCTGCCGGCACGAAGGCGTGCTGCCCGGCGGATTGAAGGTGCCGCGGCGAGCGAAGTCGTTGCACGACAAGCTGCTCGCTGAGGACGGCGCGGACGATCCGTTGTACGCGATGGACTGGGTGAGCCTGTACGCGCTCGCCGTCAACGAGGAGAACGCCGCGGGCGGCCGCGTCGTCACTGCTCCGACGAACGGCGCGGCCGGCATCATCCCGGCGGTGCTGCACTACTACCAGCGGTTCGTGCGCGGCGCGTCCGACGACGGCATCGTCACGTTCTTGCTGACCGCGGGTGCGATCGGCTCGATCCTCAAGCAGACCGGGTCGATCTCCGGCGCCGAGGTCGGCTGCCAGGGCGAGGTCGGCTCGGCGTCGGCGATGGCCGCGGCCGGGCTGACCGAGGTGCAGGGCGGCACGCCGGAACAGGTGGAGAACGCCGCCGAAATCGGCGTCGAACACCACCTCGGCCTCACCTGCGACCCGGTCGGCGGCCTGGTGCAGATCCCGTGCATCGAACGCAACGCGGTCGGCGCGTCCAAGGCCATCCACGCCGCACGGATGGCGTTGCGCGGCGACGGCAGCCACGTGGTCACGCTGGACAAGGCGATCAAGACGATGCGCGAAACGGGCGCGGACATGTCCGTGAAGTACAAGGAGACTGCGCGCGGCGGGCTCGCCGTGAACGTCATCGAGTGCTGATTTCCGGTCCGTGAAGGGCCCCTTCAGGGACTTAGATTCCCTGAAGGGGCCCTTCACGGCGTCGTGGGGCGGGTGCGGCCAGGCGGAGGCCCAGGCTCATCAGCCACCAGCCGAGCCGCTGCCGGGGCGAATCCTTCGATCCGGCCGGCGGGTTCCCGCGGGCGAGGCGGCGACGGTCCGCTTCGGCCCGCAGGCCGTCCTGGTATTCGGTGACGAAGGCCAGCAAATCCGGGTTCATCAATCCTCTTCCTCGGTTCCGCGGCGGGGAGCGCGGGGGAACACGGCCCAGTGGGCGAGCACGGTGGCGTCGCCCGGACGAGGGTGCCC
>Ga0335075_10011173_pt1 | contig 13585 bp, 13 predicted proteins | sample Lox_Sample_24_FD_206723 | JGI IMG/M metagenome (GOLD analysis project Ga0335075, IMG submission 206723) | Soil microbial communities from Loxahatchee National Wildlife Refuge, Florida, United States - Lox_Sample_2.4 | ecosystem: Environmental > Terrestrial > Soil > Wetlands | place: USA...
GGGCTGGGCAGACGAATCGTCGGCCTCGTCGACGGCGCCATTGTCTCCTTGAACCTCGGCGTCGTCGTGCCACGTCCTAGCCCACGTGGCGTATGGCTGGGGATAACCCGTCATCGGATCCGCAACCGGGATCTGCATGATCAACCCCTCCTTGGGTTGCCTTCTCAAGATCGGAGCGCGACGGTCGATGACCTTCACGCGACCGGAATTTGCCGGAAGTATCGACCTGGCCTCAACCGTCACTTGAGGCCTGCTCGACGCATGGTTCAATCGCGCGGTTTGGACGGCTCGTACGAACGTCCAGGAGGTGGCGGTGGGTGACCCACCGCCGGTCCTCGCCAATCACCGCCTCGGCACGCCGATACACTGGCCCGCGAGGTCGCCGACGTAGCTCAGCTGGTAGAGCACTTCACTCGTAATGAAGGGGTCCGGGGTTCGAGTCCCCGCGTCGGCTCTGGCCCCAACGAGCTTGGAGGGGCGAGCGGCGGCTGAGGCTCGGTTGGCTCAGGCGGCCGCGGAGCGGTCGATCAGAGAGCGCCGCCGGGCCGGCGCGTCGTCGAGCTCGGGCGGCCGCCAGGCCGTGCGGTAGTGATCTGCGCCGGGCGCGACGATGGCGTCGATTCGGTCAAGCACATCGTCATCGAGCCGGAGCGTCGCCCCGGCGAGCGACTGCTCGAGCTGCGCCGACGTGCGGGGGCCGATGATCACCGAGGTGACAGCGGGATGCGCGAGCGGGAAGGCGAGCGCGAGTGCGGGCAACGTGCAGCCGATCGCGGCGGCGAGCGCGCTGAGCCGTTCGACGATCTCGAGCTTGGCGGCGTTCTCGGACAGCGACGGGTCAAACCGCTCGGGTTGGAGGGCGGCGCGGCCGCGGGTGAGGTCGATCGGCCGGTCGCGGCGGTAGGTGCCCGATAGGAACCCGCCCGCGAGAGGGCTCCACGTCAGCACCCCCATTCGGTGGCGCCGGCAGGTGGGCAGCACCGAGGTCTCGACCCCCCGGGCGAGCAGAGAGTACGGCGACTGCTCGGTGCGGAACGTCTTCAGCGCGCGTCGTTCCGCGGTCCAGTGCGCCTCGACGATGTCCTCGGGCGGGAACGTCGAACAGCCGAAGGTGCGGATCTTGCCCTGGGTGACGAGATCGGTCAGGGCCGACAGGGTCTCCTCGATGTCGGTGGCGCGATCGGGGCGGTGCACCTGGTAGAGATCGATCCAGTCGGTCTGCAGCCGCGTGAGGCTCTCCTCGACCGCGGTGACGATCCACCGCCGCGAGTTGCCCCGGCGGTTGCGGTCCGCTCCCATCGGGAAATGCACCTTGGTGGCGAGCACCACCTCGTCGCGACGGCCCCTGAGCGCCGCGCCGACGATCCGCTCGGACTCACCGCTCGAGTACATGTCGGCGGTGTCGAGAAAGTTGATGCCTCGGTCGAGCGCCCCATGGATGATGCGGACGCACTCGGAATGATCAGGGTTGCCGGCGGCACCGAACATCATTGCCCCCAGGCAGTAGGCACTCACCTCGATCCCGGTGGCGCCCAGCGTGCGGTAGCGCATCGACACAGTCACTGTACGTAAAGCTACTGTGCATAAAGCTATATGTCAAGCTACTGCATGCGAAGCTAGACTGAGCGACAGTGCCAGCGGTTCGACAGACATCCACGATCGCGGGCGATCGCGCTGAGCCCGCCGGCGGCGAGCTCGATGCCGACGTCGAGGCTCAGGTCCGCCTCGCTCTGGCGACCTGGCCCAGCATTGATCCCGACGTCGAGGGCATCGTGACCCGGGTCGCCAAGGCCGCCGGCTATCTCGACCAGGCGGCGCGCGCCAGCCTCGACCGCGTCGGGCTCACCAAGGAAGAGTTCAAGGTCCTCTGCTCGCTGCACAGCGGCACCCGCTCGCACGGCGCGCTCTGCCGCGAGCTGGGCGTCTCGACCGGCGCCATGACCAACCGGCTGGACAAGCTCGAGCGGACCGGCCTCGTCGCCCGCTCGCGCGATCCGGAGGACCGCCGTGGCGTTCTGCTCGAGCTCACCCCCGCCGGCCGAGAGAAGCTCGACCAGTACATCGACACCGGCGCCGCCCGTGAGCGCCAACTCCTCGCGGCACTCACCGCTTCCCAGAAGCGTCAGCTCAACCGCCTGCTCCAAACGCTGCTGACATCGCTGCACTCAGAGCTCGGCGGTCCCTGAGCGACGACGTTCAGCCGCGGAACTCGGTGGCGACGATCCGCTGGTCGTGTACGCCGGCGCTCTCATCCGAGCACAGCCACACGATGGGCGGCCCCATGATCCCGGGGTCCAGGAGCCGGTCGCGGACCTCGCCCGGGGTGCCGTCGGGGATCATCCCCGTCGCGGTCGCCCCACCGGGAAGGAGGAGGTTGACGGTGACCGTCGTTCCGGCGAGGTCCGCCGCCATGACCCGCGCGAGCGCCTCGACCCCCGCGCCGGAGGGCCCGTAGGGCGTGAAGCCGCGGCGGGTCATGGTCTGCTCGTTCATCGAGATGACCACGATCCGCCCGCCGTCTGCGGCGAGCATGCGGGGCGCCACCGCGCGTGCCACCAGGAACGTGCCGGTCACCTTCGTCTCGACGACGTCGCGGAAGCCGGCCGGCGCGACCTCCCAGAACGGCTGAGGGTCGGTCATGAAACGCGGGTTGACGGTGCGCATGCCGATTCCGGCATTGGCGACCAGCACGTCGAGTCCGCCAAGCGCGTCGTAGACGGCGTCGACGCCGGTCTGTACCGACTGCTCGTCGCGGACGTCCATCGGCACTCCGACCGCACCGATCTGCGCCGCGACCTCGTGAGCGCGGGCCGAGTCGCGGCTGGTCAGAGCGACCCGCGCCCCCGCCTCCGAGAGTGCGGCGGCCATCGCGCGGCCCAGGCCGCTGGTGCCGCCGGTGACCAGGACGCGGGTGGAGTTGAGCACCTCGCGCGCACCCATGGCCCGACCTTACCCCGCCTGCGCCCGCTCGGCTACGACCGCGAACTTCCGCACCCGGCCGGAGCCCAGCCACTCGCTCCACAGGCGGTGGGAGTCGATGAGGTCATCCAGGGCCTGCTGCCCGATCTGCGCGGTGATGGCGTCGGCGTCGGCGGTGAAGGCGGCGATCAGCGCGTCGGCGACCGCGCGGTGCGCGCCGCTGTGCTCAGACTCCCAGCGCAGCTGGAGTCCCGCGCGCGCGAGGAGCGCGCGGATCTCGGAGAGCGGGGTCAGCCAGACCGTGTCGGCGTCCGGCATCTGCTCGCGCTCGGCCGCGGTGAGCGGCGCCCCCTCCTCCAGGGTGAAGGCGAAGCGCCCCCCCGCCGGCAGCGCGCCCGCCACGCTGCGGAGGAGCGTCTCCTTGTCGGCGAAAGCCAGCATCGTCTCCAGCAGGAGCACGACGTCGAACCGGCCGTCGGGCACCGGGGGCACCCGGGCACGCTCAAACCGGCACCGAAGACCGGCGGCGCGCTCCCGTGCGATGGCCAGGGCGCCGGCACTGAGGTCCACGCCAACATAATCACATTCAAAATCACGCGTGATCAACCGCCCGGGCCCGGCGACGCCGCAGCAGAGGTCCAGCACCGAGACCCCGGCGGCGATGCCCGCCCGCCGCGCGAGCCCCAGGATCTCCGTGGCGCCCATGAAGCTCTCCTGCTCGACGAACTCGCCCGTCGGGTACGCCGAGAGCCGGGCCCGGCGCAGGGCGCGGTCAAAGGTGGCGCGCTCGTCCTGGTTCACGCGTGGCAGGATGGCAGGCGGGGAAGGCTTTGCCCCGGGGTGGCGTCATGGGGGGCATGAAGCCCAAGCACGCAGCCGCCGCTGCGCTCGGCTCCGTTCAGACCGTCCCGGTGACCGCCCTGTTCGCCCAGGTTCTGCTGATCGCGGGCCTCGCCGTCGCCGTCAGTCATAGCGGCGCGGCGCTCAGCCCCACCGCGTGGGCTGTGGGCATCGCCTCCGGACTGATCACGAACGCGGCCCTGTCGCGCGGCCTCACCTATTACCGCACCGAGCGGCTGAACCCGGCCGACTGGGTGACGCTCGTCCGGGCCACGCTCACCGTCGGTGTCGCCGCCCTGATCGCCGGTTCCTTCGCCCGCCACGTCCCCGTCGCGCTCCTGGTGGCGCTCGCCGGGATCGCCCTCGCCCTCGACGCCGTCGATGGCTGGGTGGCGCGCCGCACGCGCAGTGCCACGCTGGGCGCTCATTTCGACGCCGAGGTGGACGCCTTCCTCATCTTCATCCTCAGCGTGTACGTGGCCCGCTCGCTCGGCGCGTGGGTGCTGGCCATCGGTCTGGCGCGCTACGCGTTCCTGGCCGCCGGCTGGCCGCTGTGCTGGCTGCGGGCCGAGCTGCCGCCGCGCTTCTGGCGCAAGACCGTCGCGGCGGTCCAGGGCGTGTTCCTGGTGATCGCGGCTGCTCAGGTGTTCCCGGCGATCGTGAACGGCATCATCGTCGCCGTGGCCCTCGTCCTGCTCGCCGAGTCCTTCGGTCGCGACGTGTGGTGGTTGTGGCGCCGGCGCCACGGCGCGCTCGTCGCCGCGGACTCGGGCGCGGGCTCTGCTTCGACCGGCGGCTCGGCCGACACGGTGGCCCATCCAGGCGCCTCCGAGGCCGAGGGCGGGGCCGGCGGATCCGCGTCGCCCGGTCCCGCGGGGGCCGGCCCGCGTGGCCTGCGTTCGCGCTGGCGTGGCCTGCGCCACCGGGCTGATCCTGGGCTCACCGTCGTGGCCTTCGTGATCGTCTGGGCGGCCCTGGTCACCCCCGATTCGCCGGGCGATCTCTCAGTGGTCGGCTTCCTGCGCATCCCGCTCGAGATGCTGGTCTTCATCGCGGTGGCCAGCGTGCTGCCGAAGGTCGCGCGGCGCATCCTGGCCGGGATCGTCGGACCGTTGTTGACGGTGGTGGTCGTCGTCAAGGCCCTGGACATCGGGTTCTATGACACCTTCAGCCGTCGCTTTGACCTGCTCAGCGACAAGAGCTACGCCGGGAGCGGCGTCTCGACGTTGAGTGACTCGATCGGGAGCACCGATGCGCACCTGGTGGTGGTCGGGATCTTCGTCGGCATCGTCGTCCTGCTCGTCCTCACCACGTTCTCCGCGTTCCGGCTCACTCGCGTCGCCGCCGACCACCGGCGCCTGACCTTGCGCGTCGTCGCCGGGGTCGGGGTGGTGTGGGGCGTGTTCTGGCTGGTCGGGGCGCAGCTCGTCTCCCACACGCCGGTGGCCACGACGCTGTCCTCGGACGTCATGGGCCACGAGGTCGGACAGTTGCGGGCTGATCTCCATGACCAGTCGGTGTTCGCCGCTCAGATCCGCGACGACGCCTTTCGCAATACGCCGCCCAGCCAGTTGCTGACCGCCCTGCGCGGCAAGGACGTCCTGCTGGTGTTCGTCGAGGCCTACGGACAACAGGCAGTGCAAGGGCGGCAGTTCTCACCCGAGGTCGACGCCGTGCTCAACCACGGCGACAAGGAGCTGGCCTCGGCCGGCTTCTCCGCGCGCAGCGGCTTCCTTGACTCGGCCACCTATGGCGGCATCAGCTGGCTGGCCCACTCGACGCTGCAGTCGGGCGTGTGGGTCAACAGCCAGCGCCGTTACAACGACCTGATGACGACCAACCGCTTCACGCTGAGTGACGCCTTCAAGGAGGCGGGCTGGCGGACCGTCGACGACGTGCCCTCCAACGACTACTACTGGCCGCAGGGGACGTCGTATTACCACTACGACAAGCTCTATGACCGGCGCAACGTCGGCTACAAGGGCCCCACGTTCACCTACGCGTCGATGCCCGACCAGTACACCTACGCCGCCCTGCAGCGGCTCGAGCTTTCCAAGCCCAACCGGCCGCCGCTGTTTGCGGAGGTCGACACTGTGTCGAGCCACATGCCGTGGAACCGCATCCCCGAGCAGATCCCGTGGAACAAGGTCGGCAACGGCTCGATCTTTGACCGGATCCCCGAGGACCATTCGACCGGCGCGTTCTGGTCAAACCCACCGCGCGTGCAGGCGGCCTACGGCCGCTCGATCGTCTACTCGCTGAGCACCCTGTACTCGTGGATCAAGCGACTGGACGACAAGAAGCTCGTCGTCATCGCCCTCGGCGACCACCAGCCGCTGCCGATCGTCAGTGGCCACCACTCCAACCACGACGTCCCCATCTCGATCATCTCCCATGACCCGAAGGTGCTGAAGGCGATCGGAAGCTGGGGCTGGAACGCCGGGCTGCAGCCGGCGCCCAGCGCGCCGGTGTGGCCGATGAGCGCCTTCCGCAACAAGTTCCTCAGCGCGTTCGACTCCCATACGGCGACCACGACCAAGTAGCCGTGGCGGCTCCGGACGCATCTGCGACAGCCGGGCCTCGGCCCCGTCGGCTCGCTGGCCTGGATGGCATCCGGGGCCTGGCCGCGCTGTACGTGGTGATCAACCACGTCTTCCTGCGCGCGTTCCCCGGGTACCCGGTCGACCACGCTCCGTTCTGGGCCGCGTGGTTCATCTACGGCCGCTTCGCCGTGGTGGTGTTCATCGTCCTGTCAGGGTTCTCGCTGGCCCTGTCGCCGGCCCGCCACGGGTGGCGGCTCGACGCCGCCTCGCGCTTCGCCCAACGTCGCGCGCGACGGATCCTGCCCCCGTACTGGGCGGCGCTGGCCTTCAGCCTGGCGGTGGCATGGCTGATCGTGCCCCAGCCGGGCCACGGCGTGCCCGATGCCGCGTCGGTGATGGCCAACGGGCTGCTGGTGCAGAACGTCTGGCTCACCCACAGCCCCAACGCGGCCTTCTGGTCGATGGCGGTCGAGGCCCAGCTCTACATCGCCTTCCCGCTGCTGGTGTTGCTGGTGCGCCGGTGGGGCGGCTGGGCGATGGTGGCCACCGTCGCTCTGATCGTGGCGGCGGTCGGGATCGTCGGTCCGCACGTCGCGCACCTGGACACCTTCCTCGTCCAGTCACCGCCTGACCTGGCCGCGCTGTTCGCGGTCGGCGTACTGACTGCCGGGATCGTCGGTGCCTCCGCGGCGCGCCGGGACTGGCCATGGCCGCGATTGGCGCTGGCCGCCGTCATCCCGGTGCTGGTGGTGATCTGGTGGCAGGGCTCGGTGTGGACGCTTGATCACCTCTACTGGGTCGACCTCTCCCTGGGGCCGGCCATCGCCTGCCTGCTCGCCGCCTTGGCCACCGGCCGCCCGGCGGGGCTGGTGCGCGCGCTCGACGCCCGGCCGATCCGCAGCCTCGGGACGTTCTCCTACAGCCTGTACCTGACCCACGCGCCGATCGTGGCCGTCGTCTGTGAGCGGATCCTGGCCGGCCGGGTCGCCACGGGCGTGCCGTTCTTCCTCATCTCCCTGGCCCTGGTGCTGCCGCTGACCATCGGGTTCGCTCGGGCGTTCGCCGCCGTGTTCGAGCTGCCCTTCCAGCGGCCGCGCACCACGTCCCGCGCCCGGGCGCAGCCCGCTGCGCGCGCGCAGGGGGTACCGGCGTGAGGCACCAGCTGTGGCGATGGGCCTCCGTCGCGTGCCCTTTCGTGACCCTGGCGGTGGTGGTGTGGCGGCTGGGGACGGGCCCGTTCATCGACGGGGTGCGCACGATCAACGCCACGGCGCTGGCCGCCGCGGCGGGGCTCGCGCTGCTGACGACGGTGTGCAGCGCTTGGCGGTGGCAGACCGTGGCCGGCGGCCTGCACGTCAAGCTGTCCCTGCACCGTGCGGTGGCGGCCTACTACCGCTCGCAGTTTCTGAACCTCACCCTCCCCGGCGGGGTCCTGGGCGACGTGCACCGCGGGATCAGTCATGGTCGCGACGTGCGCGACATCGGCCGTGGCCTGCGGGCCGTGTGGTGGGAGCGCACCGCCGGCCAGGTGGTGCAGGTCACCGCCACCGCCGCCATCCTCCTGGCCCTGCCCTCGCCGGTGCAGTCGTCGATGCCGCTGGTGGTCGGTGGGCTCGCGGTGCTGCTGGGCGCCGTCGTTGTGGCGGCCAGAGCCCGGCCGGCCGGTCGCTCGGCCTGGGCCCGCGTCCGCGCCACCGCGGCGCGGGACCTGCGCGAGGCGGTGCTGGCCCGGCGGGCCTGGCTGGGCATCGTGCTGGCCTCGGCGGTGGTGGTGGCCGGGCACACCGCCACCTTCATCGTGGCCGCCCATACCGCGGGGACGACGGCGCCGCTGAGCAAGCTCATCCCGATAGCGTTGCTGGTGATGATGGCCATGGTCCTGCCCAGCGCCGCCGGTTGGGGGCCTCGTGAGGGGATCACGGCGTGGGCCTTCGGCGCCGCCGGCCTTGGCGCGCATCACGGGGTTGCCGCCTCGGTCGTCTACGGGGTCATGGTGCTGGTGGCGAGCCTCCCGGGCGCCGCGGTCCTCGTGGCGGCATGGCTGCGCCGCGACCGCTCACCGGCGCGGCGCGAGCGCCCGGCGCCGATCCGGGAGGAGACCGTCCACGCCTGATCTCCCGTACATCCTGCTCAGCTGCGGCATGTCGATCGACGGGTATCTCGGCGCGGCGGCGCCGCGGCGGCTGGAGCTCTCCAACGACGCCGACTTCGACCGCGTGGACGCGGTACGCGCCTCCTGTGACGCGATCCTCGTCGGCGCCGGGACGGTGCGGACCGACAACCCGCGGCTGCTGGTGCGCTCCCAGAACCGCCGTGAGGCCCGGGTCGCTCGCGGCCTGCCCACCTCGCCGATGAAGGTCACCGTGACCGAACGTCTCGAACTGGACCCCGCCGCCGACTTCTTCACCACCGGCGACAACGAGAAGCTCGTGTACTGCACCAGCGGGGGCGTGGGCGACGCGCGGTCGCGGCTGGGCGACGTGGCCACCGTGGTCGACGGGGGCCACCATGTGAAGATGCGGCGGCTCAGCGAGGATCTCGGCGCCCGCGGGGTGCAGCGGCTGATGGTCGAGGGCGGCGGCAACGTTCACACGCAGTTCCTCACCGACGACCTCGCCGACGAGCTGCAGCTGGTCGTCGCCCCCTTCTTCGTCGGTGACTCGCGAGCCACCCGGTTCGTCGGCGACGGCCGTTTCCCATGGAACCCAGGGCGCCGCGCCACCCTGGCCGATGTGCGCCAGATCGGCGACGTCGTGCTGCTGCGCTACGCGCTGTCGTCGCGCTTTGCGGACGACTGCTGAGCCGGCAGCGCCAGCAGGTCCGAGTGCCACACGGTGACCAGGAGCTGACCGGCGTGCAGCTGGGCCAGCCGCCGTGAGGTGTAGGCGCCGGCGTCGGCGGCCAGCGATGGATCCTGCTGGCACGCGGCGGCCACCCACCCCGTCAGCCACGTGGCGATCAGCTCATGGTCAGCAGGTCCCAGCCGCCACGGGCTGGGGGCGGTGTGCACCTCGGCGCCGAGCCTCTGAAAGCTCGCGGTGGCGGAGTCGAACGCGTCAGGTCCGAGGAGGCGTTCGCCCGCGGTGCCCCGGCGTTGGTGGTCGTTGAAGGCACGGCGAAGGCGCGAATCGAACGGCTCGACAGGGCTCAGCCCGACGTGGCCGTTGACCGACAGGGTGAGCAGAACGGGGCACGCCGCCGCCGAGCAGCTGGCGACCAGCTCGGTCAGGTCCGGCTCGGTGAGCATGTCGAGCAGCGCCGAGGCGGTGACGACGCTCGCCCCGGCGAGGGCGCCGGGGGACAGCCCGGCGATGTCCGAGCGCCGCGCCTCGACGGTGACCGCGCCACCGTCGGCCGCCGGCCCGGGACGGTCGGTGGCGGCGACGTCAAGCAGGTCGGGGTCGCGGTCGTGCAGGACCCAGTGCTGGGGCCCGGGCAGCTGTGGCGCCAGCCAGCGGCCCATGGACCCGGTGCCGGCGCCGAGGTCGTGGATGACGAGGGTCTCGTCGGTACGTGGCCGTGGGGCGAGGTGCTCGGCCAGCCGCCGCCCGAGGTCCCGAGCGCGCGCCCCCGCGTCCGCGGGCTCGCGCAGGCTGAGCCATTCCGGCGTGACCCGGACGCCCTCCAGGCTCACCGGGCCGGTCCGTCCAGGGCGCGGGCGACGATCGCGGCGGTGGCCGCCCACCCAGTCAGGCCGGCGCGGCGCTCGCGCGCTGCCTGGCGCAGGCGGGCGCGGAGTGCGGCATCGGTGAGCCACGCGTGCAGCGCCCCACGCAACGCGCCTGGGTCATCGGGGGCGATCAGGATCCCGGGCCGCAGCGTGTCGGCCTGCCCATGGCCGAGCGACTCGGACGTCCCGCCCACCTCGCTGGCGATGACCGGCAGGCCGCGCGCCAGCGCTTCGGTGATGACCATCCCGTAGGTCTCGGCGCGCGAGGGGAGGACCATCAGGTCTGACGCGGCGTAGGCGGCGTCCAGCGCCGCTCCGGTCAGCGGCCCGACGAAGGCGATGCGCTGTCGCAGGCCGGCGTCGCGCGCCTGCCGGCGGACGGCATCGGCGAAGCAGGGATCGCGATCCAGGCTGCCGACGCACCGGCAGCGCCAGGGTAGGTCGGCGAGGCCGGACAGCGCCTGGACGAGGACGTCGTGGCCCTTGCCGTAGGTCACCGCCGCGACGCACAGGAGCCCGCCGACGCCGGACTGGCTCCCGGCGGCCGGCGCGGCGGCGTCGACGCCGGGCGGGGCCACGCGGATGCGCTCGGCGGGGACCGCGTACAGCTCGCTGAGCCGGCGCTGGGTCCACGCGCTGGTGGTCACCACGGCGCTCGCCGCATGCAGGACCGCCTGCTCGCGATGGCGGACCGCGTCGGCCTCGGCGGGGCCAGGACGGTGGCCCAGCGGCATATGCACGAGCACGACCTGACGGACGCGCCGGGCCTGAGGGGCGAGGATCTCGGGCGCCGTCGAGGCGATCAGCCCGTCCAACAGCACCGGCGTCCGGTCAGCGATCTGGGCCATGGCGGCGTGCAGGGCGGCCAGCGCGCGGTCGTCGGGGTGCGGCCAGGCGCCGAGCACCGGGTGCTCGCGCACCGTCCAGCCGAGGATGGCGAGCTCGTCGAGCAGGCGGCGGTCATACCGGTTGCCCCCGCTCGGTCGTTGCGGGTCGTCGATGCCGTCGGGCACGACGGCATGCACGGTCCTCACAGGGGGCGCTCGTAGCTGGCCCAGGCGACGTGTGACTCGTGCAGGGTGACGGTCAGGCCGTCCAGGTCGCGGGCGGCCTCGCCCAGCGCGCCGGCGTGGACCCGCTCGGCGAGGCGGTCGGCCACCACCCGGGCCAGAGCCTCGGTCGAGGTGTTCATGCCGGCCAAGGTGGGCTCGTCGTCGAGGTTGCGGTAGGTCAGCCCCGCGAGCACCGCGTGCAGCTCCTCGGTGGCCCGGCCGATGTCGACCACGATGTTGTCGGCGTCGAGGGTGGCGCGACGGAAGGTCGCGTCGACGACAAACGTCGCACCGTGCAGGCGCTGCGCGGGCCCGAACACCTCGCCCTGGAAGCTGTGGGCGATCATCATGTGGTCACGGACGGTCACGCTGAACACGGTCTATTCCTCGTCGTAGGTGATGGTGTGACAGAGGGCGGCCAGGCTCCCTGAGGCGAGGCGGGCCATCACCTCGGGCAGTTGCGCGAAGCGCGACTCGCCGGTGAGCAGGGCGTCGAAGACCGGGTCACGCAGGAGCTCGAGCGCCAGGATAAGTCGGTCTGCCGGGAGGCGGCGCCCGCGGCGGGCGGGGGAGACCGTGCCCACCTGGCTGGCGCGGATGGCCAGGCGCCGCGAGTGAAAGGCGCCGCCCAGCGACAGCTGGACCTCGCGGTCGCCGTACCAGCTGAGGTCGATGACGGTGCCCTCTGGGGCGAGCAGCTCGAGCGAGCGCTGCAGGCCGTCGGAGGTCGCGCTGGCGTGGATCACCAGATCGCGGCCGTCCGGGGCATCGGCGGGCGCCGCGAAGTCGACGCCGAGGGCCTCGGCCACCGAGGCGCGGCCGGCGTCGACGTCGACGAGTGTGACCCGCACCCCCGGAAACCGGCTGAGCAGGCGGGCCACGCAGCAGCCGACCATGCCGGCGCCGACCACCGCGACCCGGTCGCCGAGCAGCGGCGCTGCGTCCCATAGGGCGTTGACGGCGGTCTCGACCGTGCCCGCGAGCACGGCACGGGTGGCCGGCACGTCGTCGGGGATCACGGTCACCGCGCCGGCCGGCACCACATAGGCGGTCTGATGCGGGTAGAGGCAGAACACCGTGCGCCCGCGCAGCGGCTCCGGCCCCTGCTCGACCCGGCCGACGTTGAGGTAGCCGTACTTGACCGGCCCGGGGAACTCGCCCTCCTGAAAGGGCGCGCGCATCACCGCGTACTGAGACGGTGGCACGCCGCCGGAGAAGACCAGGATCTCAGTGCCGCGGCTGACGCCAGAGCGCAGGGTGCGCACCAGGACCTCGTCGCGGCCGGGTTCGGAGAGTGTCACCGGGCGGATCTCGCCGGCGCCGGGCGCGCGCAGCCAGAACGCGTGGGCGTCGCTCTGGGTGGGGCTCACGTCGCCGGACCCGGCATCGCGAGAGATGTTATGGCGGACGGGCGACTTGACGTTGCGGTCGGTGTGGGATATTCCCGGGGGATGGGGCTGGACAGCGTCGACGGGCAGCCACGCCCGATCACACCGGTGGAGCTGCAGGCGGTGATCCACGCCGAGCGCCGCGACGAGCCGTTCCTGGTCTACCGCGATGCCGAGGGCAGGTTGCAGACGGTCATTCTGGGAAGCGAGGTCACCGTCGGGCGCAACGCCGAGGCCGCGCTCAGCATCTACTGGGACGATCAGGTCTCCGGGCTGCATGCCGAGCTCAAGCAGCTGGGCGGCGAGCTCACCCTCGTCGACGACGGTCTGTCGCGCAACGGCTCCTATGTCAACGGCGAGCGCGTGCACGGACGGCGCCGGCTGCGCGACGGCGACCGCCTGCAGTTCGGACGCACGATCGTGCTGGTGCGCCGTCCCACCGACGGTCAGCACCGCGCCACCGCGGTGGCCATCCACGCCGTGAGCGCACCGGTGGAGCTGTCGGTCCGCCAGCGCGAGGTGCTCACCTCGCTGTGCCGCCCGCTGACGGGGAGCAATCCCTTCGCGGCACCGGCGTCCAACCGCCAGATCGCTGAGGAGCTCTTCCTCTCCGTGCCGGCCGTCAAGCTGCACCTCCGCGCCCTGTTTGACAAGTTCGGGGTCGAGGAGCTGCCCCAGAACGAGAAGCGCCTGGCCCTGGTGGGCCGCGCGCGGGCCAGCGGACTGATCCCGGACCGCGGCTCGTCGGTCTGAGCCGGTCGCCGGTCTGGCCCGGGTGCCCGTGAGGCGCCGTCGGTGGCCCGGCACGGTCGTCACGGAGGGCCGGGACCTCGTGACCATCCGAGATCCCGGCCTCCGCTTCGCCCGCTTTCCGAGCAAGCGGCGGAAAGCTGCCCCCTTGGGCTCCTGTCCCCAGCTCGACCAGCTGACTGAAACGACGTAGTGGTCGAATCTGGGACCTCTGCCCCCGGTCCGTCTCACTGAGTGCTGCGTGGTGTGGCGTGATGATCATGTCGCCGCCAGGGCGGGGCGCCAAGTAGTCCCAGGGATAGGCCGAGGTGACCCTCCCTGGGGATAGGTCGACCTGACCCTCGCCGCGGCCGCGCCCCGGCACCCGGACCCCGGGAGCCGGCCGATCACGGATCGGGTGGCGACGCGCGGGTGAAGTGACAC
>Ga0335075_10011174_pt1 | contig 13584 bp, 6 predicted proteins | sample Lox_Sample_24_FD_206723 | JGI IMG/M metagenome (GOLD analysis project Ga0335075, IMG submission 206723) | Soil microbial communities from Loxahatchee National Wildlife Refuge, Florida, United States - Lox_Sample_2.4 | ecosystem: Environmental > Terrestrial > Soil > Wetlands | place: USA: Florida...
GACCTGGTGCTGCAAGTCCGTTGCGCAGTTTACAACGGGACACTTGGTTCCGGCTTCGGTCAACGGTTCGAACCCGTCGGCCGTCCAGATGCAGCTGTCGCAATCGCCGCGTGATCCCACCAGTTTCGGGACACTCCCGCGTTTCTGTCGCCGGAGATCGGGACGATAGCGGCCGGCTGGGCTGTCAGCCTGACGACGTTCGCTGCGGTAGCCGGGCGCGTCGCAACCGGATTCGTGGTCGACCGCATCAACCGGCGCCTCGTCACCTCTCTGAACTTTCTGGTGCAGGGACTCGGCATTGGACTATTGGCGGGGAGCGCGGAACCACGTACTCTCCTGCTCGGCTGCGTGCTCTTCGGGGTTGGTGTCGGGAATGCCACATCGTTGCCAGGACTGATCGTTCACAGTGAATTTCCGAAGCAGCACTTCACCAGAATTATCAGCATTGTCGTCGCGGTCAACCAGTTCACCTTCGCGTTCGGACCGACTTTGCTTGCCCAACTCCAACACGCTGAAGGGAGTTACACAATGGCAATGCTGTTGTGTCTCGCAATGGAGATCAGCGCGGCCATCGTGATTTTGATACCCGTTGTAGCGCGATATCCTGCTCCGGCCAACCCGGGCAGGACATAGGGCCGCCCACTCGCGATGATCCCGGGTACTCGTCAACCCTCACGGAATCCTCATGGGACGGCGCCGGCAGCCAGATCGGCGATTGCAAAGGATGCCAGGTGTCCAGGGCGGCCGATGTTACGTGCCCGGAATGCAGATGTGCTCCGGCGGCAATCCTGCCTGTCGCCGCCCGGACATCGCCCGATACGCAGCTTCGAGATTGCGTGTGAACCGTGCCGTATCGAACAGCGGCGCCGTCATCCGGCTGCGCGCGAGCCGTTGTTGGACCGCAGCCAAGGCATCAGCGTCGCCGGCAAGCATCACAGCCTTGGCCTCGTATTCCTCGCCCGTCGCCGTGATCAGATCGGGCAGCCCCACCGCATGCAACAGGCTCGCGGCGACGCGGCCGGCGAATGTCGCACCCGCGCACGTGAGCACGGGTAGTCCGGCCCATAACGCATCGCTCGCAGTAGTGTGCGCATTATAGGGCAGCGTATCGAGGAACAATCCAGCGAGGCGATGCCGCGCCAGATGCTCCGCCAGTGGCAGCCGCGGTGCAAACACAAGCCGCGCCGGGGCAATTCCACATTGCGCCGCCGCATCCCTCAGGTTGGCCGCCGCCGTCTCGTTGTCGTGCAGCAGCCACAGCACGCTGCCCTCGACCTGCCGCAGAATCCGCATCCAGCTTGCGAACACGTCCGGCGTGATCTTGTAGCTGTTGTTGAAGCAGCAAAACACGAAGCCCTCGGCTGGCAGTCCCGCCTCAACCCGGCTCGGCACCAACCCGGCAATGCGGCGCCGCCGATCGTTTGGCTGGTACGTGTCGGGCAGCCACACGATCTTCTCGGTGTAGTATGGCTCCTCTTGCTCCCGGATCAGCACCGGGTCGGCAATGATGTAATCGATGAACCCGGCGCCCATCGTGCCGGGATAGCCGAGCCAGTTCACTTGAACCGGTGCCGCGCGGCAGGCAAAGATGCCGGCGCGGAAATCTTTGGTAAAACCTTTCAGATCGACCGCGATGTCGATCCGAAGGCTGCAGGCCATCGCTGCCACGTCCCGATCCGCCTGGTACCGCACGTCGATCAACCGATCGACGCCCGCTTCCACACGTTGGCGCATCTCATCACGGGTATCGGGGCCAAACGAAAAGGCCGTGATCTCGAATGCACTGCGATCATGGCATTCCAGCACTTCCGCGATCAAATAGGCGGTCGCATGATTGTAGAAGTCGGAGGAAAAATAACCAATGCGCAGCTTGTCATTCGGCGAGCGCGGCGCGATCGGCGGCAACGAAGGAACGCCTAGGTACTTGGCGCGAACGAAGATCTCGGCAGCCCGGCACTGCAACGCCGGCGAGTCGGTCAGTGCCGCAACAGAAAACGGCATGGCGGCCCGTTCGCCATGCGCGATCCTCTCGGCCAGCGCCATCGCGTCTTGCCGCACATGACGCCAGTCGCACACCGTCAGCCTGGCATGCGCCGCCATCCCTTGCAGGAAATCGAGCCCCGGGTCCAGTGCCATCGCCTGCTCGTACCCGGCCAACGCCTCTTCTAATCGGCCCAGGTTCTGCAACGTCGTGGCACGGTCGCGATGCGCCTCGGCGCTGCCGGGACGCAAGACGATCGCATGATCGAAGCTGGCAAGCGCCTCCTCAAAGCGGCGCAGCTCGCGCAAGCCGTTGCCCAGATTGCTGTGTGCCTCGGCGACGCGTGCGTTCACCGCAATGGCTTGCCGGATCAGGGCGACCCCGTCCTCGGTGCGGTGCGTCTGCAGTGCGACCACGCCAGCAAGGTGCAGGGCATCGAAATGCGTGGGATCCCGGCGGACGATATCAAGGTAGAGTGCTTCCGCCTCGGCAAGGCGTCCTTGCCGATGCAATGCCACAGCCTGCGTGAGCTGATCAGCCAAGGTCATGCCAAGTCATATCACGTCGTGTAGCGTCAACAACCCGTCATGGCCGGGTCAGGTCCAGCCATGACAAGAAAACGGGATGCTTCGCCGCTTGCACGCGTGGCCATGACAGGTTGAACGGCCCACCCGTCAAGGAATACCGCACCATGCCGCCGACGGAATTGTTTATCTTCGCCCGCTTCCATGCCCACCACGGCCAGGACAAAATGGTCGCCGACGCGTTGCGGACGGTCATCGCTCCTACGCGCGAGGAACCGGGCTGTCTCGCCATCAACGCCTTCCAGTCGGTCCGCGATTCGCGCCTGTTTTATATCCACTCGCGGTGGGTCGACGAAGCCGCGTTTGAAACCCACGCCACGCTGCCCCACACCGTCGTCTTCCTTGAACGCGTGCAGGGCCTGATCGACCATCCGTTGGACATCACGCGCACCCGCTCCCTATAGCGCCGGCCTGGTCCGCGCTGGCGCCTACTCGATCGGAATCCGAGCCGCGATGACAGCAAAGCTTTCGCCGCGACGCTTTGCGCGCATATCGGCCACCAGCAGGATCGCAATGCCGATCCCCAGTACCACCGCACCCTGGAACAACGGCTGCAGGACCAGCGGCGCCTTCGGCACCACGGCCAGCGACAGGAACAACGGAACCGCCAGGACGAACGACAGGATCGATGCCGGCACCAGCAATTTCTGCCGCAGGATCGCCCGCGCCCATGCGGTGTCTCGCGCCCGCTTGTGCCAGCGCAGGTTCAGCGCACCGGCGGCGAGCGCAATCCACATCGTCAGCACCGCCAGCGAGCGCACCGCGACGCCCATCGCCCAACCGAAATAGACCGACTGCACCAGGAACAGCGTCCCCAGGAAGGCGCACAACCACAGCGCCGGCAGCGGCACCTTGCGGCGCGACACCTCGGCGAAGATCGGCGGCAGCAGGCGGTCCTGCGCCTGGGCGAAGCAGAAGCGCGAGGCAACCATCAGCGCGGGCGCCAACGTCTTGCCGACGATCAGTGCCACCGCCAGGTTCAGCACCACGGTCACCCATTTCGGGGCCACCAGCCCGATCAGGCCCGGCGCGGTGGCATAGCTGGCCTTGCCGGCCGCGATCAGCCCGGCAACGGCCCACCACGGCGCGGCGTGGAACAAGGCCATCGCGACCAGGGAAAACAGGACCAGCGCCACGATCCAGCCGTAGTAGATGCCACGCGGGACATTCCGTTCCGCATAGGCGGTTTCGCCGCCCAGGGCCGGTCCTGCGCCCAGCCCGGCATAAGCGAACACGAACAAGGCGCAGACCGAAAGGAAGTCGAAGAAGCTGTCGGGCGGCGGCGGCACGGGCGTTGCGAGCTTTGTCCCGGTCGCGGCGCTCGCGGAGGCGACGAAGGTGTCGGGCGCCGTTGCGAAGCCGAATGCGGTGATCGTCAATGCCGTGACGACGATGACGAACAACAGGATCGTAACGAATGTGCCGTAGTGCTTCACGCCGGCGGCGTTGACCGCGAAGGTGATCCAGATGGCGGCAAGCCCGCAGATCAGGTGCCCGACGGGCGTCAGCAGGGCGGCACCCGCGGCGTGGCTGATCGGCATCACGGCCTGCCCGAGGAACGTGCCAAACGCATAGCCGAGCACGCCCATGCTGGCGGGGCCCGTCACCCAATAGACGAAGGTGATCAGGAAGCCGGCCGGCATGCCCAGGCTACGCGCGATCCAGACATGCTTGGACCCCGCGCGCGGCATCACCTTGGAGAAGGCAGCGAACAGATAGGCTTTCGGCAGCATGGCGATGCCGGTCACGAACATCGCAAGTGGCACAAGCCCGTGCACGGCGGGATAGACGGACAGGCTCTGCACCGAGACGAAATTGATTCCGGCACCGTATTCGGCCGCCACGGCCGATGCCGTGATGGCCAGCACGCCAAGCGCCTTGGCAAGCCGGTAATGGACGTGACTGTCGCTCACGGCGTTTCCCCATCGCGTGTTATGGCCTGATAGATTCTATCAGCGCCTCCCGCGCGATACGCAAGAGCTTTGCGCTTGAGCAAGTGTCGGTCGGGGCGGCCTGGAAGCCATGAAGAACCGGTCCGCACCGGTTGGTTCGCGACCGCGACACCGCGTCAATCTCCGGCAGGCGCGTCGGGGGGCACCCTCACCCAGGCGAACCCGCGCGGCAGCACCGGCAACGGCTCGCCCTGTCCGACGGTCACGCGGTGGCCTGTTCTGCGACCGAACAGATTGACGGTTTCGTAGGTACCCGAGGCCGGCGCGGGGGAGTCGCCGGGAAATTCCTCGTTGCGGGTTCCGGTGCTGCCGCGAGATCCGCCTGGAGCCTGTGCCACCTCGAACGTCCCTGCTCGACTGCTTGCAGCCGCTCGGGCCACTCAGCGCCTGTGTTTATGGGGGTGGCTGTTTATGGGGGTGGCGTGGCCGGCTTCTATCCGGAACATTACCTATCGACGGTTGCCTGCCCCCCCACGCCGGACCAAACCCCCGCCGGCCATGCCCGATCCCACCCGAGATGCCGCTTTCGATCTTGTGTCCGCCGTGCTGGACCGGCGCCGCACCCTGGAGGAGGCGCTGGACGCATTGCCGGCAGGCCTGGCGGCACGCGACCGCGCCGCTGCGCACCGGCTCGCCGCCACGGTGCTGCGGCGGACGGGCACGCTGGACGCCGTGCTGGAGCCTTATTTGCGCAAGCAGCCGCCCGATCCGGTGCGGCATGTGCTGCGGCTGGGCGCGGCGGGCGTTCTGCTGCTGGAAACTCCGCCGCACGCCGCCGTGGCGACCGCGGTGGCCCTGGCCCGGGCGCGCGGGCTCACGCCGTTTGCCGGGCTGGTGAACGCGGTCCTGCGCCGTGTGGCAGCGAACGGTCCCGCTGCGCTGGCGGAACTCGACGGACCGCGGCTGGATACCCCTGCATGGCTATGGCAGTCCTGGGGCCCTGCCGCGCGGGCTATCGCCACCGCGCATCAACACCCGGCCCTACTGGACCTGACACCGCGTCCTGGCGTGGCGCCACCGCCAGACGGCATGAGGCTGCCGACCGGTTCGGTGCGGTTTCCCGCAGGCACCCATCCCGACTCTGTTCCTGGTTTCGCAGATGGCCTGCTGTGGGTGCAGGACGCAGCGGCGGCATTGCCGGCGCGGCTTCTGGCGGCACGGCCCGGGGAACAGGTCGCCGATCTGTGCGCGGCGCCCGGCGGCAAGACCGGGCAACTCGCTGCCACCGGCGCTGCGGTGACGGCGGTAGAGCAAGATGGACGGCGCCTGGAGCGGCTGGCGGAGAACCTGCGCCGATGGGGGCTGCAGGCGACGCTGGTTCAGGCCGATGCCGCCGTTTGGACGCCAGCGCAGGGCGGCTTCGACGCGGTGCTGCTGGACGCGCCGTGCAGTGCTACGGGGACCATCCGGCGCCATCCCGATGTGCCGCACATCAAGCGCCCGCGTGACGTGCAGGCGCTGACTGAAACGCAGGATCGTCTGCTCGCCGCCGCCACCGAACTGCTGTGTCCCGGCGGTCGGCTGGTCTACGCGGTGTGTTCGTTGCAGCCGGAGGAGGGCATACCGCGGATCGCCGCTGCCATCGCGCGCGGCGGGCTGCGTCTGGAGCCATTCACCGCGGAGGAGCTGGCGGATGTGCCGGAGGCGCGCACGGTGGAAGGACATCTGCGCACGCATCCCGGGATGTGGCCGGAACTTGGGGGAATGGACGGATTCTTCGCGGCGCGGCTGAGGAAGGTCTGACGACGCGCCAGCATTGCTCAGCCGGCGTTGAGCTCCCGCAGCACTTCGTTCTCGGTCAGGATCTGCGGCAGCACCACGGGCGCGCCGTCATGGGGCGGGTAATAGACATACAGCGGCACACCGTCTCGCCCATACTCGCGCAGGAATTCCGAAATCGCCGGGTTCTGCCGCGTCCAGTCGCCTTTCAGATATGCCACGTGCTTCGCGGCAAACGCCTGCTGTACCGACGCGCTGGCGAGCGCCACGCGTTCGTTCACCAGGCAGGTGACGCACCAGGCTGCTGTCATGTCGACGAACACCGGCCGCCCTTCAGCGCGCAACGCAGCGAGCCGGGCCGAAGAGAAGTTTTCGGCGCCTGCGCTCGCGGCCGTGCCAACGGGCGGCGGCGACGCCGCGATTCCGCTCAGCACCGCACCAGCCAACAGGGCGGCGGCCACCGCAGCAGACTGGCCCAGCCGCCGGACACGCGCGGCGCCCTGCTGCGTGATCCCCAGGACCCACGCGGCGAATCCAAGCAACACGAAGCCTGCCGCGGTGCCCAGCACACCACTCGACCCGGCCTCTTCGCTCGCGACCCATAGCAGCCAAGCCGCTGCGCCGTACATCGGAAATGCGAGCGCCTGCTTCAGCACCTCCATCCAGCGTCCTGGCCGCGGCGCCAGGCGAGCCAGCGTCGGCACCGCCGCGAACGCCGCATAGGGCGCGGCCAAGCCGAGGCCCATGACCAGGAACACGAGCATCGTTACCGCCGGCGATGCGGCAAGCCCGGCGGCTACCGCCACGCCCATGAAGGGAGCGGTGCACGGGGTCGCCACCAGTACCGCGAGCAATCCGGTGAAGAAGCTGCCCGCGCGGCCGCCTCGGGACATCAGGGCACTGCCGGCGCCGGCAAAGCTGCCGCCCACCTGGAACACCCCCGACAGGTTCAGGCCGACGCAGAACAGGAGCCACGCCATGGCGGCGACGAAGACCGGCGAGGCGAACTGGAAGCCCCAGCCGGCCGCCACTCCGGCCGCCCTGGCGGCAATAAGCACCACCGCCAGGGCGGCGAACATCGCAAGTACCCCGGCGGTGTAGAACATGGCGTGCGCCCGCGCCTGGCCACGCGCCGCGCCGTGCGCCAGTGCCACCGCTTTCATGGCCAGGATCGGGAACACGCATGGCATCAGGTTCAGGATCAGCCCGCCCAGAAAGGCGAACATCAGCACGCGGCCGATCGGCGGAAACGCCGGCGGCGGGGACGCGCCGGGCGTGGTGTGCACTGCCACGTCCGTCTCCTGTCCAGAGCGATCGCGCACAACCAGGATGCCGGACAGGGCGGCGTCCGGACTGATTGTCTTCGCCAGTTTCAGCCCGAGGAAAAAGCCCCCCTGGCGTACCGACAGGGGCTGCGCGGCGTCATCGTCGATCTCACCGGGCTGATCCGGGATGAACCAGGCATCCGTGACCGTGGACGGGCCCAGCTCCGGACCCTGCACCCAAAGACCACCATCCAGTGCGATGCTGGCCTGCCAGGGCGACAGCCGCGGTACAGCCCGGTCGTGGGCGGCGAACAAGGGCGCCTGGGCGGACGGCGCCGGCGTTCCAGGGGGCACATCCAGACGGAATGTCGCTTGCTCGGGAACGCAGATCTGTTTGCATACCAGCCAGCGGGCGGTCGCCTGGATCGCGAGGGGCCCTCCGGCCGCAGGCGGCGTGATCGTCACCGGCAGAAGCACGTCGCCGGTGTAGGCGTAGGTCATCACCGGCCCTTCGGCGATCCGGCGCGGCGTGGGCCAGACGATCGGGCCAGCGGTGGTGCCGGGCAGCAGCGTCAGGGCAAGCGACGGCGCCACACCGGCATCGCCCGGATTGCTCCAGTAGGTATGCCAGCCAGGGGCCAGCCGGATATAGAGGCCGATGCGGAATGGCTTGCCCGGCGCGATGGCGTCGGTATCGGACACCAGCGAGGCAGTATTGCGGCTTGTGGTGGCCGGGGAGCTTTCCAGCGCCTCGGCGGTGCCAGTCCACAGCAACAGGCAAAGCAGGATCAGCGGGACGACGCGGCGCATGAAGTCTCCGGGGAGCGTGCTGCTGCACGGCTGACGCACCCACCGCACAATGCCGCATTTCCACGGAATCAGCCAGACCGCCTCAAGATTGTGCTGGGCCGCGTTTCCTGCGTGCCTGGCCCGCGATGAAACCGCGCCGTCCCCCTTGGACCCGCACCACGCGCGGTTATATGAACGGCACGCGACCCCATGCCCGATTCGCCATCCGACGCCCTCGCCGCCCGGCGCCGTCGCCTGTTGTTCCGCGCCACTCACCGCGGTACCCATGAGAACGACCTGATGATTGGCGGCTTCGTCCGCGCACATCTGGCTGCGTTTGGCCCCGATGAGCTCGACGCCCTGGAAACTCTGCTGGAATGGCCTGAAACCGACCTCGCCGACTGGCTGACCGGACGGCGGCCGCTGCCTGATGACGCCGCCCCGATGCTTCAGCGCATGCGGGAAGCAGTAGCCGCAGGGGAATTAGTGGCCGGAGGGGAAGCAGGAGGCACGCAAGCCTCCCCGGCCGTTGCGGGCTTGGGCCCCGAAGCGGACCAAGGTCGCATCGAGGGGCCTGCAGGCCGACCTGGAAACGGGTGGCGCCGTCCCCCCAATTCCCGCCCAGAGGGCGAGGGGGAATGTCCAACATGACCACCCCCATCCAGGTCTGGGGAGCGCCCGAGGGATGGGACGCATTCCTGCTCGCACAGCGCCGCCGCGAGTTCGCCGGCCCCATCCTGCACGTCGCCCGTGACGATGCCAGGATGGCGCGCATTGCCGAAGCCCTGGCCTTCATCCTGCCGGAAGCCGAGATCCTGCGCTTTCCCGCCTGGGACTGCCTCCCGTACGACCGCGTCTCCCCCAACCCAGCTCTCGTCTCCGAGCGCGTCGCCACCCTGACCCGCTTGCTGGAACCCGCCGGCGTGCCGCGCGTCGTCCTCACCACAATCAACGCACTGGTGCAGCGCGTGCCGCCGCGGGCTGCCTTCGCCGGCTCCAGCCTGGAGCTGAAGGTCAATGGCACGGTCCAGCCGGAGAAGCTGGCGCAGTTCCTGGAAGCCAACGGCTACGGCCGTGCCGGCACGGTGATGGAGCCGGGCGAATACGCCATGCGCGGCGGCATCATCGACTTGTTCCCCGCCGGCGAGCCCGACCCCGTCCGCCTCGATCTGTTTGGCGATACGATCGAATCGATCCGCGTCTTCGATCCCGCCAGCCAGCGCAGCGGCGACCGCCGGCAGCGTCTGACCCTGCGCCCAGTCTCCGAAGTCCCCCTGGACCGTGCCGCCATCGCCCGGTTCCGTTCCGCCTGGCGCGACTTGTTCGGTCAGCCCGCTGCGGATGACCCGATCTATCATTCGATATCCGACGGCCGCCGCCATCCCGGCGTGGAGCACTGGGTGCCGTTGTTCCATCCGACGATGGAAACGCTGCTGGACTACCTGCCCAAGGCGTCGGTCAGCCTGGACCACCAGGCCGACGAAGCGTTGACCGCCCGCCTGGAAATGATCGCCGACCACTACGCCGCGCGCCGTGGGCCGGCGCGCGAAGGCGAGGCGCCGTACCGCCCGCTGCCGCCCGAACAACTTTATCTGAACCGCGCCGATTGGGACTCGATGCTGTCCGGCGGTCCGCTGCTGGCGTTCAGGCCGTTTGCCAGGCCCGATGACGCCGACGGCGTGGATGGCGGCGGTCGTCCCGGCCCGATCTTCGCCCAAGGGGGCCTGGCTTCCGGCGGCGGGCCGGGCATGAACGTCTTCGACCAGCTTCGCGCCCAGGCCGAACGCTGGGCCAATGAAGGCCGGCGGATCGTCATCGCCGCGTGGACCCGCGGCTCCCGCGAGCGCATCGCCAACCTGCTGAAAGAGCACCATTTCAAGGACGCGGCGCAGGAGGACACCTGGGCCGCCATCCGCCGCAAGCCGGCAGGATCGGTTTCGCTGGTCACGCTCGGCGTGGAACGCGGTTTCGTCGCCGAGCGCATCGCCCTGGTGGGTGAGCAGGATCTGCTGGGTGAACGCATCAGCCGGCCGCCGCGGCGGCGCAAGCGTGCGGATCAGTTCATCGCTGAAGCCACCGAGATCGCCGAGGGCGATCTGGTCGTGCATCAGGAATACGGCATCGGCCGCTATGACGGCCTCGCGACCCTGACCGTGACCGGCGCCCCGCACGATTGCCTGCGCCTGATCTACGACGGCGACGAAAAACTGTTCTTACCCGTTGAAAATATTGAGGTTTTGTCGCGGTACGGGTCAGAGCAACAGGGCGTGGCGCTGGACAAGCTGGGCGGCATCGGCTGGCAGACCCGCAAGGCGCGGATGAAGAGCCGCATCCGCGACATGGCCGCCGAACTGATCCGCATCGCCGCCACGCGTCGGGTGCGCGATGCTGAGGTGATGGTGCCCGGCGAAGGCGCGTGGGACGAGTTCTGCGCCCGCTTCCCCTTCGCCGAGACGGAGGACCAGGCCCGCGCCATCGCCGACGTATTGGAAGACCTGGCGAGCGGCCGGCCGATGGACCGGCTGATCTGCGGCGACGTTGGCTTTGGCAAGACCGAGGTCGCATTGCGCGCCGCCTTCATCGCCGCGATGTCCGGCGCGCAGGTCGCTGTCGTGGTGCCGACCACATTGCTCGCACGCCAGCACTACCGCACGTTCCGCGACCGGTTCGCAGGGCTGCCGATAACCGTGGCGCAGCTTTCTCGCATGGTGCCGGCCAAGGAGCAGACCGAGGTGAAACGCGGCCTGACCGATGGCCGTGTGAACATCGTGATCGGCACGCATGCGCTGCTGTCGAAAACCATCCAATTCGCGGAACTTGGCCTGCTGGTGGTGGACGAGGAGCAACATTTTGGCGTGGCGCACAAGGAGCGGCTGAAGCAGCTCCGGGCCGATGTGCATGTGCTGACGCTGACCGCCACGCCGATACCACGGACGTTGCAGCTTGCCCTGACCGGCGTGCGGGAGATGAGCCTGATTTCAACGCCGCCGGTCGATCGGCTGGCGGTGCGCACCTTCATCATGCCGTTCGACAGCGTGGTGATCCGCGAAGCGATCCAGCGCGAGCGCTTTCGCGGCGGGCAGGTGTTCTGCGTGGTGCCGCGCATCGAGGACCTGCCGCGCATGTCCGAACGCTTGCGCGAGATCGTGCCGGAAGCGCGCCTGGCGCAGGCACATGGGCGACTGGCGCCGACCGAACTGGAACGCGTGATGACCGAGTTCGGCGACGGCAAACACGATATCCTGTTGTCGACGAATATCGTGGAAAGCGGGCTCGACATGCCAGCGGTGAACACGCTGGTAATCCATCGCGCCGACATGTTCGGGCTGGGCCAGTTGTACCAGTTGCGCGGCCGTGTCGGACGCGGCAAGCAGCGTGGCTACGCGTATCTGACGTGGCCGCAGAACATGCGGCTTTCCGCTGCCGCGGAGAAGCGGCTGACAGTGATGCAGACGCTGGATGCGCTGGGGGCAGGCTTCACGCTCGCCTCGCACGATCTGGACATCCGCGGCGCCGGCAACCTGCTGGGTGACGAGCAATCCGGGCATATCCGCGAAGTCGGCATCGAACTTTACCAGCAGATGCTGGAGGATGCAGTCGCCGAGGTGCGTGCCGGCGAGGGCCGCCGTGGCGGCGGATTGGAGCGCGACTGGACCCCGAATATTTCGCTGGGGCTGCCGGTGCTGATCCCCGAGGATTACGTGCGCGACCTGCCGGTGCGGCTGGGCCTGTATCGCCGCATTGGTGCGCTGGCGTCGGATGCGGAGACCGAAGCGATGGCGGCCGAACTGGTCGATCGCTTCGGCCCCTTGCCGCCGGAAGTCGAGAACCTGCTCGGCGTGGTGGCGCTGAAGCGCGCGTGCCGCGAGGCGGGCGTGGAAAAGTTGGAGGCCGGGCCGAAGGGCATGGTGCTGACGTTCAGGGGCAACGCATTTTCCAATCCGGCCGGGCTGGTGGCGTGGCTGTCGAGCAAGGGCGGGCTGGTGCGGCTGCGTCCGGACCACAAGCTGGCGATCACGCGCGAGATGGACGTGGCGACGCGGCTGCGGTTTGCGCGGGACACGCTGGGGGCGCTGGTCGGGATCGTGGGGCAGGCGAAGGCGGCGTAAGAGTCCATCCGGGATCATTCCGTTTTTTGACATAGTTTTCTGAGCATCAAGCGGATGGAAGCCCAGCGCAGGAATCTCAGTCCGCTGCGATTGAGGCATTCCCAGTCTTTGGCGAGGCGCCGGCATCGATTGAGCCAGGCGATCGTGCGTTCAACAATCCAACGTTTGGGCAACACCACGAACTTGCCGGCATCGGAGCGCTTCACGATCTCCACATTGATCGCGCGGCAGACCCCCCCGCAGTCCCTGCCGGAATTTCGGTCCCTGGTAGCCACTGTCGGCGTAGAGCTTCAGCAGGAACGGCCGCGGTCTGAAGGACCTGGACGACCCCGCCTCGCTGTCCGGCGTGGTGCGCCGGCCCGGCAGTGGCCGGCCAGCGGTGACGGAGAAGGATCCGACACTGCTGGAAGACCTGCGTCAGTTACTTAAACCGGCGACCAAGGGCGACCCGATGCGGCCGCTGCGGTGGGTCTCGAAGAGCCACGCAAAGCTGGCGGCGGCGTTGTGCGCGATGGGGCATCAGGTCAGCAAGAGCACCATGCCGAAACTGCTAGAGTTGCTGCAATACCGTCGGCAGGTGAATCGCAAGACCTTGGAAAGCAGCAGCAACCCGACCGTGACGCGCAGTTCGAGCATATCAATGCCGCGGCGATCGCCATGCAGGCGGCGGGCAAGCCGGTCATCTCGATCGACACAAAGAAGAAAGAGCCAATCGGCCCCTACAAGAAGGAGGGCTTATTCTACGCACGGATACTATCTCCTTACAAAGCACGGTTTCTTTGGCGTGGGTTCTCAGAGGACGGACGGCGCGAACGCTGGGCTTGTGCGTCGGCGCCCACGTCTTCGCGCTTGAGGTCTGCTGAGCGGATGATCCACGGCGCGCCTTTACAGAAATGCTGCGACGGCAAGGTCTGGTCGTTGATCATGCGCGGGATAGTAGAGGGACTGACGGCTAATTCTTCGGCTGCTTCTTCGATCGTCACTTCCCCACGCTCGGCTCTCTCCCTCTGCCGGTAAGGTGTGGCCAACGGCTGCGCTGTGATCTCTGTGTTAAAATTCTGGGTCTTCAGGAGATCGTGTGGGTGGCAAGCCGGGGTCAGAGCGCCGGAAGCATGCATGAATGCTGGGTTTCCTAGCCCTTTGAGAGCCGCATCTGGCATGCTGAGGCATGGCACGATCAGGCAA
>Ga0335075_10011175_pt1 | contig 13584 bp, 14 predicted proteins | sample Lox_Sample_24_FD_206723 | JGI IMG/M metagenome (GOLD analysis project Ga0335075, IMG submission 206723) | Soil microbial communities from Loxahatchee National Wildlife Refuge, Florida, United States - Lox_Sample_2.4 | ecosystem: Environmental > Terrestrial > Soil > Wetlands | place: USA...
CGCAGGCGTTGCAACGCCTGGGCTATAACGCGAAGGAAATCGAAGGCATCGTCATGCACATCGAAAAATTCGATACGATTGAAGACGTGGAGGAAGAGGGCAAAACCGTTTCCAGCGGCCTGAAGCCGGAGCATCTGGCGGTATTTGATTGCGCGTTCAAGCCTCATCGCGGCAAGCGCAGCATTCATTATTTGGCCCATCTCAAGATGATGGCCGCGGCCCAGCCATTTATCAGCGGGGCCATTTCCAAGACCGTCAACATGCCGAAAGAAAGCACTGTTGAAGAAATTCGCGACACCTACGTCCAGGCATGGAAAATGGGGCTCAAGTGCGTGGCGATTTATCGCGACGGTTCAAAGCGTTCGCAGCCGTTGAACACGAAGAAAACAAACGAAGGCGGCGAGAAGACTTCCACGGCCCAAACAGCGGCGGTTGAAGGCCGCATGAAAGAATTGGAAGACGAAATCGCCAAACTTCGCGCCGAAGCCGGCAGGCCCATTCGCCGACGGTTGTCCGAAACGCGCCCGGCCATTACGCACAAGTTCGACATTGCCGGCCACGAAGGCTATTTGACTGTGGGCCTCTATGACGACGGCCAGCCGGGCGAATTATTCATCACGATGGCGAAGGAAGGTTCGACGATTGGCGGATTGATGGACACGATCGGCACCTTGACGAGCATGGCGTTGCAATATGGCGTGCCGCTGGAAACGCTGTTGAAGAAGTTCGCGCATCAGCGGTTTGAGCCGAGCGGGTTCACGAAGAACCCGGAAATCCGGAATGCATCGTCCATTATTGACTACGTTTTTCGCTGGCTCGCGCTTCAGTTTGTGCCCGGTTATCGCGAATCGGTGGCCGCGCCCAATCGCGCGCAACCTGAACTGGCAATGCCCGGCCTCCTCGAAGAGGTCAAAAAAAAAATAGACCGGCCGGTTCCTGAACTGCCCATCGCGGACGACACGGAAACGATCGAAGTCAAAGGCAATGGCAACGGCCATGGAAATGGAAACGGTCACGCCCGTCGCGCCTGGGACCTGACGGCAATGATTACCAACCAGCAGGATGCGCCGACGTGTCCAAACTGCGGCCACGTGGCCGTGCGCAACGGGGCGTGCTATAAGTGCCTGAATTGCGGCGAGAGTTTGGGTTGCTCGTAAGGATCTCGCAGATCGGAGATAGGAGATAGGACATGGAAGAAGGCGGCGCTGGAGCGCCGCCCTGCCATCCATCTCCGATCTCCTATCTTCCATCTCCCAACTTTTCTTAAAGTTTGGATTGCGCGAGGCGCTATTTGGGTGTTTTTATGCGTCCGATGAAACGATTCGGCGTTTACGCAGGCAGCTTCGATCCTCTCACTGTCGGCCATCTCTGGATGATTGAACAAGGTTCCAGTTTCTGAACCCGTATATCGCCGTTTTGAGAAACGAAAATGATGACGTGGCCGAACGTAGAGCGTTGGAATGCGCTTTTGCAAACGGCGGGGGCCAATCGGCCGGCGCCCGAGTGGTATGACCGATTGCGGAATGCTTACGGAGAACCGCAGCGGTACTATCACAATCATCAGCACATTGCCGAATGCTTGGCGGAGTTTGATCGGGCGCGTCATTTGGCTAAAGATGCGCGAGCTGTGGAACTGGCACTGTGGTTTCACGACGCCGTGTATGATCCGAAGGCAGGAGATAACGAGGAACAAAGTGCTGCCGTGGCGGCGCGGTGCTTGAAGGAATGCGGAATAGCGACTCTCATCACCGATAGAGTCACCCAACTCATCATGACCACCAAAAGCCACGATACTGGCATGGACGAAGACGCCAAAATAATGGTGGATGTGGACTTGAGCATTCTTGGGCGCGATGAAGCACGGTTTCTTGAGTACGAGGAACAAATTCGGAAGGAATATGCGTGGGTACCGGTATCGGTATTTGCATCGAAACGTGCCGAGATCCTGCAACGTTTTCTGGATCGCAGTTCTATTTTTGCTACTGATTGGTTCCGGCAGAAATATGAGAAGGTGGCGCGAAAAAACCTGGAAGGTTCAATTCTACAACTGAAGACTAGTTCGTAATAGTCAGTCCCATTTTGCGTGATCGAGCGTAGCGTGGTTTCGCCGCCAGAAATCAATACCCTCGTGATGAGCACGGGCGACGATTCCCATGCGTTTGGCGGCAGAATCAAACAGGTCGTGCTTTAAGAATGCGCGGATCAGCTCTGCCGCCTTACCATCAAACATATTCAGCCATAGGATGTCGAAGTTCGCCGGAATCTTTTAGAAGAGAATGACGCGCCAGTTGCACGCTCTCAGCAACCGCTTCGCGCGATACACGTCCGCCCCATGCTTTGACAATTTGTTGCGGACTCATGCCATGTGCCAATTCATCCAAAACCTGCCAGACCATGATGCGTGTGCCTTTGAATGTGGGTTTGCCGTGGCAGATACCAGGGTCGGCCACGATGTATTCGCCCAATTCAATACGCCCATGTTTTCCGTTCTTCATGCCATTAATCATAGCCTCTGGGCTAAAAATAACAAGCGGCTTGGTCCAACTTCTGCTTTAAATTTCGCCAGAAAAATTTATTCTGTTTTGATGAAAGGCATCATTTTGGCCGGGGGTTCCGGATCGCGGCTGTATCCGCTGACGCTCGTAGCCAGCAAGCAGCTTCAGCCTGTCTATGACAAGCCGATGGTTTATTATGCCCTGACGACACTTATTGAGGGAGGAATTCGCGAGCTTTGTCTGATTTCGACGCCGCATGATTTGCCGCGGTTCAGGCAATTGCTGGGAGATGGTTCGCGTTTCGGTGTTTCGATCGAGTATCGCGAGCAGCCCAAACCGCAAGGCATCGCCCAGGCGTTTCTCATCGCGGAAAGTTTCATTGGCCGCGACCCGGTGACGCTCATTCTCGGTGACAATATTTTTTACGGCGGCGATTTGTTTTACAGGGCGCTCGGGGATTTCAAGTCTGGCGCGACGATTTTTGGCTATCACGTGAATGACCCGGAGCGTTACGGCGTTGTGGAGTTTAATGATGGAAAGGCCATATCCATCGAAGAAAAGCCGAAACAACCCAAGAGCAATTACGCGGTCCCGGGAATTTATGTCTTTGACAATGACGTGGTGAGCATTGCAAAAAATTTAAAGCCGTCCGCGCGCGGCGAACTGGAGATAACGGACGTGAACCTGGCCTATTTGCGACGCGGCGACTTGAGCGTGCATCGGCTCAACCGCGGTTTCGCCTGGCTGGACGCCGGCACGAGCAGCAGTCTGCATGACGCCAGCGCCTACGTGCAAACGATTGAAAAACGCGCCGGCATCAAAATCGGCTGTCCGGAGGAAGCGGCGTTTCGGCACGGATTTTTGTCACTGGAACAACTTGAAAAGCTCGCGGGCGAAATGCCGAAGTGCGAATATCGCGATTACCTGTGTGAAGTGGTCGCCGAGGCAAAACGATTAAAGCAATGATTCTGTTACTTGGCGCATCGGGCTATATCGGAACCGCTTTTGCAAAGGAATTGCACCGGCGTAAGTGGGATTTCGTCTCCTTGTCACGCGGGCAATTGGATTACACGAAATTCGATTTGTTGCTCGGTTTTTTGAAATCGAAAAAGCCGGAATTTGTCGTGAATGCCGCGGGATATACCGGCAAGCCAAACGTGGACGCCTGCGAAGTTGCCAAAGCCGACACGCTGGCGGGCAACACGCTGCTGCCGCAAACCATAGCGGACGCCTGTGCGGCGTCAGGAATTGCGTGGGGGCACGTTTCCAGCGGTTGCATTTTTAGCGGGGCGAAAATTGTTGAAAACGGGCGCGTCAGAGTGGAGAAAGACATGACGAAACCGGAAGCGCGCGCCGCGGCCGAAAAATCGCCGGAAAAAATTCGCGGATTCACTGAGACCGATACGCCCAACTTTACTTTTCGGGATTTGCCATGCAGTTTTTACAGCGGAACCAAAGCGCTCGGGGAGGAGGCGATTTCGGGAATCGGGCGCAGCTACATTTGGCGGCTGCGGATTCCGTTTGATGAAGTTGACAACTCGCGGAATTACCTGAGCAAGCTTCAGCGTTATTCGAAGATCTACGACAACGTGAATTCCATTTCGCACCGCGCCGATTTTGTCCGGGCCTGCCTGGACTTATGGGAAAAACAGGCGGCGTTTGGGATATATAATGTGACCAATCCCGGGTTTGTCACCAGCCGGCAAACCGCCGCAATGATTGAAAAAATCCTGAAACCAGGCCGGAAATTTGAATATTGGAAGGATGACAACGAGTTCTACAATAAGGCTGCTAAAACTCCGCGGTCCAACTGTGTGATGGATGTGTCGAAGTTGCTGGCGGCGGGCGTGAAGATGCGTCCCGTGAATGAGGCGCTGGAGGATTCATTGAAAAACTGGAAACCCGAAAAATGAATTTGCTCATCACAGGCGGCGCCGGTTTTATCGGTTCGAACGTGATTCATCACGTGATTGACCGCCCGGAGGTTGTGAAATTGGTCAATCTCGATTGCCTGACCTACGCTGGGCATTTGGCAAATCTTACGAACGTTTCAAAGCATTCGAAATATGTTTTTGAAAAGGTGGATTTGCGGGACAAAGGCGAAACGCTTCGGGTGGTTACGGAGCATAAGATTACCCATGTGATGCACCTGGCTGCGGAATCGCACGTGGACCGCTCGATTTCCGGTCCCGGCGATTTCATCCATACCAATGTGCTCGGCACGTTCCATCTTCTCGAGGCCTGCCGCGCGACTTGGCCAAACGACCGGCTCAAGGCGCGTTTTCATCACGTTTCGACTGATGAAGTCTTTGGTTCGCTCGGTCCGACGGGATTCTTTACCGAAACAACGCCATACGCGCCAAACTCGCCGTATTCCGCGAGCAAGGCGGCGAGCGACATGCTTGTGCGGGCCTATCACCATACTTACGGCGTGCCGACGGTCATTACGAACTGCTCGAACAATTATGGGCCGTATCAATTTCCGGAAAAATTAATTCCCGTGGTCATTCAAAGCGCGCTGGCACGAAAACCGATTCCGGTCTACGGCGACGGCATGAACGTTCGGGATTGGCTATATGTTCGTGACCATGCTGCGGCGCTATGGACTGTGTTGACTCGGGGAGAGATCGGCGAGACATACAATATCGGCGGGCGCAACGAATGGCCCAATATCCGCATCGTCGAGACCATTTGCGACCTGATTGACGAATTCAAGCCGGAGGCAGGCGGCCGGACCCGAACATTGATTCAATATGTGAAAGACCGTCCCGGCCACGATCGCCGCTATGCCATTGATGCTTCAAAAATCGAACGGGAATTGGGATGGACTCCCGCCCATAAATTCGAGGACGGAATTCGCGAAACGGTGCGGTGGTATATAGAAAATCAAACCTGGGTAAAGGCAGTCCTGGCGGAAAAAGTTTGAATGTTTCGTCACCAAAATGTTTAGAATGGCGAGTTGAAACTGTCGCCGGCGTGTTTTACAATAAGGCAAACCGTTAGAATGCAGGCTTTTGCTAAACGATGAAACGTCTGATTACATTTGTGGCGATCATAGGTTTGTCTGTCGCGGTGAGCGTTGTATGCCGCGCGCAGACCAATGTGCTTGTCTGGCACAAGGACGCCGGCACTGTGGATGCGGCAGTGCATCATGAAGCGATCATGCCGCTGCTCAAGAGCATAGCGGGCCAGACTGGATGGCATGTTTTTGTGGAACCCGGCTCGACGGTGGACGCCTCGACCAAATTCAAGAATCTTCCGGCGGGCGACGCTCTCAAAATGCTGCTGGGTGACTTGAATTTCGCTCTTGTGCCAAAGAACGATTCTCCCTGGGAACTCTACGTCTTTCACACGACAATGAAAAACGCGACGTTATCGGTTTCAGCAAAGCCTAAACACGTTCCGAATGAGCTGTTGGTAAAGGTGAAGCCGGGAACGAATATTGATGCGCTTGCGAAGATGCTTGGGGCAAAGGTGACCGGACGCAATGATAAATTCGGTATTTATCGTTTGCAGTTCACCGACGAAAACTCGACGGATAACGCGCTCTCCCAGCTTCAGATGGATAGCGACGTTCAGTCTGTGGGCTACGACAATTACTTTGATCCGCCGCCGACGCCGCAGTCCGTTGCCGGGGCGGACGTTCCCTCGATGCCTCTGACACTGAGCCCCCCGCCAGCGTCGGGCAAAGTCGTTATCGGCCTGGTTGATACTGCCGTTGACCCGCAGTCGCTCGGCCAAGGCGCGTCTCAATTTGTTCTCCCGGACGTTAATGTCGCCGGCGGCACGGAAACCGATTCGGGCCCGACACATGGTGATGCGATGGCTTCGCTGATGTTGGAGGCCATGGCCAATACTCTTCAGGGCAGCCAAACCTCAGTCCAAATTCAGCCGTACGATGTTTACGAATCAGGTGAACAGACGACATCATGGGATGTTGCTGAAGGAATTACTGCGGCCGTGAACGCCGGAGACAATCCAATTAATTTGAGTTTGGGCAGTTCGGATGATAGTTCGGTTTTGGATTCCGTTATAGCTCAGGCACAACAGGATGGCATCGTCATGTTTGCGGCGGCGGGAAATACGCCCACCGGCGAACCGTATTATCCTGCTGCTGACCAAGGCGTTAATGCCGTCACTGCCCTAAGCCAACCCGGCCAGCTTGCGTCTTATGCGAATTCATGGGATGACCCGGACATGATGGCACTGCCGGGAACCGGGGTATTTGGATATGATGGCCAGTCGTGGCTGGTTCAGGGAACTTCAGACTCAACCGCGGAGGCTTCGGCAGTCTATGCAGCAAATTATGCGCAAGACGAAGCCAACAATTCGACGGGTGCGAATCGTGCTCAGCAGATTTCACAGGCGATTCTGAACGCGATGGAAGGTAAATTCCCTGTACCGGGCAAATAGCTTTCGGACGTCAGTGCGTCATGCAGCCCAGTCTGCCGAAGGCGACGACGTAGGTGATGAAGACAATGATGAGGAGCAACGGTTTGCCCGAAACCAGCAGTAGAACTCCCGCGCCAATAAGGGCCGCTATGAGCAAATAAACCAGAATGGCCAAAGCAAACTTCATAGCGCACATTGTAATCGTTTCCCGCGCTATGGCAAGCAGCTCTTAAATTGGCAGTTTGGTGTCCACCCTTTAGGGTGTTCCGGGTTCGCCGTCCGGTCTTCAAGCTGCCCAGAGCACGCTAAAGCGTGTACACCAAACCGTCCGCCGGGCGAGCGCCACCGGCGGCCGCGTTTCAAAAATTCGATGTTTGGCGTTGGATGTTCGATGTTTAAATCCGAAGTCTTAAATTCCCCCAAACCGACGGTGCCGGCGGGCGTATTCATCCAGAGCGGAGTAAAATTGGGGTTTTCGGAAGTCCGGCCAGAGCGTTTGGGTAATGACGAGTTCGGCGTAGGAGATTTGCCAGAGCAAAAAATTGCTCACGCGCATCTCGCCGCTTGTGCGGATTAACAAATCAGGGTCAGGAATGCTTCGGGTCCAGAGGTGGTCGGAGATGACTTTTTCCGTTATATCCGCATTTTCCAATTCGCCGCGCCGGACCTTCTCCGCAATTGCGCGGACGGCGTCCACGATTTCAATCCGGCTGCCGTAGCTTAATGCCATGACCAGTGTCAGGCCGTTGTTCCTGGACAGCGTGGCAATGGACTTTTTGAGATGTTCCTGGACGTTTTCGGGCAGGCGCCAAATCTGTCCGATGACTTCGAGACGAACGTTGTTCTTATTGAGTTCCGGGGTCTCGGATTTGAGATAATGGACCAGGTATTTCATCAGCGCGTCCACTTCGTCCTTTGGCCGGTTCCAATTCTCCGCTGAAAACGCGTACAAGGTTAGATATTTAATTCCCAGTTCCCCGGCCGCACGAATGATGGTCCGGGCCGATTCCGCTCCCACGCGATGGCCCTCGATGCGCGGCAGGCCATGTTGCTTTGCCCAACGTCCATTTCCGTCCATGATGACGGCCACGTGCTGGGGCAGCGATGCTTTGGCTTCTGCGCTGAGGTGAGGGGCGGAACTCATTTTGGCCATGTTACGGCAATCCGGCTGATTTCAAAGATGAAAGAATTTCAGGTTCCATTCGGGGGTTGAATATTTGTCGCGCGCCAGGGCGGCAACGCCCGCCGTCGCCATCTTCGGCGCCGGCAACGGGTATTCCGCCTCCCAAATTGTTTTCATGGCCTCCTTCACGGCAGTCGCAGGCAAATTCAGGTTCATCAAAAATTGTCCGTGACCGCGGTCTGCCCGATAATCCGGTTGGCGCGACGGGAATTTCAAATATCTCTCCACAAGTTCGAGATCGAAATTCAAGAGATACGTTCCGTGAAAGAGCAAAAAGGCTTTGTGGCGTCGTTGTGAATTGCCGGAGAATTTTCGAAAGACCGCCGATGACCCGCGCACGGCGAGGTCCGTGTGGCCCTGGACCATGATCGAAAGCGATCCGCCGGCGATGGACTGAATCGCCTCACGATTTCGGTCCATAATGTATTTATTGGCGCTGGAAATTTCCGAAAGCGCGGAATTGGGCGTTATTTGCAAAATCAGGGCATAATTTAGACAGCCAGCCCCCTGCAAAACCGTTCCGCCGCCGGAACAACGCCGAAAAATCGGGATTCTATCCGCCTCACAACGGGCGACGTTAACTTCGGCCTGGATTTTGTTGGCATATCCAACCACGACAAACGTCTCGGTCGATTGCCAAAATCGCAATATGCCGTTTCCGCCATCTTTTTCGCGCAAATCCAGCAGCGCCTCGTCGCAGGCAAGGTTCGCCGCCGGGCCAGGGTAACTTAAATCAAGAAATTCCATGAAAGCTCAATAGCTATGCCATTAGCCGTGATATTTCACTGGCGCAGAAACCGGAAAATGGTTTATAATTGTTTCGCGTTTTCAGGCACATTGTGGAAAATTGAATCAAAGTGAACGTCGAGACAAAAGATATTTACGCTTCGCGTCCTGCCGCCCGGTCCTATACGAATGGAAATGGCGACAAATGGGACGAATCGCTGAAATCAGTATTCGAGCTGGCTCTTGAAAATCAAGGTCCCGAGAAGACAGCGAAATTATTGGAAAAACTGGCCAACGAGTTGCGTGTCACACCGCGATCATCAGCCGGTATGACCACGCCGTACGTCAACACGATCCCTCCCGAAGAGCAGCCGAAATATCCTGGCGACCGCGAAATCGAGCGCCGCATCAAGAGTCTCATACGCTGGAACGCGATGGCGATGGTAGTGAAGGCGAATTCCAACGCGAGCGGCGTGGGCGGTCATATTTCCACGTTCGCATCGTCGGCTACACTTTACGAAGTGGGTCAGAATCATTTCTTCCGGGGTGCCTCGGAAAATTTCCCTGGAGACTTGGTTTTCTTTCAAGGCCACGCTTCGCCGGGGCCGTATGCTCGCGCGTTTCTGGAAGGACGGTTGGATGAAATCCATCTGCAAAATTTCCGGCAGGAACTTGCGCCGGGCGGCGGTTTGTCGTCGTATCCGCATCCTTATTTGATGCCGGATTTTTGGCAGTTTCCGACGGTTTCGATGGGTCTGGGGCCGATTGTTTCGCTTTATCACGCGCGGTTCAATCGCTACTTGCAGGCGCGCAAGCTGGTGAATTGGAAGGAAGAACCTAAAATCTGGGCTTTCCTTGGAGACGGCGAGTGCGACGAGCCGGAGACGCTCGGCGCTATCACGCTGGGCGCGCGCGAGAATCTGGATAATTTGATTTGGGTCATCAACTGCAATTTGCAACGGCTGGACGGCCCGGTGCGTGGCAACGGAAAAATTATCCAGGAACTCGAAGGCCTCTTCCGCGGCGCCGGCTGGAATGTCATCAAAGTCATCTGGGGCAGTAATTGGGATGAACTGTTTGCCCGCGACAAATCGGGCCTGTTGCTCAAGCGCATGGAAGAGTGCGTGGACGGTGATTTCCAAAAATATTCCGTCGAACCCGGCAGCTACACGCGCAAACATTTCTTCGGCAAATATCCTGAATTGCTCGCGCTGGTCAACCATCTAACCGACGAGCAAATCCATAAACTTGTTCGAGGCGGACATGATCCCCTAAAGGTTTATACCGCGTACAAGGCCGCCGTGAGCCACAAAGGCCGGCCCACGGTCATCCTCGCCAAGACGGTCAAAGGCTACGGCCTGGGCGAAGCGGGCGAAGGACGCAACATCACGCACCAGCAAAAGAAGCTGAATGAGAAAGAACTCCGCGAATTTCGCCGCCGCTTTGAAATTCCGATTACTGACGATGTCATTGCCGAGACGCCGTTTTATCGGCCGGCTCCCGAGAGCGCGGAAATCAAGTACATGATGGAACGCCGGAAAGCGCTCGGCGGATTCTTGCCGGCGCGAATCGTCAAACCGACGACGTTGAAGGTCCCGCCGCTCAATGAGTTTTCGAACTTATTGAAGGCAGATAATTCCGGAACCACTTCCACGACCAAGTCGTTTGCGATGCTGCTCAGTACGCTGGTCCTGCGCAATAAAGACATCGGCCGGCATATCGTTCCGATTATTCCCGACGAGGCTCGGACGTTTGGGTTGGACGGTCTCTTCAAGGAAATTGGGATTTATTCATCGAAGGGCCAGCTTTATGAGCCGGTGGACGCGGAATCGCTGCTTTACTATCACGAGGCAAAAGACGGGCAAATTCTCGAGGAAGGCATTACCGAATCCGGTTCTATGTCATCATTCATCGCGGCCGGGACCAGCTACGCAAACCTCGGTGTGCCGATGGTTCCGTTTTACATCTACTATTCCATGTTCGGCCCGCAGCGCGTCGGCGATTTGTTCTGGCTCGCGGGCGATATTCGGGCCAAAGGCTTTCTGCTGGGCGCGACTTCCGGGCGCACCACCCTCAACGGTGAAGGTTTGCAGCATCAGGACGGCCACAGCCTGCTGCATGCAGGCACCATACCGACATGCCTGCCGTATGACCCGGCCTTCGGGTACGAACTCGCGGTGATTATCACTGATGGCATGCGCCGCATGTACGTCGAGAACGAAGAGATTTTCTATTACATCGCCCTTTACAACGAAAACCATGTCATGCCCGCGATGCCCGAGGGTTGCGCCGAGGGCATCTTGAAGGGACTTTACAAACTTAAAGCCGGTCCGGAGGGCAAAAAAATTAAAGCGCACATTTTTGGCAGCGGTCCGATCATCAATTCCGCATTGCGCGCCCAGGATATTCTGGCCGAACGTTATGGCGTCTGCGCAGACGTTTGGAGCGCGACCAGCTACAAACTGCTGCGCAACGACGCAATTCGCTGCCAGCGCTGGAACATGCTCCATCCCACACAGCCGCCCCGAAAATCCTATCTCGAAAATCTTTTGGCGAAAGAGCAGGGGACATTCGTGGCTGTTTCGGACAATGTTCGCACGGTACCCGAGCAAATTGCGCCGTGGGTTCCGGGCGGCCTGTTTACGCTCGGCACCGACGGCTTCGGGCGCAGTGATACGCGTGCCCGTTTGCGCCGGTTTTTCGAAGTGGATGCCGAAAGCACGGTCATCGGGACGCTTTATGCGCTTGCTGAAAAAAATCTTATCGGACGGGATGTGGTGGCGCAGGCGATCAAAGACCTGGGACTGGACCCGGAGAAAATTCAGCCGCAACTTATTTAGCGGTTTTTTTGAGTTTTAGCTTTGTCGTTGGGGACTCGCGGCGAGACGCCTACCCTACGAGGCATTCCACACTCCCTGTTTTATTGATTGACCGGCCGGGTCAATTTTTCGACGTTGGCCTCAATGCGTTCCAAATAGAAATTGGGTCCGTCGGGGTATGGAGTGTTCAGAAAACGATGTATCCCCGCGAATTCGCGCTCCAGTTTTTCCTTTACGTATTTTCTCCAAAAGACCGGAGTCTTGTTCATCAAATCCTCCGCGCTCGAGAATGTGCTGAAGAGCTGCGTGTTGCTCCCGTTGCCGGCCGCGGCAGCTTCGGCGAATTCCGCATAAAGCGCCGGCAATTTTTCGACATAGTCTTCCGCGGCCATTTGGCCGACTAAATCCGCCGCGCCCAGGGCGCGACCGGTGACCTCCTCAAGTTCGCTTTGGAAGGGAATGGCAGTCAATATGGCGTCGAGGCCGGTGCAACGGATCATGTTTTGGACGGCCCAAATGTCTTCATCTGAGAATCTTTTTTTGGCGAGCAACCTGGCTGCGAATTCCATGCTGCGGTTTACGTGGATGGCCGTGTATTTTGCCCCGGTTCCCTTGGTATCATCCCGTTTTTTGAGGTAACCGGTGTCGTGCAATAGAATCGCGACCAGGCCCAGCTCGAAATATCGCTGTGTCAGCGCCGGTTTTGCCCCGGCGCAATGGCGTCCGTACAGCATCCGGGCCATGCAAAGAGTCCCCTGGAGCGTGTGTTCGAAATCGTGGTAGTGTGTGTCCACGGGCTGATAGTCCTCGAAATAGCCGGTGAAGCAGTCAATGACCCAGCCGAAGGCCTGCGGCACAAAAAGAACGCCCGCGCCTGGAAACATGATCTGGTAAAGGTTCTGGACTTCACTGGCCACAGCCAACGGGTCGTGAGTCAATAAAGTCTGATTCACCCGCGTAATATACGACGATTCATTATTTGAACAAGGTGCTTTGATAAAAAATCGTGCGTTTTGGTTATGTTCGTTGCATTTTTGAAAAGGCGAAACAATGAACGAGATTGGAAAGCTTCTGGTTATTGTCGGCGTGCTGATGACGCTTGCCGGGGTTGCGCTGTGGTCAGGTTTTGGGCGGGGATGGCTGGGCCGCTTGCCCGGAGATATTCACTATTCCAGGGGAAGTTTTCATTTTTATTTTCCGATAGCGACCTGCCTCATTCTGAGCGCGCTATTGACGCTCATCATGTGGCTGATGAGGAAATGAATGAGAAAGGCCACAAAAAGAAATACAATGAGGAAAGCATAGCATTTTTTCCTCATTGATTTTTCGCGGATCGCTTTTACACTTTCTCCATGGAACATTCGCAAATTGAGCAGTACCTCCCGGTTCTGATTCTTCTGGTTGTGGCCATCGGCTTTTCCGGTGGTGTTTTGGCCGCGTCCGTGCTGTTTGGTTATCGCAGCAAGCACACGCGCGCCAAGGACACCGCCTACGAGTGCGGCAAAGACCCTATCGGCGAAGGCGCAGCGCGCTTTTCAGTTAAATTTTATTTGGTCGCGATGTTGTTCATCCTGTTCGATATCGAGGTCGTATTTCTTTATCCCTGGGCTGTTGTCTATCGGCAAATGCTGGCCGACCACGCCACGCGCAACCTGATATTCGCGTCCATGATGTCGTTCATCGTCGTGCTTTTTGCGGGTTATCTTTATGCGCTGCAAAAGAAGGCGTTTGACTGGAGGAGCTGAGCAGACGTTGAAACGTTGAAACGTTGAAGCGGTAAGGCGGGTCCAGGGTTGGAGCATCCAGATAGTTTTCATCCCGAGTTTTAAACAAGTGGCTGGCGGGGGCGTGTTTACACTGGTTTCGTTTACTAAAACGCGAGTGTGGGTTTTATTTGAACTCGACACGCCAACCATGGCACGAACAGTGCCAATGAAAAATAAACGTTGGAACGCCTTCTCAGCTACGA
>Ga0335075_10011177_pt1 | contig 13582 bp, 10 predicted proteins | sample Lox_Sample_24_FD_206723 | JGI IMG/M metagenome (GOLD analysis project Ga0335075, IMG submission 206723) | Soil microbial communities from Loxahatchee National Wildlife Refuge, Florida, United States - Lox_Sample_2.4 | ecosystem: Environmental > Terrestrial > Soil > Wetlands | place: USA...
GAAGTCCTGCCGCGGCAACTCGCCGCGATCGATGAGCGTTTCCAGGACCGCGTCCACAGGATCAAGCTACTGCAGAATCGGGCGGAGACCGCGGGCATCAACGCGGTGCGACAGATGGCCGACGTCGTGCCCCTCTTGTTCGCGCACACCGCCTACAAGAGTTATCCCGAGAGTTGGCTCAGCGAAAGCAAGTGGGACCGCATGGGCCGGTGGCTCGACACGGTCTCGACGCGGCGGGTCGAGCGGATGGACACAGCCGGGATCGAAGGCCTCGATGCGTGGCTGCTGCGGCTGCAGGACCAGGGCCATCATGTCTCCTGTTCCAGCGGCACGACCGGGAAGTGCGCCATGATGAATGCCACGCAGGCGGACCTCGACTTCTGCGGGCAGAGTCTGTTGCGGGCACTCATCTGGCAGGGCCTGGGGCCGAATGGGGACCGTAAGATGATCAGCCTCGGACAGGTTGCGGCCTCACCCCGCAATCGGGCGACCGGCCGCCCGATGGCGGAGGCCGTGAGCGCCCCCGGCGTGGCGCCCTTTGCGCCCAACGTTCCGCCCATTACCGTCGGTGGCATCACGGAAATGGTGGTGCTGCGCAAGAAGATGGCCGAGGGCACGGCCAAGCCGGCCGAAGTCGCCTATTACGAGGCGCAGGCCGCCGCACGCGAGCAGGCGATCGAGTCGGCCGTGGAGCAGGCCGCCGATGCCCTGATCGCGAATCGGCACATGAAGCTTCACGTCATGGGCCTCTTCGTTCCGCTGTACAAAGTGGCCGAGCGCGTCCGCGCCAAAGGCTACAGCGGGAAGGACTTCAACCCCGAGAACAGCTGTTTCGTCAGTGGCGGCCTGAAGCGTACGCAGCTGCCGCCCAACTACCGCGAGTACGTGTTCGAAACCTTCAACATGTCGGGGCAGCGTATCTGCCAGACTTACGGCATGCAGGAGCTCAACACCAACGCCCCGCGATGTCCTGCCGGCCGCTATCACATGGCCCCCTGGGTCATGCTGCTGCCGCTCGATGAGTCCGGAGAGAGCCTGATCGAGCCGCCCGCGACGGGCGAGATCGAGGGCCGCGCCGCGTTCTTCGATCTGTCGCTCGACGGCCGCTGGGGTGGCATCATCTCCGGCGACAAGGTTCGCGTGAGCTACGGCCGGTGCGCCTGCGGCAGCCGCAGTCCCGCGGTGCACGAGAACATCCAACGCTATGCCGACATGGTGGCCGGCGACAAGATCGCCTGTGCAGGCACGATCGACGCCTACGTGAGAGGCGTCACCGGAGCTGAATCATGAGCAACGTCGCAAGCCTCAAAGAGCCGGCCGCGAATTCCGATCAGGCCGTCCCCGCTCCATTCTTCGTGCGTGGCAAACTCCTGGACGGCCGCGAGGCGCGGCACAAGTCGCGCGACCTGGGCGTCGACTTCGCCACGCCGAAGATCAACCTAGATTCCCTGGTTACGCCACGGACCGAGCCGGGGCCGCTGTTCGACGTCCGGCTGGATGAGATCCTCGATTTCCTCGCCGCTTCCGGCGAGGCGATGCGGTGCGACGCGAAAGGCTATCTGCAGGGAGCGGTCGAGCGGATCTCGGCGACCAATGTCCTGCCCAGGGTGGTGATCGAGGCCAACGTTCAGATGGCGGCCGAGTATCTGAACAAGGCGAGGCTGCTCGAATACGCTCAGCAGAACCTCGGGGATGCGCGGCTGCTCGACGAGTGGGTGCCGCGTACCGACAGCGCCGGCCGCCGCAGCTTCACCCGCGCCTTTCCACCGCGGCTGATTCATGTGCTGCCGGGCAACTCGCCCCTCGTCTCCGTGCAGTCGATCGCCTTGGGCGCGATGGTGAAGGGAATCAACCTGTTCAAGATGGGCTCGAGCGACCCTTTCATGGCCGTGGCGATACTCCGCACCATGATGGAGGTGGATCCGAATCATCCGTTGCCGCGCTCGATGTCGGCGGTGTACTGGCGCGGCGGCGATGAGTCCGTGGAACGGGCGCTCTACCGACCGCAGTATTTCGATAAGATCGTGGCGTGGGGCGGGGGCGACGCCATCAACAACGTCGTCAAATACCTCGGCCCCGGGTTGCAGTTGGTCTCGTTCGATCCGAAGACCTCCATCTCCATGATCGGGCGCGAGGCGTTCGAGTCCGAAGAGATTCTGGACGACGTCGCCACGCGCGCCGCGCATGACGTTGGCATGCTCAACCAGGAGGCCTGCGTCTGCAGCCGCGTCCTCTTCATCGAGGGCGATCGCAAGCAGGTGGACCGCTTCTGCCAGCGCCTGCAGCAGAAGCTCGTCGATCGCAACGCGAATGGCGGCAAGGCGCCGCCGCTGCCGCGGGATCTGGCCGAGGAGATCGAGGGGCTTCGGAGCATGGACGATGACTTCGGGGTCTGGGGCACGCCGGACGGGAGCGGCCTCGTCGTTCGCTCGGACGAGCCGGTCGATTTCCATCCCATCAACAAGACCGCGAACGTGGTGTCTGTGAAGTCGCTTCGGGATGCGCTCAAGTGGGTGAACGTCGCCACGCAGACCGTGGGCGTCTATCCGCCGGCGCGGCAGGTCGAGCTGCGCAACGGTCTGGCAAGCGGCGGCGCGCAGCGGATCGTCCGGCTGGGTGACGCCGGCGGTCAGTCCGTCGGCGCGCCGCACGATGCCATGTACATCATGCACCGTTTCGTCCACTGGATCGTCCACGAGGACGGTTTTGGAGTCTCCCCTGAGGCAGCCGACTGAGCCCACGGTCCCGGCCCCGGGCGCCGGCCGTCCGACTCGCGAGCAGGCCGAGCAGCGCCATGCGGAGTTGCTCGACCGCGCGCTCGATCTATTTCTCGAGCATGGTTACGAGCAGACGACGCTCGAGGCCATCGCGGCCTCCGTCAGGATGACCAAGCGCACGGTGTACGCGCGCTATGAAGACAAGGCGGCGCTGTTTCGGGCCACCGTGCAACGCGCGATCGAGCGCTGGACCCAGCCCGCGGAGGCGCTGCGGTCGCTCGAGACGGATGACCTCGAGACGACCTTGCTGGCGATCGCGCGGATGCGGGTAGCCCACGTGATGACGCCGGAAGGCATGAAGCTGCAGCGCATCATCAACGCCGAGTCATACCGCTTTCCCGAGATCTTCACGGCCGCGTACGAGCAGGCAACGGCGCCGCTGATCGATTTCCTCGCGCAGGTGCTCCGCCGGCATCGGGCGCAGGGCACGATCGGCGGCACCCGGCCCCGAATGGCGGCCATGGTCTTCCTTACCATGGTGGTCGGCGGTCCGGCGCGTGTCATCGCCTCCGGCAACCGGCTCGATCCGCGAGAGATCGAGGATCGCATCGTCTTCAGCGTAAGGCTTTTTCTCAACGGCGTCCGCTTACGCGGATCCGACGGGAGCGCGCATGAGCAATCCAAGCGATAGCCGCGTTGCGGTCGTCACCGGCGCCAGCTCCGGCGTCGGCAAGGCCGCGGCCAAGGCCCTTGCCCGCCGGGGGTGGCATGTCATCGCGCACGGTCGCGATCCGGCACGTACCGCCGCAGCCGAGGCGGAGATTCGCGACGCCGCGGCGCAGGGCGGCAAGGTCACCATGATTCGCGGCGATCTCGTGCTGTTGTCCGACACCGCGCGCCTGGCAGAGGAGATCGCCGGGCATACGGGTAAAGTGCACGCACTGCTCAACAACGCCGGTGGTGTCTGCAGTGTGCGCAGAGTGACGCCGGAGGGCAACGAGGCCACGTTTGCGGGCAATCATCTCGGACACTTCCTGCTCACCCTGCGACTGATGCCCTTGCTGCGCGCCGCCGCTGAGGCTCGCGAGCCGGGGACGGTGCGAGTGCTGGCAGTCTCCTCGAGCGGCCACGAGTATTGTCCGGGCATCGACTGGGATGATCTGCAGCAGACGCGCGAGTGGGAGGCGATGAAGTCGTATTGTCTCGCGAAGCTCTGCAATGTCCTTTTCACGCGGGAGCTGGCGAAGCGGGTGCGGCAGGCCGGCATCGTGGCAAACGCCATGCATCCCGGAGTGGTGGCCAGCAACTTCGCGAGCCATACCCCGGCACACGTGCAAAGTTATCTCGCGACGCTCCCATCCGTGTCGTCCGAGGCGGGCGCGGATACTCTGATATGGCTCGCGACGGCGCCTGAGGCGGGCCGCGTGACCGGTGGCTATTTCCACGATCGTGCGCAGGTGACTCCGGCGGCGCCGGCGCTCGACGATGCGGCGGCGGCGCGGCTCTGGACCGAGAGCGAGGCGCTCGTCGCCCGGGCCGGCATCCCGCTCTGAAGCGCCGACCTGTCGTTAAATATCAAGACACTCCGGGTCGGACCCTCATAAGCTCGCCCAGCCAGCCGTCGGCCGGTCAACCTCCAGATCGATGCCTCGCATGCATCCGAAGTATCCCCACGTCTTCAGCTCCCTGCGGATCGGCCCCGTGGAGGTCCCGAACCGCTATTACTTCTCACCGCACGGCTTGCCGCTGACCTACGGCACCGGCCCGTCGAATGATCTCGTCGCCTACGTCACGGAGCGGATGCGGGACGGGGGCTGCGGCCTCACGATTCTCAGTTGCACCGTGCACGATCGGGGACGGCATTACCAGCCATGCCCCTATTCCGCGGCCAGCATCCCGAGCTTCCGTGCGCTCGCCGAGGCGGCGCATGCGGCAGGCGGAAAGATCTTCGGCCAGCTGTGGTATTGGTGGGGGGCGAATGGACACTGGCAGCCACTCGCTCCACCGGCGCCGATGCTGGGACCTTCGGTCTCGCAGTATGGCTTTCGCGGCGTGACGACCGCCACGCACGCGCTGACGCGGGAAGAAATACGGCTGATGGGCGAATGTTTCCACCAGTCGACGACCCACCTGCGGGAGGCGGGCTTCGATGGAGTGGAGATCCATGCCTCGCACGGCGGCTTGATCGAGCAGTTCCTGTCGCCGTATTTCAACCGCCGCACGGATGAGTACGGCGGCAGCCTCGAGAATCGCATGCGCCTGCTACTCGAGACACTCGCGATCGCGCGCACGGCAGCCGGCGAGAACATGGCCCTCGGCATGCGCTTCAACTGCGATGAGATGCTGCAGGGCGGCTATGGCGCCGAAGAGGCTAGCGCGGTGTTGCAACGGGTGTGCGCAGCGGGCCTCGTCGACTTCGTGGATCTCGACGTCGCGGTCGAGCCGATGCAGCTCAAATACGGTATGCCGCCCGTCTTCGTGAAGGAGCACTTTTACCGGCCCTACGTCGAGAAAGTGCGCGATGCTGCGGGCAAAGTCCCCGTGTTGAGCGTCCTCGGCCGCGTTACGCGAATGGCGGACGCGGAGGCGGTGATCGCCTCCGGCCGGTACGACATGGTGGGCTCGACGCGCCAGCTCATTGCGGAGCCCCGGTTCGTCAAGCTCGCGCGCGAGGGCGAGGAGGCGCGGGGCCGCACCTGCATAGCCTGCAACTGGTGTCTCGGCGGCATGGGCGACGGAGCGTTCGGCTGTGCCATCAACCCCGCAAGCTATCGGGAGCGGCTCTGGGGCGTCGATAGCTTTGCCCGCGCCCCGCGCTCGCTGAATGTCGTCGTCGTCGGCGGCGGTCCGGGCGGGATGGAAGCGGCGCGGGTAGCTGCACTGCGCGGCCATCGTGTCACCCTGTTGGAGGCGCGGCAGAGATTGGGCGGTGCGCTCGCGCTGTGGGCGGAGCTGCCGGCATTCGCCGTCTACGCCCAGGCGACCGGCTGGTGGGAGCGGGAGCTCGCGCGGCTCGAGGTCCGAGTACGGAAGGGAAGCGCGGCGACTGCCGAGAGTGTGCTCGCCCTGGCGCCGGATGCACTGATTGTTGCGACCGGCGCAGACTTCTGCCACGCCGGGCGCAGCGGCTTTCTCGATCGTCCGATTCCGGGCGCGGATAGGCCTCATGTCCTGACGCCGCGGGAAATCCTCGAGGGCAGCCAGCGGCCGACGGGAAAGGTGGTGTTGCTCGACGGCGAAGGCACCCACGCCAGCTCCGGCGTGGCTGAGCTCCTGGCGCGCGCAGGGGCCGAGGTGATCATGCTTTCCGCTCATCACGCGCCATTCTCGATGCGGCTCCACGACTGCTTCGATGGCGAGTTCGTCGCCGAACGGCTGGCTGCGGCGGGCGTGGACTTCCGGCCGACGACCTGGGTCCGGGCGATCGGCGAGCGCGATGTCCGCACATACGGGGTGTTCGGCGGCCGCGAGGAGACGATCGCCAACGTCGACGCGGTCGTGCTCGCGACCGGCCGGCAATGCGAGGACAGCCTCGCTCGCGAGCTCGAGGGGCGGGTCGGCCAACTCTTCACGATCGGCGATGCGCTCTGCGTGCGTCCCTGGGCGACGGCGGCCTACGAGGGCCAGAAGTTCGCGCGCCTCATCGGTGAGCCGGATGCGCCGAAGAGTGTAGCGGAGGCGTATTTCCGGCCCGACGATGCAGCCGTGTATCCCGCCCCGGCGGCGGCGCACCATCGGGCTTCCAACTGACACAGCATCGCCGCGAGCGGCGGTGAGATCGGGGTGATGTATGGGATTGCTTGAAGCGCACGCGAGCCTGTCCGGCAAAGTGGCCGTGGTCATCGGTGGCGCGGGCGAAATCCTCGGCCGGGCGGTCAGCCTCGCGCTCGCGCGGGCCGGAGTGCACATTGCGAGCTGTGACATCGATGCGGCGGCAGTGCGCGCGATCGTCCCGGAGATCGAGGCGCTCGGAGCACGCATGCTGTCGGTCCACGCCGATGCCACGGACCCGCTGGCACTGGACGGCTTCTACGAGCGGGTCGCGGCGGAGTTCGCTCAGGTGGATATCGTGGTGAACCTCGTGGGCGGCGTTCGGCGCTCGCCCTTCATGGACACTACGCCGGAGCAGAACGCGCGCGATATTCAGCTGAACTACGGCTATGTGATCCAGAGTGTCCGCCGCGCGGTTCCCCTGATTCGTAGAGGCGGACGCGGCGGCAGCATCATCAATTTCACGACCATCGAGGCGCACCGCGGCGCGGCAACTTATGCCGTCTATGCCGGCGCGAAGGCAGCCACGACCAACTTCAGCCGCGCCATGGCAGTCGAGCTCGGCGCCGAGCAGATCCGGGTCAACCTGATCGCGCCCGACACGAATGCCGCGCGCGGCTCGAACGCCGCGCTCTATGCGCACGACCTGCGTAAGCTCGCCGCTCTGGGAACCGATGCGCTCGGCGAGTCGATGAAAATGTACGTGCCGCAGAAGAAGGCGCCTGCCGTCGAGGACATCACGAACGGGGTGCTCTTCCTCGCGAGCGACCTTTCGCGCGCCATTACGGGCACGACCTTGCACATCGACGGGGGAACCATCGCCGCGCTCGGCTTTCTCGACTGGCCGTTCGGCGACAGCTTCATGCCGGCGCCGCTCGGCGGCACGCTCACGCGTCTCTTTCCGAAGGACGGCTAGCAGCGACCGCGCGCTTCGGTTACTGCAATCGCTTGACGGCAGTGAAGTCGCGGGCCGGCATGCTCGTCGTGCGGCCGAAGAACCGGTCGAGGTCCTCCTGCGTTGCGGCACCGATCGTCTCCTTGGTCACCGCTGCGAATGACTCGGCAAGACGCAGCTTCGCCCTGACGACCGCATCGCGGCGCGCGATCTTCTCGCGCCAGCGGGCGAGGGCGGGGTAGTCTCCCGCCGCGAAGCCGTGGCGCTCGAGGTACTCCGCCCAGGGGAAGGTGGCGATGTCGGCGACCGAGTACTCGTCGGCGGCGAGCCATTCCCTGTCTTTCAGGCGCTCGTCCAGGGTGCGGTAGAGCTTGGCCGCGATCGCGCCGTAGCGTCCCAGGGAATACGGCTCGCTGCCCTCGGGCAGCAGCCGAAAGTGCGTGAGTTGTCCCAACATGGGGCCGATCGAGGACATCTGCACCATCAGCCACTGCAGCACCTCGCACCGCCGGCCTGGATCCGCAGGCAGCAGGGCCCGCTGTCGCTCCGCGAGCCGGAGGAGTATCGCGCCGGACTCCGCGAGCGGGCGATCGAGCGCCGGATCGAGCATGACCGGCACCTTGCCCAAGGGATTCAATGCGAGGAAATCCGCGGTGAACTGCTCACCCTTGAAGAGTGAGACATACCGGAGGACGTAGGGAAGCTCGAGCTCCTCGAGCATGATGACGACCTTGGCGACGTTGGGGCTCATCACTCCGTAGACGGTGATCGGCTGTGGTTCGCTCATGGTGCTCTCTCCGGTGACAGCTCGCCGCAGAGCTGATTGGTCAGGGTCCGTGCGGCCGATAGCAGGGCATTCTGCAGTGCCGGCAGCCGCGCTCGCCGCAGCGCTTTGCCGATGCCGACGGCGACGAGGGCGTGACTGAGGGTCTCGCGGCTCTTCCACACCGGCGCGGCCACGACCGTCACGCCCGATATGTAGTTGCCCGAATCGATCGCAAATCCCTGAACCCGGGTCTTCTCGACCTGCGTCTCCCACTCATCGAAGGTGGGCGGATCGTCCCAGCGCAAGGCGCGAAATTTCTGCCGCAGCTCCTCTTGCGCATAACCGCCGAATGCCGCGATGCAGCGGCCGGTCGCGCTGATCAGCGCCGGAAATCGGCTGCCGATCTGCGTGCTGAGGTGCAGGTCGTGTCCGGACTGGGAGATGGCCACCACCACGATGTGCTCCAGGCCGACGATCTGCACGCCGAGCATGGTTACGCCGAATGTCTGTCCGATGCGATCGAGCTCCGCCTGTGCCAGATCGTTGAAACGGTTGCGACGCAGCCAGTGGCGCGCGAGGGTGAGCACGCCGGCCTCGAGGGAATACCGCTTGGTGTCCGGATCGCAGGACACCAGCTCCTCGGCGACCAGGGCCCGCAGCACATGCAGACAGGTGCTCGGCACCAGATCCAACTCCCTGGCGATGGCCTGCACCCCGAGCGGCGCGTCGCTCTTGCCGAGCAGCCGCAGGATGGCGGCGGCGCGCGAGATGGCGGGCGCTTTGCTGGCCTCAACGGCCTGTGCCAGCTCGCGATCGGGTCGGGCGGCGCGTCTGAGACGGTCGATCATCGCGGCAGCGGTTCCGGTGGCAGGCTCACTCATTCGATATGTACAATAGTATTCGATATTTGCAATACCTGCCCGCGCTATGGCAGACTGGTTCGAGTTCGAGTATACGCAACACTGGTGTTCATTACGACCCGAGGACCGCCGCGCGGCAGGATGCGCTGGCGCGTCCGCGAACGATCGCAGTATCGATGGCGAAGCTCACCGACTACACCCGTTACGCGGACGCGCAGGCATTCGCCAACTCCCAGGCACTCTGGGAGCTCTTCGACGGCGACCGCGAGCATCTCAATATCGCCCACGAGTGCATCGTCCGGCACGCGGACGGCTCGGGGCGCACCGCGGTGCGGATCGCGCATGCAGACGGGGCGGATGAGGTCCTGAGCTTCGAGCGGATCGCGGCCGGCTCGGCGCGCTTCGCCCATTGGCTGGAGGCGAACGGCATCGAGCGCGGGGACCGCATCGCCTTCATGCTGCAGCCGTCGTTGCCGTTCTATCTCAGCCTCTTCGGCGCGATGATGATGGGGGCGATCAGCGTCCCCCTGTTCACGCTCTTTGGCCTCGACGGGCTCAGGCTCCGGGTCGATGACTGCCGGCCGAAGCTGCTCATCACCAGCGCGGACAAGCTCGACATCGCGCGCGAGATCGAGGGGCTCAGGGTGGTCGTGGCCGACGCGAGCCTGCTGGCCGAGATTTCACGCTTTCCTGACACCTATGTAGCGGCGACCCGCGCCGACGATCTCGCAGTATTCCAATACACCTCGGGCACGACCCGGGAGCTGCCGGCCGCGGTGAAGCATTCGCATCGCGCGCTCGTGACGCTGATGTTTGCCGCGCTGTATGGAACCGGCATCCGGCCGGGCGATGAGTTCTTCTGTCCTTCATCGCCCGCCTGGGGTCACGGCCTCTGGCATGGCACGCTCGCGCCTCTCGGGCTCGGCGTGACCACCGGCACCTTCGCCGGCCGCTTCGATGCGGTACGCCTCATGAAGGCGCTGCAGGATTATCGGATCACGAATCTGTCGGCGGCGGCTACGCATTACCGGATGATGAAGAACTCGGGCAAGGCGGGCGAGTTCAGGTTCGCGATCAGGAAGCTCTCCTACACCGGCGAGCCCATCGATCCGGTGACCCTGGATTTCATCGACGACACCTTCCACGTGCCCGCGTGCAGCATGTACGGCACGACCGAGATCGGCGTCGTGCTCGTCAACTATCCCGGCGCGAGCGACTACGTCGTGAAGCCCGGATCGTTGGGCAAGGCCGTACCAGGCCTCAAGCTTCAGGTGCAGAAGCCCGACGGATCGCCGGCCGAGCCGGGCGTCGTTGGGGAGCTCATGGTCTGGCGCCGCGACCGCTGGGAGACCACCAAGGATCTCGCCCGGATCGACGAGGACGGCTACTTCTATCATGCCGGCCGCGCCGATGACGTCATCATCTCCGCCGGCTGGACCATGAGCGCGGTCGAGATCGAGAACACCATGCTCAAGCACCCGGACGTGCGGGAAGTGGCCGTGATCGCCGTGCCGGATGCGACCCGCGGTCAGGTCGCCAAGGCCTTCATCGTCACCGCCCGCCCGCCCGGCGAGGACCTCGCCGACGAGCTGAAGACATTCACCCGCGAGCGTCTGAGCCAGCACGAGTTTCCGCGCCAGATCGCCTTCGTGAGCGAGCTTCCCAAGACACCCGCCGGCAAGGTGCACCGCAAGGCGCTGCGCGATCGCGAAGCCGCTGCCGGCACGACCCACACATGAATGATGAGGAGTAGCCCGATGTCCTCCGCGCTCGCCAGTCCCGCCGCCAACCGCTTCCCGAAGATCACCGAGGAGGCGCTCGACGATCTGCGCCAGCGCATCGGCGTTCCGATCACCGACACGGTGGAGCCCTGGAACTACGAGGCGAGCCGCGACGCCATCCGTCATTACGCGCACGGCATCGGCGATGACAATCCGTTGTGGACCGATCCCGGCTATGCCGCCAAGACCCGCTATGGGACCATCGTGGCGCTGCCGAGCTTTCTTTTCTCGACGAGCCGCATCGCCTCGGGATATTGCGGCGGCCTCTCGGGCATTCACGCCATGTGGGCCGGCGCGGACTGGACGTGGCACAAGCCGGTGCTGCGTGGAGATGCGATCTCGACCCAGGCACACCTCAAGGACCTGATCGAGCACAAGACGTCCTTTGCCGGGCGCTCCTTCCAGCAGATCTATCACACCGAGTTCTTCAAGCAGGGCGGCGACAAGGTCGCCGAGTGCGACTCGTGGGTCTTCCGCACCGATCGCGACGAAGCGCGCGAGCGCGGTACCAAGTACGTGGGGGCTCGCGGACGCGTGGAGAAGTTCACCGACGAGCAGCTCGCGGAGTTCTACAAGCTGTACGAGCAGGAGGAGATTCGCGGCGCCAAGCCGCGCTACTGGGAGGACGTGAAGGAGGGCGAGGCGCTGCCGCGGATGATGAAAGGCCCCATGACCGTCACGGGATTCATCTGCTACGCGCAGGGCTGGGGCGGACTCTACATCCGCGCCAACAAGCTCGCCTGGAGGATGCAATCCAAGCACCCGGGCCTCGGCATCAAGAACCGCTTCAACGTTCCGGACTGTCCGGAGCGGGTCCACTGGGACGAATCGTTCGCGCTCGAGGTCGGCGCGCCCGGCGCCTACGATTACGGCCCGGAGCGCTGTTCCTGGCTCACGCATCACATCACCAACTGGATCGGCGATGACGGCTTCCTGCGCCAGAGCAAGTCCCAGCTCCGCCGCCACAACCCCGATGGCGATGTGGTGTTCATCGACGGTTCCGTCACCCGCAGATACGTGGAGGATGGCAGGCATCTGGTGGAGATCGCGCAGAAGGCCGTGACGCACCGCAACGAGCTCTCCGCGACCGGCTCCGCCGTCGTAGAATTGCCGAGCCGCGCTCGCGCCCGCTGATCGATCGCGGAGTCGCCCGGCGTGGGCTGACCCCGTCGGTGCGGACGGCACGCGGCGTGTACGACGAGCGTATGAACGAACCAGTTGCACCGACCTGGGCCGGCCCGCTGCGGGGAATTCGCGTCCTCGATTTCACCCGCGTCCTGGCGGGTCCGGCGGCAGCGCTCGCGCTGGCCGATCTCGGCGCCGAGGTATTGAAGGTCGAGCCTCCGAGCGGTGGTGACGAGACACGTCACTTCCCGCCGTTCCGGGAAGGCGTGAGCCATTACTATCTCAGCGTCAACCGCGGCAAGAAGAGCATCGTCATCGACCTGAAGACCGATGCCGGCGTGGCGCTGGCGCGGGATCTGGCCGCTCGATGCGACGTGCTGATCGAGAATTTCCGGCCCGGGGTCATGGATCGCCTGGGTCTTGGCCATGAAGCGCTGTCCGTCCTCAACCCGCGGCTCATCTACTGTGCGATCTCCGGCTTCGGCATGACCGGGCCGCTGCGCGATCGACCCTCCTTCGACATCGTGTTACAGGCCCTCTCGGGTGCGCTGAGCGTCAACGGCGAAGCCGGCGGTGAGGCCACGAAGCTCGGGATCCCACTTGGGGACCTGATGGGTGGAGTCAACGGGCCGATCGCCATTCTCGCGGCGCTTTACGAGCGCAGCCTCACCGGGCGCGGCCGGCTGATCGATGTCAGTCTGCTCGACGGACTCATCGGGATGCTCGGATACCTCGCGCAGCTGGCTTTCTTCACGGGGAAGGACCCGCAGCCGCAGGGCTGCGAGCACCCGAACCTCGTTCCCTACGGGAAATTTCCGGCCCGGGACGGCTCGATCATCGTCGCCTGCCTCACCAACGCCTTCTGGCAGCGCATCTGCGAGGCGTTGGGCCACTCGGAGTGGCTGCGCGATGCGCGTTTCGAGACCCTCGAGAAGCGGCGCGACAACCGCGGGCTCGTGAATGACATGATCGCGCAGTTCACACGCGAGAAGACGATGGACGAGCTGGTCGAGCTCTTCACTCGGTACGAGGTCCCGCACGCACCCATTCTGGGTGTCAGGGAAGCCCTCTCGCAGTCCCAGACGGTCGCGCGGGAGATGGTAGTGCAGACCGACCATCCGATACTCGGAAGGATCCCGATCGTCAACCGCCCGATCCGGTTTCCGGGCGATCCGCAGCCCGTTCCGGCATCGCCCCCCGTGCTGGGGCAGCATACGGATGAGATTTTGAGGGAAGTGCTGGGCCTCACGGCCGAAAGGATCATGGAGTTGCGCGCGGCGAAAGTCATTGCCTGATCCGCACGTCCACGACATACCCCGGAGTAACGCCCTCATGACACAGACACTGAGCGACATCCCGCTGAATCGGATCGACGGCAGCACGACCACCCTTGGCGCGTATCGCGGCAAGGTGCTGCTCATCGTGAATGTCGCCTCCAAGTGCGGCCTCACGCCGCAATACGAAGGGCTGGAGCGGCTGTACGAGGCGAAGCGCAAGCTGGGCCTCGAGATCCTGGGCTTCCCCTGCAACGATTTCATGGGACAGGAGCCGGGCACCGAAGCGGAGATTGCGAGCTTCTGCTCGCTGAACTACCACGTGGAGTTCCCGCTCTTCGCCAAGATCGCGGTCAAGGGGGCGAAGCAACATCCGCTCTACCGCAGCCTCAC
>Ga0335075_10011178_pt1 | contig 13582 bp, 10 predicted proteins | sample Lox_Sample_24_FD_206723 | JGI IMG/M metagenome (GOLD analysis project Ga0335075, IMG submission 206723) | Soil microbial communities from Loxahatchee National Wildlife Refuge, Florida, United States - Lox_Sample_2.4 | ecosystem: Environmental > Terrestrial > Soil > Wetlands | place: USA...
GCCCGGGTCCGTGAGCACGCGGCGGGACGGCTGCCGGACTACATGCTGCCGTCGGCGATGGTGGTGCTGGAGGCGCTGCCGCTGACCCCCAGCGGCAAGCTCGACCGCGCCGCCCTGCCCGCCCCCGAGTACACCCCCGCCGTCGGCGGGCGGGGGCCGGAGACGGTGGCCGAGGAGATCATCTGCGGCCTGTTCGCCGAGACCCTGGGCCTGGACTCGGTGGGACCCGACGATGACTTCTTCGAACTCGGCGGGCACTCGCTGCTGGCGATCCGGCTGGTGGAACTGCTGCGAACGAAGGGAGTGTCAGTTTCGCTGCGCCAGCTGGTCACCGCCCCGACGGTTCACAAACTTATAGCGGGGATGAGTTTGTCGTCGGTGCGTGACTCTTTCGGCGTCCTCCTGCCGATCCGGGACAAGGGGGACAGACCACCTCTGTTCTGCATACACCCGGCTAGTGGACTGAGCTGGTGCTACATGCCGCTAGCACGCTACGTTCCAGACGACTTCCGGCTTTACGGACTGCAGGCACGCGGTCTTGATGGTGAGAGCGAACCCGCCAGCTCTGTCCCAGAGATGGCGGGCGACTATATCGAACAAATCCGCACCCTGCAGCCATGCGGCCCGTATTACCTACTGGGCGCCTCCTTCGGAGGGGCTGTAGCCCACGAGATCGCCGTCCAGTTGCAGGCACAGGGGGAGGAAGTCGCGGCTCTCATCATCGTGGACAATTATCCACGAGAAGCCCGGCTTGGGCGGCGCAGTCTCAAGATAAAGGGACAAAAAGCTATCGAGGAAGAAGTAGTTGTCGAAGAGGCAGGCAAACGCAGCCCAAACCAGGCGAATGAGGACGACGAGACTCTCATTGAATGGATTCGCGTCCGCCGGGAGGCGGGGCAGTATCTCGGAGCCATCACAGACGATGAATTTATGCTTCTAGCAAAAGCCTTTCATGGGAATGGACAGCTCTTGCGTAGCCACGGTCATCATCGTTTCGATGGGGATGCGCTAGTCTTTGTTTCGGCCGACCAGACGGCTGGCGACAACCCGGTCGCGCTCTGGAGCCCTTATATCTCCGGAGAAATATCGGAAGTCCACCTTCCGTGCTCCCACTTGGACCTATTCCGGCCGGATATGCTAGCCCGGGTATGGGCTGGGACATCTTCATGGCTAGGATTGCAATAATGTGCGGTATCCCGGCAACCGGGCTTGGGCCGCCGAACGGCGTAGGCAGCGTCCCTGCACAGCAGCACGGGACCGCGCCTACGTTCGACTGCGGAGCGGTATCAGTTGAAAGGAGATGACGTCGCTCATTGCGCGCCTGAAAGGGAGCGCGTAAAACCCGGGTGCCGCAATCGTACCCTTCTTGGGCAGACCGCGGGGTGGGGGCAAAGTGATGGATCATCTGGCCGGGATCCCGGTCTACAAGAGCCAGATGGGGATGACCTGGGTTCTGGACAAGGGTGAATCGCCCGCGAGATAATAAGAAGCGGTTGGCCGTCAGTTGCTTCGCCGACATTCTCGGCCAGTTGGTGAGGGAGGGAAGCCATGGTCGCGGCGAGAGGCAGGAGGGCAGCGGCATCAAACAGCATCGAGAGCCGCCTTGCACATGACTGTTGTGCCGTGAAACGAGCGGCTGTGAGACCTCTACAAGGACTAAATTATGAATGATGGTGCGAACTGGAAGCCGTTTGAGATAACGCCAGAAAGCATCGAGGGTGCCCCTGGCGTAAATAGCCTCTGCGACTACCTCGCCGATACCGAGAACATCGACAAGCTGCTGGTAGAGAAGAAGGCACTCGCCTTTTGCGGTTTTGGGATATCCGCCGGGCAGCTCGGCCGCGTTATGGATCTGCTGTTGCATGGGCGCTTGCCGTACATTCATGGCAATTCGCCGCGCACGATGGTTGCCGACAAAATCTATACGTCCACTGAGTACCCGCCTGAGTTCACCATCTCAATGCATAATGAACTGTCCTACGCTGCTACATGGCCGGCACGGTTGCTGTTCTTTTGCGAGAAAGCCGCGTCGACAGGTGGCGCTACGCCGATTACGGACGGGGCCGCCTGGCTCCGATCCCTGGATGGCGAAGTTAGAGATGCCTTTTCCGGTGGCATCCGCTACATCCAGAATCTGCATGGCGGCCGCGGTCTCGGCAGGAGCTGGCAGGAAACCTTCGAAACCAGCGACAGAAAGCCGGTCGAGGATTACCTGTCGGCCGCGGGAGCGACATGGGAGTGGAGCAGCAGAGGTTTGCGCGTGAGCCAGGTCCGGCCGGCCTCCACGCGGCACCCGATCACGGGCAGCGAGGTCTGGTTCAACCAGGCCGATCAGTGGCACATTGCCACTGCGGTTGACTCCAAGACAGCGGTCGCCCTCGCCGATGTCCTGCCCGAGGAACAGATGCCCCAGTCGGTACGGTTCGCCGACGGTACGCCAATCCCGGATGACTACGTGCTCCAGATTCAGCGCAGAGGGCTAGAATCAGCCGTTGATCAGAACTGGCATCCTGGCGACCTGCTTCTAATCGATAATGTCCTGGTGGCGCACGGCCGTCGCCCGTACACAGGAAACCGCCGTGTCCTGGTGGCAATGTCTAACTAGATTCCCGTGAGCGAGATCCCCTTTTAGCTGGGGGCCGCCGTACCACTACGAGTGATCTTCGAGAGCCAGGCCGGAACGCTATTCGACGCGGTTTCTTCTATGAGTGCCGGCTCAATTGACTCAATATAAAAGCCAATGTTAAAAGAGCCGTATATTTCTTCTCGGCTAATCGTTCGCGCCGCTCCGAGTCGACGCCGCTGATCATTAATGCAGAACATGAAGTAGTGACCTCCAGGCCGCAGAACGGCACGAAGGCCGCTGACAAACGTCGGACGATCTTCGATTTTTAGATTATGAAACAATCCGCAGTCGAGCACTGTATCGAAACGCATTTCAAGTGTGGTCAACCGTAGTGCGCTCAAAACGAAAAATTTGGCCGCCAAGTCGCGTTCACGCGCTTTATCTTCCGCTATGCTGATTGCCGTCGCCGAAATATCGATGCCAACAGCATCGAGACCGGCCTTCGCCGCCATCAGCACATGCTCACCAGTGCCGCAACCCACATCAAGTACTTTGCCGCTGATCTCTCCGGATTGCATCAGGTCCAGGAAAGCGCTTTGCGGTCGACCTATATCCCATGCTGGTGTCATCGACTTGTAAGCAAGCTCAAAGTCATCTGACTGTTGTGGGTGTGGCCGTTCGACATACGATCGCGACCATTCACCTTTACTTTTACTAACGTCCACTTGGTTCTCCGCTGAGTTAATCTCGCATATCTGACGGAATCCAGCTCAGGCCGTCCGGTGAGGAGACCAGCCCGCTGGCGAACAGCGGCAGCTCGTTGTGCTCGCCTCCGTCTGGCTGTGCCTGCGCAAGGATCTTCTCGCTTTCCTGCATCGTTTGTTGAACAATCGACGATTTGATGAGCGGCACCATACTTGTGTTTCTATTCACGGCAAGCTGCTGGACGGCCTTTCCGAACTCTGCGGACTCTGAACCAACTTGCTCGGTGATGGCTTCAGCGCCGGTTAGATCGAACTCCCCGGATGAAACGCCGCCGACTAGATTAACGAATGCTTCCATCTCCGAACGAGTGCTACCGGTAAGCTTCTTGGCCTCCCAGAAGTAAGAGTCCTCTCTTGCGTGCATTACATAGAAAGACATCAAGTATTTGTAGAATACGCCATATTCGCGACGATATCGTGCTTCGAATTCCTGGAATGATTCTTCCTCGTCTACTAGCCCTTCTATGGAGCTGTTGATAGACCGCCCTGCAAGCAATCCGCTAAACGTGGCTAGGTGCACGCCTGACGAAAAGATCGGGTCCACGAAGCAGGCGGCATCCCCGATGAGCGCGAATCCCGGCCGCCAGAACTTGGTATGATGATATGAATAATCTCGGCGAACCCGGATTCGTCCATACTCTCCTTCGGTTATGCGCTTGGCATCAGATAGGTACTCTGCGATCAGTGGACACTCTGCGATCATTGCGTGCAGCATGCCTTCTGGGTCACCTTGGACCTTGGCAGCCAATTCCTGATGTACAACGGTGCCAACGCTGGTTATCGTCGGAGTCAGTGGTATGTACCAAAACCATCCATTGTCGAATGCGGAACACAGAATATTTCCGGCATCGGGCTCTGGCAGGCGCTTGCCATTTAGGAAATAACCGAATATGGCTATGTTACGGAAGAAGTCCGAGTACTTACGCGAACCTCCGACGGACCGGTAGATGCGGCTCTTGTGTCCCGAGGCATCAATCGTGTATCGCGCCGATACTACATGATCCGTCCCGCTGGCATCGACGTAGCGCACGCCTTGCACTCTGCCGTCCTCTTCGCAGACGCTCGTAACGGTACATTGCTCTCGTACCTCGGCGCCTGCGCGGCGAGCGTTATCGAGGAGAATCTTATCGAATTTCATTCGCTCGACCTGGTACGCGAACGAGGTTGGCCCAGCCATTTTCGGCGACACCGAGAATGAGAACGTCCAGGGCTCGGGGTTGGTTCCCCACTTAAAGGTTCCACCCCGTTTGCGCACGAAGCCAGCGCGGGCCACATCATCCGCGACGCCAATCAGCCGACACACGCCGTGCACCGTAGGCGGCAGCAAGGACTCGCCGATTTGATAGCGCGGGAATTTTTCGCTATCTAGAACTAGGACGCTACGGCCCCGGATCGCTGTTGTCGCCGCTACAGTGGAGCCACCCGGCCCCCCTCCCACGACCACGACGTCGAACTGCTGCTCGTTTTTAGCGCTCATTTATGATCCCTCACGAGTCGCCTAAGATGGGTATCTTAAACGCTGGATCGCATATTCTATAAGCCAGGTAATACGGTACCACGCCGAGTAGCGCACCTCAAGTTATGCGGCAAAATCTGAACAGATATAGGAGATAAGATTAGCGTTTACCTGATGCCGGGCGGCAGTCAAATATGCACAGGTCGCGCGCCATCATCACCGTTTGCAGGTGCCCTTTATCAGGGCGGCGGCGGTGCTTTACGGGGGCGCTTTGCGGGTATGCCTCCTCCCGCTAGGAATGGCCTGGGTACAGGACCTGTACGGGGTCCTGCGGTTTGGTGACCGTCGGTGCCGCCAGCATGGCCGACCGTGGCATTCCCGTTGTGTGCCGCCTGGCGGGAGAATTGCGTACGGTAAAGATCTGTATACAGCCCATCCGCTGCTAGGAGCTCGTCGTGGGTTCCGCTTTCGCGGATCTGGCCTCCGTCGACTACCAGGATCTGATCTGCCCCGCGGATGGTGGACAGCCGGTGTGCGATGACTAGTGAGGTGCGACCGGTCAGGGCGGTCTCGAGCGCGCGCTGGATCGCGGCTTCGGACTCGGAGTCCAGGTGCGCAGTTGCCTCGTCGAGGACGACGATCGGGGGTGACTTGAGCAGCAGCCTGGCCAGCGCGATTCGCTGCTTTTCTCCGCCGGAGAACCGGTAGCCGCGATCGCCTGCGATCGTTTCGAGTCTGTCGGGCAGTGCGGAGATCAGGTCCCAGATCCGGGCTGCCTGGCAGGCTTCGATCAGTTCCTGCTCCATGGCGTCGGGGCGGGCGTAGAGAAGATTGGCTCGGATCGTGTCGTGGAACAGGTGCGCGTCCTGGGTTACCACACCGATCGTCTCGCGCAGGGAATTCAGCGTCGCGTCGTGGATGTCATGGCCACCGATCCGTACAGCACCAGAGCTTGGGTCATAAAGGCGGGGCACCAAGTAGGTGATGGTGGTTTTACCGGCGCCCGACGGGCCGACGAGTGCGGTCAGCTTTCCCGCTGGCGCGCGGAAGCTCACATCCTCCAGGGCCCAGGCGTTGCCGTCTCGCTCGGGCATGGGCAGCGAGACAGATTCCAGTGAGGGGAGCGACACCTCGCTGGCGGGCGGGTACCGGAAGTACACCCGGTCGAATTCGATATCCGGTGCTGTCCCGCCCGCGGAGCGACCGCTCGGAAGCTGGAACGCATGAGGACTTTCGATTACGAGGGGCTTAAGATCCATGACTTCAAATATGCGATCGAAACTTACTAGCGTTGTGAGATAATTGATCTGGAAGGAGGTCAATTGGTTGATCGGGCCGAACAGTCTGGTGATCAGGGTGACTAGGGCCACAACCGTGCCGAGCTTGAGCGTGTGTGAAATGACGAGGCTTCCGCCCAATCCGTACACCAGCGTTGTGATCAGCGCGGCGAGCAGTGTGAGGATGATGAAGAACGCCCGCGAGTACACGCTAGTTACAACGGATACGTCGCGGACTCGGCCAATCTGGCTTTCGAACAGGTCAGCTTCATGGTCGGGTCGCCCGTAGAGTTTGCTGAGCATGGCTCCGGCCACGTTGAAGCGTTCGTTCATCAGCGACCCCACCTCGGCGGTGAGTTGCATTTGCTGCCTGGTGAGCCGCTGCAGTCGCTTGCCGATCAGCTTGCCGGGAATGACGAACATCGGGATGATCACCAGGGCGATGATCGAGATCTGCCAGGACAGATAGAACATCGCGATCAACGAAAGAAGCAGGGTCAGGCTTACGGATACGATCTGCGTCAGGAGTGTCGTGACCGCCTGTTGGGCCCCCATGACATCGCCGTTCAGTCGGCTGACCAGCGACCCGGTCTGTGATCTAGTAAAGAACGCAAGGGGCTGTTGCTGAACTTTCTTGAAGACCTCGTTACGCAGCGTGAAAATAAGTCCCTGGCCAATACGTGCTGCGCACCAAGTCTCAATGTACGATGTTAGCGCGTCAAGTAGCGCCAGCCCCGCGCTAACAAGGGACAGCTCAATAAGAATCGTAAGTTTGCGCGGCAGTATGGCGTCATCAATGACCAGCCCCAGGATCAGAGGGCTCACGACGACGATACCTGAATCGATGGCGGTGGAGACGAGTAGCAGTAGTAGTGCCCACCGGTATTTAAGAGCGTAGGGAACTATCCGCCGGACTGTTCCTGGCCTGACTTGCTGACGGGTGAGTTCTTCTTGGCTCATTCGCAGCCGAAACCCTGGACCGCTACCCAGCATGGTTAACGGAACCTCCTTGATATAGCTCAGTAACGTTCAACTGATTCCGCGTCACAGTTGAACGTATCGCTGACAGGGACGCGGTGAGCGATATCGTCATGTCACGGTTGCCTGATGGACGTCAGCGCTCGGGCAGTTCATTTACGAGCAGTGTCCTAATGAAAATTCCTGCACCTAAATCCTCCGAGTGTCGCGTCACTATTTTCATAGCGCTCTAGATGATTCCGCAATGGGTGCGCCGCGACATGGGGCCGCGGTCACGTTAGGTGACTGATGTCCGAATGCCATCTTCGGTCTGTCACTCCTATTCGTGTTTTCACTTGCCAGTCGTGAGCAGGTAGATGCCGGCATCGAGCTCTCCGAACAACCATTGGCCGAGCATGGCGGGTCGTTCTTGCGAACTCCCATACGTTCAGAACAAACTTGACTCATTCTACCCCGGCATAGGGAAGATTCTCGGCTATGAGGTGCCCCGTGAGTAAGGATCTGATTGAGTCTCCTATTAACATTAATCTGACCGATCCTGACCTGTATTCACACGGTGACCCATATGCCGTGTGGAAGTGGCTTCGCGAACATGACCCGGTACATTGGCATCCGTCGTCGGAGTCTCTTCCGGGATTCTGGGTTCTTACAAAGTATGATGATGTTCGTGCCGTGTACCGTGATCCAGCTAGCTTCAGTTCGGCCGGCGGGATCCTGCTCCGGCCCGAAAATTATGGTGAGGACCCTGGTGGCGGGCGCACCATGGCGCTCACCGACCCACCGCGTCATCGCCAGCTCCGGGCGCTTGTAGATAACTGGTTCGCGCCACGGTCCATCCGCCTTCTGGAGGATGAGATGCGGCTTGTCGCGCACGATGTAGTCATGCGGGCTCTAGAACGTGAGAGCTGTGATTTCGTCACCGAGATCGCCGCGCGTATTCCGTTGTACGTCATCTGCAAGATGATGGGTGTGCCCAAACAAGACTGGGAAAGAATATTCGCGCTCACGAGCGACGCATTCGGCGCAGGCAACGCGATGGAACGGCGGCTCGCCCACTTTGATATTCTCGAATATTTCGAGAAGCTAGTGGCCACGCGTGCGAAATCTCCGGCTGACGATCTTGTGAGCGTGCTTGCCACCGCAGAGATTGATAACCGGAAGCTATCAATGAGCGAGATCATCCTTAATTGCGACAACCTGCTTGTCGGAGGAACAGAAAATACTCGCATTGCGGCTTCCGGCGGGCTGTTGGCGTTCCTCGAGTTCCCGGACCAGTGGCAGACGCTTTCCGCGGAACCGACACTCTTGCCCTCCGCGATCGAGGAAGTTCTTCGCTGGACGTCAACAGCTACTCACATCATGCGTACCGCAACCCGGCCCATCACCCTGCGTGGTCAGCGTATCGAAGCAGGTGAGCGCGTTACTCTGTGGAACCCGTCCGCCAATAGGGACGAAAGTGTATTCAATGATCCGGATCGCTTCATGGTGCGGCGGAAGCCGAACAGGCATCTCGCGCTCGGAGATGGCGAGCATGTCTGCCTCGGCGGCACGCTGGGACGGGTCGAGCTGCGGATGCTCTACGATGAGTTGCTGCGTAGTACCGCGCGGATCGAACTAGACGGTACACCGGTCAAGCTGAGTTCCATCGTCGTGAACGGGCTCGAGCACTTGCCACTGAGGCTAATTCCCCGGCACAGCCCGTCATGACAGGCCGGGGGTTCGGCTAGCCGAAGATTTTAGGTAAGGGCCTTGCGCGGAGTCGACGTCCTATAGCAATGCAACGGCTTCCCCGGTGTGAAAGGTCTGGTATCACAATCCTTCTCTTCTGCCGACTGGAGGAGCCGTTACATGTCATAAGCGGCGTCGTTCGTCATTCAGTGGCCGCGGCCGCTGCCTTCTCCTCGAGAGCGAGCCGTCCGGTGCCCTTAAGCGTCGCAAGATCGATATCCGCGATGCAACGGACAGGGTCGTCGTTTAGAATTAGATTACCCTCCACGTGCACCGTCCCCGTGCCATTGTCGAAGTCCGCCGCGCTGATATCGGTGGTGTCAGGATCCAAGGGGAACCCGAGTTCAGTGCCGCCCCGTGTTTCGGTGAACTTAACGAGCACATACGCCATTTCACCAGTTCGATTGCGGAGTTCTTCGACGGTCGGGTCTGCGCCGCCCATAATAATCGGCTGGCTGACGGTCAAGCGCTCGGTTAGTTCATTCATGAGTAGCCTCCTTGGCGAAAGGGATCGCACCTGAATCGTGAATCCAAGAGTGTTGGCTTTAGTGATCCTCCCAGTGTTAGCACTGATGCGCAATTGGTGCGCTGTCCCGCAATGCGTGAACACGGCCAACTTGTGCTCTTCAGATGACACGCCATTGAATCGACCGTGGAGGACGGACCAACGCGTCGCCGGAAGCCAGGGGGTTCGGACCTATCAGGCTTCCGAGCATCCTGCCGTCCCTGCACCGGAGGCGGCTGAGGACTGCTGCACACCAAGCGCCGTCGTCGGCGAGCGCCCGCGCCGCCTTTCTCGTTCCAAACCACTCCGCGTTCAACTGCGGCTCAGCTTCGGTTGCACGGTCGTCGCGCTAGATCTGCCCGCGAATTCGGCCAGCCGCGGTCTTCACCGTCCAGCCGCGCGAGCATCGATAGCAGGGCCCACCGTCCGGAGCGCGGTGCCTATCACCGATCCGCCCATCCGCCGAGCCATTTTGCTACGATATGGTTGAAAAAAGTGCTGTGGATGAGTGGATGAAGGGCGTGATCTGAACGTTCCGCGGCGGTTCGCGACGGTGTTAGATAGCAGACGCTGGCTGTGCGATGTGCCGGTACCCCAGCTGTCGATCACGTGGGTTGTCGGGTCCCTCGCCCTTGGCTCATGGGACGTTCGGGCAGGTAGGCGGTAGCGCGCCGGAAGCCGATGACCTCGGCCCCTTCTGAGCCTGAGCAGGAAGGCGACCAATCAAGTGGATCCGGTCGTTCATACATACATCGCGGTCGTCATGCGTTCTCACGGCTCGAGTCATAGTGGCGGCATTGGCGCCCCACTGTGGATACTCGTGCCGCTCGCGGTTGTCGTCATCCTATTCCGTCTGTGGCAGATGTACCGAAGGCGCTAGCCGGGTGTTCCTTTGCGGACGTAGGGCCGTATGTTCGACTGTGGAGTGGTAGTAGTTGAACAGAGCCGATGCGGCCTTCTCTGTCAGCCGGTTTCGAGTCTGCCTTTCCGCCTCAGAAAGTGGAAATCACTCACCGGGGATCCGAATCTGCATCAGACCGGCGGATACGACTTGGGTCCTGGACGAAGGTGCGTCCTCCGTGGGAACAATGAGATGCAGTCGGTTTCCCGGGCTTTCATGCGGGAGGATCGGCGTCCCTATAGGCGGACCTCAGCACACCCCGGCGGCCAGGGAAGCGGTGGATGCCATGGACGATTTCGCGGTGCCCCAGGCACGACGGCTTCCTGCCCGGGAGGACTTCGGCCGTATGCCCTTCGTGTCCCGCGAGGCGGCGGCGTCCTGGCCCGCAACCAGGCTGTGGACCGCCGATTACCTGGCACGTAGCGTGGCCGACGAGGACGTGCGCGTACAGCTCTCCAAAGATGGCGCTTTCGGTGTGCGCAGCGGCCCGATCAAATTGGCGGGTTCCGCGCTGGCCTCGGTCTTGCGGCAGCGAAGCCCCTATATCGACGGCAAGCGGTGGTACCTACAGCAGACCTCGATCAGCGAAGGACCGTTCGCCGGGCTGCGCGGTGACATTCCGATGATCGAGGCGATCGATCCAGCCATGCTGATCTCGCAGAACCTGTGGGTGGGCCCGGCGGGTAATGCCACCGTCCTGCACTTCGACATATCGAACAACCTGTTCGTCCAGATTGCTGGCCAGAAACGGTTCTCTCTCTTCGAACCGTCCGCCACGCCACGGCTTGCCTTTGGCCGGCCTAACACCAAGGCGGCGCACTTCAGCATGTTCGACGTACGCGCCCCTGATTACGATCGATTCCCCGCGGCGTCCGGCGTCCGGCGATACGTGTGCGTGTTGTCCGCTGGGGATATCCTGTACTTCCCGGCATTCTGGCCGCACTTCGTGGAGACCATCCAGGATTCGGTTTCGCTGAATACCTGGTGGCGGCCTGACTTCGCCCAGTGCGACCCAGAAATGCTGAGAACACTGTTGTCGGGAAACGCCTACTACTACAGAATCGACAGTCTGCGCGGGAAGTTCAACTGCGGGCCGATCCCCGAACTTCCCCGTCGCCTGCTCGATGCGAATGCTGTCGGGGCCGCGGTGGTCGCGAGCGGAGCGGTACTCATCTACGCGCTCGTCAAGGCCTGCCATCTGGCGGGGATCACGCCGGAGCCGCGAGTGAACGGCGAGTCCGACCTGGCCGCGGCGGTCCAACGGGTACGTCCTGGCCTTCCCCTGGGTGAGCTGGAAGCGCTCCAGCAGCAAGCGCGGCAAGTGCGGCTGCGAAAGGGCGAGATGAGCGCGGCTGACGCGGAGGCGCTCGTTTCCGCCACGGAGCGGCTAGCCGCCAGTTGCTTGGCCGACGTTCTCGGCCCATTGCGTGAAGAGGAGATGTCATAATAACCGGCACCACGGCGTCAACTGGCTGGCCGCCCTCGCTCCGCGACCCGCGGTGCTCTCGAAGCGCGTCAGGAAACGGTTGCCGCGTCCCCACCTCGGCGTGAGATTCTAAGGGTATGAGGCCCCCCAAAATCCTCCCGGTGAGATGGCACGGTCTGATGCGCGAAGCCGATCTCGTCGACGAGGAGGTCCGGGTACGCAAGATTCGCGGTCGGCTTGTGGGTGCCGCTAAGGTCAGCGGAAACATTTATGTATTCGATGGACGCTGCCCCCATGCGGGCCGGTCTCTGGAAGGCAGCGAGGTCAGTTCTCACGGAATTGTGGTTTGCGAGGGACACAATTTCTTCTATTCTCTTGGATCCCGGCCCTGCTCGGACAATGTGATCCCTCTCGTTCAATTTCCGTACAGGATTCGTGGCGGTGTTATTGAGGTCGAGCGGAACGCGCTTCGTGGTAGTAGACGTTCATCAGCTATGGCCGCGAATGATAGAGCGAAACCGCTATCGTCTAACCGCTGAGGGCTTCTACAGCGCGGCGTCGGCAAAAATAGTCATTTGTAGCATGCACGCGCTTCGCCGAGAATTCGCCATAGATTCTGCAGATTCACAAGGATTTACTCCTGCCGTTCTGTCCAACCGGCAATCTGTGGCAGTTGAACATTCCAACGATCATGATTTGCTGTCAAAATTAAAAGACAGCCATCTGCGGTTCCGTTGTCCAGGGAACGTGGATCCGCGAGGCGGCTCTGCCCATATCGACCGATCATCTCCGAGGTTGTCCAAAGGCCCGTAAACCCGAATGTAGGTAACGATACCGATGTGTCCATCGGAGCATATAATTTTAGCATGCAATAGAATTGCCGAGGTTGATCGAAGTGCTTTGCGGCGTAATCGGCTATAGATCCTGGTTCGCATGATCGATCGCGTTCTGCGCCCTCCCGTAGTCGTCGCCGAAACTTTCAGCGACGATTGTGTCCCCGTTTTGTTTCCTGAAGAAAACGCCATCATCGCCATGGCGGTGGAAAGCCGACGTCGAGAGTTCGCTGCCGGTCGTGCGTGTGCCCGAGCGGCGCTGGCCAAGCTGGGGCAGCCGCCGGTGCCGATCCTCTCCGGCCCGCGCGGTGCCCCGCGATGGCCGGAGGGCGTGGTCGGCAGCATTACGCACTGCCCCGGATATCGTGCGGCTGCGGTTGCATGGACCAGGGACGTCGTGTCGCTGGGGCTGGACGCGGAACCCAACAAACCCCTGCCTGACCATGGGATGCTCGACTTTATCAGCACGGAATCCGAGCGTGTCCGCCTCGCCGGCCTGGCTGACAAGACACCTAGCGTCTCCTGGGAGCGGTTGCTGTTCAGCGCTAAGGAATCCGTCTATAAGGCGTGGTTCCCCCTCACCCGGCGGTGGCTGGACTTCGAGTCGGCGGATGTCGTCATCGACGCGCAGACGGGCACGTTCACGGCACGCCTACTGGTCGAGGGACCGATCGTCAACGGGACGCCGCTCAGCCTGTTGCACGGGCGGTGGCTTGCCGATCAAGACTTGCTGGTGACCGCGATAGTCATCCCCGCCTAGGGCAGCACGTTCTGACTCGGGAGTATCTGCCGTACGTGCGTGGTCGTTCGGGATGAGGGTGGACTTCCTCGGGATATCCGGGAGACACTTCCCAGAATCGGATGTCGTCTTGCCGCGTCGTGCCGTCGATGTGGCGACTCCCGCCGATAACGTGCCTGCCGATCGCAGTCGGTAATCCAGCGCGAGCCGCTGCGGCGATCGTGTCGGCGGTCTTGAAGCCGATGCCCCACACGTCGGACGCGAGCCGGTTGGCGAAGGTAATGCGTTCCAGCGCGCCCTCGGGGACCGATGCATCGCGATTGATTCCAGGGCTAGCCGGCATAATGGCCGGCGGGTATGACAGCTCGCCGGGAGTATCCGCCGCTGGCCGTGCTCACTGGATGGTGGT
>Ga0335075_10011180_pt1 | contig 13580 bp, 8 predicted proteins | sample Lox_Sample_24_FD_206723 | JGI IMG/M metagenome (GOLD analysis project Ga0335075, IMG submission 206723) | Soil microbial communities from Loxahatchee National Wildlife Refuge, Florida, United States - Lox_Sample_2.4 | ecosystem: Environmental > Terrestrial > Soil > Wetlands | place: USA: Florida...
GAGACGCTGTAAGGCGCTTGTTTGATCCAGCGGCCGAAGATGAATCCCGCATTCTCGAGAAACCTGAACAATTGCGGGACGGAGTAGGCACGATCCTGCGGGTGCAGCAACGCATCCGCCAACGCTGCCTCATGGCGAAAGTCCGGCGCCTGGCGCAGCAAGCTTTCCAGCGGGTGATTGGGCGGCAAAGATTGCAGCGCCGTGACCAGATCGCGAATCCCTTCGTCAGTCGCTCGGATGCCGACACGCCGACAAAATTCCTGCAACATATAAATGCCGGTTCGGCCGTAGGGAGCGTAGACCATCAGGTGCATCGCTCCGTCGGGCTTTAGTACCCCGCGCAGGGCAGCGAGTCCGGCGTCTGGATCAGGCAGATGATGCAAAACCCCGGTACAGACAATTTGATCGAAGCTGGTTCCCAAATCCTCAACGCGTTCAATGGAAAGCTGGCGAAGCTCCAGGTTTTTGAGGTTATATTTCTCCTTCAGTTGCTCGGTGTGATGAATACTCGTCGCGCTGAAGTCGATCCCAGTCACGTGCGCGGAAGGCCAGCGCAGCGCATGCTTGGCAGCCTGGGAGGTTCCGCATCCTGCGATCAGGATCGAGTAGTTTTCGCAGTAGGGTTTGTGGGGCCAGAAAAGGTGAAAGTCAGTTCGCCGCCGGTTCGGATCGTCCCACAGCCGCGCGTAGCTTTCCAGGCTTTCGACGGGCCGGGGATAAGGATACCGTTCGTAGAAATCCTGAACCTCCTCCGTGCTCTTTCCTGGCGATGTCGACAGAAGTTCACCGGATGGTGTCATAAGAAGGAAGAGAATAACGAAAGAGAGGGAGGTCGTGGAGACCCTCCCTTTCCTTCAGTTGCTGACGATGCTACTTTGCGCCCACGAGTTCGGGCTTCTTGGCCGCCGCCGCTTTCTCTGCCGCCGCCTGTTGGGCTTTGTATGCGGCTTGCGCAGGCCCTAACGACGCCATTACGGTGTCGAGGTTGAACGAGGCCGCCTTCTGACGTGGCGGGTATTTGATAAAGTTCTGGATCTGGGAAGCGGTGATTGCCTGAGCCAAATAAAGCTGAGGTACGTGATCCACCATCCAATCCAGATAGGTATTGGAGTTGAACTCTGCGCGTTCAAACGGATCGCGGCGCAGGTTGCAGATGTAGGGAAGCCGTAGCTTCACAAACGGCTCTGCCCAGGCTCGCATTGTCGTTGCGCGCTGCTGTTCAAACGTCATCTTATAGTCGCCGACTCGGATGGCCATGATGCCGCCGTCATCGCTGACATAGAAGAAGTGGTTTCTTGGACTCTCCTTTGCCTGACCTGTGATGTAGTCCAGCTGGTTGATTCCGTCGATGCAGACCTTAAACGTTTTGCCGCCGACTGTGTAGCCGTCGAGCAGCTTCTGGTTGACGTCAGGGTCGCCTGCCAGGGCAAGCAAGGTCGGCAGCATGTCCTGGTGACATACGATGCCGTTTAGCACCGAGCCTGCCTTGATCTTGCCGGGCCACCGCAAGAACGCGGGAACGCGCCAGGCACCCTCATAGTTTGTGTCCTTTTGAGCGCGGTACGGTGTATTGGCGCCATCCGGCCAGGTATCATTCTCCGGGCCGTTGTCGGTGGAATACATCACGATGGTGTTATCGGCGATACCCAGCTCATCGAGTTTGTTCAGCATCATGCCGATTTGTTCATCGTGGACGACCATGCGATCGCTGTAGTCATCCTGTCCGCTCTTGCCGCGATTTTTATCGGCCAGATGGGTCCGGAAGTGCATCGCCGTCGAGTTGTACCACAGGAAAAACGGCTGATCCGCTTTCGCCTGTTCTTCCATCCATTCCAGCGCGGCTGCAGTGATCTCCTCGTCAATGGTTTCCATGCGCTTCTTGGTCAGCGGGCCAGTGTCCTTGATCGTCTGCTTTCCAATTTTGCCGAAGCGCGGATCGTCGGGTTCTGGATTGTCACTGGCAAGTGCTTTGCAATGCAGTACACCGCGAGGTCCGAACATTGCTTTGAATCTCGGGTCCTTGGGATAGTCCGGCAATTCCGGTTCTTCTTCGGCGTTCAGGTGGTACAAATTCCCAAAAAACTCGTCGAATCCGTGGACAGTTGGCAGAAACTCATTCTTGTCGCCAAGATGGTTCTTGCCGAACTGGCCGGTCGCATAGCCGAGCGGCTTCAGCAATTCGGCAATCGTGGGATCTTCCGGTTGCAGTCCGACATCGGCGCCGGGCATGCCAACTTTGGTCAGTCCGGTGCGGAGCGGGTTTTGGCCGGTAATGAAAGCAGCGCGTCCAGCAGTACAGCTTTGCTGGCCGTAAAAGTCAGTAAAGGTGACACCCTCTTCGGCGACACGGTCAATGTTGGGCGTTCTGTAGCCCATTTGGCCGCGACTAAAATGGCTGATATTCCAGATGCCGATGTCATCGCCCCAGAGGATGAGGATATTGGGTTTTTTGGTTGTAGCCATGGTTGGTACCTTTCTATGTGGGTTGAACTTCTTGCTGCGGTTGCGGCCTCAGTCCAGGACTTGGAAACCGAAGCTGAAAGAAATCTGCGTGCGAATCAAGCCACACTCTGGATCCGCGTCATCGTCGAGCTAGCTACCCCGAAAACGATGACCTCGATGGATGCGATCCCGCCGTGCTTGTACCCTGCAACTCTCCCGCATTCAGCCTCCCCTACATGCTTGAAAACCGATTTTCACCGCCGGGAATTTCACGACGCGGCTCCGTTTCCGACCGTCGATACTGTGGGCAACGCAGATGCGCTGATCATTGCCGCGCCGTTTGCATCCGCGCGCTCATCCTCGGCAAGGCTCACATGGCTGAAGGGAAAATCTGGTGCTGCGTTGCCATGGCACTGGCGAAGTTTGCGGCCGCTGCCGCAAGGACACGGTTGGTGACGAGCCAACTTGTCGCTCTCTGCCGTGATCTCCATGATGTCGGAGGGTGGACGCCTCTGTTGCAGCAGTTGCGCCATGGTTCGCATCGCCGGCATGGTGTGCTTAAAAAACAGTTCGAGCCCGGTGCAAAGATAGTTCTGACCCGGCTCGCCATCGCGCGACAAGGTAAATCGGTCCTTCGGACATCCACCATTGCAGAGTGGCCGAACCTCGCAACTCTTGCACTGAGCGGTCAAAGTATCTCGCTTGTCGTCGCCGAACTTGCGCTGCACCGCAGAGGACACCAGCGTCAGCATGTGGGTCTCGTGAATATTGCCGAGGCGAAACCTGGGCTCGACGAAGTGATCGCAGGAGTATAGATCGCCGTTGTGTTCCAGCGCTGGTCCATATCCGCAGGTGGGAGCATGAATGCACAGCAGATGGCGGCCAAAATACGCTTCCAGGGTGACGTCGAACAGCTGCACATACACCTTGCCGACATCGTGCCGCACCCACTCCTCGAAGATATCGATCATGAATTGGCCGTATTGTTTGCCGCCAACTGAGCGATCCGTCACCATGTCGCCGGACTGCGTATACAGCAGGCGTTTCTCGCCGGGCCGTTTGCTCCAGCCCATATTCGCGATCTGAATCGTATCCGCGGTGGCGCGTTCAATGATGGGGATGAACTGCACCCACTGCGCCCCCAGTTCATCGCGAAAGAATCGATACACGCTGCGACCGTGATGTTCATTGGCGGAATTAACCGTGCACAGAATGTTGAAGTCCACATGATGCTGGCGAAGTTTGCGCCAGCCCTTCATCACTTTGTCGAACGTGCCCTGTCCACCGCGATCCACGCGATTGGCATTATGAATCTCGCGCGGTCCATCGACGCTGAGGCCCACAAGAAAATTGTGTTCCTTGAAAAAAGCGCACCAATCATCATCGAGAAGAATGCCGTTGGTCTGGAAGGTTTGCTGCACAACCTGGCCGGGCCTGCGATACTTCTCCACCAGTTCGACCGAATGGCGGAAGAATTCCAGCTTCATCAGCGTCGGTTCGCCACCCTGCCACGCGACCGTGACTTCGGGGGTGCGGTGCGACTCCAGCAGCTGCCGGATATACGTCTCAAGAGTTTCCTGCGACATCCGCTGCTTGTCGTTGGGATACAGCGCCTCCTTGGATAGGAAGAAGCAGTATTTGCAGTCGATATTGCAGGTCGAGCCGCTTGGTTTAGCCAGCAGGTGAAAACGCGGAGGAGAATTGGCTGGACGAGTGAACTCAGCTACCTGCGGCATGGGGACCCCTTTTTGGCTTGGACTGCGAACGGCTTAGATCTAAACTGCAAGCCGCAAGCCAAATCGAGAATCGTTCTTTCGTGCTGGTAAGTAGTTCAGTGCGTGATGCTTATCGGACTTGGGCAGAGAGTTCGAATTGGACCGGATCAGCTCAATTTTGGGGGAAGTCCAACATGTTGGAGCACGGAGGCGCGGCCTCCCGGCGAAGCTGATATTCAGCCGGACGCCGACGGGGCTTACACCACAAGATCGACGTGCTGAACATGCTCTATTCAATCCTGCAGGCTTCGTCGAAACCGAGCCGCGGCCCACGAGGGTGGAGCTTCCTATCGTCGCCGTATCCAAGGTTGCACAAAAAATTCGACTTCCAGCGACCGTCAGGAAAGAACGCCGCGTCCACTTTCGCATTGTTAAAGCCTGACATTGGCCCACAGTCCAAGCCGAGGGCGCGCGCTGCCAACATCAAATAGCCGCCCTGCAATGTAGAGTTGCGGAATGCCTTCTCTTCGCCAAAAGCAGTATCGTTGACGATTCGTAACCGGGGAGCGTCGTCGTGAGGCCACAATTTGGGCAGATACTCGTGGTACTTTGAATCGCAGGCCACGATTACGGTGACCGGCGCCATCATGGTTCGCTCGACATTGCCCTTGTTGAGTGCTGGCGCGAGTAGTTCTTTCGCTTGTTTCGAACGGACGAAGACGAAGCGGCCCGGACAGCTGTTGGTGCTGGTCGGCCCCATCTTGAGCAGATCGTAGAGCTGGTGAAGTGTCTCATCGGAGACTGGGTATTCCAGCCAGCCGCGGGGAGTGCGCGCGGCAAGGAACAGCGCATCGAGTGCCTCCGCAGAAAGCGCTGCTCTGACACCCTTTTGCAGCCTGGACGTGTTTGGATCGATTCTCATCGTTCCTGCCTATGGAGAGAATGTTCAGGCCTTCGTCGTCGGATAGGGATTGCACGGTTCGGGGGAGGGTGCAGACTCGAAAGCGGAGGGGGATTTATTTTGACATTCACGTAGAACAGATGGGGGAACACATCGTTTCAGGAATTTTATGCTCAGGCCAATTACCACGACGTCGTCCAGCTGGCCGATGACGGGGATGAAATTGGGGATGAGCTGAATGGGACTGGCAACATAGGCCACGGCGCATCCACAAACTGCCTTGGCATACCAGGGTACACCGGGGTGGACAAGGGCGCGCCGCAGCGTGCGAAATTGCTCCCATAACTGGCTGGCGGCAGCTTTCAGCTTTCTGGTCAAACGCTGTCGTATTGGCTCCGAGCGGGTGGGCACGTGGGCCGGTCTCCAAATATCTTGTGCGTCTTCGATCAAGTGGATTCTCGCTGTGATGGTCGGCAGTCTTCTTCAGACCGCCGACCGCGTAATTGAAGCTACTGGCGTGCCATGGCGATACGAACGGCTTCCTCCGGCGAGATCAGGTGGTCGAGGCTGACGGCGTCTTCGGCAATGGCAAGTTGGACGCCTTTCACTTGACCAGTAAATTCGTTTCCCCGTGACCCATAGTCCGGTGACACAGGAGCTCCCGTGTCCACCCCTACATCGCAACCATCATCGCCCGAGAAGATCATGGCTTGCGTGGCGGCGACTTTGCCTTGGCCGACTTGTTTTCCGTCCACGTACAAGGTTGCGATGCCGCCTTTGCCCAAGCCTCCACCAGCGTAGGCAAACTCCATGCGTACCTGGTGTTGTCCTGCGGGCAATGCGTCGGCTGATTCAGCGTAAAATTGTTGGATTCCGAGGAAGTTGTAACAGTATTTGAGCTTGCCCCCTTTGGCATACAGACTCCAGCCGCCATGGTTGCCGCCTTGCGCCACGATGACGCCTTCGGCTCCGTTTTCCGGCACCACAATTTCAGCCGTTACCGAATGCGATTTGTTCTTCAAGTTAAGGACCGAGTTTTCTGACAGGCGCCCCATTGCGCCAAACAGAATTTGAGTATTGCCTTTGATCAGCACCGGTCGCCCCGCCAAATCTGAATTTAACCGTTCAGCGCCGCGGTCATCGAGGGGGAGAACGTTGCAGCGGGTCGCCTCAATCAGGAACAAACGTTGCAACTCGTGCAACTTGTCTGGCATTTGTTTCGACAGGTCGTTGGCCTGGCTCCAGTCTTTATTGGTGTCGTAGAGTTCCCAGACATCATCGTCGAAAGCTGGCGTTTTTTCTCCAACCAGCAGCCACGGCGTCTTGTGGCGTGTGACTGCGGTCCAGCCCTTGTGATAGACGCCGCGATTGCCGAGCATCTCAAAGTATTGTGTCTCATGCTGCTCGGCCGCATTGGCATCGTTCAAGGAATATGCCAGGCTGACGCCTTCGATCGGGTACTGCGCAACACCGTTGACGAACTGTGGCTGCGGCAGGCCGGCCAGTTCCAGAATGGTCGGCGCAATATCGATCACATGATGAAATTGACTGCGAATCTCGCCTTTCGCCCGAATTTTCTTCGGCCAATGGACGATCATCCCGTTGCGTGTGCCGCCCCAGTGCGAGGCAACCTGTTTGGTCCATTGATAGGGCGTGTCCAGGGCGTGCGCCCAGCCCACCGCATAATGGTTGTACGAGTCCGGTCCTCCCAGTTTGTCGATTCGCGCCATCAGAAATTCAGGCGTTTCCAGTGCTGCTGCCCCGTTGAAATTGATCATCTCGTTATATGTGCCGTTCAGCGTTCCCTCTGCAGACGAGCCATTGTCGCCGATGATGTAGTAGATCAGCGTGTCGTCCAGCAGATTTAGCTTCTTCAACCCATCCACCAATCGACCAACATGGAAATCCACGTATTCCAGGAACCCGGCGTACACCTCCATCTGTCGGGCGAGCACAGGCTTAAGTGCGGCAGGCATATCGTCCCATGCCGGGATCTCTTTATGCCGCGGCGTCAGTTGGCAGCCTTGCGGGATCACGCCCAGTGCCTTCTCCCGCGCGAAGATCTCCTCCCGCAGCTTGTCCCAGCCCTGGTCGAACTTGCCTTTATACTTATCCGCCCATTCTTTCGGGACGTGGTGCGGTGCGTGGGTTGCTCCCGGCGCGAAGTAAACGAAGAAAGGTTTATCTGGAATGAGTGCCTTCTGTTGCCCGATCCAGTTGATAGCTTTGTCCGTCATGTCTTCCACCAGGTGATAGCCCTCCTGCGGCGTTTTCTTCACCTCGATCGGAGTGGTCCCTTCATAGAGTGACGGATACCATTGATTGGCTTCGCCTCCAATGAATCCGTAGAAATATTCGAATCCCCCACCCCCGGTGGGCCACGCGTCGAAGGGGCCTGCTGGACTGGTCTCCCACACCGGTACCTCATGGCACTTGCCGAATTGCGCCGTCGCGTAACCGTTCAGCTTTAGTGTGAGAGCGAGTGGTGCGCATGTGTTTGGCCGAAGTGAGTTATAGCCGGGAGCGCTGGTCGCGATTTCGGTGATCCCGCCCATGCCGACTGTGTGGTGATTGCGTCCGGTCAACAGCGCCTGTCGGGTCGGAGAACACAACGCGGTTGTGTGGAAGCGGTTATATTTCAGGCCTTCAGCAGCCAAGGCCTCCGCTGTCGGTGTATTGCAAGGTCCGCCAAATGCGCTCGACGACCCAAATCCGGCATCGTCAATCAGCACAATCAGTACATTCGGTGCACCCGCGGGCGGACGCAACGGTGTGATGGGCGGAAACTTGGTTTCCGGATCCTTGGCATCGTAGGTGATGAAGCCGGAACGCGGTTTGTCCGGAATTGGAAGCACTGTACGCGGAGTATTATCTTGCGAAGTCATGTAAATCTCCTTTTTGAATGGTTCGTGTCATGCCTTCAGAAAACTTTGGGAAGAGCGTTTCTGTTGATTTGCATTCGTTTCAGAGATCTGCGGGAAGGCGACAAATCTCCCGCTTAATCTCTCTCAAGCCTGCTTTACCGGGGGTGGGTTCCACCTGCCGGTCAGCGCGTCGGACTGAGGCGCGTAGAGTCGCATGGTCACGTTGAAAGGCGCTTTCGGCGCGGGCAGCCAGTTGTTTTCTTTATCCTTGCCAGGGCTGTCGCTTTGGAAGTACAGGTCGAGGGAGCCATCCGGGTTGAATTGAAAGGGCATCCAGCTGCTCACAGCGAAACGGTGCAGCACGTTGTCCACCTGGAATCCGTCCGCGTCGTAGAGCGTAATCGACCAGAAAGCATCCACTGGAGGTGTCGCACCCTTGTCAAAATGAATCGTGTAGCGATTCGTTCCATTCAGCGGTTTACCGGAAGCGTCGGCAAGATTTAGCGGATAGATGGCGTCTTCCGGAAGATTCGCTCCCAGACCTAATTGCGCTACGATGGCGCGTTTCAGGTAATAGTTGCCGTAGACACCCATCGTGTCGGTGTTCATCGACCAGTAGTTGGCGATCCGAGCAACCGTCGGCACCTTCCACTTCATCAGTTGCTGCGCTTCTGCCGGTGCGCCCTGCAGACCTTTCTGCACGGCTGCGTCGAGTTTTGAAATGTCGAAGCCGGAGCCGGGTTCAATCCCGATGCGCTGCATTTGTGCCAAAAGCGGCTGATCCGTGATGTGTGCTGGGTGCAGTTTGAGCAGCTCCGCCGCATACGTGAAGTATGGTGCCGCGGCCATTGTGTCCGCTTGCACCATCGGCGGCGTCTTCATATCGACAGACGGATCGGTCTTTACCGGTACAGCTTTTGACGGTTTACCCCAGAGCGAGAGCGGCGTCACTTTGTATCCCGCCTGAATTTTGTGCACGGCAGCGTAATCCCCAGGTCCGTCGGTTTTGGTTCGGCCGATGATCCATACATACGGAGTTGGCGCAGGAATATGCTCGAAACCGTCCGGAACCTTTCCGCTCCAACCCGGAGGCGTGATCATGAAATCAGCGGCTTCGGTTCCGGTGGTGCGCCAACCTGGCGATGCGAAAATATCTGTCCACATGTCGAGCATCGGCAACAGATAATAGCGGCCGTCTGTATCGGGAGCGGAGACAATCAGCGGTTCCCGCGTCAGATCAAGCCAGGCAATGGAATAAAGGGTGTCGAAGTTGGGGCGGACGACACCTTTGAAATCCGCGGGCGGATAGGCAGGGACATTGACGAACATATTCATTGGGCCCTTGCCGAACTCTTTGCCCGGCTCGATGTTCGTGGATTGCTTGCGGGTCAAATCCATCAGGATCAGCGGATAAAAATAGATGTAGGCGTCGACGGCGATGGCGCGCGCCTGGTCTTCTGTCAAAGCTGGAATGTTGTTCGCTTGGGCCATTGGTCTTCTCCGGGTTTCGCTGATCGGCGATACGTCGCCCAACTTAAGATCATTGCAGTTGCCGCGGCGGATATGTCGATGTCAGGATATTGAGAGCACGCCACGCGCCAATCACACGCTCTATCCTTCCACCTCATTCGCCTGACAGGGCGCAGCTTAGGCGGAATCCAGCGCGGATCGATCGGGTTCTCACCCACTACATATCGGAGCGACTCCGAAATATCGTGGGAGGGTTGCGGTCGCCTCCGGGTTTTTCATGTTCAATCCGCACGTTTCCGTCGCCGAGGAGGCGCCGACGATCCAAAACCAGCATGAATTTGCCCAGAGGTCGGCGAGGTCACGGTATGATCACAGGCCTCAACTCCCTTCACGGACGTATGTGGCCGTTCGCTTGCTACGGTACAAAGAAGACCTGATTCATGTTTCGAGCGAAAGAACTGCCACGCTTGGTTTGCCGGGTGCTTGGCGTGGCTATGCAATACGAACGGTCCGGGGTGGGGCTGTCATGCGGTGGGTAGGGATACTAGCCTTCTGGATCGCGATTGTGACGTGCACGCTGCAGGTTGCCAGGGCCCAAGACCTGGCGCCACGAGCCTATGTCATTACGCCGCTGCGTTCCAACGCGGTTATCGTCTCGTACGCATATTTCAACGGCAGCGTTTTGGTGAACGGCGCAGCCCCCATTACCGGTGCGACTGGGACTTACAACGTCCAGATTGCGACGTACTATCACGGGTTTAGCTTCTTCGGACGCTCCGCCAATGCGGCCCTTTCCTTGCCATATGGAGTCGGAACCTTCCAGGGTGACGTGTCGGGCGAACACCAACAGGTGTATCGGTCTGGCCTGTTGGATCTAAATGGCAGGCTTTCGGTAAATCTGAAAGGCGGTCCGGCCATGCCTGCAAGGGAGATGATGAAGTGGAAACAGAAAACTCTGTTGGGGGTCAGCCTGCGGGTGGTCGCTCCCACTGGCCAATACGACCCGAACAAGTTGGTGAACTGGGGCGCGAACCGCTGGGGATTCAAGCCGGAATTTGGCTATTCCGAGCGCTGGGGCCACTGGGTGCTGGATGGATACGCCGGGGCATGGTTCTTCACCACCAATCCTGAATATTATTCGCATCCCGCTCCTGCTCCGCAAACACAAAAGCCGATCGCTTCTTTTGAAGGTCACTTAAGCTACGACCTCAAGCCGCGCCTGTGGGTATCTCTGGACGGAAATTTTTGGTACGGTGGCACCGTCAGCGTCAATGGTGTGGAAAATACCGCGACCCGTCAGCGGAGCTCGCGTCTTGGCGCGACGGCTTCCGTCCCGATCACGAAACACGGTTCGTTGAAGTTCGGATACAACAATGCGGACTACAGCCAGTTTGGCGGAGCCTACCAAAATGTTTCTGTGGCGTGGCAGTACTCGTGGCTGGGACATCCCCGGTAAAAATCAGTGCACCGCCTTCAGCAATTCCTTCAACACGACGGCGAATGGAATCTGCGCAAGCACCACCACCAGCCCCGGAATCGCCACTGCGGCCGCCAGCCCGTAGAGAGATCCCATGTCTATGGGGAAGGGACTTAACTGTCCGATCTTTTCGTAGCTGTTGCCGAAGCCGGTGAGCGTGTTGCTCTCAGGAGCCATAAGAAAATCCGCCTCATGTCCGGCCCGATGATGAATCCATTTCTCGTGATATTCGCTGCTGTGCAACTGGCCAAGAACGCCGTATTCCAGAATTCCTTTTTGCCGCAACGCCGCCAGGCGCGGCACGAAAAACAACAGGGGACCCACCGCCAGCAACGCGATAATCATGACCAGAACAATGGCGGGAAATTTAAAGTCTGCCAGGTGCGCTCCATGATGCAGAATTTCATGGCGCCAATTGGACGCAATCACGCTGCTGGCGGCGAACGCGGTCGGTGCGAATGCCATCACCATCAGCCCCAGGAAACTGAGCCCTCCCCGCTTGTCGGGATGCGATGCGACAAGTTTCAGTCGGCATCCTGAAAGCTTGAACGCGTAAAACGCCCACATCAGCCATCTCCAAAGCGCCAGGCCCAACAAGAAATTCCACAGCGGCGCGCCAACGAAAACTCCGTACCATGCCGCGGCCGTGAATTGGAAGCTGTCTCCGATGCGTCGGCCCAGCCAAGGAGTCGTATCCAGTACGGCATGATTCCTCATATTGGTGACGATGCTGACCACGGCCAGCAGCAGAATGATCAGCTCGGGCAGAAACGCATCGCGCAAACGCTTCAGTTGCGTCAGCACATGATTCATGCGCATCTGGTCGGCAGAGTCCAGCAAATCTGCCTCGCGAATATGCCTCAGCACCGCGCCAAAATAGCCGTCCATCAGCACCTCTCCGACGATTAACGCCGGAATGGCAACCCACAGTCGCGCATAGACCCGAGGATCGAATAGCAACGAGTGCAAGCCCGCGCGGTTTGAAAACGCCGTGATGACAACCATGGGAAGCCATGCGATCGCCAGCAGCGCACCGATGCGGCGTCCCAGGTTCCATTGCTGCGGATGAATCAGCCCGACCGCCTGTAGCAGACGATAAAACGGGCCTCCGCGCACCAGTGAAAATTGCGTGTGAGCTGCCGCGCGAGGAATGTCGGCTACCGTGTGAATATCGAGTTCCTTTTCTGCTTCTGATTCCATGGATACCCTCACCATGAGTCGCTCAATCTTCCACCTTGTTCGTCGCCTGAATCGCGTTGCCGATGGACACTGTTCCCGCTGAGAGCAACGTAAGCCGGCTATTGCAGAGTTCCACCTTGCTGCACAACCAGCTTGTAGGCAACGTAATATTTGTAGATATTGCTCACATACTGCACCGTCACCTGGCCCACGCTTTGGGCGACCATCAGTTCAACATTGCCGAACCATACATTGGGATCGAGTCCCCGCGCCGCGGCTTGCCGGCGTAATGCCGCGATGCGCGTCGGGCCCGCATTGTAGGCAGCGAACGTTAACAAAAGACGATTCATCGGGTCAATCTTCGGATCGTTGAAATATTTGTCCTCGATGGTGTGCAACATCTTCACGCCCGCCTCAATGTTGTTTTGCGCCGTGGTGACGTTATGCACACTGATCGGCGGAGCGGCGGCCAGCGCCGGCTTCACCTGCATGATTCCCACGGCGCCGCCATTGCGTGCGGATTGATTCAGCATTGACTCCTGGTAGCCCTGGGCGACCACCAGCAGGTAGTCCATGCTGTATTGCGCCGAGTATTTCTTGAAGAACGCAATATTCTCATTGAACTTTTTGATCTCCGCTGCCGTTGTTGGATTTTTAATCCACTTGGTGTTCTGCAGGTAACGGCGCACCAAAGTATTGCCGAATGATGTTCCGATGCGATGCGTCATGGCAAACTCATCCACCATCGCCTTCAGTTCAGGATTGTTTTTCCGCATCGCCCACGCTAGGTCCTGCTGGCTGGCAATCACAAGATCCGGATGAGCGGTAATGTTCGGCAGCACGCTCGCCCAAAGAGTAGCCCGCTCCGTAATGGTGACGGTGGCGGGAATGATGCCCGCGTTCACCATCTCCATCAGATCCTCATCTCCAAGATTTGCATCCGCTTTCTCAATCAGGATCGGTGCCTTGCCTTGCTGGCGCAGCATGACATTCACTTTTTGGAGATTGTCGTAGTACGTGGACAGCGGATTCACGTAAATTTTCTTCCCGCTCAGATCCTGTAACGAGGTCGCCTGGCCGAAGCCTTTCCCGGTGACGACGATCTGCTTGATGTTGGTAGCTATCGGAATCGAAAAGGCGACCTTCTTCTCGCGTTCCGGCGTGACCACCAGTCCGTAGGCAATCAGATCGCCGACTCCTTGGGTCAGGGCAGCTTCCGCCTGGTCCGGGCGGATTGGAATGAAGGTCACTTGCACATGCTCCTTGCCGGTGTGCAGTTTCTGATTCACATATTCTTCGAAGGCGCGGAGCGCCTCGTAGTTGATTCCTTGGGGCCGGCCATTGACGTAAAAGAAACCGGTACGACTGTAGAAGACCAGCGCGCGAATTTTGCGGCGCTTAACCATCGAGTTCAAGTCGCCGGTCTCGCGGGCAAAGGTCAGGGGCAAGCCGCGTCCAGCGGTTTGAGTCGAACTTTTTTGTGAGGAGGCAGTATGTGCAGATTGAGACTGGGAGTTCGTCACGCCAACCAT